>Ga0070731_10004197_pt1 | contig 12526 bp, 7 predicted proteins | sample Coa_R1_2_FD_66448 | JGI IMG/M metagenome (GOLD analysis project Ga0070731, IMG submission 66448) | Surface soil microbial communities from Centralia Pennsylvania, which are recovering from an underground coalmine fire - Coalmine... | ecosystem: Environmental > Terrestrial > Soil > Unclassified ... | reverse complement strand
CTCTCCCGAAGGCAAAATGGGCCACCTGAATGAAGGCGGCATCGACCACGATGCCCGTCGCGAATTTCTCACCACGCATCACATCGGTGCGAGATACGATTGTCACACCTGTTGGGCGCGGCCTGTCTGTGCGGGCGGTTGCTATCACGAAGCGTTTATCCACTACGGAGACACTTCGGCCGCGAATTTGCATTACTGCGATTGGATTCGGGGATGGAACGATCTCTGCCTTCAGATCTACGGAGAGATCAGCGTCCGCAATCCATCGTTCCTGAATCGCTTCAACGAAAATTAAGGCTCAAAAAAGGAGAGCAAAGTGAGTAAATTGATCCCAGTGAATCGCAAGGCTGTGAAAGTGGAACGGACGATCGCAGCGGCCAGCGGCGATGTTCACGCCTTGCAGAGCAAGGGCCAGCAGGGCCGCGTGTATTACCCAATGGGGTGCACGCTGAATTTCACGCCCGGTTGGGAAGTCGATGTCTCCGGCGGAACGGCAGGTCTCTGTCAGCCGGTCGAGCGCGACCTGTTCGACTGCTATCTCGGCTGCGGATGGCCGGCGCAGGTTCCTGATCATCTCAACAATGCGCCGAATTGGACGTCAACCTGTAGCGCCGCCGCCAATGACTGGCGCAAGGTGGACGTAGTTTATCCGTAGGATCGCTCTTTAGGAGGGCAACGATGTCTCGAATTCTACTCATTGGGGTGACGTGTGTCTGCGCGGCGCTGGCTGCGCCGCCGGCTCCGCAAACCACGTCGAGCAGCGCCGGATTCGCCTATATCGGCACGCTCGATCACAAGCTGCTCATCTTCGACGAAAACAAGGAAGAAATCGTCGGCGAGATCCCGCTGGGCGGAGTCCCGCGCGTAACCGCGCTTTCTCCCGACCAGACCAAGCTCCACATCCTGACCACGCAAATGGATGTTGAGACCGTCGATCTGCCCGCCCGGAAGATGATCACGCACTTCAGCCTGTCGGATGAAAAGAGCCGTCCCCGCGTCGCGCGTTCCGGAGGCACCAGCATCGCAGTCGATCCCGGCGGCCGGTATCTTTACGCCACACTGCGCGTGTCCGTCCGGGAAACCGACTACTATCGGATGGAGCCGGCTCAGTTCGTCGTCATCGATCTTCAGGACAAGAAGATCGCGAAGACGTTCTCATTCCCCAAGGACATGGATCAGGGCTTCGGCTTCGCCGCCTCCTATAAAATCTCGCCCGACGGCAAGCTCTTGTATGTCTTCCAGGAGGACGTGCTCGTTTTCGATCTGGCAACATTCACGCAGATAGACCGGATCGAAATGGCCAAGCCCGAATTTCCAGGCGCATCGCCGTATCACTTGAATCCGGCTGACGATCCCTATAACAACGGTGAAGTGGTCACCTCGGTCTTCACGGCCGTGGATCCGATCGTTCACAAGGGCACCATCGGTCTGGCGTCGTTGAACCTCAAGACGCACAAAGCCGATTTCAAACCGATCGGTCCGGCGCTTCCGTCGATGGGTTTCCTGATCTCGCCCGATCACAAACGCGGCTACTCCCTGATGTTCAACGGCACCGGCGGCAATCGCGAAACGGAATGGTGGGTCTGGGACATTCCCGGCCACAAAGTGATCCGCAAAGAACCCTTCGAAGGTCGCCCGACCTTCCGGTTCGGAATGAGCGGAGACGGCAAGAAGCTTTACATCTACGGCGCGGGCCCAACTCTCGAGGTCTTTGACGCCGAAACGCTGAAGTCTCGAAAGGTGCTGTACCTGAACAAAGACACGACCACGAATCTGGTCACCTTGGCAAGTAACTAAAGACCCACTCTCTGGCGCTCGCGGTTCCGTGCGAACGCATCGGAACCGCGAACGTATTTAATTCCCGGGATCCGTAAACCCCACACCGAACGTCTTTAGATCCCCTAGATCCCTCTAGCCCCGACACAGAACCGCGACCAAAGGAAGCGGATCCGGCTCCCCCACCGACCCACTCGCTGGCGCTCGGGGCTCTGTACGTTTTTCGATTCCCGAGATCCATCTAACCCCGACACCGAACCGCGACCAAAGGAAGCGGATCCGCCCCCCACCGACCCACTCGCTGGCGCTCGGGGCTCTATACGTCATTAAATCCCCAGATCCCTCTGGCCCCGACACCGAGCCGCGACCAAAGGAAGCGGACCCGGTTCCCCCACCGACCCACTCGCTGGCGCTCGGGGCGCTGTACGTCTTTAGATCCCCGAGATCCATCAAGCCCCGACACCGAGCCGCGACCAAAGGAAGCGGATCGCGACGTGTCTTCTCTACCGCTCCGCAGCCGTAACGTACACCTTCAGGATCACGTCGCTAGGCTTCGTAGGCACGTTCCCTGACGTGTAGTAGGGCGCCTCGTCTGTGTACGGGAACTGCTTCGGAGACGCGCGAATCCCGCCGTAGATGTAGCCGGCCAGCACTTTCTTCCCGCGGAATTGATCCACGTCGAAGATGCCGGTCCCTTCCTTGACCTCTTTCAGCCCGGGAACCGGCATAAACGCGGCGTTGGTGCCCAGAAAGCTCGGCAACCGGTTCGATTGAACATACTCGTAGGTTTCCTTCGACCCCTTCACTAACGTAGTGATGTGGTCGATCCACGGCATCCCGTCGAGATATCCGGATTCGTTCGATTTCTTCCCCACCAGCGCGGCCTTTTCAAACTGATGGCTCGCGTAGTTCCAGGTCCACCGGCTGATGCCGCCAAAGAAGGTCGTGTACATCTCGCGGGCGCCCGGATCGTACATCAGCAGGGTGGCGCACGAATAGGCGCTCATCTTTTGCTCGAACGCCGCATCCACTTGGGGGGCCGCGCCAGCCTGGAAATAGACAGGATGTGTGAAGTTTAGCTGGTCCTTCGTAAACACGCCCCCATAAGCCGCCGCGCCCAGCTTCCCGTCCGGACCGATCGTCAGCGCGACATTCAGGTCGCGGCGCGCCAGTTCCGGATCCTGGTAGCGCTCCACTTGCGACACTTCCAGCTTTTGTCCGCCCGCCCGCGTGAATTTCAGTTTGCGAATCTCGCCGAGATAGGTTTGGGACGCTTTGGGAGTGGTCTTTTCCTCCGCGGCTTCAAACGCGCGATAGCTTCCCATGAAGACGTGTCCGCCGACCAGGTAGAACAACCCATCGTCGAGCTTCACCAGTTCTCCGCCAGTCGACTGAACTAGCGGAGACTCCACGTACGCGATCGTCTTGGAAAACGTATCCTTGCCTTCGATCACGCCCTTCACCAGGGCCGGCAGATTCACCGCGGAAAGCACCGGGTACGTGACCGTGTCTCCCGCGGAGTTCACGCCGTATCCACCCGCCAGGTACAGCGTTTCGTGATCCTGGCAATGGAGCAGATTGCTCGAAACCCACTGGTCCTTTACCACGGTCGGCACGTCGTGCAGATCGGCGACGGCGAGACTATGGATCTTCGCAGGACCGCTCGCCGGCGGCTCAATCACCCAGATGGCGAGATTCGAGCGCGTGCGGGGGAAGTCGACGTCGCCCTGGCCGATTCCGTGATATCCGCCCGTCCGGCCCGCGATGAAGATCCACTTCCCGTCCCACTGCGCCCATGCAAACGACTGAAGACGTGGCGCGCCGGGAAAATCGGCGGCCACGTCTTCAGAAGCTTCAATCGTAAACGGAAATCCCCTGGTTACACCGGCGGTGCTGCGTTTGAGAGCAATACCAAGAACACCACCGGTGATGGCCAGGACAGCGCCACGCCTGCCAGTTTTCACTCGAACTGTGGCTCTCCTTCTTCCAAGTTTAGAACGTGAAGCGAGCGGTTACCTGAAGCGCTCGTGGTCCCGCTCCCTCTGCCGTTTGAAGCCCCGAGATGGTCCCGTACGACGCCGTGTTAAAGGTCGTATTCGGCGGAGCGTAATTAGCGTGATTGAACAGGTTCGCCGCTTGTGCCCCGATCTGGAAGCGCATATTCTCGGTGAATCGTACCGACTTCATCATCGAGATGGACACCGACTGCGTTCCCGGACCTTGAATATCGCCCTCCGGAGCATCGCCCCAGCGGCCGATATTGTTCTGCGGAACCACGAACGCCGCCTTATTCAGCCAGTTGTTGAGAGTCTGATTGGTCGCATACAAGGACTGGCCTGAAACGATGTCCGCTCGACCGTTTCCAACGTTGGTCGCAAAGCCGGTGCCCGATGGATCGGCGCCCGGTACCGTAACCGTCAGCCATGGGCCGGATTGGAACAGCAGCACACCGGCCAATTCCCAACCGCCGACGACTCTGTCGATAACCGGGTTCAGGCTGGTGAGCATCGACCTTCCTTTACCGAACGGAAGTTCATAGAGGAACGTCACCAGCACTCGATTGCGGCGCGTGTAGGGCACGTTGCCATAGTCGAGACCGATGTTGTTAAGGTCCTGCACCAGCCCTCCCGCTTCCGACGCGAACGCGGTTGGGTTATATCCGTTGGTGGACAGGTTCTTCGAGAACGCGTAACTGCCCTGGAATTGCAGCCCGTGGCTGAACCGCTTGTTGATCGACATCGTGCCCGCGCTGTAGTTGCTCCAGCCGCCGTTCTGCTCGGTCTGGATGATGCTCCAGAGCGGGAACGGCGCGTAGCCGGCCTTCAACGCCGCGTTGTAGCCGATCGTGTTGACCGGGACCGAGTCCTGCATCCCCTGAACGCCGAGCTCGCTTCCGTGGCTGCCATCATAAGAAAGCCGCAGTCCGATGCCGGCTCCAAGGTTGCGTTCCACCGTCAAATTCCACTGCTGGACATACGGATCCTTGTAGTGAGGATCTTGCGTCTGGTAGAACGTCTGCTGCCCCGGCTGCGCCAGATTTGACGGGAATGGATAAGGGAAGTTCAGCGACGGCACGCCGTTGGTGATCGTCTGGTTGTAAGCGCCGTAGTTGCTGGTGTGAACGCCCCATTGAGCGGAAATGATCGAGCCCAACGGACCTTCGATGAATCGTCCATAACCGCCGCGGATTACGGTCTTGCCGTTCGCGAAAGGCCGCCACGCGAATCCGACGCGCGGTGCGAAATCCGTCTTTTGCGCGTAGCGCATGCCCTCCGGAAGGCCGGCCTGCGCAGCGGTCAGAATGGGCGTCGGCGCGATGGAATCGGCAAACCCCTGATTCAGAATCTTGAACGCCGACTGGTTCGGGATGATCACCGCTCCCTTCACCAGCGTGCCGTTGACAATCGACGTGTAGTCCGGCAGGAAATTGGTAACGTTCACCAGGTGATCCAGGAACATCGGATGGTATTCCCATCGCAGACCGTAATTGATGGTCAGCCGGGACCCGACCTTCCAATCGTCCTGCGCGAAGAACGCGTAAGCGTTGGCGTACGCCGAAGTGTTCGGCTGGATGACAGTCGCCAACTGCGTCTGATCCGGCACACCGAGTAGAAACGCTGCGTAAGGGTTCCCGATATAGGGAGTCGTAAACCCAGGCTGCACCGAGCTCGTGACGCCGCCCGTGTACTTGTAAACGCCGAGCTGGTCATTGGCGAACACATCCGAATAGAAGCCCGTCATGTGCCGGAAGTCGCCGCCATACTTCATCGTATGGTGCCCCTTCGTCCAGGTCAGGTTGTCGAGCACCTGGACGGTGTTGTTCTTCCCTCTGCTCGAATTCGTGCCTCCGGTTTGCTGGAACCCGGCGATGGAGAAATTCGGCACCGCATTCGCCGTCGGATACGGCGGCGGGATGTTCACGCCAATCTCCTTCACGTAAGTCGCGGGATCGGCATTGAACGTTGTCGCATAGGTGTTTCCGTTGAATCCGGTGCGCGCTTCATTGACGATGGTTGGAGAAATTACGAAATTGTGAGCCACCACCAGCCCATAATCCTTTTCCGGTTGATTGAACCCACCCAGCAGGATGGAACCAGACGTTCCGGTCGGCGCCGTAATCACCTGGCGATTCTTATAAGTGAACCGCGCGTACGCCGTCTGCTTCGAATTGATCGTCTGATCCAACCGGATGTCGCCCTGATCGCTGGTGATCGGCGTAGCGAAGTTGGTCGTGTAATTGTTCGTCAGCGATAGCGGTCCGGTCGTCGGACCCGTGTTCGGCAGCGGGAACCCGTACTTAAGCGCATTCAGCGAAATCGGCGAGATCTGGCTGAGCGGAATCTGGTTGTTGGGGTACGGCGTGTTGGTCCCGGGAGCATAAAACGGCGTCGAGTAAGCCGAGAGATCTCCGTTTCGCAGCGCGACCGACGGGACGCTTTCCGTGACCACCGTTTGCCGCGGCAGCCGGAGCCCCTCGTACGCCATAAAGAAAAAGGTCTTGTCTTTTCCGTTGTAAAGTTTCGGAATCGAAATCGGCCCTCCAAAGTAGGCTCCGAAATCGTTCATGATCAGTTTCGGCTTGGTTGCGCTGAACTCGTTGCGGGCAGTCAGTTCCTTGTTCTGGAGGTTTTCATAGACTCCGCCGTGGTAGGCGTTGGTTCCGCTCTTGGAAACCGTCGTGATATCGCTGATGCCGCCGTATTCAGCCGTGTTGTTGACCTCGCTGACTTTGATCTCCGCGATGGAATAAAAGGACGGGAACATTTCCACCAGCGGACCGGCCGTCCGGGGGCCGATGCTGCTGATTCCGTCAATGCTCATGGACAACATGGCGGGCTTGCTGCCCGACACGGAAATTCCGCCGGCCGCATCGGTCTGGACGCCAGGCTGCGTCGTTAGCGTCGACATAGGACTCGTCGACCCGGTGCCGCGCGTGGTAATCGCAACCGGAAGATCCACCAGTTCGCGCCCCTGCTTGGTTTCCGACAGATTCGAAACCTCGGTATTGATTACCGGAGCCGCGGCGACTTCCACATTTACCGTTTCTGTCTGCGACGCGACCGGCAGATGCCCATCGATACGCGCCGTCTGACGCGCCAGCAGTTCCACCACTGCTACCGTTCGCTGAAATCCCGGAGCCTCGAAAGAGACTTCGTAGTTGCCCGGATCGAGGTTCGTGACCTGATAGTTTCCGGCTGCGTCCGCCACGGCCGAGCGCTGTGTCGACGTGCCCTTGTTGGTGATGGTCACCTTGCAGGTCGATACCGCCGCGCCGGACGGATCTTGCACCACCCCCAGAATGGATCCGAAAGTTGACTGGCCGTGCGCGACGCTCATGAATAGCGCCGCCAGACTGATTGTGAAAAGGACTCGAGCCTTCGCCCAACGTGAAAGCTCAAGAGAAAGAAAAGAAGTGATCCCCGAAGAAAAACCCATCTCCAACGCCCTTCTGTCGTTACCTTTCCCAGGAACGACTAAAGAAATTTGACCCCACGCCCCGTGCCTTGAAACACTACCGGCCCAACAACCTGACTGTGGATTGGTCCAAACAATGGCTTAGTCCAAACAATGGACTGGAGAATAACTCGTGCAAAACTTTGCAGCGAGTGTTGACGGGAAGGAACGACTGGCTTGGCAAATACGGTATCATGAGGTCCGATTCCTGTCAAGAAGCATATGTGCCTTTTGGCTCTTACGAACCCCGGTGCGGCTCAATCAGATAGCTCCGCCGGCTCGCCTGCCGAAACTACTGATTCATAGCCATTTCCGGCGCTGAAGCCGGAGGAACGCAGGAGCCGGATGATACGTCGGTTGTTTGTGACAAACATTATGGTTAAGCCGTCAATTGCGACCGTGAGCTTAGCGATTTTGGCCGGGATTACCGGCTGTTCCCGCCAACCGGACGACCTTCAGATTGCAAAGGCCGTCGAGGTTGAGATGCGGAACGACGCGGCGCTTTCCGGTGAAATCAACTCGGGCAACATCAAGGTCGCCAGCGAGCACGGCATGGTGACGTTGCGGGGACACGTTACTGTCGAATCCGCACGTGCACAGGCGGGTCAGGATGCCGCCCGAATCCCCGGCGTTGCCGGCGTCTACAATCTCCTGATGGTGGACGGCAATGCCGCGCCTGAAACCGCAAAAGCTCCCCGGACCGCGAGCAGCCGTCGCGCACGTCCGAAAGAGGAGCCCGCTCCTGCCGAGGAAGCGCCTGCGCCCGCTTCAGTCCCCGCTCAGCCCGCTGCGGCGGCGGCTCCGTCTTCGCCTGCAAATCCACCGGAGGCTCCGGTTGCAGCCGCCCCTCCGCCGGCGCCAGCCGCTCCCCCTCCGCCACCGGTTCCCGTGAAACACGTCATCCCCTCTGGAACGGCGCTTTCCATTCGTCTGATCGATTCTCTCGATTCCGCGAAAAACAAGGTCGGCGATACCTTCCGCGCGACTCTTAAGGTCCCTTTGACCGTCGACGGCGACGTAGTCATCCCGGCCGGCGCGGACATCGAAGGCCGGGTCGCGGACGTTTCCAACGCCGGGCGTTTTACGGGCCATTCCGAGCTGAATCTGGAGCTGATCAAGCTGACCTCGAACGGCACAACGTATCCGCTTCAGACGCAGGGCTACGACCGCGCTAGCGATTCCCGGGGCAAAGGTACCGCCGAAACGGTCGGTGCCGGTGCGGCGATCGGCGCCATCATCGGTGCGATTGCCGGCGGCGGCAAAGGCGCGGGCATCGGCAGCGCGGCTGGAGCCGGCGCAGGCGGCGCGACCCGGGCAGCCAAGGGCGGGAAGCGAATCACGTTTCCCTCAGAAACCGTCCTCAGCTTCAAACTTCAGGAACCGGTCACAGTGACGACCACCAAGGCCGCCTCGCGTTCGCCGCTGCGCCAATAACTCGATCTATTCGTGCCGTAGCGCGACCATCGGATCGACACCGGCCGCGCGCCTCGCCGGAGCATACCCGGCGATCAGCGTTACCGCGATCATCACGAATACCGCGATTCCGATCGTCACCGGATCGGTCGGCTTCACTCCGAACAGAGCGTTCGCCACCAGCCGTGTTGCCGCCAGCGCCGCCAGAAGCCCGATCACGATTCCAATGGCCACCAGCTTCATGGTCTCCCTCACCACCATGCGGATCACGCTCGTCCGCCCGGCTCCCACGGCCATGCGAATCCCGATTTCGGTGGTCCGCCGCGAAACCGAGTAAGCCATCACGCCATATAATCCGGCGCTCGCCAGCAGTAATGCCAACGCGCCGAACGCCGACGCCAGGGTCGCGAAAAATCGCTGGAGCAATAGATCCGCGGAAGCCCACTGATCCAGGCTCCTCACCTCGACAAAAATGTTGCGATCGAATTCCTGAAAGCGCCGCCGCAATTCCGTCAGCGTCGCCGTCGGATCACCCGGAATACGCACCAGCACCGAGACGTCCCCGAGCGGCAGATCCTGCAGCACCGGGCAATAGACCGCGTGCAATAGCTTGTCTTTGGATTCGGTATTCTTCACGTCCTGCATGACGCCGATGATCTCGGCGGTGGATTCGGCGCCGGTTCGCTCGAACTTGAAGTGCCGGCCCACGGGATTCTGGCCCGCGAAAAAGAGCTTCGCCACGGCCGCGCTCACCAGGCAAACTTTCGGCGCATTCTCATCGTCCCGCACCTCAATCTGCCGCCCGGAGAGCAGTTGCAGCCCCAGCGTCTGGAAGACTCCGGGACCGACCAGCAGCCGGTTGACGTAGGCGTCGTCCCCTGAAAACGGAATCCTGCCATCGACCGAAATTTTGAACCGGGCTCCGTTAAATCCACCGGACGGGTAATTGAACGTGACCGCGCTCGCCTGCGCGCCAGGCAGGTTCTCCATGCGCCGCGCGAGTTCTTTCACCATCGGACCATTGCCTGGACGTCCGCCCTGAAATTCGCTCCACGTCGCGTAGAGGTTGGCCCGCTGAAATCCGGGATCGAACAGCCGCAGGTTTCGCAGCGTTTGCAGTAGCAGTCCGGCGCAGATCAACAGGAGCAGCGACAGCCCGACCTGCGCGACCACCAGCGCTTTCGAGGCCTCCCATCCCCGCCCGCCGGTTAATCGGGCGCCATCCTTGAGCATCGGCCCAAGCTCGGCACGCACGGCGCGAAATGCAGGGGCCAGGCCGAAAACCAGAGCGGCCGCCAGCGAGATCGCAGCCGTGAATCCGAGCACGCGCAGATCGGTCTCAGCCGCCAGATGGAAAGGAACGTTGATGTTCGCCGTCAGCCAGTTGAGGATCAATTGCCGGAATCCGCTCGCCACCGCCAACCCGAGCGCCGCTCCGCCGATCGCCAGGAGCAGGCTCTCTGTAAGGAACTGCCGGATCAACCGGCCGCGTCCGGCGCCGATCGCGAGGCGCACGGCAACTTCCTTCTGCCGGGCCGCCGCGCGCGCCAGCAGCAGGTTCGCGACATTGGCGCACGCGATCAGCAGCACCAACGCCGGCACCGCGGCCATAATCACCAGAAGCACCACCCGCATGCCCGGGTCCCAGCCTTCATAGCCGTTTCCGGCCGGCGCGAGTTCCAGCCGCTTTTCCAGATTCTCGCGGCGCGTAGCCTCGTCCGGCTTGCCGCCCGCCCGCTCCGTCAAAATCTGCTGATACAGGACATTCACCTGCGTCTGTGCCTGTGCAATGGTGACGCCCGGTTTCAGCCGCGCGATCATCGACGGACCGTATTGGTCGGTCAGATCGTAGCTCAACATCGATCCCTTGTCCCCGTGCGCCCAAAGCTCGGTCGACGCGCTGGGCGACGTTCGCGGCTGTAGCATCATCGGCAGGGTGATGTCCGGGGAAACGGTTTGATTCGTGCCGTAAAAATGCGGAGGCGTTACGCCGACGATCGTCACCGGCACGCTGTTCACTGTGATGGTCTTCCCGATCACCCCCGGATCGAGTGTGAAGCGCCGCTGCCAATACGCGTAGCTGATTACCGCCACGGGCCCTTGTGCGCCGCCGGTTCCGGGTATGCGGTCGTCCTCGGGCGTCAGCGTCCGCCCGGCCACGGCATCGACGCCGAGCACCGAAAAATAATCTCCGGAAACCAGAACACCGGTGGCTTGCTCGGGTTCCGAACCGATCCGCACGCTCGCCGACGGGAGCAGGAGCATGTAGGTGTACACGAACGCGCTTGAGAAGACCTGGTTGCGCTCCCGGATCTTCTGAAACGCCGGGAACGAGATCTGCGAGCGCATCTGCACCAGTTGCTGCGGATCCTTCACCGGCAGCATCTTCAGCAGCAGCGCATCCATAACGCTGAACAGGGCGGTGTTGGCGCCAATTCCCAGGGCGAGCGAAAGCAGCGCGACGCCCGTAAACACAGGACTGCGCCGCAACATCCGCAGGCCGTACCGCAAATCCCGGATCAAAGTATCCAGCAAATTGAATCCGCTCATGGTTTACCTCTTGTACCACTACCGCGAATGCAGTGGAGGGTTACCGGAATTGGTTGATAAATCGCGGCGTCTCGTCGCGCTGACGCTCCTGAAAGCTCCGGGCCTTGGCGCGATTCCCGCAGATCTTCATGTCACACCAGCGGCGGGTATGATTCTTGCTGCGGTCGAGAAATAGCCAGCGGCAGGTCGGCGCGCTGCATTCCCGGACGAGGTTCCGGTCTTCCGAAGTGAGCAGCTCCGCGGCCGCCTCGACGATCGCGGTAAGGGGCGCGTCGGTCGTGGCAGCGAAATCGGCAGGTTGCCAGCGATAATTGTTTCGCTTCCACTCGATGGTTCGAGGCCGTCTGGTCTCGGCCAGGAAGCGATTCAGCGTCTCGAGAGCGGCCCGATTCGGCCGATCGCCGGTGGCAATGGAGAGAAACAGGAAATGCAACGCTTCTCGCAATTCAATCGCGCGCGCCAGGACGGTTCCGTCCCCGTTCCGCCCAGCCAGCCCCGCCAGACGATTCGCCTGGCCGGAGGTCAGGATGCCGGACTGATGCGCGAATGCGATGAACCGGTCGTAGGATGGTAGTAGTTCGACCCGACGCCCCGGATCGTAGCGGTTATCCAGCGTATTGGCGAAGTCGAGTGCAATGTTTCCCGCTATGAGCTGGAAGGAATCGGGCATCCGGTCTCATTATAACCGGCTATTTGTGGTTTGACCGGTTTTTCTTTAGGTGCTACCATTAACCTATGAAAGATCGTTTTGCCGGTTATGACTGGAAACTGGTCGCGGCCATGGCGACGGTCTACTTTGTCTGGGGATCGACCTATCTGGCGATCAAGATCGCGGTCGAGACGATTCCCCCGCTGCTCGCCGCGGGCGTCCGGTTCGTGATTGCGGGTGGGCTCCTGTACGGATGGTCGCGCTTGCGAAAAGAAGCGCCGCCCCGCCGGGAGCATTGGCCCCGCCTCCTGCTGATGGGCGTGTTGATGTTTCTGATCTGCTACAGCGCCGTGTTCTGGGCCGAAAAGACCGTGCCGTCGGGCGTCGCATCCGTGCTGGTCGCGATGCTTCCGGCATGGGTGCTGATTCTTGAAGTGACGGTCTTGAAAACCCAAAAGTTGAAATTCTCGCTGGTGGCTGCTCTGGCGGCGGGTTTCGTGGGCGTCGCGCTTCTCACCGAAGGGTCCACGAGCGACAGCGGGGCCGTAGCCTGGCTGCCGTGCATGGCGATCCTGCTGAGCGAAATCTCCTGGGCCGTCGGATCGATTCTCTCGAAAAAGCTGACCCTGCCTACCTCGCAGGGAATCAACGCCGGAGGTCAGATGCTGTGCGGCGGCGTACTGT
>Ga0070731_10004196_pt1 | contig 12529 bp, 7 predicted proteins | sample Coa_R1_2_FD_66448 | JGI IMG/M metagenome (GOLD analysis project Ga0070731, IMG submission 66448) | Surface soil microbial communities from Centralia Pennsylvania, which are recovering from an underground coalmine fire - Coalmine... | ecosystem: Environmental > Terrestrial > Soil > Unclassified ... | reverse complement strand
ATTCGAACATTTTTTTAGAATCAATAATCCCATTCTTAAAAACGATCTCTGTATTCCGCACGTCGGAAATGTGGCTCTTGGGGTCTCCGCCGATTAAAACAAGATCAGCCTTTTTATGAATAGCAATGGAACCTTTTTCATTTTCGATTCCAAGGTAATTCGCAGCATTCAGCGAACAAATTTTGACAGCTTCGGAGAAACTAATACCGGGTTCGGTTAACAGTTCGAATGTGTACCGGTCTGCATAACCGGGAATGATTGTTCCGTCGCCGGTCGGGTCTACCCCCGCCACCAGGGTGCCTCCCATCATTACAAACTTTTTTTCCCAGGCCATTTCCTTTGTAAAAAGGCTGATGACATTACCCTCCTGATTCAACTCGCCCTTATAGCGCTTCTCGACATCAGTTCTTATCCTGGGGGTGAAGGCATCTTCTCCGCGTCCAAGGATAACCTCTCTGCCGGTTCAAGGTTCAAATACAGCCAATGTAGAAGTTAGCACCACTTTTTTATCGATCAAAAACCGCATGAGTTGCTCCATTGCCCCGCTGTCAACATTTAATGCCGCAGGGAACAGGGTATGTAATCTGAACAGATATACTCTTTCTTTTGGTCTTAAGACCGGAGTGAATTTCAATATCAGTCAAATGTCATGTTTCTGAAATCGAAATTTAAAAAGAAAAGGGGCAAGCGAAAAAAATCGACTAAAAATATTTCTGGAGATAAGAAGAAATAAGGCTGTATTCCTACCTTTATGGCCCCATCTGACATTTTTTTTATTCTCCTTTGGATGAATTGACCACTTGTTTGTATTTCTAAGTATATGGTAAGCAGGATTTCCTTTTTGATCGCAAAACATAACCGCGCGGAACTGTCCGGCGAGGAGCGATTGGAATTAAACGAATGGATAAACCTGTCGCCAGAAAATGCGGGACTTTTTGCAGAAGTGACCGATCCGGCAGCCACCCGGGCCTTTGTTCAGCAAATGGATGGTTATGATGAGGCTGCGATCCGGGCAAAAATTGAATCGCATTACCCGTATGCGTTTGTTCAGGAACCGAAACTCAGGAGAATCTGGTATCGTGTAGCAGCGGCAGCAGCGGTCCTCGTGCTCCTTGGTTCGGGCGTATATTATTATTTTAATAATTCCGGCAAGCCCAACACAGTGACCAGAACGAAAAACGAGCTGGCTGCCCGGGACATCGCGGCACCCAAAAATAACCGCGCGACCATCACACTCTCCGGGGGGCAAAAAGTTTTTCTGGACAGCGCGGCCAAAGGAACCCTGGCGGTACAGGGAAGTGTAAAAGTAGAAAAACTCGCTGACGGTAAAATAACGTATAACGGCACCGCTCAACCGAAAACAGCCATTGAATACAATACCCTGACCAATCCGCGCGGAAGCAGGGTGATCGATATTACTTTAAGTGATGGCTCACGGGTATGGTTAAACGCAGAATCCTCTTTAAAATATCCCGTTGCTTTTGCCGGGATCGAACGTAAAGTGGAAATAACGGGTGAAGCGTATTTTGAAGTGGCGCATGACCGGGCAAAACCTTTCACGGTATCAAAGGGAAATGTGCAGGTGCAGGTGTTGGGAACACATTTTAATGTGAATGCATACGATGACGAACAAATGATTAAAGTGACTTTGCTGGAAGGTTCTGTAAAGGTAACAACTGCTGCTCCCGGAACCACGGCTGTGAGCCAACAGCGTTTATCGCCGGGCGAGGCGGCGCTCGTGCAGGCGGGTGAGGTCATGCTCGTACGAAAAACAGATCTCGAAGAAGTGATGGCTTGGAAAAACGGAATATTTCAATTTGACAATGCGGGTATCGGAACGATCATGAGTGAAGTAGGGAGGTGGTATGATGTGCAGGTGGAATACAAGGGAACGATCCCCGAAGGTCATTATCGCGGGCGGACGTCAAGAGACTTAAGTGCGTCGCAGATGCTGAAGATCCTTCAGTTCAGCGGCATCCATTTTACCATAGAAGGAAATAAAATAATCGTATCTCCCTGATGAAAACCAGGTTTGGTCCAGCAAAAAGCCGGAAGCGATGGAAGCGCATCCGGCCGATAGGTCCGGGCTAAACCATAGAACAATATTACTCGGACTGCTTATTAGTTAACCCAAACAAAGCAAAGGTATGAACTTAAGGGCTCTTTATGACCTCTCGCCGCACAGGCGAAAGCAAATAACCAAAACACTTTTGATTGTGAAATTTACGGCAATCATTCTCCTTTCTACCTGTCTGCAGGTAAGCGCCTCAGGATATGCGCAAAGCATCAGCCTGTCGGAGAAAAATGCGCCTCTGGAAACCGTGATGAAAAAGATCGAGCAGCAGACAGGATATACATTCTTTTATAAGATCGAGACGATCGAGAAGGCGAAAAAAGTGACCGTCGAAGTCTCGAACGCCACGCTGGAGCAAGTGCTAAAAATTTGTTTTAAGAATCAGGAGCTGAGTTATAATATCGTCGATAAAACGATCGTGGTTGAGGAAAAAAAACAAGAATCTAAATCAACAAATTTAATACCGCTAGGCGACATTCATGGCCATGTAACAGATTCAACCGGTGCTCTACTCGAAGGCGCCTCTGTTACCGTCAAAGGTGCAAAAGGGAAAGGGACAACAACAAATGCAAAAGGTGAATTCGATTTGAAAAATGTCGACGATCAGGCGACCCTAATCATTTCTTACACTGGGTATGTTAATAAAGAAATCAGGTTAGATGGAAGTACGGATATTTTAGTAGTGCTTATTCATGGGACCAGCCAGCTTGACCAAGTACAGGTTATTGCTTACGGCACCACGACTCAGCGGCTTAGAACTGGCGATGTGACTACTGTAACGAGTAAAGAAATAGAAGAACAGCCTGTCTCAAATCCTTTGGAAGCGTTGGAAGGAAGAGTTCCAGGTTTAGTTATCACTCAGTCTACTGGTTTGCCAGGCGGAGCAATTTCAGTCCAGCTTCGGGGACTAAATAGCATTGCTAATGGAAATATTCCGTTTTTTGTAATTGATGGTGTCCCCTATAATTCACAGGCTTCTACACCACCACTTAATGCATATTTATACGGAGGCAGCCCACTCAATTTTATCAACCCCTATGATATAGAAAGCATCGAAGTATTGAAGGATGCCGACGCTACAGCAATTTATGGTAGTAGAGCCGCGAATGGGGCTATCCTCATTACAACAAAAAAAGGGAAAGCTGGAAATATGAAATTTGACCTAAATCTTTTTTCTGGATTAACCAGCCCTGCGAGTACCATACCAGTTTTGAATACGGCGCAATACTTGGCGATGCGGCGAGAGGCGTTCGCGAATGACGATCAGATGCCTGGACCTGGCGATCATGATGTGAATGGGGATTGGGATTCAACCAGGAATGATAACTGGCTTAATGTGTTAGCAAACAAACCGGCCCAATTTACAAATGGGCAAGCATCAGTCTCAGGAGGGAATACCACTACCCAATATTCAATTGGGGCTGGATATAGCATTCAACGGACCGGTTTTCCAAGGATACTCCCTGGTGATGGCGGGGATAAAAAGAGCTCAGTTCATTTAAATATCAATTCTTTTTCTCCCGATGAGAGATTTAAGTTGAGAATTACAGGAAGCTATCTTGTTGATAAAAATACAGTCCAGTCCCAGGATTTAACGAACACAGCATTAGGTTTGCCTCCTGATGCGCCTGGTATTTTCAACTCAGATGGCAGCTTGAATTGGGCTCCGCTAGTACAAGGTCAGACCGGGACATGGACGAATCCCTATGCCTATTTGTATAATAAATATGTGAGTAACAGCTCAAATCTGGTGGGGAATGCAGTTATTAGTTACGAATTCATTAAGGGACTTAATTTAAAGACAAGCCTCGGCTATACGAATACGCAGACAGATGAAGTTCAATTCGCGCCGTCAACCAGTTATGATCCAGGACGTCATATTACTTCAGGGTCATCAAGTTTCCTCACATCCAATACGCATTCCTGGATCCTAGAACCTGATCTTGATTATATCTTGCATATAGGAAAAGGTACAATTACGGCGTTAACCGGCGCGAGTTTTCTTGATAATAGCACAAGTGCCACGACGACTGACGCCACCGGCTTTATCAGTGATGCGCTCTTAGCTAATCCCATCACTGCTAGCAGTGTTTATGTTAATGCCAATAGCTCTCAATATAAATATGAAGCAATTTTTGGAAAATTGAACTACAACTGGACTGACAAGTATCTTCTTAATATTACTGGGAGGCGGGATGGCACCAGCCGTTTTGGACCGGGCAGACAATTTGGCAATTTTGGGGCTGTCGGAGCAGCGTGGATATTTACAAACGAAGCGATTGTGCAAAAGAATCTTTCTTTCCTCAGTTTCGGAAAGTTAAGAGGAAGTTATGGTACGACTGGAAGTGATCAAATTGCAAATTATCAGTACTTAGATCTATATAGCGGTACCCAATATGCCTATCAAAATTCTGCTGGACTTGCACCGCAAAATTTATCAAACTCCCTACTTGCATGGGAGACGACTAAAAAGATCGAAGGAGGTCTAGAATTAGGATTATTTAAGGACAGAGTGGTCGCACAAGTCAGCATCTATATGAATCGATCTGGAAATGAATTGGTAGAAACTCCTGTATCGGTAGTGACTGGCTTTTCGATGGTTCTTTCTAACCTTCCAGCCTTAGTTCAAAACACTGGTAAGGAGTTTGTGCTCAATACCATCAATATAAGATCAAAAAATTTCGGTTGGTCTACTTCATTTAATCTAACAATTTCACAAAATAAACTTGTCTCATATCCCAACTTATCTTCTTCACCTTATGCCAATACGCTTGTAGTCGGGCAACCTATTAATGTTCGAATATTATTTCATTGCATGGGAGTTAATGACACAACAGGCCTTTACGAATTTGCATCTTCTAAGGGCGGACCAACTTATTCCCCCAATAGTTTAACGGATTTGAATAGCTATGTAAACCCAAACCCAAAATTTTATGGAGCAATCAGCAATACTTTTTCTTACAGGGGATTGAGCGTGGATATTTTTTTTCAGTTTGTTAACCAGATTGGCATGAGGGCATGGGATGCTTATGGCTTATTACCTGGCACGATGTTCAATCAACCTACCTATGTTTTAAACAGGTGGCAGAAACCAGGAGATAAAAAACCCTATGAACAGTTCACTCAAAATTATGGCAGTAACGCTGCAAATGCATTTAATACCGCACAACAAAGTGATCTCGCTTATGGCAATGCTTCCTTTATTCGTCTAAAGAACTTGGCTATTTCGTATCAGATGCCTCAAAACTGGGTAAAAAAAATGAGGCTTGCCAATTTCCGTATTTATGTCCAAAGCCAGAATCTTCTGACGATTACAAAATATGAAGCTTTTGATCCGGAGAGCCAATCCCCCAATACGGGACCGAGGCGCACAGCCACAGCGGGCATTCAAATAGGATGGTAGAACTAAGTTTCAAAAAAATATAAAACAATTCGATGTATGCATACTCATTTTTTTAGACCCGGATATATTCGAATAATATACGTTTTTACAATATTTTCTTTTTCCGCCTGTAAGAAATTTGTACAGATTCAGCCTCCTGCAACCGAAATTACTGGTTCCGCGGTATATTCCGGTAGTACAAGTGCAGCGGCAGTCATTACTGGCCTGTATGACAACATGATTTCTTCCCCAAATCTCTCAAGTGGTTTTTCTAGTATTGGCTACTTAACAGGCCTTGGGGCCGACGAACTTACAAATTACGATCCTACCAATCACAAGCAAGTGCAATTTTATGAGAACGTATTAACGAGTTTTAGTAACGGATTTTCTAACTACTATTTCTGGATAGAATTATATAATGGCATATATGTGTCGAATGCAGTATTGGAGGGGCTATCAAATTCATCAAGTGTCACTGCGCCATTAAAGCAGCAATTGGTTGGTGAAGCCAAATTTATGCGTGCTTTTTTTCTTTTTTATGCTACTAATTTGTATGGCGACATTCCTTTAGTCACAACTACTAACTATTTAGTAAATGACAGTATCTCTCGCACGCCGCAGGCTGAAGTTTACAAACAGATTGTCGCAGACCTTGCTGATGCGCAGGCAAAATTGCCTTCTGGATTCGTGGATGCAAACGGGAATTCTTCAACTCAGAGAGTTCGACCCAATCAGGGTGCTGCTACATCCTTGCTGGCAAGAGTTTATCTATATACTGGAAAGTGGGACAGCGCTGAGTCAGAAGCGACAATGGTGATAAGCAATTCCGACCTTTATAATCTGGATTCGCTAAACTCTGTATTTCTGGCTAATAGCACGGAAACCATTTGGCAATTGCAACCTACTAATCCGGGATTTAATACGTGGGACGCTTTTTTTTATGTTCTTGAAGGACCCCCGGGACCTGGAGGAAATAGCGTTGCAATTAACCCGCATTTGATTAGTACGTTCGAAAATGGCGATGCTCGCTTAGTTGATTGGGTAGGCGCATTTCCGAATGGAGATGCCGCTTATTATTACCCTTTTAAATACAAGGTTTATCAATATGGATCAGCGGTAACGGAATACACAATGGTTCTTAGGCTAGCGGAACAATACCTTATCCGTGCTGAAGCCAGAGCTGCACAAATGAACATAACGGGGCCGAACGGGGCTTTGGCTGATCTTAATGTGATCAGAAATCGAGCAGGGCTTTCTTCATATTCCGGTCTAACAGATCAGCAATCAGTCTTGGCAGCCATTCTCCACGAACGTCAGGTTGAATTATTTACTGAATGGGGACACCGCTGGTTTGATCTAAAAAGAACAAATAATCTTAATACAGTGATGGGCGCTCCGGGAAATGTTTGCCAAACCAAAGGGGGAACATGGAATTCCGACTGGGCCCTCCTTCCAATTGCCCTGCAAGAATTAAAGATCAATCCAAATCTAATCCAAAATCCAGGATATTAGGTTTTAAGACGCAAATTTATGTTACTCAATTAAAAAATAGTCATGCACTTAATCAAATTCTATTTTTTATTCTTTTCTTGTTTCGTTCTGTCAACCTTACTTAAGGGACAGGAAGCAGTAGTCAAATTTGAATCAGGACTTTCTTGGTCCGAAATCAAGGCGAAAGCAAAAAAAGAAAATAAGCCCATATTTATGGATTGTTATGCTACTTGGTGTCAACCATGTAAGTTCATGGATCTTAATGTCTATAATAGGCTGGATGTGGGCGACTATTTTAACTCTCATTTTATTAATATAAAGATTCAGATGGACAGAACACTGAAAGATAGCCAAGCGATTAGGAATTGGTATGGGAATGCGGACAGCATTTCGAAAAATTATCTCGTTGATGTATATCCTACTTTTTTGTTCTTTTCGAAGGATGGTCAGCCTTTGAATAAACTGGTGGGGGAATTCACTGCCACGGATTTGATTACATATGCTGACAATTCGATGAAAGTCGAAAATCAATACTTTGTTCTAATCGCAGGTTGGGAAAAACGCCGCGAGGATTCTGCTTACCTGAGAAATACGGTAACTGCGTCAATGAGAGCTGGGGATGGTACTAAAGGGGAATTAGTCTTTTATCAGTATTTGCAATTCCTAAGAGACCCCATCGCAACGGAAAATATTGGCATAATGCGGCAATTCACAAGAACGGAGTCTGATAGAGGATTTCGGTGGTTTCTGAACAATGCAAGGAAAATCAATCAAGTTACCGGGCGAAAAGATTTCGCGGAGGCCACTTTGAGTCCAATCATTTTCAAAGAGGAAATCCTGTCTTTTTTTATTAGGCAAGATACTGTGCTTGATTTGCTCAGAATCTGTGAGAATGTGCAAAATAAATATCCAAGTTTAGACAAGGATTTGTTGGCGAATCAGCTTCTGCAGCAGTGTTCCATTGCCATTGAGGGGGATATAAGTCAAGCAATAAAGGGGAAGCCATTTCGCCCCTCCGATTGGAGGGACTTATCTCGGAAACTGGCAAAAAGGTTCCCTGGATTTGATCTCGGCAAAGTTTTGCTTGATGAAGAAGCCCGATACTATTTTTTTAATGCATCATGGGATGAATTTGGTAAAGTAGCCATTGAAATGCTTGATCGTTATGAAAATCAAATGGATCCTAAAAGTATTAACAATGCCCTCATGAGAGTGTTTTCACATTCGGAAGATAGAACGGTACTTAAAAAGGCAATTGGGCATATGAAGAAAGTGATATCGAATTATCCCAATGACACTGACTACCTGGATACATATGCAAATTTATTATATAAGGCTGGGCTTAAACAAGAGGCGATGGATTGGGAAAAAAAAGCAATCGTTAATTGCAAAGACAGCGGCGATCTAAAAGAACTTAATAGCATTTTGAAAAAAATGGAGTCGGGTGAAATTACTTGGGGAGAAGCAGCGGTAGGCCGTTGAACACTTAACAAATTGTTTGCTCTGAAAAGCCGAATTGTACACTAAGTAATTTTTTAATCGCTGTCTAAAAGGAGTACTTCCTCCTAAATAGATGACCAGGGGAGACAAGTCAAGCCAGTCAATTGACGGATTGGGGCTAGACATGAGCGCGAAACAACCACGGAAACTCGAATACTAATTGAGTCAAAATATACTATAAAAATAAAAAAAATAAAAGTGGATAAACTTAATACCAGTAAATCATTAAAAAAGAAATTTCTGATCTTGACCATAGCTTTTGGTTTTGTAACAATCGGATTAAAAGCGCAACGGGCGGACTTTAGCGGCATTTGGATTAGGAATACTGATAAATGTGTTACTGATGCCCACCTTTCTATAAATTCCATTCCAATTGAATTTCTTATAAAACAAGATAATGCCCACATCGAAATAGGTAGCATTTCGAAGAACTATATGGGAGATACGACAAAATACGTCGAAAAATTAAAATTTGATGGCTCACCTTCGACCTTTATTATAAAATCGAATTTGAAAAAAAAGGCAAGCATGCAATGGGCGCTGGATCAAAAAGGATTTATGGAGACAGCAACCTATGCTAATGATCAGGGAGATACATTACAATCTGCAAAAGCGCTATGGACTTTTGCACCAGATTTGAAAACGTTGAAGATTCAATGGATCGTCACGGTAAATGGACAAAACTACGAGGCAATAGAGGTCTTCGATAAAAAGTAAGATACAAATCTCCAAATAAATTTAATTTAAGTCCATGAGTGAATTTCTGTCCTTGATCTTTTTCATGCATTTCGGCCCGAGCTGCGGATTCTCACAAGCTCAAAATCGAGATCTTACCTTGAATAAGATCGTTGTGCAGCCTTTTGATGATGCGCTTAAAAGTCAGCACACCTGGATCCACATCAATGTCAATATTGTTTACAATTTGACACTCAGCAAAGAGATTCCTAATATCGATAACAAATGTCATTCATTGAGAATTCACAAACCACTCTGTTTTGCCTATCCTGGTTATATCACCGATTCCACAAAACTAGAGCCCATGAAACAGTTAAATTATTTGACTGCACGAACGGGAGGCAGTCGACCCTACGTGCCGGGGGAGATAATCCTTTACTTATCCCGAGCTTCAAGCCTGGCGATAACTCTGGAAGTGCTTTTAATGCTTTCAACCAATCAAATTCCAGTATCATGGTTGTATCAACAATTGATGGCGTGCCTGACAATACGCATATTGGGTAAGCACTTATGCATTAAGGTTTGAAGCTAATCCAAAATATATGAAGGACAACCATTATACGGTTTTATCTATGCGTGACCTTTTGAAAATACTAGATTTGAAAAAGTGGGCAAATTGATAGAATAATGCCATGGCGAGGTTATATTTTTTTAGCAATTCAACATCGCAAGAAATGATGGTAATGATGATGCGTATTATTTAATTAAATCTTTATTTATATGTGTTCTCCGTATCGGTTTTACGTGCTTTGGCTTTGTTTACTGACATTTCAGGCTTTAAATGGACAACGGAACTTGGTTGAAAATTCGACAATCGATAGATGGCCCATTATTAACGATTCAAGATTGTCAAATGATGGCAATTTCTTTATTTACGAAATAGATAATGGCAATGGCGATTTTCGTGATATTGTTGTGGGATCGACCGGTTCAACATGGAAATTTGAATTTAAAAGGAGAATTCGAGGTAATTTTTCGTTTGATAGCCAAAAACTGATATTCTTAAACGAGGGGGACAGTTTAGGCATTTTAGAATTGGGAACTGACCGTCTACGCTATATCCCAGATGTTAAGAATTATAGCATTCCCGAATACAATGTAGGTTTTTTTGAATATCAAGAAAAAGGAAAGATTGATGGAATATGTCTTTTCAATTTTACTGATTCGACAATAAAAAGATACCCGCGCATAATTGAAGCAAAATTCTTTGATGATGGGCATCATTTATTACTCACCAAGACAGTTGGTGAAGATAGTTTGAGGAAAATGGAAATTCAAATCCTTGATTTATACTCAAACAAAATTTGGACCATCTCTCATTGCTGGGATCCAAGTAATTTTACATTCGATGATGCAAAAAAAGTATTCTTCTTTCAAAAAAGGGAAAAGGCTTCTGGATACAATCAGTTTGCTCTCTGTTTCTATAAATTTGGAATGGATAGCGCTAAAACAATCGTTGATAGTAACTCATATGGTTTGAAAGGAATGATGTTGCTGACAGATAATGTTCATTTTGACAAAAATGCGGATAGAATATTTTTCACTTTGCAAACGATCATTTCTATAAATGACTCCCCAACGCAAGATCCTAACTTGAACATCATGGGGCCACGAAAGGCTTACATCGGTCGGGAAGATGATCCGGCCGAAATTTGGGCGACTTTAGATTTAATCGGGCCAAGTTCAAGAATTGTTAAGCTAACTCAGTCTGGTGATAGGTTTCAAAGCATTAATGACGCTTCGGGCGATTGGATAATGACAGAAAGTAACATCATTTTAAAGAATCCGCTAACCTCGAATCCGAGGTGGGACATTTTGGCGCGCCCCAATATTGAGCTTATTTCAGCTGTTAACGGTGAAAGAAGACTGTTGGCAAAGAGGGTCGTATATTATAGTGGTTATTTTTCTCCCGAAGGAAGATATTTTGTGTGGTTCGATTGCGTAAATGGTAAATGGTATAGTCATAATATTCTCTCTAGAAAAACCATCGTGATTAGCGATGGAATTAGTGGAAGTTTGAGACCGGAGCCGGAGGGCAACAATTTCCCTGATTTCCGTGGCCCGTATGATATTGCAGGTTGGCTTAATGATGATAAGGGACTGTTGATCTATAGTCAATACGATATTTGGAAAGTTGATCTTGACGGGAAGAGTCCACCAGTGAATATTACGAAAGGTTTTGGCGCAAAGAACAAATTCAAATTGAGAATCATTTCGTTCAACGATTTCAGGAATTGTCCCATCGGAAATGGCGATACTCTTTTGCTTTCTTCCTTTGACGCAAAATTGAAGAAAGATGGATTTTGCAGAATTACGGTTTCCAATCTAAATCTGGAAACACTAATGATGTCACCCGATATTTATACTGAGATTCCAGGCGACTTTGATGATGCTGTTTACTCACGAATAACTAAGGCTAAAGCTGCCAACGTTTTTCTTTTTTCACGTATGAATGGTCAGGAGTATCCTAATCTTCACGTCACTACAGACTTTAAGCACGTAAGTCAATTAACATTTTTAAAGCCTCAAAAGGAATTTAATTGGTATACAACGAGCCTATTACACTATTTTCTTTCAAGTGGGAAGAAGAACGAAGCAATATTATTCAAACCTGAGAATTTTGACTTAAAAAAGAAATATCCGGTCATATTTTATTATTATGAAGGCAATTCTTCGGGTTTGAATAGTTTTCTTACCCCTTTTTTGAGCGCAGGCCGATTAAATATTCCGTGGTATACGAGTCATGGGTACTTAGTATGCGTACCTGACATAGTGTATTTTGAAACCGGCTTTCCTGGCAGAAGCGCACTTGATGCTGTAGTTTCGGCTGCAAAATACCTTATAAAGAAGCCTTGGGTTGATTCAAAGAATATCGGATTACAAGGTCATAGTTACGGTGGATTTGAAACTAATTACATCGTAAGTCATTCGCATTTATTTAAAGCAGCTGTTCCAGCGTCTGGGCAGTCAGATGTAGTAAATGGTTATCTTGAAGTTGGTGTCCCTTTTTTTTATGAAAATGGACATGGCAGGATGGGTGTTCCACTCTGGCATAGTCCTAATTTATATATTGAGAATTCTTCAATTTTTAACGCTGATAAAGTTTCAGCTGCTGTTTTGATCATGCATACGGGATTTGACTTCTGGGGCCCTCACCAAGGATTGGAGTGGTATTATGCTTTGCACCGCCTGAGAAAAAAAGTATGGCTATTGAACTATAAAAACGAAAATCATTCTTTATATGAAACTGGAAACAAACTTGATTTTACTATTCGAATGGAGCAATTCTTTGACTACTATCTTAAAGGAATGCTGCCGCCGAAATGGATGACGGACGACAGGACTAC
>Ga0070731_10004194_pt1 | contig 12531 bp, 13 predicted proteins | sample Coa_R1_2_FD_66448 | JGI IMG/M metagenome (GOLD analysis project Ga0070731, IMG submission 66448) | Surface soil microbial communities from Centralia Pennsylvania, which are recovering from an underground coalmine fire - Coalmine... | ecosystem: Environmental > Terrestrial > Soil > Unclassified ... | reverse complement strand
AGCCGATAGCCGCGCGTAATCTTGGCGGCGCCAGTTTCGCAGCCGCCGAGCGTCGCGCATTCCGCATGCAGTTCCCGGCCCGCCGCGCGATGGATTGCGCCGTCAACGCCGCCGCCGCCGAGCAAACTGCGGTTCGCCGCATTGACGATGGCATCGACGTCTAACGTTGTAATGTCGGCGACACAGACTTCGAGTCGGGCCCCGCCGACTTCGGCGCTGAGCAAGGGCACAGTACTCGCCATAGCGAAAAGCCTATCACGCCCACTCGGCCTGCGCCTCCGCGCGCAGGTCGACGGTCGATTTCACCCCGATATCGTCGAAGTGCTCATCGAGAAACCGCCGTGCCGCGCGCTTGCCGCTGACATGCAGCATGTCGAAGAAATCATAGTCGGTCGAAAGCTTGCTGAAAGCGTCGAAATGAGTGCCGAACCGATCGAGCACGATGCGATGCACGTTGATACGCCGGTATTGTCCGGCGCCGGTGCCGCGCGGCAGCTTGCCTTGATCGATCAGACGGGCGACGAAATCGATGGCGCGATATTCACCGAGGAGCGAGGAGTTGAACGTGATCTCGTTGATGCGATTCATGATCTCGCTCGACGATGTCGGCGTTGCTTGCCGCACCAGCGGATTGATCTGCACCACCAGCACATCCTCGGTGGTCGTGGTCCGAAAAAATGGAAAGATGACCGGATTGCCCAGATAACCGCCATCCCAATAGGGCACGCCGTCGATATCGACGGCACGGAAGATTGTCGGCAAACATGCGGATGCCATGACCGCTTCCGCCGTGATCTTGTCGCGCGAGAAAATACGCACCCGGCCGGTCTGCACATTGGTCGCCGAGATGAAGAGCTGCAGTTCCTCGCTGGCGCGCAGCTTCTCGAAATCGACGAAGCGCTCGATCAAATCCTTAAGCGGATTGATATTGAGCGGATTGACGTCGTAGGGCGAAAAGTAGCTCGACACCACGTCTAGCCATGCTTGTACCGGCGTGCCTTCGAGCGGCGTGAACGATAACAGCCGCTGCATCACCGCCCGCTGCAGAGCCGGCAGATTGCCGGTGCTCGACGCCGAACGCCAGAAATCGGCGAGGCGTTTTTGCGCCTCCTCGCGTCCGCCGCGGACCAGCCCATCAGCCAACATCACGGCATTGACCGCACCGGCAGAGGTGCCGGAAATGCCCTCGATGGACAGCCGTTCGTCACTCAGCAGCTGTTCCAGCACCCCCCAGGTGAACGCACCATGCGCGCCGCCGCCCTGCAGCGCGAGATTGATGCGTTTAGGTTCAGGCGTGGCACGCTTTGCCGTTGCGCGCCCCGGCAACAGCGCGTTGAGAATATTGCTCATGCCCTCGCTATTCGGCCGTCCAGCCGCCGTCGATTGAAAGGTTGGCGCCGGTGATGGATCTTGCGGCATCTGAGCAAAGATAAACGGCAAGGCTGGCGACCTCATCGACAGTGACGAATTCCTTGGTCGGCTGTGCGGCGAGAATCACGTCGCGCTTGACCTGTTCTTCGGTCATGCCGCGCGCTTTGGCGGTATCGGGAATTTGCTTCTCGACAAGCGGCGTCCACACATAGCCGGGGCTGATGCAATTGCAGGTGATGCCGAAGGTCGCTGTCTCAAGAGCGACGGTCTTGGCGAGACCGGCAAGTCCGTGCTTGGCCGTCACGTAAGCGCTCTTGAAAGGCGAGGCGACCAGCGAATGCGCCGAGGCCGTATTGATGATGCGGCCCCATTTGCGCGACTTCATGCCCGGTACCGTGGTGCGGATGGTATGAAACGCCGACACCAGATTAATCGCGATAATGAGATTCCATTGATCGACGGGGAATTCCTCGATCGGCGCGACATGCTGAATGCCGGCATTGTTGACGAGAATGTCGAGCGCGCCATAGGTCCGTTCGGCCGTCTTGATCATGGCGACAATCTCATCCGGCTTGGTCATGTCGGCCGGCGAGTAGGTTGCCTTGACGCCAAAATCCTTCTCGATGCCGCTACGCTCTTTTTCGATCGCGGCTTTGTCGCCAAATCCGTTGATCGTGAGATTTGCGCCCTGCGCGGCGAGCGCTCGCGCCATTGCCAGACCAATGCCGGATGTCGAACCGGTCACCAGCGCGGACTTTCCTTTCAGCATGACAACCCCCAATTCAGGAGGGCGCCCAGCAGAAGGACGCCCAGAAGACTGCGAGATGTTCGCGGGTCGTCGCGAATGTGATGTGCTTCTTGCTGCGCTGCAACATAAAAATCAGTGGGTGCGTCACGTTTTCGCGATCCAAGGCCATCCCCTATAATCCCGGTAAGATCAGGCGACTGAGCCCCCCAAATCCGCAGGGGATGAAGTCCTCGATAATGGCTGGCCCATGACGACAATGTCGCACGCGATCTTCCCGGCCCCGGACCACGACCACGAACGCTGCGCCAGCGCAGCGATAGCGCACGCCGAGGCGCAGTGTGCGGCGCGCGCACAGCGACTCACGCCGATGCGTCGCCAAGTCTTGCAAGCGCTATTGGCGAGCCATAAGCCGCTCGGCGCCTATGAAATCATCGAGCGGCTGGCGCACAGGATCCGGCCGGCGCCGATCACCATTTACCGCGCCCTCGATTTCCTGCGCGAGAACGGCCTGGTTCATCGCATCGAAAGCCGCAATGCGTTTGTGGCTTGCGTGCACAACCACGGCGGCGGCGATCTTGTCGTTTTCCTGATCTGCGAAAGTTGCGGCGCGGTCGGCGAGGCTCCCGGCGGCGGCGCTGCCGACGCGCTCAAAATGGCCTCACGCGCGGCGGGCTTTTTGCCAAAGAGTCCGCTGGTCGAAATCGCCGGTATCTGCTCGCATTGCCGCGAACGATGACCGTTCGGAACTGAAACGCGCGGTCGTGCCACCTCCCCCGTCGTCCCGTCCGCTCGACGCCATTGCGATCGTAATTGCGATCGGGCTGTGTCTGAGTTGGGGCTTCAACAACGTCGCGATCAAGTTCGCCATCCACGATATCCCGCCGCTGATCCAGTCGTCGGCTCGCTCGGTCGTCGCGGCATTCTTGGTCGGCGCATGGACGCAGGCGCGGAGCATACCGCTGTTCCGGCGCGACGGCACGCTCCGCGCCGGCATTTTGGCCGGCGTGCTCTTTGCGCTCGAGTTTCTGCTGATCTATCGCGGCTTGGTTTGGACGACGGCGACGCGCGCCGTTCTATTTCTCTACCTTGCGCCCTTCTTCGTCGTGATCGGATCGCGCTGGCTGGTGCCAGGCGATCATTTCAATCTCTCGCAATGGCTCGGGCTTGTTTTGTCCTTCGCCGGCATCGTCATCGCCTTCGGCCTGCCGACGCCGGCGGCCGATCCGCACCAAATGCTGGGCGACCTGATGCTGGTCGGCGCCGCGGCGGCCTGGGCGGCCACGACGCTCGTGATCAAGTCGAGCGCACTCAATCGTGTCAGCGTCGAAAAAACCCTGCTCTATCAGCTGGTGGTTTCGGCGCCGCTTTTGGGGATCGCAGCGCTGGTATTCGGCGAGCATATCGATGCCATGCCCTCGGCCCCGGCGATAGCTGCCTTTACCTATCAGGCTGTTTGGGTGGTGAGTGTCACATTCGCGGTGTGGTTTGCGCTTATCGTGCGCTATTCGGCGGCGCGGCTGTCGGTGTTCACCTTGCTGGTTCCGCTGTTTGGCGTCGCTGCCGGTCACCTTGTCCTGAACGAGCCTTTGACGCCGGCTTTCTTGGTGGCGGTCGTTTTGGTCGCCGCTGGCCTCCTCCTCGTCAACCGGCCACAGTGACGCTATATGCTAGGCAGGCAGCCGGCCCCTCACGTCCCAGCGAGCCACGGCTTGGCAAGTAAAGGTTTGATCTGATGATGGAATTTTCGGGCCCGGCCGAGAGGCACCGAACCGTTGCCGTGAAGGTCGGCAATGTGACCGTTGGCGGCGGTGCGCCCGTCGTCGTGCAATCGATGACCAATACCGACACCGCCGACGCCGCGGCAACGGCAAAGCAGGTGGCGGACTTGGCGCGCGCCGGCTCGGAGATCGTGCGCATTACGGTCGACCGCGACGAGGCGGCGGCGGCCGTTCCGCACATCAAGGAGCGGCTGCTCCAAATGAATGTCGAAGTTCCGATCGTCGGCGACTTCCACTATATCGGCCACAAGCTTCTTGCCGATCACCCGGCCTGCGCCGAAGCGCTCGACAAGTATCGCATCAATCCCGGCAATGTCGGCTTCAAGGAAAAGAAGGATCGCCAGTTCGGCGCCATCGTGGAGACCGCGATTCGGCACAACAAGCCGGTCCGCATTGGCGCCAACTGGGGCTCGCTCGACCAGGAATTGCTCACACATCTGATGGACGAGAACGCGAAATCGAACCATCCGGTTGACGCCCGCGATGTGACGCGCGAGGCGATGGTGCAATCGGCGCTGTTGTCGGCCGAGCGTGCGGAGGAAATCGGGCTACCGCGTTCGAAGATCATCCTCTCGGCCAAAGTATCGGCAGTGCAGGATTTGATCGGTGTCTACGGCGAATTGGCGCGGCGTTGCGACTATGCGCTCCATCTCGGCCTCACCGAGGCCGGTATGGGCTCGAAGGGTATCGTTGCTTCATCGGCTGCGATAGGAGTGCTGCTGCAGCAAGGCATCGGCGACACTATCCGGATTTCGCTCACGCCCGAGCCGAACGGCGACCGAACGCTGGAAGTCAAAGTCGCGCAGGAATTGTTGCAGACCGTGGGGTTGCGCACCTTCGTGCCCTTGGTCGCTGCCTGCCCGGGCTGCGGCCGCACGACCTCGACGACATTCCAGGAATTGGCGTCCAGCATTCAGGGCTTCATCCGCGACTCGATGCCGGAATGGAAGACGCGCTATCCCGGCGTGGAGGGCCTCAACGTCGCGGTCATGGGCTGCATCGTCAACGGGCCGGGCGAGTCCAAGCACGCCGACATCGGTATTTCGCTGCCTGGCACCGGCGAGCAACCGACGGCGCCGGTCTTTATCGACGGCAAGAAGGCCATGACGCTGCGCGGGCCGACAGTCGCGACCGACTTCCAAAAAATTGTTGTCGACTACATCGAACGGCGATTCGGCTCCGCTGGAGCCGGGCGGACTGCGGCCGAGTAGGCGCTTCCGGGTTTCCCGATAGGGGTGCCTCCGGGCAGCTAGCTGGGGAGCTACCCTGGGGATAATTCGTTGCCAAATAAGCACAGATACCGGGAAATATGCCTGCCCGACCGTCGGACTTCTCGACAGCCCCCGCCGACGCGTTCACCATGCGTTAACCATACTGCGCCTGTCTTGGCTGCTGCTATGGAGGGGGATCACGACAATGAAGCGATTAAGCTTAGCTGCGCTCGCCCTGGTTCTGCTGATCGGGCTGCAGCCGCAGTCAGCACGTGCGCAGGATGCCAATGCCAATTGGAATGCGTTCTGGGCGTGGTTGTCTCATGGGCAAGATCCGAGGCTGACCGGCGTCGGCATCGCGGTCGGCCTTGGTGCAGACGGGGCTTCCTGGGCTCTTACCCGCAAGCACGGTACTCCGCCTCATCGCTACATGAGCTATGGCGCCGCCTACGGCGTCACGACCCTTGGCTGCGCGGTGGTTTATCCGATGGTCGCAACAGTTGTGCTCAATCGGCCACTGACGCCTCGCGAAGCTTATGACGGCATCGCCGACTGCGTGGTGCCGTTCATCGGCGGCTGGCTCGTGGATGCTTGGCTTCCGCATACGGCTTGGGTCGATGGCACCCCGCCGCCGAAGCCGGTGTCGCATCATCACAAGAAATAGCGCACTTCATTCTCGGTCTAAAAAAGCCGGCCGCGCGGGCCGGCTTTTTGCTGCGCCAATTTCCCATCCGATCTACGGTAAGGCGGCGTAGCTTAAGACCCGGAGATTGGGATGGACTCGGCTGCAGCAAACGCCGGTGGCGCTTCAGGCGCGCTCGACGGCAGCCGCATCATTGCCGCCATCAAGGCGAGCGGGATCGAATATGTTCTGTCGGTGCCCGATATCGTCACCAGCGCCGGCCTGCTGCGCCCGATTGCAGAAGACAACGATCTTCGGCTCATCCGCGTCTGCAAGGAGGACGAATGTATCGGCATCGCTTCAGGCCTGTCGTATTGCGATAAGCGCGCGTTGATTCTGATCCAGCACACTGGCTTCCTCGATTCGATCAATGCCATCCGCGGCATCGCGGTCGAATACAAGCAGCCGATCTGCATGATGATCGGTCTCCTCCAGCACGATCCAGAACTGGCGCCGCGCGCATCGCCGCGCTACGGCGTGCGCATCGTGGAGCCCATCCTCGATGACATGGGCATCACGCATCACCTCATCAGCGTCGATGCCGACGTGGCGAAGATCAAACCGGCGATCGACCGTGCCTACGCCAAATCGGAACCGGTGGCGTTGCTGATCGGACGGAGTCCGACATGATGAAACGCGATGCGTGTTTCCGGATTCTGGCTCGACACATCACCGACGAGGCCGTGGTCGCCACCTACAGCTCGGCCGTCGACTGGGTCGAGATCGCTCCCCGCGTGCTCAATTATACGTCGATCGGCGCCATGGGCCTCGATTCGTCGCACGGGCTAGGGCTCGCACTCGGTCGGCCCGACAAGCGTGTCGTCGTCCTGCAAGGCGACGGTTCGCTTTTGATGAATCTCGGCAGCCTGGTCACGATTGCCGCAGTCGCACCCAAGAACCTGGTTCATCTGGTTGCGCATAACGAGACCTACGAGGCCAACGGCGGCCATCCGATTCCGTCACCGAAAGTGGATTTCGCCGCGTTGGCGCGCGCGGCAGGCTACGCCGCAGTTTATGATTTGGCAGATCTCGACAGCTTCGCCCAGCAAGTGGCGCATGTGCTCGAACAGAGCGGGCCGGTATTCGCCACGCTCCATGTCGAGCCGTCAAAGCCGCTCACCTACGATTATCCGAGCCTCTACGATCCCGCCAAACGCAAGGCTTTCAAGGCCGCATGGCAGGCGCGGAGTTAGCGCTCAGCGCTTTTTTTCCAACCGCCGCAGCACTTCGTCGAGCTGATCGTGGCTGCGATAACGGATGCTCAGCACGCCGCCGCGGCCGCGATCGGCAATCTTCACCAGCAGACCGAGCGCGTCGGATATACGTTTTTCCAGGGCCACCAGATTGGCGTTCTTTTCCGCCTTGGCCGATCTTGCGCTGTTGGCGCGCTTGCTGGTTGCACGCGCCATTGCTTCGACCTGGCGCACGTTGAGGCCGCGGTTGACGATGTCGTCCGCCAGCCGCTCTGCATCGTGATGACCCACCAAAGCGCGGGCGTGGCCGGCGTCGAGGCGGCCGGATTGGATATGCTCCTTGACCCGATCAGGCAGCGTCTGCAGCCGCAACGTGTTGGCGACATAGCTACGGCTTTTGCCGACGATGCGCGCGACATCGTCCTGGCTATGGCTGAAATCGCGGATCAGTGAGCGATAACCTTCGGCCTCTTCGAGCGGATTGAGATCCGCGCGCTGCACGTTCTCGATAATCGCAAGCTGCAACGCTTCCGCGTCGGTCGCTTCGATGATGACGACCGGGACTTCGTGCAAGCCGGCGCGCTGCGCCGCGCGCCAGCGCCGCTCGCCGGCAATGATCTCGTAAGCGTCGATGGCGCCGCGGATCGGTCTTGCGACGATCGGTTGAATGATGCCGCGCTCGCGCAGCGAAGCCGCCAGTTCGTCGAGTTCGGCGGCGGCGAAGTTGCGGCGCGGATTGCGGACATTCGGACGCAACGAATCCGTCGGCAGCCGCCGCTGCCCGCGCGGTCGTTCGACCGAGCTTTCGGCGGCGACTTCGCCGATCAATGCGGCAAGGCCGCGCCCCAATCGCGATCGCGTCGCATCTTCCGCCATCGCCGTCTTCCCCAGGCCGTCAGTCACTTAACTGTCCTTATCCGGCGCAAAGCTGTTTCTCGCGTTGGATGACTTCGGTCGCCAGCCGCAAATAAGCTTCGCTGCCGCTGCATTTGAGATCGTAGACAAGGACCGGCTTGCCGTAGGAGGGCGCTTCGGAGACCCGCACGTTGCGCGGGATGATGGTGTCGTAGACCTTCGGCCCCATGAATTCGCGAACGTCGGCGACCACCTGCCCCGAAAGATTGTTGCGCGCATCGAACATCGTCAGCACGACACCGTGAATCGTGAGGTTCGGGTTGAGCTGCTCGCGCACCGATTCCACCGTCTTGAGGAGCTGCGACAGACCCTCAAGCGCGAAGAACTCGCATTGCAGCGGAACCAGAATGGCATTGGCCGCCGCCATGGCGTTCACGGTCAACAGATTGAGTGAAGGCGGGCAATCGACCAGCACATAGGTGAATCTGGTGGGGCCGAAGCTGTTCAACGGATTAAGCGCGCTGCGCAGGCGGAAGGCGCGATCGCGGGCCTGCCCGATCTCAAGTTCGAGCCCGGACAAATCGAGCGTCGATGGTGCAAGGTGGAGCCGCGGAACGGCGGTCGCGACGATGGCATCGCGCAGCGCGGCTTCCCCGGTCAGCACATCGTACGTCGAGTAGCGCCGGTTACGGCGATCGATGCCTAGGCCGGTCGATGCATTGCCCTGCGGGTCAAGGTCGATGATCAACACGTCCTCGCCGATAGCGGCGAGCGCCGTCCCGAGATTGATCGCGGTCGTTGTCTTGCCGACGCCGCCTTTCTGGTTTGCGACCGCGAGCACCCGCGGCGGCTTTGCCTGAGGTACCTCGCGCACGCGATCTAGCGCGGAAATCTCAACCACGGGAGAGAGCGTCTCGGTCTCTTCATTCATCGCGCCGGGTCCGATTCAACTTGATCCGTGCAAATGCCGTTAAGGATCAATTAAGGATTAGGCATCAGATCCTATCTGGGAAGCCGCTAAGGCCTTGATTCAACGTGGTTTACGACAACAATGCGGGAGCGTGGATCGGTGCGACTCGGCACCAAGTCAGCTTGGATGGTCCAACATTTAGAGGCCTGGGTCAATTCAGCATCCACATCTTGTCCCTTAAGGAACAGCCCCTTAGCTCCCGTTTTCAACAACGGATATGCCTCTTTGAGGAGTTTGCCGAGCGGTGCCAGAGCGCGCGCCGTCACTACCTCAACGCGGCCAGGCGCGTGTCTGACAAAGTCTGAAATTCGCTCCGCATGCACCTCCACCGGCGCGCCGACGGTGCGCGCGGCGTCGCTGAGGAAGCGCGCTTTCTTTTGGATGCTTTCGACGAGATGCATCTTCGCCCCCGGTCGCTCAGCAAGAACACATGCAATGACCAGACCGGGAAATCCTCCGCCGGAGCCGAGATCGACCCATATTCGCGCTTCTGGCGCCAATGGAATGAGCTGCAGGGAATCGGCAATGTGGCGGGTCCACAATATCGGTTCGGTCGAAGGTGCGATCAGATTGATCCGCTGCTGCCACTCCAGGAGAAGCCCCACAAAACGGTCGAGGCGGGCTACTGTTTCACGTGAAACAGGGGTGAGTGTCAGGGCACGGGCGCGGTCGCCCGCGAGATCAGGCCGCGCCACTTGCGGGCTTGTCGCTGGACGGGCGGACGGGCTTGCGGTGTTGCCGCCGCACATGGGCAGCAAGGAGCGTCAGTGCGGCCGGCGTCACGCCATCGATACGGCCGGCATGGCCTAGGGTCCGCGGGCGTTGCGCTGCAAGCTTGTGGCGGACCTCATTTGAAAGACCGGGCAGGGCCTCGTAGTCGATATCGTCGGCGAGAACCAGGCTTTCATCACGACGGTAGGAATCCACGTCGGCAGCCTGACGGCTGAGATAGACGTCGTATTTCGCGTCGGTCTCGACCTGCTCTGCGATCGTTGAGGAAAGCTCGCCAAAGCTCGGCCAGATCCGCGCCAGATCGCGGACGCCCACGCCCGGATAAGACAAGAGCTCGAACGCGGAGCGCCGCTGTCCATCCTTGCGCAGCGAGAGCCCATGGTGAGTTGCTTCACTCGGTGTCAAAGTCAGTGCTCGCGCCAGCGCCCGCGCCGCGTCGAGCGAAGCCATTTTGGCGCGATGCTTCTGCGCTCGTTCTGCACCGACGCAGCCGAGCGCGATCCCCCTACCCGTCAGTCGCTGATCCGCGTTGTCGGCACGGAGCGTCAGCCGGTACTCCGCTCGGGATGTAAACATCCGGTACGGCTCGCTGACGCCGCGCGTCACCAGATCATCGATCATGACGCCGAGATAGCCTTCCGCCCGATCGAATAGGACGGGAGCCGAACCGCCCACCTGCGCCGCCGCATTAAGGCCGGCGACCAAACCCTGCGCGGCCGCTTCTTCGTAGCCTGTCGTGCCGTTGATTTGTCCGGCGAGAAACAGCCCGGGCAGTCGTCTGGTCTCCAGCGATGGGTTGAGCTCCCGCGGATCGACGTGGTCGTATTCGATGGCGTAGCCAGGCCGAATCATGCGCGCCTGCTCAAGACCGGGAATGGACGCCACCAGCGCCGCCTGCACGTCCTGCGGCAATGAGGTGGAGATGCCGTTCGGATAGACCGTCGTATCGTCGAGCCCTTCCGGCTCGAGAAATATTTGATGGCCGTCGCGCTCGCCGAAGCGCACGATCTTATCCTCGATGGACGGGCAATAGCGCGGACCGCGGCTTTTGATCTGCCCGGAATACATCGGCGAGCGGTGCACGTTGGCGCGGATAATGTCATGGGTCTTCGGCGTCGTTCGCGTGATGCCGCACTCGATCTGCCGATTGTCGATCCGATCGGTCAGGACCGAAAATGGCTTAGCGGGATCGTCTCCCGGCTGCATTTCCACGACCGTCCAATCGATCGTGCGGCCGTCGAGCCGGGGCGGCGTCCCGGTCTTCAGACGCCCAAGCGCAAAGCCCGCGCGCTCGAGCGTCCGCGACAGTCCGGCAGCCGGGGCCTCGCCGACGCGGCCGGCTGGAATTTGTTGGTCGCCGATATGGATGAGCCCGCGCAGGAATGTGCCCGTGGTCAGAACTACGGCGGGCGCCGCGAAATCGCGGCCGTCCACCAAACGCACGCCCGCGACCCGATCAATTCCCAATAGATCGTCGACTTCACCTTCAATCACCGTCAGGTTCGCGGCCTGCCGTATCGCCGCCTGCATCGCCGCCGCATAGAGCTTGCGATCAGCCTGCGCCCGCGGCCCGCGCACCGCCGGCCCTTTGCGGCGATTGAGAACGCGGAATTGGATGCCGGCTGCATCCGCCACCAGGCCCATGAGGCCATCGAGCGCGTCGATTTCCCGGACCAGGTGGCCCTTGCCCAAGCCGCCGATCGACGGATTGCACGACATGGCGCCGACCGTGGCGAAGCGCTGGGTGATCAGCGCGGTTCGCGCACCCATCCGCGCGGCCGCCGCAGCGGCCTCGCAGCCGGCATGACCACCGCCGACGACAATCACTTCAAAGCGGCCGTCCATTTTCAACCTCGAAAAAGCGCGGCGGTTTTAACGAACGCGATGTCGGGGGTCAAAACCGCGTTCGATCCGTTGTGTTTCACGTGAAACATGCGCGACGCCCCGTTAACGAATCATTTACCAATACAGAAATCGCGAAAGATCACGTCCAAAATATCCTCGACATCCACCCGCCCGGTCAGCCGCCCGAGACTCGTCGACGCGGCGCGCAATTCCTCGGCGACAAGCTCTTCACGCTCGTCCGATTTCGCCGCCTCGGCCAATGCACGATCAAGCGCCGCCACCGTCTTTTCCAGCAACTCACGATGACGCGCTCGGGTGACGATGCTCGTCTCGACAGCCGAAAAATACTCTTTGGCGAATCCAGCCAAATGCTCAACGAGCAAATCAACTCCAGTGCCGTTAATAGCTGAAGCCGAAAGAATGAACTGATATTCACTATCAATTTCAGGCTTGCTTGCCGACTCGCTGCACGGCTTGGCGAGGTCGATTTTATTTTCGATTAACCAAATCGCTGATGCTTCGACCGAGTTTTTGGCCGGATGATGAGCGCTTCGGTCGGCGGCCGATCCGTCAATGACCCAGAGCACCAAATCAGCGGCTGCGGCGCGGTCGCGGGCGCGGCGCACTCCCTCCTGCTCAACCGGCTCGGCGCTCTCGCGAATGCCCGCAGTGTCGAGCAGCGTCACCGGATAGCCCCCGAGATCGAGATGCACTTCGATAACATCACGCGTCGTGCCGGCATAAGGCGAAACGATCGCCGCCTCGCGGCGCGCCAGCCGGTTGAAGAGAGTCGACTTGCCTGCGTTCGGTGGGCCGGCAATCGCGACCACGAGGCCATCGCGCAGCCGTTCGCCGCCCCGGCCTTGGACCAGCGCAGCCACGATCTCGTCGCGCAATTGCCGCGCGGCATCGATTGCGGGACCGATCAGATTCTCGGGCACGTCGGCCTCATCGGAAAAGTCGATGCGCGCCTCGACCAACGCCAGCGCCTCGATCAAGCGCCGTCGCCAAGCTTCGGCCCGATCGCCGATCAACCCTTTGAGCTGGCGGAACGCTTGCCGCCGCTGCGCGGGCGTCTCGGCGGCGATGAGATCGGCCAAGCCCTCCACTGCCGTGAGATCGAGCCGGCCATTCTCGAAGGCGCGG
>Ga0070731_10004193_pt1 | contig 12536 bp, 12 predicted proteins | sample Coa_R1_2_FD_66448 | JGI IMG/M metagenome (GOLD analysis project Ga0070731, IMG submission 66448) | Surface soil microbial communities from Centralia Pennsylvania, which are recovering from an underground coalmine fire - Coalmine... | ecosystem: Environmental > Terrestrial > Soil > Unclassified ... | reverse complement strand
ATCGTAATACTGTGGCGCACTCCGCCATTTGATTGACCCGGATCAACAATCCGAAGTTCATTGAGCACGAGAAATCGGTAATCTCGGCCGTTCACAGCAGCGTTGCGGAAAACTGGCGTCCCAGGCGGAGAACCCGGCAAACGTGGCGCATCACCGGCAGAGCCAAGCACTCGGCCTCGCTCATCCTCGACACGAAACGTGGCATCCCTGGCCACCCGTACGCCGCGCATGTCCAGCATGACATTGTCGGCTTCATCTTCTTTGTCCTGCACTGCTCCCATCAACGACTCGGCGGTCGCCACCAGCGACGCGTCGAAGACTTTCAATTGCACGCTCCACTCATGGACCGTGATGGCGCCAATCAGGGCGACCGCAGATACCAACTCTAGAACAAGGACTGTGATGATAAGTCGGCGGGTAATGGAGACGGACCTTCTCATTGCGGAGCGCCCTCTTCGCGGAGTCGGTATCCGCGATGTCGCAACGTCTCGATCAGCGGCTCAGTTCCCTCGATATTCAGCTTTCTTCGCAGGTTCGATATGTGAGCTTCGATAACGTTGGAATGATGCTCCCAATCGAAATCGTACAGATGTTCCAGCAACTCCTGCTGCGAAACAACCGCGCGAGGCCGATGAATGAGATATTCAAGAATTCGGTACTCCGTTGGCGAGAGATCGAGAGACCGGCCCCGGCGGCGCACCGTTTGCTGCACGGTGTTCAATTCCAGATCCGAAACCACGAACACTGGAGTAGAGACACCTCTTGCGCGTCGTATGAGAGCTTTGATGCGGGCTAGGAGCTCTCCCAGATCAAACGGCTTGCTGAGATAGTCGTCCGCTCCCGCATTCAGCAGATCGACAACCGACTCTTTGCTTTCTTTTGCGGTAAGAATGAGGACCGGAGTATGAAGTTTTCTTCGACGCAGGTCTTGCAGAACACGCTGACCGCTCTTGCCGGGAAGCATCAGGTCGAGCACGATTGCGTCGTACAAGCCTTGCTCGGCGAGGTGCGAGCCGGCTTCCCCGTCCGCAACATGATCCACCGCCAGTCCGGTTTCGCGCAAAGCGGCAACGATATTCTCGGCGAGCCGCTGTTCGTCTTCGACTAGGAGTACGCGCATGACATGAGAGCCTGAAAGTATTGTCTCAAAGCCTCCTTAAGTCTGCCTGAACTCCTTTATCGTAATTCTCATGCGCACTCATTTATCACCGGTTCCAAAGTTGATTGCTTTCCCGGGCGATTAGGCTCATTGTGCCCCCGCGAACCAAGAAAAGCACTTTGAGAGAGAGGCTCATTCCCCGACAATCACAACAACCTTCGACTTGAACGACGCTCGTCGGCGCGCCAAACGTCACAGCTCTTTCCAGAGTGCTGTACCTAGTTCACCCTCGGGAGAATTTCTATGTCCGGGCAAGTCATATTATATTTTGAAGATCAGGCCGACGCCTTGCGGTTTGCTTTGGCTGCGGGGTCGGTGATGGCAGGCGACGGCAGCTGCGTTTCGGACGATCTGGTGAAAGAAACGGCGCGAGTCAGCCGCATTCGCATCGATGCCGCAAATGCCGGCAAGATCAAGAAGACTCCGGAACGAGTGGCATAAGTCGCTATATTCGCTGCGGCCAGCTGCCATCTACTGTCCAATCGCCCTTCGGGGAACCAACCGCGAATCCGAACCCCCGTACCGCGGGAAGCCTGGATTACCCGGTTCGCCGGGCCGAGAGCAAATCCAAAATTTCCCGAAGGCCCTGACGGATTCTCTGCATTTCCGCGGGCGATTGTGCCGGGAATGGAATGGCGGCCTGCCCCTTCTCGGTTTTGTTTTCAGAGCGCAACTGGTGGCGTGCGCCGACGATGGTGAAGCCCTGCTCGTAGAGTAGTTCTTTGATGCGCAGAACGCTTTCAACATCGCGCCTGCGATACATGCGTTGACCTGTGCTGCTCTTCACCGGCTTCAGTTGCGGAAACTCGCTCTCCCAGAAGCGCAGCACGTAGGCGGGCAAACGGCACAGGCTCGCGACTTCGCCGATGCGAAAGTAAAGCTTGTCAGGGATGAAAATATCGTCGGTCTTGCGCCTGTCTGCGCTTTTGTTCCGCGGAGTCATCCATCTAAGTTCTCATTTCGCGGTTCCCGGTTCAAGGGCAATATTGCGAAAGGGCATCAAAGCGTGGCGAAAACAGAAAGGCCTCTCAAGAGGTGCTTCTCTCGAGAGGCGGGTTGAAATTCTTGGCCCGTGCGAATTTCGTTTCGCGAACGGTTAGTGTTTCTTCTTTTTTGCTTTCTTCTTTGTTGCCATGAAGCTTTTTCCTCCGTGAACGATTTTCCCTTGCAAAGGTTGAACGGGGCCCAAAAAGCTTTGCCGACCCAACATATTGGATGGGCAGTATCCTTAGCACAAAATATTGAGGCACTATTAACATAGTGTCAACATAATTCTTGCCAGTGGAAAGAAATCTCGGTGGCTGACCGGTTTCCGGTAGACTGCGCCCATGCGGCACGATCCCATCGAGCTGGAAATCTTCAAGAACCTTTTCCACTCCATTGCTGAAGAAATGGGCGCTGCATTGCGGCGGACCGCGTTCTCTCCCAATATTAAAGAACGGCGCGACTACTCCTGCGCTGTGTTTGACGGTGCAGGCGAAGTGATTGCCATGGGTGACCACATGCCGGTGCATCTAGGCTCAATGCCCATGTCGGTGCAGGCCGCAATCGCCGCTTGCGAAATGGGACCGGGTGATGTGGTCATTTTGAACGACCCGTTTCGCGGCGGAACACATCTGCCCGATATCACGCTAGTCGCGCCGGTTTACGTGACGACCAGTAAAGCTAAGCAACGTGGAGGGCCTGACTTCTTTGTCGCTTCGCGAGCCCATCATGCTGATGTCGGCGGGGCCTATGCGGGATCGATGGGGCTGTGCCGGGAGATTTATCAGGAAGGATTTCGCATTCCTCCGGTTCATCTGAAGCGAGCAGGTGTGCTTGATCACGATGTACTTGCGCTTCTGCTTAGTAACGTGCGTACTCCCGAGGAGCGTGAAGGAGATCTGGAATCACAACTCGCGGCTTGCCATACCGGAGGAGAACGATTGGCCGAAGTCTGCGCGCGATACGGAATCGACCGGACCCGGCGGGCTGCAGCGGAATTGCTTGAGTACTCTGAAGAACTGATGAAAGCATTTCTCGAGGGAGTCCCCGCAGGAACCTACCAGGCTGAGGACTTTTTGGATGGCGATGGCATCAGCAAGAAACCAGTGCGGATCGCGGTGAAGTTGAAAATCCAGTCTATGCTGAAAGAGCTGCAGCGCCCAGCGCTATCTGGAAACCGCCATCTTCGCTACGCGACGGTGGATTTTACCGGAAGTGATTCGCAAGTGGGAGGCAGTGTCAATGCGGTGGAAGCGATCACATTCTCCGCGTGTTTCTATGTGTTTCGCTGTTTGTTGGCGGATGACGTTCCGGCGACTGCGGGACTGATGCGACCGATTCGTATTATTGCACCGCCGGGGACCGTCGTGAATGCGCGTCCACCCGCTGCGGTAGCTGGCGGCAACGTGGAGACCTCGCAACGGATTGTAGATGTGCTGTTGCGAGCTTTGGCGCCGGCCCTTCCGGACCGCATTCCGGCTGCGGCTTCGGGGACGATGAACAATTTAACCATCGGGGGACTCGATCCGCTTACGGGAAAGCCTTTTGCGTATTATGAAACGATTGCTGGAGGCATGGGTGCGCGGCCCGGCAAGCCCGGTGTTTCAGGTGTGCACACGCACATGACGAATTCGCTGAATACTCCGGCGGAGGCGCTCGAGTACGCTTATCCGCTGCGGGTTCGCCGTTATTCCCTGCGGCCGGACAGCGGTGGAAGAGGTAAGCATCGAGGCGGCGACGGTATTTGCCGGGAAATTGAAGTCTTGGCCGACTGTGAGGTGACGCTACTTTCCGAACGACGTGTCTATGCGCCCTGGGGTCTGGCCGGCGGTGAATATGGAGCAACTGGAAAAGCAAGCGTGATTCGCCGAGACGGCATTGTCGAAGAGATGCAGGGCAAGTTCAGCACGCGCTTGGCAGCGGGAGATCGAATTAGAATCGAATCTCCCGGTAGCGGAGGTTGGGGACGACGGAATGACTGATAGGGCTGGCCCGCAGCCTGCAGGTTATGCTCTGGGCGTCTCAACGATCATCTTTTCGGCGGAAACATCCAATACCTCAGTGGGAGGTTTATGACAGACCTGGCTTCTCAATATATCGAGGAGGCGCGACGCCAATTTCGCGGGCACAAGCGAATGGCGGAAGCCGCAATGGCGCAGCTTCGCGATGAAGATTTCTTTGTGACCATCGATCCGGAAGCCAACTCGGTTGCGATTCTCGTAAAGCACCTCGCGGGGAATATGCGTTCGCGATTTACGAATTTCCTGACGAGCGACGGCGAGAAACCGGACCGGTTCCGCGATCGTGAATTCGAAATCACTCAAGGAACTACGCGCGCCGACGTCATGAAATGGTGGGAAGAAGGTTGGAGCCATGTTTTTGCGGCTATCGAGTCTCTCAAGCCAGAAGACGTGATGCGCACGGTCACGATCCGTGGCGAGTCCCATACCGTGCTCCAGGCGGTGAACCGTCAGATTGCGCACTACGCGCAGCATACTGGGCAAATTGTATTTCTCGCGAAGCACTTGCTCTCCAGCGAGTGGAAGACGCTGAGCATTCCACGAGGACGGTCTGAAGAATTTAAGGTGGCGTTTCCGAAGACTGACCAGGGGTTGCCGAGGTCTTAATTGCCTGCGCGCGGTGCTAGAATCAAACGTTTGCTCTCTGAGTCTGAATCCACATAGGTATCATCATGCCCTCCTCAATGCTCGCTGTCGTAAAACCGGAAGCTGCGCCGGGCGCGGAAATCAGGGAAGTTAAAATTCCCGCCTTTGGCCGCCGCGACGTGCTGGTGAAGGTGAATGTCGCATCGATATGCGGCACCGATCTGCACATTTACAACTGGGATCGCTGGGCGCAAAACCGGATTCATCCCCCCCTGATTCCTGGGCATGAATTCTGCGGCGAAGTGGCAGCCTTCGGGGACGAGGTCACCAGCGTTAAGGAAGGCGATTTCGTCTCTGCTGAGATGCACGTGGCCTGCGGAAAGTGCCTGCAATGCCGCACGGGCGAAGCTCACATTTGCCAAAACGTCAGAATCATCGGAGTAGATGCCGACGGTGCCTTCGCGGAGTACGTTGTGATTCCAGAATCGAACATATGGAAACTTGATCCTGCTATTCCGCGCGAGTATGCGTCAATTCTCGACCCTCTGGGCAATGCTGTTCATACCGTGCTGGCGGGTGAAATTGCCGCGAAAACTGTCGCCATCACCGGATGCGGCCCGATAGGCTTGTTTGCAATTGCGGTTGCCAAGGCTGTCGGTGCGACCACCATATTTGCCATCGAGCTTAATGAACACCGGCGCAAGATCGCACACGAGATGAAGGCAGACTACGTAATCGATCCGTCAAAGGAAAATGCCACTGCCTCAGTAATGGAGAAAACCGGAGGCCTGGGAGTGGATGTAGTGTTGGAGATGGCCGGTCATCCCGACGCAATTCGGACGGCTTTCGATATCGTACGTCGAGGAGGAAGGATTTCGCTTCTTGGCCTGACTTCAAAACCTATCGCGGTGAATTTCTCCGAAGACATTATTTTCAAGGGCATCACCGTGCAAGGCATCAACGGCCGCCGCATGTATCAGACCTGGTATCAGATGACCGCGCTGCTCAAGGCGGGCAAGCTCGATTTGCATCCCGTGATCACCGACCGGATCGCGATGAAAGATTTCTCGAAAGGTATGGAGCGGTTGAAGACCGGCGAGGCGAGCAAAATATTAGTTTATCCGAACGGCGTGCGCTGAGGTGTGTGGCGCAGGCGCCTCGCCCGCGTTTTTAGCGCATGCAATTCAGCGGAGAATGTCTAATGGCCCTGGATGGATTCGTTCGCTGCTCCTGCATTCGTGAGGGCAAGGCCAAGCCGCATCCATTTCCGGACCGGCTCAGCTTCGACGAGTCTGGTGAGCCCACGCTAACCGGTGATCCCTCAGAAGAAGAATGGGAAGCCCATGACCGCTGGGTGAACGAATCCTGCGAACACCAGGGATATCTGCTTGCGCTGTTTCTCGGCAACATTACCCGGGTAAAGAATCTGCGGGGATTTCTGCGCGGCTTGCAAGGAAAACCATCGCCGCGGTTTCCAATCCTGCTGGAAAAAGTTCTCTATGACGGCACACACACGGGGGACTGGATTCCGGTGAAGAAGACGCCAGCGCTGCTGAAAGAAGTGGAAATCGTGCTGCACTCGAGAGATATTCTTGCTGATTCGGAGAAAGAGTTTTTCGACAATATGAAGCAGCTTTGTGAAGCGAGCATCAAGACCGGGAATCCGGTTATGTTTTAGCGACTGTCCCGTCTATCTTCTCCTGCCGGAACACGAGGTTTTTCATGACTACTGTAACCCGCACCAATCCTCTTTCTTATCTCACCGACCAGCTTAACGAGCTCAAGGCCAAGGGCACGCACTTCAAGCTGCGCGTGCTTGAAGATGAGCAGGCGCCGGTGTGCACGTTCGACGGCAAGAGAGTTATCAATCTCGCCTCGAACAACTACCTCGGACTGACCACCCATCCCAAACTGCGCGAGGCGGCGCTGGAGGCAACGCGCAGACTGGGCGTGGGATCGGGCGCGGTGCGCACGATCGCCGGCACGATGAAGATCCACATGGAGCTGGAAGAGAAAATTGCGCGCTTCAAGAATGTTGAGGCGTGCGTCGTGTTTCAATCCGGCTTTGCGGCCAATGCAGGCACCGTTTCAGCGGTGCTGGGTAAGGACGATTTCATCATCTCGGATGCACTCAATCATGCCTCGATCATCGACGGCGCGCGACTGTCGAAGGCGAAAATTCTGGTGTTCCGCCATAAGGATGTCGCGCACGCGGAAGAGCAACTCGCCAGTGTGAAAGATCAGCCTGGCAAGAAACTTCTGATCACCGACGGCGTGTTTTCGATGGATGGCGACATCGGCCCGCTGCCTGGGCTCTGCGATCTGGCTGAGAAATACGGCGCGATCATGATGGTCGACGACGCACACGCTTCAGGCGTCCTCGGCAAAAACGGCCGAGGAACAATCGATCATTTCAAAATGCACGGGCGCGTGGATATTCAGGTCGGAACGCTGTCGAAAGCCATTGGCGCGCTCGGTGGATACGTCTGCGGCACGCGCGATCTGATTGACTTTCTCTATCACCGGGCCCGGCCGTTTTTGTTCTCTACTTCGCATCCACCGTCCGTGGCGGCGACATGTATCGCCGCCTTCGACGTGCTCGAAAATGAACCTCAGCGCATGGAAAAGCTCTGGGAGAACACGCGCTTCTGGAAAAAAGAACTGGAGCTGCTTGGATTCGATATAGGCGGACGGGCCACGCCCGCAAGCGAGACTCCGATCACGCCGATCATTATCGGCGATGGCAAGCTTACGATGGACTTCTCCCGCGAGCTGTTCAAAGAAGGCGTTCTCGGGACTGGGATCGCGTTCCCGACTGTGCCCGAAGGCAAGGCGCGCATTCGCACCATCATGACTGCTACCCATACCAAGAACGAGTTGGAGCAGGCGCTAGAGGTGCTGGGCAGGGTGGGAAAAACGATGGGGATTCTGAGCTGACTTAGTCGGTCCGGTACACGATCCTCCCGCCCACCACCGTCGCCACAACCTTTCCCGTAAACTGCCATCCGTCAAAGGGAGTATTGCGCGAGAGCGACCGTGACTTGGCAGCTTCGAACGTCCAGCGCTTTCTGGGATCGAAGATCGTTACGTCGGCGAAGCTGCCTTGCGCCAGCGATCCGCGGCCCCGCAGATCGAAAACACGCGCCGGGCCGGAGGTGAAGAGTTCGACGATGCGCGTCAGAGGAATTTTATGATCGCGATGCAGTTTCGTAATCGCCAGCGCCAGCGCCGTTTCAAGGCCGGTAATTCCGAAGGCGGCGCGCTCGAATTCAACCTGCTTTTCATGGGCGGCGTGAGGTGCGTGGTCGGTAGCGATGGCGTCGACGGTTCCATCGGCAAGCGCGACGAGCATGGCTTCGCGATCGCTTGCCGAGCGTAACGGCGGATTCATCTTGAAGTTCGTATCGTATTCGCCCACATTTTCGTCGATCAGCGTGAAATGGTGCGGCGTAACTTCGCAGCTCACCCGGGCTTTGGCGCGCTTGCCGCGGCGCACGGCCTTTAACCCATCGGAAGTGGACAGGTGCGCCACATGCAGGCGTGACTCGCGAGTTTGTTGCGCCAACCTGACGTCGCGATCGACGATGCCTGCTTCAGCAGCCGACGACATACCGCGCAGCCCGAGCCGAAAACTGGTTGCCCCCTCGTGCATGGAAGCGTTTTCGGTGAGCCGTGTGTCTTCGGCATGTTGCACGACCGGCAAGTTCAGCTCTGCGCCGAGGCGCAGCGCAGCGCGCATGATTTCATCGTCCAGAATAGGCTTGCCGTCGTCCGTAACCGCGACTGCTCCGGCACGCTGTAAGGCTGCAAAATCGGTGAGTGACGAACCCCGCGAGCTGCGCGTCGCGGCGGCGATAGGAAAAACGTTAACCACGGCGCCGCGCTCGGGATTTTGCAGCCATCCGACCCATTCGTCGGTATCGACAACCGGAGCGGTGTTCGGCATAGTGCAAATCGACGTAAAGCCTCCGGCAGCGGCGGCGGCCGTGCCCGTGGCGATCGTCTCTTTGTAGCTTTGTCCAGGTTCGCGCAGATGCACGTGGAGATCGATGAAACCGGGAGCGACGATCAGGCCCCTGGCATCGTACTTTTCGTCGGCCCCGCCGCGAATCTTGTTCGGCTGCGCGATTTCTGCGACCCTGCCCTCGCGTAGTAAAACGTCCATGGGCGCGTTGACTTTGGACGCCGGGTCGATCACGTGGCCGCCTGTAATCAGCAGCGATCGCGCTTTAGACTTATTGTTCGGCATCCCTCAATCCGCTCCTATCCGTGCAAATCCTGAACTAGCTGGCCTTTCCCAATGCCCTCGCAAGAATCGCCATGCGCGTGGGCACACCGTTGTGCACTTCATCGATGATCACGGACTGTGGACCGTCAGCCACCTCCGCTGTCAATTCAAGCCCGCGAATGATCGGCCCGGGATGCATGACAATCGCATCGCGTCTGGCGAGTTTGAGGCGCGCCGCCGTCATCTGATAGCGGGCGATATAGTCCTGCAACTGAATTTTCTGCCCAGCGAGGCGCTCTTTTTGCAGCCGCAGGAGCATGATTACATCAGCTCCACGCAGCGCTTCCTCGACGTGGCGCGTAATGCGGAGGCCAGGGGTAAGCGTGGCGGCGACATCGGGAACAAATTCAGGAGGCCCGCACAGAGTTATTTTTGCTCCGAAGCGGCTCAGCAAATGGCAGTTCGAGCGTGTCACGCGGCTGTGATAGATGTCTCCAATAATTGCGATCTGCAATCCTTTGAAAGACCTCTTGTGCTTCAAGATGGTGAAGGCATCGAGCAAAGCTTGCGAAGGATGTTCATGCATGCCGTCGCCCGCGTTGATGACGGGAATATCGAGATGCTTCGCCATCAGCAGCGGTGCGCCGGCGGCGGGATGGCGAACGACAATGGCATCGGCGCCCACGGCGCGCAAGGTGTAAGCGGTATCGAGCAGCGATTCACCTTTCTCGATGCTCGATCCGGAGGATTGCACCAGAGTAGTGATTGCCCCCAGCGATTTGGCGGCAATTTCGAAGGACGAGCGCGTACGTGTGGACGCTTCGTAAAACAGCAGAACGATGCGCTTGTTGCGGAGCAGAGGACGCGCCTTTAACGGATTCATGCGGCGCGCGAGCTTCAGCAATCCCAGGATTTCCTCATCCCGGAGATGCTCGATGCCAAGCAATGAACCGCGCGCCGGTTTATTCATCTTGTAGAAAGGCAAACGGTGCATCATACGCGGCAAGCGAGGGCTATCGCAAGGCTGAGGCGCACAGCCGTGCCAGGCCGCTGTTCTGGTGATGTTTGCCGGAAAGCAAGAGCGGCTTCAAGGCCGGTCACGCCGACCCAGGAGGGCAGCGCTGGCGGCCCCTCCCAAACTGCCCAGCAGAATGAATGCGACCAAGGCGAAGATTACGGAGCCCGCCATCATGAACGCGAAGCCTTCGGGTGTTTTCACAAAATCGAGGAAAGGTTGCACCTCGGGGCCGGGGTAGCGCGAGGCGGCCTGCTGGATTTTGCTGAGCATTTCACCGCGGAGTTGCCCCTCTTTGTGGAGCAAAATCACGGCGAGCGCCTCGAAGATCGTCGACATCCCAAAAAGCAGCAGGCCGCCCAGGGCGCCTATTCTTGCTCCGAAGGAGGGTTTGAGACGGCCCGGAATTCTACGGCGAGAAACTGCTACTGCCAGCCATCCCGCGCCAAAGGCGGCGACGAACGGATTCAGGCCTAGAAACGAAAGCACAACTGCCGCGGCCGCAGCCAGGGCGCAAGATTTCAGGTTGCCCGACCATGGTCCTTGCAGGGCAGAGTCGACGGGAAGAATTGCCGTGCTATCCGAGTGCTGTGCCGGCATTAATCCGCTGGGTGCGAGGGCAGCTTCTGGCGGGGGTTCTGGGACTATGACACGAATTTGTGGGGCTCCACAATCGGAGCAGAATGGTTTACCCTCCTCAATGTTGCGGCCGCATTTGTAACAGGAATGGTCCATCGCAGGTCAGCAAACGGCGTAGCATGAAGGTATCTTACGGCTGCGGCTGGCGCAAGGAAGAGCAACTCTAGGAAGCCATCGAAGTTTCCGGCGCATTGAAAACGAACCGTCTGTCCGGCTTAGATCTCCGAATCCTTGCCGTGCGTGCGCACATAAACCAGTGAGAAACTCGATCCTTTACCCTCGGGTTCGACAGCCACAATATGCTGATCGTCTTTTCTGCCAACCTTCAATTCAACGTTAGTGCCATGCTCGCCCTCGCAGGTCAACTCGTTGGAATTGTTCTTTGAGTCGTGCGAGTCCGTGTTCATGTCGACGTTGAAGTGTCCGGAAGTATGACACTCAAGAACGCTGCCATATTTCTTCAACTGGTCTTTGTAGAACGATAGAATTTTAGCGGGGGCGTCGTCGGACTCGTATTCAAGGGCCACGACCTTGATGCCAAAGCCAAAGCCGGAAATGTTCACGTTAGCGCTCTTGTCGCTGCCGTCAGAATCTTTCTCTTTCAGCCGCGCCCCGGGATAGACCGCGATACCAACGGCGGCAGCGTCCGGCTGCTGGCTCACATGAATGCCTCCGACCGGAGTCGTAATATCCACCTGCTTATCCTTACCGTTTGCTTCCTTTTTCACGTTGATGTCGCATCCTAGCTGCAAAAGAGCTGCGGCCAAGCTCGCCAGAGCAGCAGCAAGCATCCAAGCTGTAAGCTTATTTGTTCGCATGATCAGAACCTCCATTAGCAACTCTCGCCACCCGCTGAATCCCCGCGCCGCGCGGGGCGATATTGGGAATGCTTACGGGAAGATGCCCGGCAATTGCAATTTCTCCGAACAGCGCCTTTACCGCGCTGGTCTCGGATACTGACGTATTGGAGAAAGTGCACAGATAATTTTCGATCTTCGGAAAAGCTGTCGCGAGATACGGGTTGCCCAAAGCAACTACCGCTGTTCTCGCTGCTGCACGATCGAGCATTTGTTGCAGCAGAGAAGCGGTTGCATCGCCCATAGCGACCGTGTTCCCTATCTTGCCTGCGTTCGGCACTACATAGACCCCGGCAACCACAGCCTTCGCCTGATCGACTGCCTTCAGAACCTCGTCGCTCATCGCCGGTGCAATGCGCGGATCGACGTAAATCACGCGCGCGTCCGGCATTCGCGATAGAAATTCGCGCGCGAATATCCGCCCGGATTCGACCCGAATATCATCGGAGAAGATCACCACCACTGTTTGATTGTGAACCTCGTCTTGTTGTGTATACGGAAGGCTTGTCCTGGCAGTTCCGTTGGACTTCAGAGGCAAGAAGTTGCCGTTGTCGCGAACCAACGTAACCGCGGAATCAGCGACTTGCTGGCCGAAAGCAATGTTTTCGGGACTTCCCACAAGTTTCGGCAGTGCGCCGATGTCCACCTTTCGAGCCTTCTGCAGGTTGAGCATCGCTTTTGCCTTGAGAATCTTGAGAACTGAGCGATCAAGGCGCTCTTGCGAAATTTCGCCCGATTGCACCGCCTGGAGCATGGCATTGTACGAAGCGGGGAAGTCCGCGGGAATCAGCAAAAGATCATTGCCCGCCTTGAACGCTTCAACCGCGGCCCGCCCGATGTTGTTTGCGAAAAGGTGGGTCAGGCCGGCCATGTCGAGTGCGTCGGTAACGATGATTCCATGGAAGCCAAGCTGCTTTTCAAGCAGATCGGAAACAATGGAGGGGGAAATGGTCGCCACATGGTCGGGATTGGGGTCTAGAGCTGGCACGGTGACGTGCGCGACCATGACTGAATCGACTCCGGCTGCGATGGCTTGGCGAAAAGGAGG
>Ga0070731_10004191_pt1 | contig 12541 bp, 9 predicted proteins | sample Coa_R1_2_FD_66448 | JGI IMG/M metagenome (GOLD analysis project Ga0070731, IMG submission 66448) | Surface soil microbial communities from Centralia Pennsylvania, which are recovering from an underground coalmine fire - Coalmine... | ecosystem: Environmental > Terrestrial > Soil > Unclassified ... | reverse complement strand
ATACCCGATGGCCCTTTTATCCACGTTTCTAGCCACAGATGGTAGTAGCGCAAAGAGCGAACTGGAAAAGAACAAAACGACACCAGTCCGAAGCAACAGAGTGAGAATCGCGGGGGAGTTGCGGACGTAACGAATCGCGGCGACGGTGGCTCCGCTCAAAGTCTCTGGAGGGGTTGTCTGCTTGCGAGTGGGTCTTTTCCATCTCGCAAGCACCAGAATGACCCCGAAGAACGATACGAAGTTCACAACAAAAGTCGTGGCGACACCTGCCGCCGCGATCACCACGCCGGCAAGGGCCGGCCCAACCGCTCGGGCGAGATTGAATTCGATTCCGTTCAGGGCTGATGCCGAGGGAAGGTCGTCCTTTGATACCACTTCGGGCAGGATGGCGCGCCAGGTTGGGGTTTCAAAGGCATCTCCAGCGGATAGGGCAAACGTTAGCGCTAGCAACAACCAGGGCGTCATAAATCCGCGAATGGTTAGCACCGCCAGAATCAGCGCTACCGCCATCATCCAGGCCTCGGTATACAGGACCAATTTGCGCCGATCGAAGACATCTCCGGCAGAACCTGCGGGAAGCGCCAGGAGAAAGTAGGGCAGCGAAGCCGCAGTCTGTGTAAGAGCGACGTAGCCGGGGCCGGCGCCCAGTGAAAGCATCAGCCATGCCGCGCCGACGTTCTGCATGAAAGTGCCGATATCGGAGACAAAATCCGCGACCAGCAAATTGCGAAACATCGAGACGCGAAGCGGGGCCGCGAGGCCTGCCGAGTTTCGTCGGACCAATGTTTTATCTCTGGCAGTCGCCAATCCGGTCACCTACCATCCTAACTATTATCACTGTCCGAATTGCCATACCGCAGAGATTACCTTAGGTGCCGTAAGGGAGACGAGTTTGCATCTCAGAGCAGCCAAATCGCTGGACGTGACGCTCGCCTACCTCAAAGGTAAGGACGCAGAGTCCGAAGAAGCCCAGGAGCACGCCAACAGCAGCAGCCTGGCGCTGTACGCATAGACTCAGGACGCTATGGCGGGAGATTTCCAGGTCGTTTAACCCGAGATCTCCCGTTCTCGTCTTTTGGCCGCTGGTTTCCGTGTTGCCCGTCGATTGAATCAAGGGTTCAAAAACAGCTCGCCTTCTACGAAGATTCCGAAACCCTTGTTGTCTCTATTTACTTCGTTTTGTAGCGGCTCGCGGGTGGTAACTTTTCGATACAAGCCGAGGCCCCTTCGCTCAAGATATCTTCGCTGAGCCTCCAGCCATTGCCAAAGAATGCTTGACTTGCATCTGCGTCAATCAGGATTGTCGCAAGTTCGTCACTAGCGTCTTCGCCCGAGCCGAGCGATTCGACATAAATGACACGCATACTTTCGCCAGGGTATGACCAGGAAGGCCCTTTGACGTCAAACAACCAACTGAAATACTGAGTGGCTGCATTCCTGTAGCGGGCTTGGTGCCGCGCACGATTTACCGCGGTCAACTGTCGCCAGTCATCGGAGGAGAGTGAGTCCTTCCAAATCATCATTTGGGCGTGTGTCGCGTTGATCTGTGCGCAGCCCGCATCCCAGGCGTTAGCCAACATCAGCGGACCGAGTTTTCCGGAAAACGCGCCGAGCAAATCTTTCGAGACGGTTTGCGATTGCAGCGTTTGATGGACGAGTTTGGCGGTCGCGTCGAGGATTCGGTTGGCACGGTCGATCTCGTCAGCAGTAAACCATTTGGTCGTAACTTCCTTTTTGGCGTTGTCGATCCGACCCAAGAGCGCATTTAGCGCATCCGTCTGCGATTTGAAGTCGACGACTCCTTGTTCAACCGGAGAGAGTAGCAGGTAAGCAGCAAACGGTGTGTGTGCAATGTCTTTCAGCGCGTGATAGGACTCTGGAATCACGGTAACGGGCGGGATCTCCTTGCCCGGAACATGAAGGATCAAGCGGCTTCCTGAGATGACGACGTAGGGCCTCTGATTCGCAAGGATCGAGGCCCGTCGAGCTTCGTACGCATCGAGGAAACTCTTGTCGACCTCTCCGAGAGGTCCCTTCGGAATCAGCGGCGGCTGTGGCTTGGGCTTGGGTTGCTCGACCGCGGCTGCTGTTGGAGTGGATTGACCTGATTCCGGTTGCGCGGGCGCCGTGGCCCCGATGGGGACTTTCGCGGTCGGCGCCTGCTTGTGGCAGGCGGATAACGCTAGAACAGCCATCACTGCGCAAATGCCGGCATGCCGTAGCTTCGTGGAGCATCCGCGGAAGTCATAACTGTGATCACTGCCGAGTTTGAAGAAAAAGCCTATGAAGGCCCGCTCTACAATCAACTGGAGCGCGGTAATAATCTGCTATTCACGCCCGGCCAAGTACTCGAAAAGACGCTAGGTTTCGACGCAGGGTTGCTGGTCACGCAAGCGGCGATATGGGAGACGCTTGGCTACAAAACCCCTCTGCAGGGCGCGGCTCTTGCTTATTACGACTGGCCCTTTGCGTGGAAACTGAAGCAACCGAAAGAGAAGATCCCGAGATTCCGGCTGAATCTTTTTCTGCAGGCAAAGAGGCCCGACTTCTACACGCGGCGACCCCGGTCTCTGAAAAAGCTCAAGACGATCAGCGCTCCGCTCTGGTCGTTTCGTGTAACACCGCATCAGCAGAGGCGTCTTCAGAGGATGTCCGAGACCCTAGAGGGTAGAGCCCATGTCGCCTATGCGTCGCCAGCGTTTCATACCTACACCGACCTGTTTAGGCATACACAGCGGCGCACCATGGTGCGAAATTCTTCGTTTCCCTCGGTCGAGACGCTCAAGGGACATGATGCCTGGTATTACCAGAAGCCGGGCGCTCAGGGCGCGGCTAATCCAAATCCGGAAAGCATAGAGGAACCGTCGTTGCTGGAGCGAATCGCCACTTTGGCTCGCGCGACCGAAGCATTCGATAGGGGTGATCTCAGATGGCTCGACCTCACCGCGCGTGGCGCTATAGGCGCGGTTGCTGGCACGGACGAAGTTACGATCGATGGTCGCACTGCGCATTTCTTCGACGATCTCCAGACGCTAGAGCGGCTAACCGAACGTTTTGAGATACAGGAGAGCCTGCGTGCTTATGCGCAGGTGGCATTGTTCACGATTCGCTTTGATCTCACCTGGCTCGTAGTCGCAGACGGCTAAGTGCTCTCTGGGCGTTCGTGTTTAGCAGGCAGTAACGACCCAATGCTTGGCTGTCACTGGCATTTCAGGAAGTCTTGGGAATCGCTGGGCCGCTGGAGCAATGCCCGGAAATCGCTGGGGATGAACCTTGGTCCGAAGAGGCTCAGGAACATTCGAACAGCAGCAGCCTGGCGCTGTATGCCTGAGGAACATCGGTTCGTTTGCCCGGGCCGTTATCGGTGGGAACCGTACTGTTTATAACAACGGAACGGCTTCCACAGGCAGTTTCATTTTTGTGCAAAAGTTGGGCTAATCTAAAGACGCTCTTGGTGATATCATCCGCCTTCCCCTAGGCAGGCTTTCCCACAAGTGTTTCCTATAAATTTAATTCGGCATCGTGATCCGGAACTTTTCTTCGCGATCGTTGCGCCCGTGGGGGCGAACGTGGAAGGGGTATGCGAAGGTCTGGTCGACTGCCTGAAAGCATTTAAATACAACGTAGAGTCCGTGAGGGTAATCGAATTGTTGATGCAGTTCGATACATATTTACGGAATGAGCCTGTTTGTGAGTACGAAAAGATCAAGAATCGCATGGATGAAGGAGACCGGTTCCGCGAGGAAGTCGAGCGCGATGATGCGCTAGCGCTTCTTGCACTCTCTGCGATCATAAAATTCCGGTCGAAAAACAAACTCGGTTCGTCCGAACAGACTGTTCCCCGTCAAGCTTACGTTTTCCGTTCGCTGAAGCGTCCGGAAGAGGTCACCGCTCTCCGTAGAATTTACGGATCGAATCTGATAGTTGTCGGGGTACACTCCGCGCGCGAGCAACGGGTGTCACACTTGGCAGAGCGAATTGCCAAGTCCCATTTTTCATCCCAATATGATCAGTTTCGTGACAAGTCTGAGGAATTGGTTTTGCGCGATGAATCGGATGAGCGTAAAAACCATGGCCAGCGATTAAGGTCGGCGTTCTCGATGGCAGACTTCTTTCTCGATTCCTCCGATCCACTGGCTATCAGGCGAGATTTAGAGCGCTTCCTCAACTTGCTTTTTGGTAAGCCCGTTGTCACTCCAACTCCAGACGAAATTGCGATGGCTTACGCTTATACAGCAGCCATGTGCTCATCGGATTTGGGGAGGCAGGTAGGATCAGCAATCGTTGACGGTCATAACCGCGTCATCGCGATGGGCACGAATGAAGTCCCCAAAGCTCATGGCGGACAGTATTGGGATGGTGATGCGAACGACGGACGTGACTGGAGTCGCGGCTTCGACAGCAACGACCGCGCAAAGCGGGCGAACATGGGAGAACTTCTTCAGGTACTGTCAGACAATAAATTGCTGTCAAAACAGCTGACCTCGTTGCCAATCCCGGCACAGGTAGAAACGTTGCGACCTCTACTTAAACACACCAGATACATGCAGTTGATAGAGTTCATCAGAGCCGTCCACGCAGAGATGTTCGCCTTGATGGATGCAGCTTCAAAGGGTATTGCGGTAAGGGATTGTACGATGTACGTGACTACTTTCCCGTGTCATGAGTGCGCGCGAAACATTATCGCGGCAGGGATAGCCAGGGTCGTCTACATCGAGCCGTACGCAAAAAGCTTGGCGCTAGAGCTTCACTCGAACTCGATTCAACTCGACAGCTCTGCTGGAGCGGAAAAGATTCCGTTCGTGCCGTTTCTCGGAGTGGCGCCCCGAAACTATCCCGACATCTTTGCGATGCCTGAACGAAAGACAGATACTGGCGAAGTGATTGACTGGGCTGCTGAAACAGCCAACCCACGAGTATCCGGATCTTTCTGGTCCTACTTGGAGTATGAGAAAGAGGACCTGAATTTGCTGACCCAAAGACTGAAGAAAAAAGGCCTAAACTTAAAAGTAACGAAGAAGAAGAAAACATAAGGAGAACACATGAGGGTATCAAAGGAACTGGCTGATGTACTCAGATCGGCAAGCAGAGAGGTTGAGGGATGGCCCCAATGGAAAAAGAGTCTGGACCCGATTGGCGAGAAGTCCCAAATGAATGCGAAAGATGAATCAACGTCTGTAGAGAAGACCGATTCGATTGAGGATACGAACGCTGCCTAATGCGAGCGGTGCTTGCTGGAGGTCGCAATTCCCAGATCTCAACTATGACGACTTCGATGGATACAGCTGCCTAAAGCGCAGCGCACAATCCTTCCATCGACCGAGATCTTTGAGGAAGGGCACGGCCTCGTGCCCCCCTTTCATCCGCACCCTGTAACGACTGGAAAGCACTTCGTTGATTACGGCTTCGGCATCTTTTCGCGGTGAATTCACTGTAGGCTCCTCCTTCAACAAAGCGTGGTGTGCCGCCATAAAGACAATACCCTTCACCCCGAGGTGAGCCACGAGGTGATCGTTGATCAACTTCGCTAATTCTCGACAGACAAGCCCTGCAAAGATGGCGTGACGGGCCAAAAGCGAAATCTGCTTGCCCTAGACGAGGAGGGGAAGTTCGGGCAATGTTCGCCCAGGCCGAACTGGCCAATTTTTCATTGCAACTCTGAGTTCAGTGGAAACCGAGGATGTCACTAAAGCAAAACTCGCGCGGCCAGCACGATGGGCTAGGCAATTTCGAAGAACAACGAAATAATCAAATATTGGCAGAATCGCTTCCAGAGATGAAATTGGCATGTTCATAGAGCGGCATAGCTGGCGCAGCCCCACCTCATCCCTTCCTCCGGTGGTCGCGGTACCGGACCGTTTCTGGAACACCTCATGTTCGAATCGGTCATCCGCTCCATGACGCCGGTTAGCCGGTTAAGAACTTCCACCGCCTTTACTTGGTTACGCACAGGCACCCGCTTTCGTCTTTGGTTCGGCATGGAGTGAAAACACAGCCGCCACGCCCATCGCTTGAAATGACAAAGAGCGTAGATAGTATCCGTCTCCGCACGGCTGATTAAGTGCTACTTCCATCTCTTCGGCTGTGGTGAGCGACACCACCACGCGAACTTGTTTCTTATTCATGGCCGATTCTCTGTTTCTTTGTCCGCTTGGCCGCAAGGACTTTTCAACGGCCAATCGTTTGCCATCTTCCCATCTCACTCCACTACGTAGTGAAACGTAGTAGTGAGGGAGTGGAACGTTGAGTGTTCTGTCCGTCATCATCATTTCTATAGGGGAGCGGACAGGACAAACCCGTTGCGCTAGGTGCTGGAAGTCACCCCTGTATGAAACAACTCATAGCGCTTGTCACCAATCCAAGTTTTGCTCCGCTTGATGCCCCTTTCTTTCTTCAGCCGGATAGCCAGGTCCCGAAGGGTCGTGTTGGGGTTGTCCCGGATGAACTGCAAGGCCACTCCCTCTTTTCCGTCCGGGTCCGCCTGTGCGCCCGCGCTCTTGCTGCTTAGCTTTACGTCACCGTTTGGCGGCGCAACGATATGCAGCCTACCCAACTCATCGCTTGTAACCAAAAACGGCTTTGACTTGAAATCCCGCTGTTTTACGTTTTTCAGGTAAGAGGGTGACTTCCACTCATCATTCTCCGAGTCTTGCAGCCGCGTGGCCCAACACGAAGACACGAAGGCTCCGAGGTCACCGCTGCCACGCATTGCGTTTTCCAGGGTCAGCTCGGATGCGTTCTTGGTTGCCTTGGGGCTGTGAAACAGCACCAACACAGAGGCCGCACCCTCTTTCATAAGACGGAAGCAATCCTCGGCAAAGACCTTCATGTGCTCCGAAGAGTTTTCATCGCCCGCAACAAAACGCACGGCGGTGTCAATGACCACAAGCGCACCGTCCAACTCTTCGCGGGTGAGGTCATGCAGCTCAAGTCTGCCTTCGCTATTCATGGTCCTACAGAAGAGCGTTTTGCCCACATACGACAGTAACCCAAGATTACGCATCCTATCCGCGAAGGACAGCAGTCCCATTTCCGGGCACAGGTACAAGACCCGCTTAGCTTGTTGGGTCACAGCGAAGTGGTCAAACAATCGTTCCCCTGTGAGGACAGCGTGGACGGCATTAAACGCTACGATGGTCTTGCGCTGTCCTACCGGGGCGGCAATGGCGGTTATCACGTCTTTCTGCAAGAAGCCGTCAATCAGGAAAGTGGGCTTGGGCGCGTTATTCATCTGCTCGAATGTGTGATAACGCTCCCGCCAATCCTTCAGCGGCTCGGGCGTCTTCGGCTCCGGCGCGGGCGTGCAGCCGATAGTGGCAACCGGCGCTAGCTCTGTGAAGTAGAAACGCGGCTTGTTGGGGAAGCGTTTTTCCAGCTCAGCGCGAAAGTCCTTCCACGCCTTACCGGCGCAACGGTGCTTGCAGTCAAAGCCGTAGCCGCTGCCCTCCGTGAATACAACGCACGTAGACGTGCCTTGGTTTTCGTTTTCGTGCTCGCTCAGCCAAGGGCATTCGATAGGCCGATACCAGGACTTGCCCTTATTGAACCAACTGCCGATTGTGACTACTTCATAATGAGCAAGGAAGCGGTCCAGCGCGGCAGTCTCGCGCTTCACTTCCTCATTCATGTCTTGAGACTCGCTCGCCTTCGGCTTGCCGTCCAGCTCACAAAGCCGGTTAAGCAGCGCGTCCGGCATGGCCGGGATGGTCCGCCACTCCACGCCGTAGGGCTTGCCGGTCTTCGGATGAATGCTGCCCGGTCCGGTAATCAGGCAACGGTGCTGCTTAAACTCAAAAAGGTTGTTTAGGCCCTCCCGTGTGGCCGTCATGTTTCCGGCCTTCTTGGTTCTCACCGTCTGCCGAAAGACCCAATAGCAGCGGTCCTCACGTGCGCTCACTCGCGTTGTGTCCCATATTGCGGGCGGTAGATCGGAGCACGCCTCTTTTAGCTCGCGCTCTGAGTCCGTTTCCAGGAAGCAAAAAATTTCATCCGGGGACATGCCCACATTGGCGTTAGGCTCCTGCTTGTCCCACAGCTCAAGCTGTGAGCGCTCGGTTGTGGCTACGTCAAAGTGATCTACACCGGAGGACTTGAAACTTACCGGCTGCTTACGGTTGGGGATGAGCGGGAAGACGCGGAAGCCGCGCTCAGCAAGCGGTAAGGCAATACTCAGGAAGTGGTTCATTCACTCCCCCGGACGCATTTTAGGTAAGAGAAGTCTGTCTTTGTACCGTCAAGACGGGTCAGATAAAAGCAACGGGTCCCAGCGCCTCGGGTACGGGCGGTAACCCTGCCGAATCTTGCTCGCATACCATTTTGAGACGCCAAGCGCCGATCGAATGGCAGACATCGGAACACTGGACAGGAGCGGCTGGATTTGTCCTGCGAACAATTCGGCTGTTAACCAAGCTGGCTGATCGGATTGCTTCCACGAATGCTGCGCTAACGCATTCTTACGCGCCCTGATCGCTCGTTGGCTTGAGCTTCTGGACCGTTTGCGGTCAAGCGACCAATTCGCGCAGCATCAAGCATGTTCTTGGTTGCGTCGTCAACGGCACAGGAAGCGCACTTGGTGGGTCGGATGGTTCTCCCGGATTCGGGACAAAAGGTTCTCTCGGCGTTTTGCTCTAATCGGTAGTTGTGATGGTGGTGCACCTTTGAGTTATCGCTTGGTGCGCTGGGTCATCCGGAGTTGATCGGAAAACGTCACGAGGGCGCTTCGAGTCCATAGTTTGTTTCCATCCCGAGCGATCACTATGCCGTCTTGTTCCCCGCCTTCACCTTTGCCCATCTCGCCCTCTGCGCCGCAGCGATCTTCTTGCGTGCAGCTGTCGAGAGCGTCCGCTTGCCCGGAACAGGAACAGCCTTTGCCTGAACTCCTGCCGCTTTGTGGAATTTTGCCCATCGCGCCCTTTGGGCGGCTGCGATCCGTGCCCGAGCTGCCGCGGACAGCTTTCGAGTACCGGTTCCTTTGGCGTAGGTGTGGCCAAAGGCCGCGAGCGCGGCACCAATACCGCGAAGCTCCGTGGTCAACCGATCTTGTTCTTTCTTCAGCAGACGGACTATTCCGTTTAGATTATCCATTTAGTTTCCCCTCGGGAGGGATTGTATCAAGCAAGGGTAGGCTGTGGCCGAGTGTCATGCGTAACGCGAAGCGCGTGCTCGGGAACAGTGTGCCCGTTCCTGCGCAAATCCGCGTTGAATATAGTAGGTGTCGGTCACGGGAGTCCAATGGCTGAATCGGGGCGCCATTTAGAATCAGCGAGTCCACCTGGGGCGAATGACCTTTGTCATCATTGTGAACCATGTTGATTCCACGAACGAGAAGGGGTAGACCCAGAGCCGGAAGAATCACGCCGTCCGCGGCTGAGGCGTAGTCGCCCTCAATGGTTCGGTCGGGGCAGGTTGTGTCTTTGTCCTTATCATCGGCGCGCGCGCCGAGGAAGCAGCGATCAGCAAGCCGCAAACCACCGTTGCCACGATTCTTGATTTTCTCTGCAATGAGACCTCATTATAGGTCGGCAAGAATTGCGTGTCGCCGCTTGCTTTGCTTGAACCAAGCCTCACCTCACACTTTGTTTTGTTAAGAATCCTCGCAACTGCGGACCGTCGGTCTGCAGCGAACCGGTAGGATGGGTGCAGATAGCTCGTCCCCCGAACTCTCCGTTCTCTGCGGACTTCAAGAAGCTGTGCAGGTCCTCCTTTCCGTTAAACGTTGTAACTCCTCAAGGTCGATGTGAACTCTCGAGTTCCCCATTCGACGGAAGTTGGACATGTCATAAAAATCACCGCGTAAGTGGTGGCACAACGACAGTCAGTCCCATGAGAGCCTGCGGTTTTCAAAGTCAAACGCCAGCTTCCAGAACTGGAGTCCCCTGACTCCTAGCACGCCGTCAAAATCGTCTCCCTCATCTTTCCGGTCATCCACCAAGAATACGGTTTGCGCGCCAACCGTCTCCTTTCCTATGTGAAGTTCAGGAATCCGCACTTTCGTGCGCTGAAATGTTCCACCCACATCGGCGACGGTTTCTGACCCCAGTGGCTGCAAGGTAAGCTCCGCCACTCGGCTTCGAAATAGCGTCAGATCGGGACCGCCCGAATCCACTACCATGCGCAACCGACGATCTTGAAATTCCATGCGAACGGTGATGACCGGAGTGTCGGTCTCGAACGGGACGGAGTGAGTCAGGTTTTCGGGAACTCCAAAGGCGATTTCTTTCGTCTTATAGTTGATCGTAAAGCTGCTTTTCCTCAGAACGTCCATTCCGACAATCGCATGCACCTTGAAACCGAGGGCCTTCTGCAGAAACGAGAGGTCTTCCGCCAGGACGGGAATCAACTCGACGCGAACCGGCCCAAGACTTAAGGACGGTATGACGACTTGCTGTGCCTGAACACTCTTGTTCCACAGGTTCACTCTTTCGGGGTGTTCCGCTAGCTTCAGGCCACGGGCAATTTTCTGGTCAACGACGCTTGGGGAGGCGCCCGTGTCCACCAGGAAATTCAGCTTGCGGACGTTGCCGATTGCCCCATCAGCGATAACCAGATAGCCTCCGTACAAGCGGACAGGTAATTTCATCGAGGCGTGAGACGCGGACTCGGCCTTTTGCTTCCCAGCATCGGTCGAAGCCCCCGGCGTTCGCGCCCAACCAATCTCGACCGGTGACGTTGTGGCGGCGAGCAGGAGACAACTACAAAGCACAAAGCGATTCATGGCGTTCACCCCGTCCGCTGTCGCGGTGACGCCAACCATGGATTACGGAGACAGGTACTTCAATGAATCGCACCTACATTGCTGATCTATTTGTCCGCTACTCCCAAGTCACTGCTGCGAAGCGGGTTGAGCGGAGCGTGTACACAAGTTGGAGTTGGAGAAGCTGGCTAACAGTGATACAGTTCGAGCCAATGCCTTGGGGTGTGCCACATGCACAATGGCGACCGTTCTGCCCAGATTGTTCGTTTCGGACTGTTTGAAGCGGACTTGCAGACTGGAGAACTGCGCAAGAACGGATTAAAGGTGCCTCTGCAGGGCCAACCGTTTCAGGTCTGCGCCATATTGCTGTCCCGTTCGGGCGAATTGGTCAGTAGAGAAGAACTACGTCAGCAGGTCTGGCCCGAAGACACGTTCGTCGATTTTGACCACGCGCTCAATACAGCGATAACCAAGATTCGACTGGCGTTGGGGGATGAAGCCGACAATCCCAGGTTTGTGGAAACTCTCCCTCGCCGCGGATATCGTTTTATCGCTCCCGTCGACAAGCCAAGTTCGCCAACATCAGAACTGCCGCCTCCCCACAGGCCTAGCCAGGGACTCACGTCAAAAACACGTTTGATAGCGGGTGTAGCGCTGTCGTTGGCGGTGTTCTCCGCTATTGGAAGCTGGCGATTTGCGCGGAACCGTGCAGAAGCGGACCTGCCTCCACTCGAAGTAGTTCCAATGGTTGCGGTGCCCGGTTTTGAGCACGATCCAGCTTTTTCACCAGACGGTAATCAGGTCGCCTTTGCGCTATCCGGGTCCGAAGATTCCGGGATCTACACGACGATCGTTGGGGGAGAAAAGACGTTGCGACTAACGAGTAGTCCTGCTGACTATTCTCCAACCTGGTCACCAGATGGGCGGCGAGTCGCTTTTTACCGCGATGTTGACCACGGAACTGCAATCTACGCAGTATCCGCTCTCGGCGGTACCGAGCAACGGCTTTACTCGGGACTCTCAAGCGCTTGGACGAACGGTCTGAATTGGTCTCCCGACGGTAAGGTTCTGGCTATTGCGGATAGTCATGGGGAAACGAACCACACATGGATTTCCCTGCTTTCACTGGCTGATTCCTCCACGCGACAGCTCACGTTCCCCTCTGGTCCCGAGATCGACTATTGGCCGGCCTTCTCACCCGACGGCTCGACGGTCGCTTTCGTAAGGGGGAGCATTGTTGGTGTAGTACATGACCTTTACGTCGTACCTACTGCAGGTGGTATAGCCACGCGACTGACGTTTGACAATACGTGGATACTCGGGCCTCCCGCCTGGACGCCGGACGGCCGCGATATCGTGTTCTCGTCCGATCGTGGAGGCGGACTCAACAGTCTATGGCGCGTCTCACCTGCCGGAGGATCACTGCGACCGGTTGCAAGTGTTGGGGTGATTGCCTGGAATCCGTCTATCTCTCCCAAAGGGAATCAATTGGTTTATCAGCGGATGTTCTTCAAAGATAACCTTTTCCGGTTGGACCTCAAGGACGACACACATCCCCAAAGCCCGCCTGTGCTGGTTAAATCGGATAAGGGGTTTAACTGGCGGCCGCACTTTTCTCCCGATGGAAAGAGATTCACAGTCGAATCAAATGGACTAGGGCATTCGGAGATTTGGGCCTGCGACACCGTCGGCGCTAACTGTGGACAGTTGACCTCTCTGCGCGGCACAGCGGGGGCTGCACGTTGGTCCCCGGATGGCCGCTACATTGCCTTCGAGTTTCGCCCCAAAGAACATAGCGAGGTCTACCTTCTCGAAGTGGGTGGGGGCATGCCGCAGTTATTGCCCACA
>Ga0070731_10004190_pt1 | contig 12541 bp, 13 predicted proteins | sample Coa_R1_2_FD_66448 | JGI IMG/M metagenome (GOLD analysis project Ga0070731, IMG submission 66448) | Surface soil microbial communities from Centralia Pennsylvania, which are recovering from an underground coalmine fire - Coalmine... | ecosystem: Environmental > Terrestrial > Soil > Unclassified ... | reverse complement strand
AGCCGTCCATTTCAACACCGTCAACTGTTTTCAGTTTGAAAAACGAGATGTTTGATTTTGTCGAATCGCTGTTTTGAATTGCGTTATATACGTTATGCCCCGCAACCGCTGAGTGATCTGGCAGGGATATCCACTCCCCTGCTCCAGGCGTGTAATAATTTGAAAAACTGTGGAACGAAAATTTTCCGCTCGAAGAAATGATATAGCTGTGCGTGCCGATTTGATTGATCGGGGATAACCGTTCTGGTTTGCCTTTGCCATTCAGCAAAGAGCGATACAAATAGGCCTGAGTGGCATTGTCAGGCGATGCCATGTAATATACATATCCTCCTTTTTCGTCGATATGGCTAATTTTCATGACATCAAACATGCCGGAAGTGACCAGGTTTTCCTTCTTTCCGTCCCTACTTATCTTGTAGAGATGTCGCCAGCCGTCCTTTTCACTAGCCCATAAGAATTCCTGTCCATGGTTCAACCAGTCCCACCCACCCATCTTGTAATCAGCATCCCATTCTGGTAAAATATCAATCCACGCGGAGTCCTGTTCTGTGTATATTCTCTTTGCATCACCAGTTGTCACATTACAAACCATCAAGTCGCTTTGGTTTTGTTTCCTGTTCAAATGCTGAATAATGAGTTCCTCACTGTTGGCCGCCCATTCCATTCGGGGAACATAACTCTGCCATTCGGGGTCTGTTGGAATATTCATCCATGTCTTTGAAGTCGTGGAGATGTCAACTACGCCGATCTTAAAGGGAGATGGCGATTGCCCGGCGACAGGATATTCAACTGGAATCAGGTGGGAATAAACTGAATCAGTTGTATTAAGCATGAGATAATCCCTTGTATTTTTTGCATCGATTTGCCAGTAGGCAATTTTCCTGCTGTCGGGACTCCACCTAAAACCATCGCGACAGTCAAATTCCTCTTCATATACCCAGTCAAATGTTCCGTTGATTAATTTTCTAGTTCCATCGCCGGTGAGTTGCGCGACGTTTCCGGTCGAAAGATCCTCCACGTAAATGTTATGCTCAGAGACGTAGGCCACTTTGGAACCGTCGGGCGAAAACTTGGCGAACATAAGCGACGATGTGGGCAAGTTTTTCCCCAGCTGAACCAGGTTATTTGATTGCAGGTTGAATACCCAGTAATTACCTCTTGTATTATAACGCCAGACCTTTCGTGAATCGGAGTATATCAGGATTTTCCGAAAGTCTTCCGTCAATTGGAAGTTTTCTATGTGGATGGGCCGGCCGTCCAGGCGAACCAGCTTTTGCGATTGGATCACGACGGTTTCCTTGCCTTCGGGAAGGCTAACTTTAACCAGATCACCTGATCGAATCCGGAAATAACCATTTCCATCTTCCGTCCAATTGATTTTGTTTCCAAATTGCGCAATGCTTAAAAAATGCGAGCCAAGCAAAAAGTACAAAAGAGTCAGACAAGTACCAATTTTTCCTGTCAAGGACATACCGAAAATATTTAGATGCGAAATGTAGTGATTTCAGACCAAAAGGGAACCCCCATTAAAATAAAAAGGCGCGATTGCGCCTTTCCTGATACTGAAAACTCAAGTGTTATCTGTGCCGCCAATGACCAGGGATCCAATACCATCCACCGCGCCGCCGGGACCAGTGTCCCCCGATCCAGATGAATCCGCGATGAGGAGGCATCGCCCAATGACCGCCCGTATGAACATAGACCCCATCACGCGCCTCCCATTCTTCACCAATCCAAACATGGTCTGGGGTTGGAGGCGCTGACCTGACAATGACTGGCGGCGCCGGCCTGACATTTACATAAATCTGTGCAGATGCGTGAACTGAATAAGCAAAAATGATTGCAGAAAAGATTGCAATGCGCGCTAAATGTTTTTTCATAAATGTTGAGTTTTTAATAACCACTTTGATTGAAAAACAAAAAAAAGTTTAATTCATACTTTCAAATAATTGAACCATCTTGAAAAAACAAAAACCCTGCCTAACCGGCAGGGTCAAATGTAGAGTTGCGTTCTTAATTGTCAGGCATTGACCTTTCCACGTACTTTTGCGATCACTTCTTCAGCGATATTTGCCGGCGCGGGAGAATAATGCGAAAATTCCATCGTCGAGGTCGCACGACCAGAACTCAGCGAACGAAGTTGTGTTACATATCCGAACATTTCGCTCAATGGCACTTTGGCCTTAATGACCTGGGCATTGTTCTTATTATCCATGCCTTCCAGAATTCCTCGACGCCGGTTAAGATCTCCCGTTACATCACCCATATATTGATCTGGGGTAATAACTTCAACCTTCATGATCGGCTCCAGCAAAACAGGTTTTGCTTTTTTTGCTGCCTCACGGAATCCCGCTTTTGCACAAAGTTCAAAAGACATAGAATCCGAATCGACCGCATGGAAGCCTCCGTCAAACACGCGGATTTTCATATTATCGACAGGGTAATTCGCTAACACACCGCTCGCCATGGAATGCTCAAACCCTTTTTGAATTGCTGGCACAAATTCGCGAGGAATAGAGCCTCCAAATAGGTCGTTCACAAACTGGTAACTCCCTTTTCCTTCTTTCAAAAAGTCTTCGTCAGCAGGCCCAAGCTCAAATACGATATCAGCGAATTTACCACGACCACCCGTTTGTTTTTTAAGGATCTCACGGTGCTCAACCTTCTTTTGAAATGCCTCCTTATAAGCTACCTGTGGCGCACCCTGATTAATTTCTACTTTAAATTCTCTTTTCATCCTATCGACAATGATCTCCAGATGCAATTCACCCATGCCACTTAAGATGGTTTGTCCGGTTTCTTCATCTGTTTTGACTTTTAAGGTTGGATCCTCCTCCACAAGCTTGGCAATTGCCATCCCCATCTTATCGACATCGGCTTGCGTCTTTGGTTCCACCGCGATAGATATGACTGGTTCTGGGAATGATATACTTTCCAAGACGATTGGATCCTCTTCATTGCAAAGTGTATCACCGGTCTTTATGTCTTTGAATCCAACAGCGGCGCCGATATCGCCGGCTTCAATGAAATCAATTGGATTTTGCTTATTCGCATGCATTTGCATGATCCTCGAAATCCGTTCGTTTTTCCCAGTACGTGTATTTAGCACGTACGATCCTGACTCAAGCTTGCCACTGTAAACCCTAAAGAAGGCCAGTCGACCTACAAATGGGTCGGTCATGATTTTAAATGCGAGTGCGGAAAATGGCTCCTTAGCATCAGGCTTGCGAACAACTTCGTCCCCTGAATCGGGATCAGTTCCTCTAATGTCCTCGACATCGAGCGGAGAAGGCAAATACCTGACGATAGCATCCAGCGCAGTTTGAACACCTTTATTTTTAAATGAAGAGCCACACATCATTGGAATTATGGAAATGTCAATAGTGGCCTTCCTGATCGCCTCGTGTATTTCATTCTCTGAAATGGTATTCGGATCTTCAAAGAATTTTTCGAGCAACTTGTCGTCATATTCCGCCACGGCTTCAATAAGGTGCTGGCGCCATTCCTTTACGTCATCCATCATATCATCAGGAATAGGAACTTCCTTATAAGTCATTCCTCGTGTCTCGTCATCCCAAATAATGCCTTTCATTTGAATAAGATCTACCACTCCTGTGAAATGATCTTCCGCTCCAATGGGCAATTGGAGAGGCACCGCCTTCGCGCCGAGCATTTCCCTAACCTGCTTGACGACATTCAGAAAATCTGCACCTGCCCGGTCCATCTTGTTCACAAATCCGATCCTGGGTACTTTATATCTGTTAGCCTGGCGCCATACGGTTTCAGATTGCGGTTCTACCCCGGACACAGCACAAAAAAGTGCTAGAAGGCCATCAAGCACGCGCAAAGAGCGCTCGACCTCCACGGTGAAATCAACGTGGCCTGGCGTGTCGATAATATTAAATTTATATTGTTTCGTTTCAGCACTTTTTTGTCCCTGGATGGTCGGAAAATTCCAGAAACAAGTAGTTGCAGCAGAAGTTATGGTAATACCACGTTCCTGTTCCTGGGCCATCCAGTCCATGGTGGCAGCCCCGTCGTGGACTTCCCCAATCTTGTGATTCACACCCGTGTAGTATAATATCCTTTCGGTAGTAGTTGTTTTGCCCGCGTCAATGTGGGCAGCAATACCAAAATTTCTTTGAAATCTTAAGTCTGCCATTTTTATATATTATAATTTGCACTTAAATAATTATAAACCTCGCCGCTCCAGTGCCCGACTAATTCTTCATCAAAAGATCTAACTGAGCGCCAATTCAATAACGGATTTAACGCCTTAATATTTTGATTTTTCGGAGGGCAAAGGTATGAAAATTATTGACGCAAGTCGTTGCCCGCCGTCTCGAAGTTAAAAACTTGGCTATTGTGTTGAAATCGGTGCCGGAAACTGGCACTAATCCTTTCTATACGCGGAAATGAGCAAAAGCTTTATTGGCTTCAGCCATACGATGTGTATCTTCTTTCTTTTTGAAAGCCCCACCCTCTCCCTTGCTTGCGGCAACGATTTCATTGGCGAGCTTGTCGGCCATACTTCTGCCGTTTCTTTCCCTGCTGTATTTGATCAGCCACTTCATACTCAGGGATATTTTTCTATCAGGTCGGACTTCGGCCGGAATCTGGAAAGTTGCGCCACCAATACGACGGCTACGGACCTCCACGCTTGGCGTAACGTTACTCAGTGCTCTTTTCCATACATCATACCCATTTTCACCAGTCTGCTTGGCCACTTTATCTATCGAGGTATAAAAGATATCGAATGCACCGTTCTTTTTTCCCTGCCACATAATATTATTTACAAAACGCGTAACCTGGATGTCGTTATATTTTGCATCCGGCGCTAACGGCAGTTTTTTCGCCTGCGATTTCCTCATAATCTATTCAATTATTTTAAGGTTATTTTTTCCCTCCGGATTTTTTTTCTCTTTTAGTACCATACTTGGACCGACTCTTTTTTCGGTCCTTCACACCGGCAGTATCCAGGCTGCCCCTGACTATGTGATAGCGTACTCCGGGTAAATCTTTCACCCTTCCACCCCTGATTAAAACAATGGAATGCTCCTGGAGATTATGACCCTCTCCGGGTATATAGGCAATTACCTCTACTTTGTTAGTTAAACGAACTTTGGCGACTTTACGAAGTGCCGAATTGGGCTTCTTTGGCGTTGTCGTGTACACTCTTGTACAGACACCCCTCCTCTGCGGACACGAGTCAAGCGCCCTGGATTTGCTCTTGGCACGAATAATCTCTCTTCCCTTTCGAACTAATTGCTGGATGGTTGGCATTAACCTGGTTAAATTTAGGACCGCAAAGGTAAATTTACTGTCCTGAATATCCAAATTAATATCGCCAACATGGAAACTTGAATGGGGATTCGTGAGCGAAGCGGATACAGCCAGAATTGTCATATTGGAAAAAGCCATCCGTGGCTATCCTCTCTCTTTCCCTGCCTTATTTCTGCGAGTATTTTTTTTACTCGGGGTGCTGTTTTCCAGGATTGGGGGTCGAAAGTCATCACTGTTTCCCGGTACTTCAGTTCCTGAACCGGGGAGATTGTTGCGGCAGTACCTGTTCCAAAAACTTCCTGAAGTTGCCCCCTGCTATAATAATCAATGATCTCTTCAATGTTAATCTTACGTTGCTCAACCATCACACCCATCTCAGACAACAAGGTTATCACGGTGCTTCGGGTCACGCCATCGAGAATTGTTCCCTCATCCAACGAAGGCGTAATTGCCTTATTTTCAGCGGTTATGAAAAAGATATTCATTGTACCAACCTCCTGGAGCCACTTGTGCTCGGCACAGTCTGTCCACAGGACCTGGTCGTAACCCCTTCTTCGCGCTATTGAAGTCGGATACATGCTCCCTCCGTAATTACCCGCATTTTTCGCAAACCCGATACCGCCGGGCGCCGCCCTTGAATATTTTTCTTCGACGTAAATTTTCATGGGGTGTGCGTAGTAAGGGCCCGTCGGACTTAAAATAATAACAAATTTATATGTATCAGATGGCCTAACGCCGATCGCAGTATCCGTCGCAAACATTAGTGGTCTAATATAAAGAGAGTAGTCTTCTCTTGCAGGAATCCAATCCTTATCAATTGCAACCAGGACTCTCATCCCCTCAATGAAAATATCTTCTGGCACGATAGGCATTTCCATTCGCGCCGCCGACAGATTAAACCGTTTGAAATTGTCGTAGGGGCGAAATATAAATGCGTTGCCGGCTTGACTCTTATACGCTTTAATGCCCTCGAAAATCGCCTGACCATAATGGAGTGCGGCAAGCGACGGATCAAACATAAACGGCTGGTAAGGTTTGATCGATATCTGACGCCATGTGCCGCCAATAAAGTCAACTTCCAGCATATGATCGGTAAAATGTTTGCCAAATGGAAGATTCCCAAAGTCTGTTTCGTCAATTTTGCTCCGCTTAACTTTCGTTATTTGAATATCCTGCGTATCGATCATATCTCATAATTTTACATCATAAAGAAATAAAACATTCACTGGGAATGCAAAAAATAGAACTCAAATATACTAACAATTGTTAGCATGGGACTTGACAACCTTGCGTTGACTGAAATGTCGGTGATTTCACTGTACAAAAACCTCCTGGTTCACGTCAATACCACCACGGAAAATCAAAATTTATCCTACCATAAACACCTAGGAAATAATCAGGCACGAATAACGGTTGTTGTTAATCATATTGGCAGTGCACTTATTGAACAAAGACATCTTTCATTTATCACAAAAATGTTAAACGCTTGTCACCTGAACATTGGCGATATCGCATTAGTAAATCATCACGACACCCCAGTTGAAATAAAAAAGCTAAAGGCAGAGTTAGATCCCAGAATCGTTATCCTGTTCGGCACCAGTTCACTTGAAATCAAATTACCGTTTGACTTTCCGCAATTTAAATTGCAGGATTACGACGAATGCACATTCTTGTGTGTTCCGGGTTTAAACGAAATTGATTCTGACGTGCCCGATGGAAAATTGTTGAAGACTAAACTATGGATTTGCTTGCGCGGATTGTTTGAAGTATGATTATGAATAGCTCAATGTTACAATTAGTTTTTGCGACTAATAACCAGCATAAGGTCGACGAAATGCGTACAGCAATCGGCAATTTCATTGGAATCATGGGATTGAAGGAATCGGGCCTGAATTTCGAGATTCCTGAGCCGCATAATACTCTTGAGAAAAATGCATTAGAGAAATCGAGAACGGTTTACGTTGCAACCGGCAAAAATTGTTTTAGCGAAGATACCGGTCTCGCAGTTCATTTCCTGAACGGGGAGCCCGGCGTAAGAAGCGCGCGTTATGCTGGCCCTGGGAGCTCCGCTGCCGCCAATATAGATCGGCTTTTGAGACAGATGGCGGATTCACGTAATCGTGACGCCGAGTTCAGGACCGTAATTTCATTGATTTTGGAGGGGAATGAATTTATCTTTCACGGAATTTGCCCTGGTTCCATAACTCGCCAACCCAGGGGCAACGCCGGATTTGGATACGACCCGGTTTTCGTGCCAAATGGCGCAGACAAAACATTTGCAGAAATGTCGCCCGAAGAAAAAAATATTTTTAGCCACAGGCGAAAAGCGGCCGACGAGCTCGTTCGTTTTCTACAAATAACACATGGCAAGAATTAAATTGAACCTCCCCGATCACTACTCTTTTGTAGCATATATTCCCGTACGGATTACCGATATCAACTATGGGGGCCACGTCGGCAATGACATTTTTCTTTCTATCCTGCATGAAGCTCGGGTTCAGTATCTTGGATATTATGGTTTTAAGGAGTTCGGTATCGGGGGATTTGGACTTATTATGACCGATGTAGCTATTGAGTTTAAGTCAGAGCTGTTTTATGGAGACAAAATTAAGGCGTCAGTTTCAGCGGGGGAATTTTCAAAAATCGGATTTGATATTTTCTATAAGCTTGAAAAAGAGTCAGCCGAAAAGTTTACCCTGGTAGCGCGCGCAAAAACGGGAATGATTTTTTATGACTACGCTACAAGAAAAATCAAGGATATGCCCAAGGATTTCGAGTCAGCATTTTGTCCTCGCTGAACTTAACATGACCCAGACTAGTCAGCTGTTCCATATCCTCCAGCTTTCTTCCGCCTGGGCAACCAACATATCATAACCATTCTTTGTAGTCGCTCCCTGATTCTTAGCACCTTTAAGAAAAGAGGTCTCTGATGGATTATAAATCAAATCATAGACAAAGTGTTTCGTTCCAATGAATTCAAAAGGTATTGCCGGGGACTCCAGAACATTTGGATGCATTCCAATTGGAGTTGTATTGATAATCAAAAGGTTCTCCGAAATCATCTCCTTGTTCAAACTTGAATAGGGAAGCGAATTTTTTTTCGACGGGTCTCTGGAGACCAGAATAAAATTTATACCCAGCTTTTGGAGAACAAATTGGACGGCTTCAGAGGATCCGCCGGTACCTAAAATGAGTGCGTTGCGATGGTAAGCTTTTAATTGCGGAACGAGTGTTTTCTCGAACCCAATAACATCTGTATTGTACCCTGACAATGTCTTTCCTTGAATTCGAATGCAATTGCAGGCCGGAATTGGTAGCTCTTCTGAGATAGTCAGAAAAGGTATCACGTTTCGTTTATGAGGTATCGTAACATTGAGGCCCACCAGCCCGGGATTCTCGAAAAGAACAGAGGGCAATTTATCGATTGTCGCAATAGAAAAATTCCGATATACCGCATCATTAATGCCCTCCCTGGAGAACTTGCTGGCGAAATATTGCTCAGAAAAGGAATGGCCGAGTGGATACCCTATAAGACCAAATACCCTCATTGATTCCCCTGTTTATTGTAATTGGACAAAATAGGCCGAATGCTGCTTAGAAAAGATTGACGGTTACGGAATGCTCAGCCGTGCTTTTTGTCGAGAAAAAGGTGAAATGTATCGCCGCGCAAGCCAAGACGCATTGATTCTAAAGGAATAACTTCCGTCGGAGCAATATTTCCCAAATTCACGTTACATCCAATCAATTCGATAAAATATAATTGCTGGGATTTTTGTGGAGCTTCCCAGAGAATTTTTTCCTCAGGGATCTGAGTCAATATTTCCTGAACAAGTCCCTCACGCACCTCACCGCTGCCCCGATAAATTCCTACATTGCCCGCTTCCCTTGCTTCTGCGATCACATAAGAAGATCCCGCACTGAGCTCGGCCCTCATCAATTCAATCCATTTATAAGGTGGGATAATGTGCTCTGCGTCTTTGCTTCCGACTTCGCTTAAGACAGTACCAAATTTTGTTAGTTTTTCGATGTATCCGCATTTCTCGGCATGGGGGATATCGATTGATCCGTCACTAACTTCCATATAGGTCACACCGAACTCCTTGCATACGCCCAAATAATCATCAAATTGATTTCGAATCAGAAAAGCCTCAAACAGCGTACCCCCGAAATAAATGGGTATTTCAAATGACGAGTAAACAGAAATTTTCTCCCGTAGGTTTGGAGTGACGAACGATGTCCCGAATCCTAGTTTTACGATGTCGACGTGTGGATGAGCAATGCTTAAAAAATTCTTGGCTTCCTCCACGCTCAAACCCTTATCCATGACCATGGTAATGCCGCTCTTTCGCGGCTTTACAATACGCTCAGGAATTTGCGTCAAATTGAAATTCATCATGTATCAGGTTAATTTAGACTGCTGGCTGGCAAAAATAAGGAAGAAACCGATACAAGGGTGGGTCCATCCTGTTCAAAGAATCAGGCTTAGATTGAACATTTTGAAACTTTCAAAATGACTTTCTCCTTTTATATCGGGCGATTATGTCAACTACCGACTGATATTGGAGAATAACCGGATTCAACTCAATGAGCTTTTTTAGCTGCTTAGGCGATTTGGACATTGCTTTTTCTAATTGAAGCAGTCCTTCTTTGGTTTTTCCCAGCGCAAAGCATATGGCGCAGGAATAAAATATGAAAATTCCCCTACCTCCTGTCACGCGTATTGCAGCATAGGCCTGCTCAAGGGCTTCTTCATAAAAGCCGCCCACATATAGACACCGGATCAGGGCATCCCATCCCGAAACATTCTTGGGCCTTACCCGTACGACATTGGTGAAATATTGGACCGCTTCCTTAAAATTTCCGATTTGCATCTTACATTCTCCGATTGCGAGATTGTATTCTGGCTGCTTGGGTGAAATTCGCAGCGCATTTTCAAGCTGCCTGATTGCATTTTCCCACTGCGTCTCATTAAGATACGTACAGGCAATCTTATAGTAAAGCTTGCTGTCGTCGGCATTTAAGTGTGAGGCCTTCCGGTAATAAAATCTTGCTTGCGCATAGTTCCGCAGCTTATCGTAACAATGCCCTATTGCCTCATAAATAACGTCTTCGGGTCTCGATAATTCAATTACTTTTTCCAGCGATTCTATGGCATCCCTGAATTTCCTAAGTCGGATGTAGGCGTCCGCCATATTGCGATAAGCATAATCCAGCTTCTCGTCGATAACCACTGCATATTTATAAGCATCAATGGCCTTTTCATAAAGTTTGAGTCCCTGCAAGGCCGCCGCCAGATTAAACCATGCAAGTTCATTGTAAGGAAAATCGTCGATAATTTTCTGATGTATTCGAATACTCTCTTCATTCCTGCCTGTAAAATCAGTCCAAAAGCAGATTTTATAAAGAGCCTCATCGTTATTGGGTTCCTGCTCGAGTATGAGTTTCAGGCAATCAAAAATCTTATCAAACTCCTCGTAATCATCGTATACGTCGGCAAGTTCAAAAAGTAACTCTATTCGCTCGGATCCCTCAAACTGCTTGAGGGCATTTTCCAACAGCAGGACCGCTTTTTCCTGCTGATCAAGGGCAAGGTAGGCATCGGTTTTAAGGATGTATATATTGATGTCCCTTCCGTCAAACAACTCTGCCTTTTCCAGAATCTCGAGGGCTTTGTCATAGCGCCTGGTCGCTATCATCAGATCGGCCTTCTTAACCAGGAGAGCGGAAGAAAAGGGATATTGCTCGATTCCCAATTCCACAGCTTCAATGGCGGAAGGAAGATTCTCAGTCTCGTCAAAGTAATCTATGATCTTTTCAAAAGAGTCCTCGTTTAGAAATGAATTTGACCGCCCGTTCTGGAGGTTCCGGTACTGATTAAGCAATCCTTTAATCTCTTCATTGTCGGGTTGTAATGGACTCTTTTTCATTTAGTAAGTTATTCTAAAGTAAGTCAATAATAGGTTTTTTCAAATTTTTTGGCAGGTTTGACAACTTTTTTTCGGCAAATCGTACTATTTCACATTAGCGGCATTTTTGTGTATAAAAAGAGTTGGCAACTTGATACTTCGCCAATAGTTAAAGAAAATCTAAAGTTTGGGACCAGTGGTTAAAAAATACCCAATATTTTTTATTATATTTGTAGCAAGAAAGCGAGTACCATGACGACTATTCAAGTGAAAAAATTGATGCGCTACGGTTTGTTTTTCATGTCCTTTGTTATCATTGTGGGTTTGGCTTTTGCGAGCAAGGGCGGGGACAAGAACAAGAAGAGAACCGCAAATATGAAATCTGATTTTGTTCCAATCAGAATTGTAAGCCCATTTACCCTGAAAAGCGGATTTGCCTATTCGGGCAGTCGTGTTTTTAACGTTCAAAAGGAGAATAATTCATTTTCAATTAATTCTTTGATTACTTATCAAAGGGGCAATACTACGTTCATTGTTCCTTATCAATACAGGATTAATAGCTCGGTTGTTAATATTGCTCCTGTGAAGAGTAACCTGCAAATGCTGGACGTGAAGATATCCATGCATAAGTGAGTACCACCAATGAAATTATAGCCGGCTGTTTAATTTTTTGCTTTCTTCAAAAGTCATCTCGCGGAAGCCTGTTTTTGGTACATCAAACTTCGACGCCGGAACGGGGTTCAGGTTGAGTTTAAGCACAGTATATCGAATTGTATAGTCACCCTTGGCCAGCTCGTATTCCAGCGGCAACCCGCCAAGATTCCTGAAAAGAGGGTTATAATCGGGATTATCCACTGATAATTCATTGGTATAATAAACTGAAAGACGTGAGCCATCGGGGGCTTGCGCAACAGCCATAATACATTTATACCCTGCGATCGTCTTGGTTTCAGTTGAGTTGGTAAAGGCAACATGATCATCCCCGGTATTGATTTGCTTCCATTCCTGAGGCGTTAAACGAATAAGAATTTTTTGTCCGCTTACTTCTTTCAGTATGACGGTATTTCCGGTCGTGCCATCGTGAATTGTTGCTGACAAATACGCCTGGTTACCCATTTCAGTCCTGCTTAGGCTGCCTTTCACGAACAACGAATTTGTTCCGCTAATCGGCTTTGACCCTGCGCTCTTGGTGGTTACGATTTCATAATCATAAACGATGCTAAAATCGGAAATCTTCTTCTGCGCAAAGCAAAAAATTGCCCCCTGCGAAGATAGAACCATTAAAAAAATAATCGACGATTTCATTGTTTATGAACGGGTCAAAATGTGAGCCAGAGAACGGCCGCGGACTT
>Ga0070731_10004189_pt1 | contig 12544 bp, 6 predicted proteins | sample Coa_R1_2_FD_66448 | JGI IMG/M metagenome (GOLD analysis project Ga0070731, IMG submission 66448) | Surface soil microbial communities from Centralia Pennsylvania, which are recovering from an underground coalmine fire - Coalmine... | ecosystem: Environmental > Terrestrial > Soil > Unclassified ... | reverse complement strand
ACCAGAGGCGCGGGTTGCGGATATCGAGCGCCGGGAACTCGGCCGGCGTCAGCCTGATCTCCGACCGGCCGGCGGGCACGGCGACCGTCTTGCTCACGTCGACCCCTTCGAACTTGGCCTCGACCGTCGCTTCAGTCGCGGAAGCGGCCTCGACCGGCACGGTGATCTCGACGGAGGCCTCGTCACGGCGGGGCAGGGGCAGGCGGGTGACGACATTCGGGTCCAGCAGCCGGACAGGGCCGCTGCCCGACAGCACGACGTCCTGCCAGATGCCGGCGTCGCGATCGCGGATGCCGGGGATCCAGTCCCAGCCTTCGGTGGCGACGAAGGTCGGCCCGTCGATCGCGAGATTGCCACCGTTCTCGCCCGGCCCGGCGGCGATCGATTCCTCGTGCGGAATGCCGGGATGGGGCGGCGGCGAGATGCGGACGGCGAGCGCGTTGCGCCTCCCCGGCACGAGCCTGCCGGTCACGTCGAAGACGCCGCGGATGAAAGCACCGGTGATGCTGCCGAGGCGCTCGCCGTTGAGCCAGACCTCCGCCGCGTAGTTGATGCCCTTGAAGGTCAGCGTGCCGTGCCGACTATCGAGGGCGGCCGGCGTCTCGAACTCGGTGCGGTACCAGTAGTCCTGGCGCGCCAGCCGCTCGGGGATCACCATGTTGTTGAGGCCGACATAGGGATCCGGGTAGACGCCGCGATCGACGAGGGTGGTGAGCACGGTTCCGGGCACGGTCGCGGGATACCAGGCCTCATCCTTGAAGCCTGAGCGCGATAGTTGGTCGGGCAAGGCCGCGACCTTCGGCGCCTCGGCGAGGCGCCAGGCGCCGACCGTCCAGGTTTCGTCGCCAGCGAGGCGGAGCGGTACCGTCTCAGGCAACGGCTTCGCCAGCGGCGCGCCGGGCGTGGCCTTGGCGTGCGGCAGGGTCCAGGCGTCCTGGGGCGCCAGCAGCCCGCGCCAGGCCTTGACCTGCCAGGGCCAGCCGACGCCCCAGCGCGTGAAGGTGACGAGATCGAAATCGGGCTTCGCCCGGGCCAGCGCGGCGACCTCGCCTTGCGTCAAAGCCCCCGCCTTCAGCGTGAATTCTGCGACCGAGCCGCCGAAATGCCCTGCGCCGCCAGTCGGCGCCAGGGTCAGCGTCGGCGCCGACGCCGGGCTGGCGGCTGGCCGGGCCGCGATCTCCTTGCCGTCGAGATAGAGATGCGCGGCATGGCCGTCATAGCTCGCGGCGATCGCGTGCCATTCCTTGACACTCATTGCCGTGTCGCCGGCCACGATCGCATCGCCGAGCGCGAGACCCGGCCTGCCTGAGTCGAGGACGAGGCAGCGGCAGGCATGCGCTGGATCGCCGACCGCCGCGACGACGCTGCGGCCCGTCTGGTCTACATCGACTCGGATCCAGCCCGAGAGCGACCAGGGCGCGCCGGCCGCCAGCACCGGCGAGGCCGGGGCCAGCGGCCGCGACATGCCGATGCCGCCCGCGAGGAAGGTCATGTTGTACGGCCCGAAATTCTCGTCCGGGGCCGGAGCCGCTCGCGCAGAGAAGGTCGCCACGCAGGCGATGCCGAAGATGATCAGCCGGCTTAGCATCTGTTCATCCCTCCCCAAACTCGCCGGGTTTGGCCCCGTCAGCGGCTTGCCAGCACCACGCGGGCCGGCGATAGGATAGGCAAAATTGAATTATGAATTCCGCCGAGCGCGGCGCGGATCGGCGGGGAGGCGTGGCGGAATGACCGGAACACGGCTGGGCATCGTGGTCATCGCGGGCCTCGCCGGCCTGCTCTTCGGCTTCGACACGGCCGTGATTTCGGGCGTCACCCAGGCGCTGCGGACAGTGTTCGGCCTGTCGCCGGCCGGGCTCGGCGCCGCCGTGTCGAGCGCGCTCTGGGGCACGCTCGTCGGTGCGCTGGCCATGGGCATTCCCGGCGACCGCTACGGCGCGCGCAACTGCCTGCGGCTGGTGGGCGTGCTCTACGTCGCCTCGGCGATCGGCTGCGCGCTGGCGCCCGACGTCGCCACCTTCGCGGCGTTCCGCTTCGTCGGCGGCATCGCGGTCGGCGGCTCGTCGGTGCTGGCGCCGGTCTACATTTCCGAGATCGCACCGGCCGCGTGGCGTGGCGCGCTGGTCGGCTTCTTCCAGTTCGACATCGTGCTGGGCATCCTGGTCGCCTATCTCAGCAACTACGTCGTCGGTGGGATCGTGCCGGCCGACGCGGCGTGGCGCTGGCGGCTGGGCGTCGCTGCGGTGCCGGCGATCGTGTTCCTCGCGCTGCTCCTTCTGATCCCGCAGAGCCCGCGATGGCTGGCCGCAAAGGGCCGCTCCGTCGAGGCCGAGCTCGCGTTCCGCCGCCTCGGCATGACGGTGATCGTCGCGCCGGCCGCCGCACGTGATGAGCTTCTGTCGTGGCGCCGCCATCGCCGGCCGATCCTGCTGGCAGTCGTGCTGGCCGCCTTCAATCAGCTCTCCGGCATCAACGCGATCCTCTATTATCTCGGCGACATCTTCGCGGCCGCCGGTTTCGGCGCGACATCGTCGGACCTGCAGCAGGTGGCGATCGGAGCGACCAACCTCGCGGCCACGGTGGCGGCGATGCTGGCGATCGACCGGTTCGGCCGAAAGACCCTGCTGCTCGCCGGATCGGTCGGCATGGTGGTGGCGCTTGCCGGCGTCGCCGCGATCATGGGGCTCGGCCGGCATCAGTCGCTGCTGATCTGGATGCTGGCCGGGTTCATCGCCAGCTTCGCGTTCTCGCAGGGCGCAGTGATCTGGGTCTATCTCAGCGAGATTTTCCCGACACCCGTGCGGGCGCGGGGCCAAGGCGTCGGCAGCGCCACGCACTGGATCTGTAACGCCGTGATCTCCGGCCTGTTTCCGGTGGTCGCGGCCTCGACCCGGGCACTGCCCTTCGCCGTTTTCGCTGTGTGCATGGCCTTGCAGTTCCTCATCGTGTGGCGTTTCTTCCCGGAAACCAAGGGCCTGGAACTCGAGCGCCTGGACGCTGCGCTGGCAGGCGCGGGTGAGCCCGATACCGCGCCCTGAGCGCTTGCGCCGCACCCGCAGGCGCCTCCGCAGCGGCCTGCTGCGCCCCGTTCATAAACCAAAAAGAAAATATTAAATGGGCCTTGACAGCGCTGCCAATCCGCTTGTATCTCGGAATGACAACGCTGACAAGAGCAGCGGCGCCGATCCGGCCCAGGGAGGGTTGTCATGGTTCCCGCACCCAGCTGACGAGGCTTTCCGGTAATCTGGCCCTCCCGCGCCGCTTGCGCGGAGCAGGGGGATCGTGCCGGTCGCAATTTGGGATATGAGCGTCCCGGACGGACAGCGCCGCTGACTCGTCCGAAGTAAGGTTTGTGCGCTTATCTTACAACATCTGGGGGAAAAACGCATCATGGCGTACTCAAGCCGTACCTCGCTGGCCGCGCTGCGCGCAGGCGCGTCGCTTTTCATCCTCGCCGCTGCCGCGCCCGCCATCGCACAGAATGCGGCTCCCGCCGCGGGTGCCGCGCCCGACCAGACGGCCCAGGCGAGCCCGACCCAGGCGAATTCCGGCCAGCCCGAAGAGATCGTCGTCACCGGTTTCAAGCACTCCCTCGAAGAAGCGCTCGACAACAAGCGGAATTCCGACCTGCCGATCGAATCGGTGGCGCCGGAGGACATGGGCAAGCTGCCGGACCAGAACGTGGCGGAGGCCCTGCAGCGGTTGCCCGGCGTGCAGATCGACCGCTCGCAGGGTCAGGGCACCGCCGTTCTCATCGACGGCCTGCGCCAGAATCTGGTCACGCTGAACGGCGACATCTTCCTCACCGGCAAGGAGTTCTACGTCTCGGGCGAAGGCTCCGGCGGCGGCGCCGGCGGGAACAGCCAATACGGCTCGCTCGAAGGCATTCCCAGCGATGAAATCTCAGGCATCGACGTCTACAAGAATCCCAAGGCCTCGATGACCGAAGGCGGTCTCGGCGGCACCGTCGACCTGAAGCTCCGCGATCCGCTGGCCGGTCCCGAAGGCTGGACGCTCGGCGGCAACATGCGCGTGACCGAGAACGACCATGACGGCGACTGGACGCCGGTCGGCACGATCGTCGGCCAGTACAAGTTCAACGACCGCTTCGGCGTGACCGCCGCCTTCTCCTACGACGAGGAGGACACGCACACCTACGAGATGGAGGCGCAGAACCGCAATCAGTGGCTGATCACGGATTCGGCGCTCGGGCCCTATACCGGCGCGCTGACGCCCGCCAGCCTCGGCACGACGCCCGGCGGCACGATCATCACCGACGGGCGCCCGAACACGCCGGGCTCGACCAGCTTCTGCCTGCCGGCGACGCCCTGCGGCATCGGCGGCCAGTACTACATCATCCCTCAGCTGATGTATTTCTCGGACATCCTCGACAGCCGTCAGACCATCGGCGCGACATTCGGCGTGGCCGGCAAGGTCACCGACGCGATCACCGCCCGGCTGAACTGGTTCTACTCGCACGAGGACGAGACGACCTACACCTACTCGGACAAGCTGTGGTTCAACGGCCAGGGCTCGGCACCGCTCTTCCTGCTGCCCAGCCTCGATCCGACGAAGCCCTATTCGATCGACGGCAACGGCGTCGTCCAGGGCGCCACGTTCAACGCAAACGGCGCGGAAACGGCGACGCTCTTCCAGCACAACGAGACCGAAGCCAACAACATCCAGTTCAACACCACCTACAATGACGGCGGCCCGTGGCGCGGCACGCTGGACGGCGCCTGGGCGCGGGCCACGTCGGATCTGGAAGCCGATCAGGCCGATGTCGAGCATGGGCTCTATCAGACCTCCGCTGGCGTCGCGACCTCCCCGGCGGCGCCGGGCTGCAACAACGGCGCATCGACCTGCGCTCCGCCGGCGCTCGGGAGCCACGGCTATCAGTTCAGCTACTCGAACGGCGGCACGAGCGGATTGCCGTCGTTCGGCTATCTGGCGCCCTATGCCGACATTCTCAACAATCCGGCCTACACCACGTTCAAGTCGAACTGGGCCTGGGCCAACCTGACGACCCAGCAGAATTGGGCGATCAACGGCTTCGCCGAATACGACCCGAGCTTCATCAAGGACGTCGATTCGACCTTCACGGCCGGCTTCCGCTATGCCAGCCGGGATGTCGACCAGACCTTCGGCCGATACCTGATCAACGGCACCGAGGCGCCGGGCGTCATCGCCGGCGGCAACACCGGCTGCGGGGCGGCCTGCGGTCCCTGGCTCTACTACCAGGATCCGGGCTACGGCACGCCCAACATCCCCTATTCGACGGCGCGCTCGAATCCGGGCCTGGTGCAGACCGTCAACAATTTCGCCATCGGCAACATCATCGTGAAAAGCCCGGCGACGATGAGCAATCCGTCGACCTACCTAAACCAGGTTTGGCAGGGCGCCGGCGTTCCCAACAATACCGAGCAGCTCTTCACCGACGGGCTGAGCTCGTTCGACGTCAAGGAGACCACGACCGCCGGCTACGTGATGGGGGATATCGGCGGGCCGTCCAACCGGTTCCACGCCAATTTCGGCCTCCGGCTGGTAGAGACCGACCTGACCATCAACAACGGCCAGTCGGCCGCGAACCCGACTTATTTCGGCACGGCGTCGTGGAACGGCGTCGACTCCAATGTGGTCCCGGTCACGCACGACCGCTCCTATACCGATGTTCTCCCGTCCTTCAATTTCGTGCTGGACGTGTCCGACGACGAGAAGGTTCGCTTTTCCGCCGCCCGCGTGGTGGCGCCGCAGGATCTGTTCTCGCTGGGCCTCGGCAATTCCTTCAACTTCACCCGGGGCGGCTCGGGCGGTGTCTTCCACTTCGCCGGCGGCAGCTCGGGCAATGCCGATCTCGATCCGTACCGGGCGACGCAGGGTGCTCTCGCCTACGAGAACTACTTCGCGCCCGGCGCCATCGCCAGCATCAACGGGTTCTGGAAGCAGATCGACAATTTCGTCGAGACGCAGAACATCCCGACCACGCTCCCCAACGCCGGCGGCCCCGGCTCGACCACCGCCGATGTGACCCAGCCGGTCAATGCCGGCAGGGGCAAGATCTACGGCGTCGAGCTCGGCGTGCAATACATCTTCGACGCCAACTGGATGCCGGCGCTCGAAGGGCTGGGCTTCGCCGGCAACTACACGCGCTCGATCTCGTCATCGGACCAGGTCACCAGCTTCTCCAGCAGCGCCCCGATCCCGGGCGTGGCCAAGAACGCGCTGACGGCGCAGGCGTTCTACGAACGCGACGGGTTCGGCCTCCACCTGTCCTACTCGTGGCTCGACACCCGCGTGAACGACTCGCTGGTCGGCGCGACCTTCGCCTTCCCCGACCAGAACGGCAACACCAAGGTCTACCAGATCTTTGCGGCGCCCTACGGCCAGCTCGACGCCGAGGTGACCTACGACATCACCGACAATTTCGGCCTCATCTTCCAGGTCCAGAACCTGACCGACGAGGTTCAGCATACCTACCTGCAGTGGCCGAACCTGCCCTTCACCTACGACGACAGCGGCGTCCGCTACTTCCTCGGCGCCAAGTTCAAGTTCGGCTCGGCCGAGGCGCCGAAGCCCGCCGCAGCGCCCGTGGCGCCGGCCCCAGCCCCGACGCCGCCCCCACCGCCGCCCGCCGTCGAGGCGAAGCGCTCGTTCCAGGTGTTCTTCGACTTCGACAAGTCGAACATCACGCAGGCTGCCGCCCACGTGATCCAGGAGGCGGCGGATGCCGTGAAGGCTGGTCATGTCGTCCAGATCACGGTCACCGGCCACACCGACACGGTCGGCACGGCGTCCTACAATCAAGGTCTCTCGGAGCGCCGGGCGGCTTCGGTGAAGACCCAGCTCGTGACCGACGGCGTGCCCGGCGGCGAGGTTACGACGATCGGCGTCGGCAAGAACGGGCTCCTGGTCCCGACCGCCGACGGCGTGCGCGAGCCGCAGAACCGACGCGCGGAGATCGTCCTCCAGTAAGCATCTTATCGGCCGGCGGGGTCTGCCCGGTGGCTTCACGAGGGTCGGTGACCTCCCCGACCCTCGGTCTTGAGGGTCCCGGTCGGGAGACCTGGATCCTCTTTTTTTCGCCAGGGATGCATTCGCAACCGCTTCGATGGATCATGGAACGCGACACGGCGATCTTCGGGAGGCGCCCAACGTGAAGCCCGACAACCATCTGCGCCGGATCGCCATCGTCGGGGGCGGCACTGCCGGGTGGATGGCCGCAAGCGTGCTCGCCCGCACGCTGCAAGGTAGCGGGTGCGCCATCGACGTCATCGAGTCGCCTGATATCGGCACGGTCGGCGTCGGCGAGGCGACCATCCCGCCCATCCTCGACTTCCTCCGCTTCCTGCAGATCGACGAAGCGGATTTCGTCCGCCACACCAAGGCGACCTACAAGCTCGGCATCAAGTTCCGCGACTGGCGCCGGCTCGGCCACGCCTACTGGCACCCGTTCGGGACCTTCGGGACCACGATCGATCGCCGGCCGTTCTACCACTACTGGCACCAGGCGAAGGCGGCCGGGCGACCGCTCGAGTTCAACGATTTCAGCCTGTGCGCCCGGCTCGGCGACGCCGACAAGTTCCTCTTCCCCGACGCGAACGCAAGCGGCCCGGTCGCGGGGCTGCGCTATGCACTCCATTTCGACGCCGGCCTGGTAGCGCGCTACCTCCGCGCCTATGCCGAGCGGCTCGGCGTGACGCGGTTGGAGCGCACGGTCTCGGGCGCCACCCAGCGCGAGGACGGCTTCATCGACGAGCTCGTCTTCTCCGACGGCAGCCGGAGGCAGGCCGACCTCTTCATCGATTGCAGTGGCTTCCGCGGCCTGCTGATCGAGCAGGTTCTGAAGACCGGCTATATCGACTGGACCGACGTGCTCCCTTGCGATCGCGCCGTGGCGGTGCCGACCGCCTTCAAGACGGCACGCACGCCCTATACCCAGGCGAACGCCCGCAAGGCGGGGTGGCAGTGGCGGATACCGCTGCAGCACCGGGCGGGCAACGGCTATGTCTACGCCGGGTCGCAGATCAGCGACGACGAGGCGCTGCGCGACCTTCTGGAAGCGGTCGGCGAGACGCCGCTGGCCGAGCCGCGCTTCCTGCGCTTCGTGACCGGACGGCGGCGCCTCTTCTGGAACCGCAACTGCGTCGCGCTGGGCCTCGCGTCGGGCTTCCTCGAGCCGATCGAATCGACCAGCATCCATCTGGTCACGAGCGGTCTCTACCGCCTGCTCGAGCACTTCCCCGACCGCTCCTTCGATCCGGCCAACATCGCGCTCTACAATTCCCGGATCATCGAGGAGTTCGAGAGCGTCCGCGACTTCATCGTCCTGCATTACTGCGCGGTGCAGCGGGACGACACGCCGCTCTGGCGGTACTGCCGCAGCATGACCATCCCCGACAGCCTGGCCCAGCGGATCGAGCTCTACCGCCGGACCGGACGGGTGATGCCGAAGGCGGGCGAGCTTTTCACCGATCTCAGCTGGTTCTTCATCCTCGACGGGCTCGGCATCGAGCCCGCGAGCTACGATCCCCTGGTCGACGCGGTCGACCCGGCCCAGCTGCGGCCGATCCTGACCGCGCTGCGCGAGGGCACGATCGCGGCCGCCAATTCGGCGCCGGCGCATGACAGCTACTTCCCGCAGCCCGAAACCGTCGGCGCGTGACTTGACTTCCACGTTGCAAGATTGCCGTCGGCGATGAGCGGCCCACTTTATGCCGGGGTCGAGCTTGGCGGCACGAAATGCGTCTGCATCCTGGGGACAGGGCCGGATGACATCCGGGCCCAGGAACGCCTGTCGACGACGGAGCCGCTGGCCACGCTAGGCGCCATCGAGGCGGTTCTCGACCGCTGGCGGGGCGAGCACGCGCGAATCGATGCGCTCGGGATCGCCTCGTTCGGTCCGGTCGAGCTGGATCGGGCGTCGCCGCGTTGGGGGTTCATCACGTCCACCCCCAAGCCCGGCTGGGCGCAAACCGACGTAGCGCGTCGTATCGGCCGCCACCTCGCCGTGCCGGTCGGTTTCGACACCGATGTGAACGGCGCCGCCCTGGCGGAAGGTCGGTGGGGCGCGGCGCGCGGGCTCGACGATTTCGCCTATGTCACGGTCGGCACGGGGATCGGCGTCGGGCTCGTGGTGGGCAGTCGGACGGTCGTGGGCTTCACCCATCCCGAGCTCGGCCACATCCGCGTCGCCCGCGCGCCGGGCGACGCCTGGCCGGGCAGCTGCAGCTTCCACGGCGACTGCGTCGAGGGCCTCGCCTCGGGCACCGCGATCGAGGCCCGGCTGGGGCTCCCGGCCGCGGATCTCGCCCCGGACCACGCGGTCTGGGATGTCGTCGTCCATGGGCTGGCCCAGCTGCTGCACACGCTGGTCCTGGCGACGGCGCCGCGGCGCATCCTGCTGGGCGGCGGGGTGATGGACGGCCAGTCACACCTCTTCCCGCGCCTGCGCGACGCGCTGCGGCACAGCCTCAACCGCTACGTCCACGCCGACGAGCTCGACGCGCGGATCGACGACTATGTCGTGCCGCCCGGTCTCGGCGCGATGGCCGGGCCGCTCGGCGCGCTGGCGCTGGCGGCGGATGCTGCCGGCGGAGCGGTTCCCTAATGCCGCGGGCCGCGTTGAAACACCCCCACCCCGGCCCTCCCCCGCTGCGCGGGAGACGGAGGAATGAGCCCTCTCCCGCTTGCGGGGGAGGGTTGGGTGGGGGTCGCGCCGCCGCTCCGACGTGGGGCGGCACATCATCGGGTCCAGGCTGATGGCGCACGGGAACGGCGAGGATCGCACACGCCCGATCGGCGTCGGACTGTCGGGCACCAATCTCGAGCGCGCCGGCGACCACAACCAACGCGTGACGCTTCACGCGGTGCGGCTGAACGGCCCGGTCCAGCGGACGGAGCTGGCCGACATCACCGGCCTGACCGCGCCGGCGATCGCCAACATCACCCGCCGGCTGCTGAACGACGGCCTCATCATGGAGAGCGGTCGCCATCACGGCGCCCGCGGCCGCGCCGCCAGCAAGCTGGTGATCAATCCCGACAGCTGCTTCTCGATCGGCGTCAATGTCGACCGCGACCACATCACCATCGTCGTCGTCGATTTCGTCGGGCGGGTGCGGGCGCGGTCGTCGCGCGAGGTCGCCTTCGCGATGCCCGACGCGGTGCAGAGCTTCTTCCGCCATTCGATCGGCCAGATGCTGGCCAAGGCGAACATCGACCCGGCCCGCCTGATCGGCATCGGCGTGGCGTTCCCGGACGAGATGGAGCGAACGAAGCTGCCCGAGCAGCCGGACGACTACGCGGTGTGGGGCTCGGTCGCCGTCGACGAGTTGCTGTCGGACGTTTTCCCGATCCCGGTCTATGTCGAGAACGACGCGGCCGCGGCCGCCTTGGGGGAGATGCAATTCGGACTCGGCCACCAGTACCGCAGCTTCTTCTATATCCTCATCACCGCGGCCTTGGGCGGCGGGCTGGTCGTCGACGGGCAGTATGTCCGCGGCGCCAACGGCCGCAGCGGCGAGCTCGGCTGGCTGCACGGCCGCGATGCCGCAGGCAACAGCAGGCAACTGCAGAACATCGTGTCGCTCTCGGCCCTCTACAGCCTGCTGGCCCGCGAGGGCTACCACGTCGCCTCGCCGCGCGGCCTGACCAGGCTCGACGGGCGCGGCCGGGACATCGCGCTCGGCTGGGTCGAGGCGTCGTCCGAGACACTCGTGGACACGATGCTGGCCATCAACTGCCTGATCAATCCGGAGGCCGTGCTGATCGGCGGCCGGCTGCCGTCGACACTGGTCGACCGCCTCGCCGATGGGCTGAACCGGCGCCTCAAGCCCTACGCGGCGCAGTTCCCGGTGATCGCGCCGGTCGCCCGCGCGCTGACCTCCGACGATGCGCCGGCGGTCGGTGCGGCGATTCTGCCCTTCAGCAAGCAACTGCTGCCGCGGCGGAGCGTTCTGATGAAGACAGCCATGGAGGCCTGATGGCCGGGACCCCCACCTTCGGTATGAGCCTTGCGGAGACATCGCCGACGGCCGGCAGGACAGGCGATTTCGTCGCCGTGACGACGCTGTTCTTCGCCTGGGGCTTCATCACCTCGACGATCGACCCGCTGGTCACGGCGGTGCGGACGCTCTTCAGCCTCAGCTACACCGAATCGATGCTGACGCAGTTCGCCTTCTTCACGGCCTACGGAATCGTCTCGCTGCCCGGCGCGATCATCGTGGCGCGGCTGCGCTACGGCGGGGCCATCGTGGCGTCGCTGCTGGCGATGCTGGCGGGCGCCCTCTTCATCCCGGTCGCGACCGGCCTCGACACCTACGGCCTCGTGCTTGCGGCGCTCTTCGTCGTCGGCGCCGGGATCACCGTGCTGCAGGTGGCGGCCAATCCGCTGGCGGCGGCGCTGGGTCCGCCGGAGGGCTCGCATTTCCGGCTGACGCTGTCGCAGGCCTTCAACTCGCTGGGGACCGTGCTCGGCCCGATCATGGCCTCCACCGTCATGTTGCGCGGCGGGGTGTTCGGCGACCATGCCGGCAGCGCCGAACGGGCCCAGTCCTTCGGCAATGTCGACACCGCGTTCCTCGGCATGGCCGCGATGATCCTGGTCCTGGCGCTGTTCATGGGACGGGTCCGCAAGCGCCTCGATCGCGCCGCGCCGGTGGGCGGGTCGGGCGCATCGGTATGGACGGCGCTGGGTTCGCGCTGGGCGCTGCTTGGCGCCGCGGCGATCTTCCTTTATGTCGGCGCGGAGGTGTCGATCGGGAGCAGCATGATCAACTTCCTCAGCCAGCGCGACGTGCTCGGCATCCCGGTGGATCGGGCGGGCCAGCTCCTCGGCGTGTTCTACTGGGGCGGCGCGATGGTGGGGCGCTTCGCCGGCAGCATGGTGCTGCGCCGCGTGCCGGCGCCCCTGGCGCTGACCGTCGTGGCGAGCGTCGCGACGCTGCTCTGCCTCACCGTGACCCAGGCCGCCGGCGGCGTCGCGGCAGTGGCGGCGCTCGCGGTCGGCACGATGAACGCGATCATGTTCCCGACCATCTTCACGGTGACGCTGGAGCGTTCGACCGCGCCGACCGCAGCCACATCCGGCCTCCTCTGCATGGCGATCGTCGGCGGCGCGGTGCTGCCGGTCATGTTCGGCAGGATCGCCGATCTGGCCGACCTGCATGCGGCGTTCTTCGTACCGATGACGGCCTATGCGGTGATCTCGCTCATCGCGTTTGCGGCGCGCCGGGCGCCGATCGCCGCGGTGCCCGAAAGCGCATGACGCCGGCTCCTCCGCCGGCGGACCGGCGGCTCCGCACGGCGCTCGACCGGCTACGGCGCTGGCTGCTCGACGACGCCTATCCGATCTGGGCCACCACCGGGTTAGAGAAAGGCGGCGGCTTCCAGGAGAAGATCGGTCTCGACGGGGTGCCGACGCGCGACAACCGGCGGGCGCGGGTGCAGGCCCGCCAAGTGTACTGCTACGCCCAGGCGCCGTCCTTCGGCTGGACCCGGGACGCCGAGGCGCCGGCGGCCCAGGGGCTGGCGTGGTTCCTCAAACACT
>Ga0070731_10004187_pt1 | contig 12549 bp, 13 predicted proteins | sample Coa_R1_2_FD_66448 | JGI IMG/M metagenome (GOLD analysis project Ga0070731, IMG submission 66448) | Surface soil microbial communities from Centralia Pennsylvania, which are recovering from an underground coalmine fire - Coalmine... | ecosystem: Environmental > Terrestrial > Soil > Unclassified ... | reverse complement strand
GTTGACATAGCCGATCAGCAGCACCAGGACGAAGAGCGGGATGCCTGGCAGCACCGAAAGGGCCAACTTGCCGGCCAGCGGCCAGTTGCGGGCCTCCGGATCGACGCGGAACGGCAGCAGCATCATCACCAGAAAGAAGCTCAGCCACACGCAAACGGCGACGGCCCAAGCCGTGCGGGGAATCAAATCCATTTCCTGACGAAGACGACTCATAAAGCCCTCCTGAATTCGCGGCGGCGTTTTCCCAAAGCCAGGGCTGCTACCGCCGCAGTCAGCCATACCAGAACTGTAGATATCGCCGACCAGGTACCAAACCGGACCAGGTTCGTTCCCAGGAACACCAGCGCGCCGCCCGTGAAGATACGCGCCACGAACCAGGCGGTCAGGCCTACCGTCCAGGCGAACAGCGCCAACGCGCCGAGCATCATCTCATCCCACCGGCGGTCGGCTGCCGAGGCCCGCTCCTGCCAGACGCGCGCCCGGGTGCGCTCGACCAATTGCGCGGGTGCAGCCGGCTGCGGGAGTTGATGCAGTCCCTGAGAATATGCGCTCCAGATCTCCAACTCGCGGCGGCAGGCCGGGCATTCGCGGGCATGTTCCTCCAGGCGCCGCTGTTCCGGCGCATCCAGCGCGCCGCCGGCCGCCAGCGCCAAGAGTTCCTTGATTGACTCGTGCCCGCTCATGCTCCCCTTCCTCCTTGCGTCCGCAACTCCATGGCGGCACGCAACCCTTCGAGCGCGCGCCGCAGGCGGCTCTTGACGGTAGCCAGCGGGATGCCGGCCACCTCCGCGATCTCCTCCAGTTTCATGTCTTCTTCAAACCGCAGCGTCAGCACCTCGCGATGTATGGCGGGCAGCTCGTGGATACAGGCCGCCAGCATGGCGCCGCGCTCGAAATCCAGCAGGCGCTCCAGGGCGTCCGGCTGATCCAGCGGCAGCCGGTCGCCCAGGGCGGAACCGCGCGTTTCGCCGGAATCGCCGGTGTCGTCGAGGCTATCGCCCCGCTTCAGGCGCCAGGAATCGACGGCCAGGTTGTGCGCCACCGAAAACAGCCAGGCCTCGAAATTGCGGCGCGCGTCGTAGCGGCCGATCTTTTCCATCACGCGCAGCCAGGTTTGCTGGAACAGGTCGTCGGCGGCAGCCGGCTCCCTAACCAGCCGGACCAGATAACGGTACAGCCGGTGCTGATAGCGCGAGATCAGCGCCGTCAGCGCGTCGGGGTCGCCCCGCCGCACGCGGACGATGGTATCGTCTACGCCGCTTAAAGCCTCGGGATTCATGGCCGCCGCGAGGATCATAACACTATCCGGTATACGGGCGGACCCCCCGGAAAGACCCATCGGAGCGGAGCATAATTCGGCATATACTGGTTGGGACAGAGGGGATGTTACTGGAAATCAATCCGAAAGCGGTCGCGCCGGGCACTGCGGTGATCTCGCTCGAGGGCAGCGTGATGCGCGGCCCGGAAGGGGAACGCATCGAGACGGTGCTCAACGACCTGCTCGGCCAGGGGAACCGCCGTATCGTGTTCGACCTGACCGGGGTCAAGCGGATCGACAGCACCGGCATCGGCCGGTTCATCTATGGCCTGAATAAGGTGGAGGAAAGCGGCGGCAAGATGTGGATGGCGGGTGCGCAGGGGTATGTGCGAGAATGCTTCCGGGTGACCCGGCTGGATACGATTTTCCAGTTCTGCGAGACGGTCGAGGATGCGTTAGCCGCGGGCGGGTAAGCGGCGCGGATCAGATCGCGGCCAGGACTTCCGCGGCGTGTCCGGCCGGCTTGACCTTTGAGAAGATCTTCGCGATCTTGCCTTTCTCGTCGATTACGAAGGTAGAGCGCTCGATCCCCATCACCTTCCTGCCATACATGTTCTTCTCCCTCCAGACGCCGTAAGCCTGGGCGACCTGTTTGTCGGTGTCGCAGAGCAAGGTAAACGGCAGGCACTCCTTTTGTTTGAAGCCGGCCTGAGCTTTTGGCGTGTCCGGGGAAATGCCCAGCACTACGGCGCCCTTCTTGTTGAACTTGGTGATCGCATCGCGAAACTCGCGAGCCTCCATGGTTCAACCGGAAGTATTGGCGCGCGGGAAGAAGAAGAGTACGACCTTCTTGCCGCGCAGTGAATCCAGGCGGAACTGCTCGCCCGCATCGGTTTCCAGTTGAATATCGGGAGCTGCGTCGCCTTCTTTCAGCATGCGTCTATCCTTCCAGTTTCCGGCGGAGCATCTCATTGACCGTTCCGGGATTGGCCTGCCCGCGGGAAGCTTTCATCACCTGGCCCACCAGGAATCCGAGCACGGCGGTCTTTCCGCTCTTGTATTGCTCCACCTGTTTGGCATTCTGTTCCAGCACCGTATCGATGATCCTCTCGATGGCACCGGTGTCGCTGATCTGCTTCAGCCCTTCTCGTTCCATGATGACCGGGGCCGCCTCGCCGCTCGCGAACATTTTCGGAAAAATCTCCTTGGCCATTTTGCCCGAGATCTCGCCGCGGCGAATCAGGGCGATCAGCTCGCCCAGCCGTTGGGGCGTGACGGGCGAATCGGCAATCGCTTTGCCGTCCGCGTTCAGGGCGCCCATCAAATCGCCCATCACCCAGTTCGCGGACAACTTGGGCTCGCCGGATGCGGTGGCGGCCTTTTCGTAATATTCGGCGATGGGCCGGTTGGCCGTCAGCACATCGGCATCGTATTCGCTCAAGCCGTAACGCTCGATGAAGCGCGCCCGCTTCTGCCGAGGCAACTCCGGCATGGCCGCCCGGATCTCGTCCAGCCAGGCGTCCGACACGCGCAGCGGCGCCAGGTCCGGTTCGGGGAAGTAGCGGTAATCGTGAGCATGCTCCTTGCTGCGCATGCCGGCGGTCTCGCCGGTATCCGGATTGAACAGGCGGGTCTCCTGCGGGATGGCGCCGCCGCCCTCCAGGATGCCGACCTGCCGCGCGATCTCGTAGTCCAGCGCCTGTTTGAGAAAGCGGAATGAGTTCAGATTTTTCACCTCCGCCTTGACGCCGAAACGTTCGGCGCCCTTGAGCCGCACCGATACATTGGCATCGCAGCGCAGGTGGCCCTTCTCCATGTCGCAGGTGGAGACATCCAGGAATTCGAGCGTGTGCTTGAGCGCGGTCAGGAAATCGAAGGCTTCCGTGGAACTGCGCATGTCGGGCTCGGTGACGATTTCGATCAGCGGCGTGCCCGAGCGGTTCAGATCGACGTAGGTGTAGCGGTCCGAATCCGGGAAGCCGTCGTGGATGCTCTTGCCGGCGTCGTCTTCCATGTGGACGCGCGTAATGCCGATTCGCTTGGGCGCGCCGTCCACCAGGATTTCGACCCACCCGTGTTCGGCCAGCGGCTCCTCGTATTGCGAGATCTGGTAGCCCTTGGGCAGGTCGGGATAGAAATAGTTCTTGCGGGCGAAGCGGGAAACCGGGCGCACCTCGCAATGGAGGGCCAGCGCGGCTTTGATGGCCAGTTCCACGGCGGCGCGGTTCAAGACGGGCAGGGCGCCGGGCAGCCCCAGGCATACCGGACAAACGTGGCTGTTGGGTTGGGCGCCGAACCCCGTGGGGCAGCCGCAGAAGATCTTCGTGGCGGTGGAGAGCTGCACGTGCACTTCGAGGCCGATCACCGGCTCGTACTTGGCGATCAAATGGGGCCCAGCCAGGTCCATGAACACGGACGACATGAACTTTTATTATAGGGGGTCGGCCAAAGCGGATTGTTTTCCTGGTGACGGTAACATTTGCGGCGCTCAGGGCGCTAGAATGGAAACCCTGAATACACCGGTTCTGACCGTCGACGATTTACTTTGGTTCCTCTATCTTTATCCGCTGCGGGTTCTGTCGGCGCTTGTTCCACGGGGTATTATGTACTCGATCGGCAGGCTGTTTCAGGTTCGCGCGCGAAAGCGCAGAGACCTGGCAACTCGCCGGATACGGACCACCAGTTGCACCGGGATATTGCGCGACCGGGCGCCACAGATCGCCGACAACTTCCTGGCCAACTCCGCCATTCGCATGCTTGACGACCTGGTACTCAGTTGGCCCTCATTTCCAAGGAAACTACGTTGCAACCGAATCCAGGGGCTCGAAAACCTGGAGCATGGCAGATCAGCCGGCAAGGGAGTGATCCTACTCACGGCTCACTTTTGCGCAATCCGGGTGGCCAGACGGTATCTTGCCGCTATCGGACATCCGATACTTGCGGTGCGCGACGAGACTCAACCTGGAGATTGGTGGGGGCGCTTCGGCCGCCGTATGCTGGCGCCGCGCCGCATGGAATTCCTGCAGGCGATTATTGGAGAGTCAGTGTCCATCCAGGATCCGGAATGCGCGCTGAAGATTTTGCGCAGGCTGCGGTCCGGAGGTTTGGTCAACATCCATTTCGACGGGCAATCCGGCACGAGAACCACGCCCTGGTCCTTTCTGGGCACTCCCCGGCACTTTTCGACGGGAATCTTCGACCTGGTCCGGTTGTCGGAGTGCGCCGTGGTCCCGATGCTCTGTCTCGGCAGGAGCTCGGCTTTCCGCATCGAATTCGGTGCTGTGCTGGACATCGTCAGGGCCGCCGGACGCGATGAGTTCCTTCGAGCCAACCTGCCTGCCTTCGTCGAGACCATAGAGAAACAAATCATGGATTACCCGGAGGAGTGGGAACAATGGATGAGCCTCTAAGCGGGAGCGAAGAGGCCATGATGCGCGAGCCGCCTGGCCGGCCGGATGTCCTGCGGCGGATTCAAACGCTGCTTGTCGAATCGCTTCAGCTCAACCTGCCAGAACACGAATTGCGCGGCGTGACACGATTGTCGGAGATCGCCGGTGTGGATTCCATGGCGGCGGTAGTCTTTGTCGCGGCGGTGGAAAAAGAGTTCGACATGGTGATCGAGCCGGAGCTGCTGAGACTGGATTTCATCGAAGACCTCCCGCGGCTCGCTGCGTATGTGGAGGCTCGCCACAGGGTATGATCGCCGAACGGCTACGGGAAGTTGCCGAAGACAATCCGGGAAATCTCGCCCTTGTGGACGGCAGGGAGCGGATCACTTACGGTCAACTGCTGCAACGGATCGACAGCGCCCGCGAGTGGCTGCGCCAGCGCCATCACATAGCGCCCGGCGACGTGGTCCTGGTGTCGCTCGAAAACTCGTGGCAGTTGGTGGCGTGCTTTTTCGCGATCGCCGAATTGGGCGGCGTGTGCATGCCTGTGCATACCGGCTGGCGGGCCCCCGAGCTGCGGGTTTTACACGAGCGGCTGAAGATCCGGGTGGTCATCACCGGACGCGCGATCGACGATGGGTTTGGCGAAGCGCCCGGCTCCCCGCGGGCGCACCCGGGGGACGTTCACAGCCCGGCGTTGTATCTGGCGACGTCCGGTTCCACGGGTACGCCGCGTATCGTTCCCCGCAGCCACGGGAACCTGCTGGCCGGAGCGCGCAATGTCGCGCGGGCTCTCAATATTGATCCCGAGCGGCGCTTCCTGTGCGTGGTTCCGTTTTATCACTCCAGCGGGTTTCACAACAGCCTGATCGTGCCGCTGCTGAACGGCGCGCGCCTCATCGTCATGCGGAACTTCACGCCGGCCGCCTGCGCCCGGCTGGTTCGGGCGGAGGGCGCCGATGTCCTGATCGGCTCGCCATTTATTTACCGGATGCTACTGGAGCAAGCTCAGGATTTGCCCACACTGAACCTGTGCGTGTCGGCCGGCGCACGCATGGCCGAAACGCTGTCGGTGGCATGGCAGGAGCGCTTCGGGACGCGCATACGCCAACTGTACGGATCGACAGAGACCAACGTGATTTCGATCGATCGCTCAACGGAGCTGGGGCCACCGGAAACGGTGGGAACTCCCATTGACGAAGTCGAAGTCCGCATCCTGGACGACGGCGAAGTGGCTGTGCGGTCACCCATGGTGATGTCCGGATATGTAGCGGACCCGGAATGGAATCTGCGGGTGTTCGACGGTGGCTTCTTCCGGACGGGCGATCTGGGCAGTCTGGATTCAGACGGGCGGCTGCGGCTCTATGGCAGAACGCGCCGGGTGGTCAACCTGGCAGGCGTGAAGGTCGATCCGGTGGAGATCGAGCAGGTGATCGAGTCGCTGGCAGGCGTCGCTGCGTGTCAGGTTGATGCGGGCAACGGCGATGGCGAGAGCGAACTGATCCGGGCGCGGATCGAACCCCGGGAAGGTGTCGAGATGACCAGGGCCGCGGTGATCGCGCACTGCCGGCTCCGGCTGGCGGATTACAAACTGCCGCGCATCATCGAATTCGTGGCAGCCCTGCCGGTCACGCTGACCGGCAAAACATCGCGCCCAGGGGACCGCTGTGAGGTCCGCGCCCAGTGTGCCGGCCCAGCCCAGCTTGACGAGTGCTAAAATGAAGCCGTACAATGGATTAACGAAGAAGGCCCTGTTCCGGGAAGCGGTGTGTATGGTCTCAAAATGGTTTTTGTTTTCCAGTGTTTCCCTGGGTTTGATGCTGGCTGGTAATGCCCTTTGCCAGGATCAGCCCGCGACCCCATCGGACAACCAGAAGAAGGCGGATGCGGCCCCGGCGCGCGAAACGGTAGCCAAGCCTCTCACCGAAAAGCAGAAGAAGAAGCGCGAGGACAAGCTCCGCAAAGAGCTGGAAACTCCATACCGGAAGTGGCTGAACGAAGATGTCGTCTACATCATTACCGACGAGGAGAAGACCGCCTTCAAACGCCTGGCCACCGACGAAGAGCGCGAACAATTCATCGAGCAGTTCTGGCTGCGCCGCGACCCCACGCCGGATACGGAAGAGAACGAGTTCAAGGAAGAGCATTACCGGCGCATCGCCTACGCCAACGACCACTATGCTTCGGGCATCCCGGGCTGGAAATCGGACCGCGGGCGCATCTACATCATGTACGGGCCGGCGGACGAGATCGAGTCACACCCCTCGGGCGGCTCCTATCAACGGCCCATGGAAGAGGGTGGCGGCGAAACTTCCACCTATCCTTTCGAGCAATGGCGCTACCGGTACCTGGAAGGTATCGGGACAAACATTATCATCGAGTTCGTGGACCCTACCATGTCGGGTGAGTACCGCATGACCATGGACCCCTCGGAAAAGGACGCTCTGACCTATGTTCCGGGCGCCGGGTTGACCCTGATGGAGCAGATGGGTATGTCCACCAAGACGCAGCGCTTCCAGAACACCGACGGCACCCACCTGGGCCAGGCGTTCGGGGGTTCTTCCGAGAGCATGATGGAGTTCAACCGTTTGGAGCAGTTCGCCAAGCTGCAAAAGCCGCCGGCCGTGAAGTTCAAGGACCTGGAAGATGCGGTCACCAGCAAGATCACCTTCAATATCCTGCCCATGAAGGTGCGCGCGGATTTCTTCCCGCTGACCGAGGCTTCCGTGCTGGCCTACATCACGCTGCAGTTCGAAAACAAGGACATGCAGTTCCAGGATAAGTCCGGGGTGGAGAAGGCCTCCGTCAATATCTTCGGACGAATCACCACCATGACGCGGCGCATCGTGCAGACGTTCGAGGATACGGTTACCGTGGACTGCGCCCGGGAAATGCTGCAGGCCTACGCGCAGCGCTCCTCGATCTATCAGAAGGCGATCCCGCTGCCGCCCGGAACCTACCGGCTGAACGTGGTGGTGAAGGATATCGTGGGCGGCAACATGAACAATTACGAAACCGCCCTGAACGTGCCGCATGTGGACAACGAAAAGCTCACGTCGAGCACCATCATGCTCGCCGACCTGATCGAAAAGGTGCCTACCAAGAGCATCGGCGTGGGCCAGTTCGTGATCGGGACCACCAAAGTGCGTCCGCGTATATCGGAGAGCTTCAAGCGCGACGAGAAGATGGGCATCTACTTCAAGCTGTACAACTTCGGTCCGGACGAGAAGACCCAAAAGCCCAACGGCCAGATCGAGTACGAAGTATTGAAGAATGGCAGTAACGAGAAGATTTTTGAGTTCACGGAGGATGTGGCCAGCCTGCCGGGCGCGTCGGCCTCGCAGGTGACCGTGGAAAAGCTGCTGCCGTTGCAGAAACTGCAGCCGGGGCAATACACCCTGAAGTTGAAAATCACTGACCGGAACCGCAACCAGACGCTGACCCCCAGCGCCCAGTTTACGGTAACCTAAAGATACGGGACACGTCCCGTGATATGCTGGTCCGTCGCCGGATGATGAATACGAGGCCGCCCATCTCGGTATCCTGCGTGGTGCTCGGGGTCGTGTGCATGGCCACGGCGATCCCGCTGCACGGCGCAACTTCGGTGAAGCTGTCGGGAGCCATTGCGGGCCTGGTTACCAACGGTGAAGGCGTTCCGCAAATGGGCGCCGCCGTCATGTTGTTCAACCGCCAGGACCGGCTGTTCGAGAAAGTCTTCACTGACGAAAAGGGAAATTTCGTCTTTGCCGCGCTGCTGCCCGATGTTTACTCCGTGCGCGTGACGCTGGCCAGTTTCATGCCGGCCATCAAGAACAATATCCTGGTCCAACCCGGCATGCGGAGCATGCTCAACGTGAGCATGGCGACCCTGTTCAGCTCCATCCATCTGGGCTATCCCACGGAACAGCCGGGTTTCATGAGCGACGACTGGAAGTGGGTGCTGCGGACAGCCGGCGCGACCCGTCCGGTGATGCGTATGCTGCCGGACGTAGTGGACGTTGAAGAAAGGCCGCACCACGTCTTCTCTGATACGCGCGGATTGCTGATGCTTTCGGCCGGAGACGGGTCGCTGGTGGCGGGATTCGGGAGCAGCGCCGATATGGGCACAGCCTTCGCGCTGGCCACGTCGCTGTTCGGAAGCAACCAGTTTCAGTTCGCCGGAAACGTGGGATCGGGCGCGCAGTCCGGTATTCCCTCCGCCGCGTTCCGGACCACCTTCAGCCGGGCGGTGGGACCGGCCACCCCCGAAGTGGCCGTCACCATGCGCGAATTGTTCCTGCCCGGGCGCATGGGAACCGCCATCTTCGGCCAGGAAGGCGCGGTGCCCATGCTGCGCAGCATTTCGGCCAATATGGACGATCGCGCGGAGATTACCGATGCTCTTTCGCTGCAGTATGGCATGGCCATCGATTCAGTCTCCTTTAACGACCATCTGAGCTATCTCAGCCCTTACGCGCGGCTGAGCTACGCTCTCAGCAAGGCGGATCAGCTTGAATTAGCGTACACCTCGGGCAATGCGCGGCCGGATCTGGCGGCAGGCAACATGCCGGACGACCCGTTGCAGCGCCAGGTTGGAGCGCTGGGTCTTTTCCCGCTGGTGACGTTGCGAGCCGGGCGCGCCGCGGTCCAGCGGGGTGACGATATCGAGGCCGGCTACTCGCGCCAGATGGGCTCGCGCAAGTTCAGCGTGAGCGTGTATCACGAAGCCATCAGCAACCTGGCGTTGACCATCGCCGCGCCCGACGGCTTCCTGCCCGTAGGGGACATCCTGCCGGACTTCTTCTCCGGCACGGCCATGTTCGACGCCGGCAACTTTTCGAGTATGGGCTACCTCGCGTCGGCCACCCAGAACCTGGGCGATAACGTGAGCGCCACGGTGACCTATGGTTCGACAGGGGCGCTAACCGCGGATCGCAGCGAGTTGGTAAGCAGCGATCCGGATGAATTGCGCGACATGATCCACGCGGGGCGGCAGCAATCCGTGACCATGCGGGTGGTGGCGGCCAGCCGGCACACCGGCACGCAGATCCGCGCCAGTTACCAGGTAGCGGACAGCCGCTGGTCCGTGCCCGATCCCATATACTCCACCAGCAGCATGCGTCCCCAGCCGGGGCTCAATATTTATGTGCGCCAGGCTATCCCGGTCCTGTCGAGCCTGCCGTGGCGCATGGAACTCACCGCCGATCTCCGCAACCTGCTCCAGCAGGGCTATATGCCGCTTTCGACCGCGGACGGCTCGCGGCTGGTGCTGATGGAGACGCCGCGCATGTTCCGCGGCGGCTTGAGCTTCATTTTTTAACTACCCCGATTTTTTGAAGTACCATCAAGCAAGTGAGCGACAATGAGAAGCTGCGTGAATTGCCGTCGGTCCACGAAGTAGCCGAGCGCGTGTCCGCGCCAGGCATCCCCCGGCAACTCGTAGTGGCGGAAGCTCGCCGTGTGCTGGAGGGGGCTCGCCGCGACGTCCAGGCCGGCCTTGTCAACGGCCTTCCGATCGAATCGCAAGTGGAGCGCTCTCTGGCTCTGTTGATGCGGCTATCGCTGCGGCGGGTCATCAACGCTACAGGCGTGGTCCTGCACACCAACCTGGGACGGGCGCCGCTGGGCCCGCAGACCATCCACCCGGGTTACACCAACCTGGAGTACGATGTCACCACCGGTCTACGCGGCAAGCGCGACGTGCACACTGACGCGCTCTGCGAGCGGCTGTTGGGCGCCTCGGGCATTGCAGTCAACAACAACGCGGCCGCCGTCTACCTGGCGTTGAACGAGCTCGCCGCCGGCCACGAAGTGATCGTTTCGCGCGGCGAGCTGATCGAAATTGGCGACGGGTTCCGTATCCCGGATATCATGCGCAGTTCCGGCGCGCTGTTGCGCGAAGTGGGCACGACCAACCGCACGAGTATTGGCGATTATCGCGATGCCATCACGGAACGCACGCGCCTGCTGCTGCGCGTGCACCCCAGCAACTTCCGCATCGAAGGCTTCACCGCCCGCCCCGCCCTGGAGGAATTGGTCGCGCTGGGCCGCGAACGCGGCATTCCGGTTTACGAGGATCTGGGCAGCGGCTGCGTCGTGGACCTGCGGCCGTTCGGCATCCATGAACCGCTGGTCTCGGATAGCTTACAGGCCGGCGCCGACCTGGTTTCGTTTAGCGGCGACAAGCTGCTGGGAGGGCCGCAAGCCGGAATCCTGGCCGGCAGAACGGAATTCGTGGCGCGCCTGCGCCGCAACCCCATGTTCCGCGCGCTGCGCCTGGACAAGATGATTTACCAGGCGCTCGAATCCACGCTGCGCAACCTGCTGCTGGAGCGCTGGGACGAAGTGCCGGCCATCCGCATGATCCGACTGAGCGCCGGGGAGATTCGCGAGCGGGCCGAAAAGCTGCTCGGCGCACTCCAAAGCTTATCCGCGCAACTCGTGCCGGGGGAGTCGGTAACCGGCGGCGGCGCTACTCCCGGGCAACCCATGGCTACGTGGCTGATATCCATCGAGTGCGCCGATGAAGCCGCCGCGCTAAAGCAGTTGCGCGCCCATGATCCGCCGGTGATCGCGCGCATCGAAGAAAAGCGGTTGCGGCTGGATTTGCGGACAGTCCTGCCGGAAGAAGAGGCCGAGCTGGCGGCGGCTCTTCAAGCCCTTTCCTGATACGTGCCTTCCGCGGTGTTGACCTTGATTTTTTCGCCTTCGGCGATGAACGGGGGCACCTGCACCACCAGCCCGGTTTCGAGCTTGGCCGGCTTGGTCACGTTCGATACCGAAGCGCCCTTCATCCCCGGCTCGGTTTCCACCACGGTCAGATCCACCGTGGCCGGTAATTCCACGCTGATGGGTTTGCCCTCGTAGAACTCCACGGCCACTTTCAACTGCGGAATCAGGTAGCTGACGGCGTCGCCCAGCAGTTCCCTGGTCAGGTGCATCTGCTCGTAATTCTCCGTGTTCATGAAATAGAAGAACTCGCCGTCATCGTACAGGTATTCCATTTCATGTTCCTCGAGCGAGGCGCGCTCGACGCGGTCTTCCGAAGAGAACCGGTGCTCGATCATCGTGCCGCTACGCAGGTTGCGCATCTTGGCTTGCACGAATCCGCGCAAGTTGCCGGGCGTCCGGTGGTTCACGCTGAAGACCGAGAACAGGTCGTTATTGAACTTGATGACCATGCCCGGACGCATTTGTGTTGAAGCAATCATTACTTCTCCCTCACCTTGTAAATATTGGCGCTACAGGCGTAAATGCCAGTATAGCACCCGGTTCACCGCGTCCCGGTCTCCGCGCGTCAGAAGGGCAGGATCTCTTCCCTCACCGGATCGAAGTCGATGCGCCGCTTCTGCATGTACGAGATGTTCCCCAGGTGCGAAGCTTGCGCCGAGCGATGCCCGATGAGCACGTCGCCGTTGGGCCGCTTGCGGGTGCGCACGCACTCCAGGAAATTGTTGACATGGTCCTCATCGATCTTGCTGAAGGCCTGCACGATGACGGGCTTGGCCATGCGACCCACCGGGTGGTATTCGTAGCGCCCCCGATCGATCCACAGGCGGCCATCCGTGCCGCAAATCTCGACTGCCGCGCCGGTGATGCCCGGCACCAGCGTGGCTTCGAATGTGGCGGTGAACTCGCCGGGATACTCCAACAGCACGTTGATGGTATCGGGGGCCGTGCGGCCGTCCTTATACTTGTAGACACCGCCCGCCGCGGAGGCGGAAAACGGCACCTCCTGCCCCATGAACATGTGCACCACGTCGATCCAATGGGTGAACAGATCGGTAACCTGGCCGCCGCCGAAATCCAGGTAGGCGCGCCAGTTGAAGTACTGCTGCGGATCGTAGTCCCGCCATTTGAGCGGGCCCAGAAAATGCGCCCAATCGAGATTTGAAGGTTGCGACTGCAGCGATTCGGGCGCCT
>Ga0070731_10004186_pt1 | contig 12550 bp, 18 predicted proteins | sample Coa_R1_2_FD_66448 | JGI IMG/M metagenome (GOLD analysis project Ga0070731, IMG submission 66448) | Surface soil microbial communities from Centralia Pennsylvania, which are recovering from an underground coalmine fire - Coalmine... | ecosystem: Environmental > Terrestrial > Soil > Unclassified ... | reverse complement strand
CCTGGCTCGACTTCTACAATCGACGACGACCACATGCCAGCCTCGGCCACCAACCGCCACTACAGCGGCTGGAGACGCTCACGAGGAACAACCTTGCTGGGTCCTACAGCTAGCGGCGAGGCCGGCAAAGCCGGCGTCGCCGCCAAGCTAATTGACCGCGGGTACGTTCGGTTACGCGACGTCGAGCTTCGCGTTGCGCGACGGTGCTCGCGGTGATGCTGCCGCGGCTCCGTGCTCGCGTGTACGTGCTGGCGGCGCTTGTCGCGTGGTCGCCGGTCTACGTCGGCGTCTACTTCCCGCTCGACGTGGTCGCCGGCGCTCTGCTCGGGATCGGGATCGGTCTAGGCGTGGTCAGAGCTCTTCCGCGGCTCGCAGCAGTCCGCCGGCAACGACGCCGAGCGCTGCGATCAAGCTGATCCAGATGCCGATCCCGCGCCCGTTCGCCGGCAAGACCGAATCCGGGATCGAGATGATGCGTACGAGCACGAAGACGGTCGCGAGGATGCCGAGCGCGAGCACGACGAGGCTCTCCGGCAGCGACGGCGGCAGCTCGAGCCCGGAGAGCCGCAACGCAACGACGGCCAGCACCGCGAGCCCGATGAAGAAGACGAGCTTGCCGAGGACGCCTGTGTGCCAGCCGATCACGGCGAGCTTGACGCCGACGCCCGAGCCCGCGTACCAGTCCATGAACGTCGACAGCGACAGGATGAGGGCCGAGAGCCAGATGATCCGATCGCCGGCCGCCCAGATGCCGTCCGCCTGCGTCCGTCCGTAGGCGCGAGTCGAAACGAGCGCCGGGTCGCCGGGGTCGTCGTAGTAGTCCTGGGTTTGCACGAGCGTAAGTATGGGGATTCCATCAGTCGACGGTATCGCCGACGGGAGGACCGGGAGATGGAGACGCAGGAGCACGAGCCCTCCGGGGACGACTTCGTCGCGCTGTTCGCGGCCGGGGCGCGGGCGACGGGCCAGTACCGGTGCGCCGCTTGCGGCTACGGGATCACGCTTCACTCACGGCTGCCGAGCTGCCCGATGTGCGGGGGCGAGTCGTGGGAGCAGTCTGCGTGGAGCCCGTTCGCGCGGCGCGTCGAGCTCGCGGCGGAGCTCGGCTTGGATTAGCGGCCCGGGCCGGGTACGGACTCGACCTCGTCGGCGCGGAGCGCGCGCGTGCCGGCAGGCACAAGCGCGGCGACGACCGGCTTCTTGTCGGCCTTGCGCCGAAGGACGCGCGGTGGCGTCTCGCTCAGGTAGCGGTCGCCCCACTGGCGCAGGCCGGCGAGCGCGACGTTGAGGTCGCGGCCCATTGCGGTGAGGTGGTACTCATAGCGTTCGGGGCGCTCGCTGTAGCGGACGCGCTCGAGGACGCCCTCGTCTACGAGCCGGTTCAGCCGGTCAGTGAGGACGTTGCGGGCGATGCCAAGGTTTTCCTGCAGCTGCTCGAAGCGGCGCAGGCCGAGGAAGACGTCGCGGACGATCAGCAGCGTCCAGCGCTCGCCGACCACCTCGAGCGCCCGGGCGACCGAGCAGTCCTGGCCTTCGTAGTCGCGGTAGAGCATCGCGAACCACGGTAGCTGTGCTTCGTTGCTTGACGCAACCTTTGCTAGAGGCCGAACGTCGTCTGGACTTCGTGCCAGGCGGTGAGCGCAATGAGGACGGTGAGGAAGACGAGCACCGCGATGACGACCCAGAAGCGCGCGTTCGAGCTCTGCGCAGCGGTGCGCCGCTCGTGCCGGGCGCGGCGTCGCGCGCGCTCGCGCAGGTAGGCGCGCTCGATCGCCGCGGGGTCGAGCGACGGCGCGTCCTCGTCGAACGCAGGCTGCTGGCTCGCCGACTGTGCCACCGCACAAGTGTAGGCGATACTGGGCGCCTCCATGGCCGTCGAGACCGCCGGGACGCCGTACGAAATCCTTGCACAGGCCGCGAAAACGCTTGCGGCGGGGCTCGGGTTGCGCGAGTCGCTCGAGCTGATCGCCGCCGCGGCCGCCGAATCGACCGGTGCCGCGCTCGCGGCCGTGCGGCTGCTCGACCCGGCCGGGGACACGTACGTCGTGCGGGCGGCGGCGCCGGCCGACTCGCCCCTCGCGGCCGAGCTCGTCGGTTCGCGCGTGAGCACGGAGGAGCTCGAGCGGGCGCTCGCAGGCGGCGAGAGCCTCGTCCTGCCGGTGTTCGTGGGCGAGCGTCTTGCGGGCGCGCTGGAGGTCGTCGGCGCGGGCGACGACGCGCGCGAGCTCGCGGAGCTCGCGGCGGCGCAGCTCGCGCTCGCCCTCCAGCTGCCGGAGCTGCACGCACAGCGGCGCGGCCTCGTCGAGCCGGCCGCGGCGCTCGAGCGGATCGGCGAAGCGCTTGCGGCTGGGGCGACGCTCGCACATGCCGCGCAGCATGCGGCCTGGGCTGCGGCTGAGGCGACGGGCGCGGACGGGGCCGCTGTGTGGCGCGCGAACGACGGCCTCGAGCTGCTCGCTGCCCACGGTGAGACGCGGGTGCCGTCGCTCGAGCGGCGCCGCGAGCTCGCCGCCGCGGCGCTCGAACAGTGGCGGCCGCTCGCCGGCGAAGACCCGGAGACCGGCACGCACGTCGTCTCGATCCAGCTCGGCCAGCCGTCGTTCGGCGTCCTCCAGCTCGTGCATCGGCACGCGCTGCCGGCGCGCGACCTCGACGCCCTCGCAGCGTTCGCCGTGCGCGCTGCACACGCGCTGCGCGCCGGCGAGCGCACGCGCGACGTGCAGCTCGAGCTCGAGCGAACGCGCACGCTCCTGTCCGTCGTCGGCGACGCGATCTCCCGGCTCTCGCTCGCGCACACACTCGAGACGGCTCTCGACCGCTTTGCCGAGCTCGTCGCGATCGACCGGGTCGGCATCTATCTGCTTGACGGCGGCACGTTGCTGCCGGCCGCCGCTCGCGGGCTCGCCGACGGGCACGAGGACGTCGCCACGGCGCTGCTCGAGCTTGCGCTCGGGGCCCTGCGCGCGCGGGACACGATCGAGGTGCGCGCAGGCGCCCGCGACCGGCTTGCGACGGCAGTTCGCCGGACGCTGCGCAGCGCGGGCGTCGAATCCGTGCTCGGCGTGCCGCTGCGCGTCCGCGACGAGCTGATCGGCTTGCTGGTCGCCTATCCCGGCGTGCGGCGCCTGGCCGCCAGCGAGCGGACGCTCCTCTCGTCGCTCGCAGCCCAGCTCGCGGTCGCGGTCCAGAACGCGCTCCTGCACGAGGAGACGAAGGAGCTGGGCGACGCGCTCTCGTCGGCGCTCCAGGCGGAGCGCGAGGCCGCGAGGCGCCTCGGTGCGCTGTACGAGATCTCGCGCTCGTTCGCCCAGAGCCTCTCGCTCGAAACGACGCTCGACGCCGTCGCGAAGACAGTTGTCGACGTGCTCGGCGTCGACGCGGCGGCGATCAGGACACCGGGCGGTCGCGGCGACAGCATGGACACGCAGGCGATCCACGTCGCAGACGAGCGGCTCGCCGCGGCGATCGGAGCTGTGCTGTCGTTTCCGCAGCCTCGCACGGTTCGCACGGACCGGCCGGTCGTGCTCGACCCGGCGACTGCCAAGCGGCTCGGCGGCGCGCACGCGCTGCTCGTGCCGTTCCTCGAGCGCGGCTCGACGGCGGCGGTACTGCCGATCGCGTCGCCGTCGGAGCTGCTCGCCACGCTGACAATCGTGTCGCTCGACCCCGAGCGGCCGATCACGCGGGAGACGATCGCCACGGGTACGACGATCGCTGCTCAGGCTGCCCTCGCGATCGACAATGCGCGCCTCTACCAGCAGCAGAAGGCGTTCGCGGAGACGATTCAGCGGGCGCTGCTGCCGCGTGAGCGCCCACGCGTGCAGGGGCTCGAGCTGGGCGCGGTCTACGAGTCTGCGGCCCGGGTCGATGTCGGCGGCGACGTCTATGACTTTGTCGAGCTCCCGGGCAACCGGCTCGCGGTCGCAGTCGGCGATGTCACCGGACACGGCATCGACGCCGCCGCAGACATGGCGATGGCGAAGTTCGTCTTCCGATCGCTCACGCGCGAACACTCCGAGCCGGGGGACTTCCTCGCACACGCCAACGAGGTCGTCGCGGGGGAGATCGAGCTCGGCAAGTTCATCACGCTTTCGTATCTGACGGTCGACGGCAGCGGGGAGCTCGCGTGCGCGAGCGCCGGCCACCCGGCGCCGCGGCTCCTCTTCCCCGACGGGAGCGTGGAGGAGCTCCCGTGCGGAGGGCTCGCGCTCGGCATCGACGTCTCGCAGCGCTACGACGAGGCACGCCAGAGCCTGCCGGCAGGCGCCGCGGTCGTCCTCTACACGGACGGCGTGATCGAGGCGCGCAACGAGGGCGAGCTCTACGGCGTCGAACGGCTCGACGGGCTCCTCGCGCGGCGCCGCGACCTCGGCGCTCAGGAGCTCGCGGAGGCGGTGCTTGCCGACTGCCGCGCCTTCGGCCGGGGCGAGCTGGCTGACGACTGCGCCGTCGTCGTCGTCAAGCGCGCGTGAACCTTCGCCGGTCCGTCGGCGCCGCCGGCCTCGAGCATCTGAGTGATTCTTCCCGGCCGCTCGTGATCGGGCACCGAGGCGCGGCCGCGGTTGCGCCGGAGAACACGCTCGAGTCGTTCGCTGCAGCCGTCGACGCCGGCTGTGATCTCGTCGAGTTCGACGTCGGCAAGGGCCTCGTCGTCGCGCACTCGGCCGCAGAGGTTCCGCGCGACGCGATCTCGCTCGACGACGCGCTCGCATTCCTGCGCGAGCACGGCGTCGGCGCCCATGTCGACGTCAAGCATGCCGGCATCGAGGCAGAGGTCGTCGCTGCGCTCCGCAGCCACGGTCTCGACGGGCACGCCCTCGTCTCCTCGGCGATCCCGAGCTCGGTGCGCCGGACCGCCGAGCTCGCCCCCGACCTGCCGCGGGCGCTCGGCTACCCGCGGGACCGGTTCGGCGCCGCCGGCCTCGGCTGGCCCGACCGGGTGGCTGCCGCCGGTGCGCGCGCCTTGCGCGCCGTGATGCCGGTCCGCGTCCCGATGCTCCTGCGCGGTGCCCGCGCGACCGCGCTCTCGCTGCACCGCAGCCTCGTCTCGCCTGCAGCGGTCGCTGCCGCGCACGCCCGCGGGGCTGCCGTGGTCGCCTGGACGGCGAACGACCCCGCCGTCGTCGCCCGCCTGGTCAAGGACGGCGTCGACGGGATCGTCTCCGACGACCCGCGGATGGTGTTCGAGACCCTGGCTACACTTGGAAACGGCCAATGAGGCGGGGTCTTTCCATCTCACTCGCGGTCGTCGGCCTCCTCGTCGCCGGGCCCGCGGTCGCTGCGCCGCCCGCCGCGCCTGCGCGCGCGAAGCCGCCGCCGTACATCGCACCGGGCGTGCGGATCGCCGGCGTGCGCGTCGGCGGACTCGACGCGGCGTCCGCGACGCAGGCCGTCGAGCTCGCGTTCGCGAAGCCGCTGGCCGTCGTCGTCAACGGAACGACGTACGACCTTCGTCCGGATCAGGTCGCCACGCCCTACGTCGACGGTGCGGTTGCGCGCGCCCACACGGCGACCCGCGGCGACAACCTCGAGCTGACCGTCGCCGTCCGCGGCTCCGACGTGCGCGCCTTCGTCGCCCGCCTTGCGAATCAGGTCGACAAGAAGGCCGTGCCCGCCTACCTCGAGCTCCGGAACGGCGAGCCGCTGATCAGCGGGAACGAAGCCGGTCATACGCTCCGGCAGGAGCACGTCGTCGCCGGCATCGTGCACTCCCTCACGGCGAGCACGCGCCTGCCGCTTCACTTCAAGAGGGCAACGGTTCCGCCCGCGACCACTCGCGGCGAGATCGGCGCCGTCATTCTGATCAACCGCGGCCTCAACCGGCTCACGTGGTTCGACAACGGCACGATGCGGCGATTCCCGGTTGCGACTGGACAGGCGATCTATCCCACGCCCGCGGGCCGCTTCCAGATCGTGGTCAAGTGGAAGGACCCGTGGTGGTACCCGCCGACCTACGACTCGTGGGCACGCGGCCTCAAGCCGGTGCCGCCCGGCCCTGACAACCCGCTCGGGACGCGCTGGATGGGACTGTCGGTGCCGGGAGTCGGGATCCACGGGACGGACGAGCCGAGCTCGATCGGCTACAGCGCCTCCCACGGCTGCATCCGGATGCAGGTGCCCGACGCCGAGTGGCTCTTCAACCACGTCAGCGTCGGCACGACAGTCTTTATCGTCTAGGCCGTGCGCCGACTGCCGCAGGGTCTCGCCGTCGCCGTCGTGCTCGGCCTGCTCGGGCTGCTTGTGTGGGACGTCGCGCACAACCACGCCGGCAAGGTCGCCAAGGAGGTCGACAGCGGGCACATCTACGCCGCCCCGCTCTTCACCCGGCCGCGCGTCAACGGGTCCGGCACGCTCAGCATGATGTCGCTCCGGGGGAAGGTCGTGGTTGTGAACTTCTGGCAGTCCTACTGCGCACCGTGCACGCAGGAGGCGCGGACGCTCGCCGCGGCGTCGAGGAAGTGGCGGAACGACAAGAGCGTCGTCTTCCTCGGCGTCGACGTGCAGGACTTCCGCACCGCGGGCGTCAAGTTCCTGAAGCGCTTCGGCATCACCTACCCGAACATCAGCGACGACGGCTCGCTGGTCGGCCGGTTCGGCGTCACCGGCTATCCGGAGACGTTCTTCGTCGACCGCCACGGCCGGGTCGTGCCGATGCCGCCGGTCGGCGGGCAGGCCGGTCACATCATCGGGCCCGCAACGCAGCAGCTGCTCGCCGCCGGCATCCGGCACGCGCTCGCGACGTGAGGCTCGTCGCGGTAGCCGCGCTCGCGCTGTTGCTCGCAGCGCCGGCGTACGCCTGCGCGCAGCACCCGACGCAGGGTGCGATGGAGGCGGAGTTCGTCTGCCCGGAGTGCCACACGCCGCTGGACGAGTCGAACTCGCTGATCGCCCAGCAGATGAAGGCGCACATCCGGACGTGGATCGCGTCCGGGTGGAACGAGTGCAGGATCAAGTCGACGCTCGTCGCGCAATTCGGGCCGGCCGTCGTCGGCGTGCCGGCGACCCACGGGTTCGACCTGCTCGCCTGGGCGCTGCCGCTCGGCGGCGGCGGGCTCGCCGTCCTCCTGGTCGGCGTCGGCGCCTGGGCCTGGTCGCGTAACCGCGACGACGACCCGCCCGGGGTTGGTCTGCCGGCAGACCTCGACCGCCGGGTCGACGAGGAGCTGGCCCGTTTCGATGCTTGAGAAGCTCCCGGTCGCGTTCCTCGCCGGGCTCGTCTCGGTGGTGACGCCGTGCGTGCTGCCGCTCGTCCCGGGTTACCTCTCGGCGGTCTCGGCGGTCGAGGTGACGCGGCTCGGCGAGCGGGGGACGGGGCGGCGGGTCGTCGCGGCGAGCCTTCCCTTCATCGCCGGCTTCACCGCCGTCTTCGTCGTCCTCGGCGCAGGCGCGGCGGCGATCGCGAGCGTCGTCACGAAGGCGACGCAGACGCAGATCGCCGGGTTCGCGCTCATCGTGATCGGCCTCGCGTTCGCGGGCCTCCTCCCGTGGCCCGAGCGGGCGGTCGCCCCCGGCGTGCTGCAGGGCGCGCGCCGCCGCGGGTCGTCGCTCCTCCTCGGCGGCGCCTTCGCCGTGTGTGCCGCTCCCTGCATCGGCACGGTGCTCGCGTCGATCCTCGTGCTCGCCAGCTCGAGCGGCACGATCGCGCGCGCGGTCGTCCTCCTGCTCGCGTACTCGCTCGGCCTCGGTGCCGCCTTCGTGCTCGCCGGGGTCGCGTTCGCGCACGCGATGCGCGCGTTCCGCTGGGTCCGCACGCACTACGTCGCGCTGCGGATTGCGTCAGGCGCCACGCTGGTCGCGCTCGGGCTGCTGCTCTTCTTCCACCGCGACTGGTGGCTCCGGGTCGGCCTCGACCAGGTGTTCACGAAGGTCGGGCTCGGCTCGTTCTAGCGCGCCGAGGAGCAGGCCGACGTCGAGGCCGCGGTGCGCCGGCGCGTAGGTCGCCAGCCGACGCAGCGCCTTCTGCCGCTGGCGCTCGGCACCGACCGGCTTGCCCCTGCCGGCCTGGTAGGCGAAGACGACCGCGTGCACGAGCCCCTGGAAGAAGTCGCGCTCGGACGGGGCGGCCGCGCGCCAGGCCGTCTCGAAGGCTTCGTGGGCCTGGAAGAACTCCCCCCGGCGGGCCAGCGCCAGGCCGCGCTTGTAATCCGCGACGACGGTGCTATCGTCGGAGCCAGGCATGGCCACGATCCTGCTCGTTGGGGTCGAGTTGTTCCTGCGAGGAAAACTCGAGTCGCTGCTTCCCGATCACCGCTTCGAGACGAGCGACGGGATCGACCCGCCCGACATCGTGATCGCAGACGTCGCACGCGTCGATCCCGACGACGTCGCCGACACGTATCCGGACGTCCCGCTGCTCGGCTTCACGAATCACACGGACACCGCCGGGCTGCGCCGCGCGCACGCCGCCGGCTTCGACCAGGTCGTCGCGAAGTCAGCGCTGTTCGAGCGCACGCGCGAGCTGATCGACGGTCTTCTTGCGTCGGTAGAGTAGGTCGCCATGACGTACGTGATCGCCGAGCCGTGCATCGACATCAAGGACCAATCGTGCATCGACGTCTGTCCGGTCGACTGCATCCACATCGGCGATAGGATTCTGGTGATAGATCCGGAGGAGTGCATCGATTGTGGTGCATGCGAACCGGAGTGCCCCGTCGAGGCGATCTTCCCCGAGGACGCGCTGCCGGAGAAGTGGGAGCCGTTCGTCCGCATCAACGCCGCCTTCAACGAAGGGATGGACGTGGTGAACAAGCTGGCGGAGGAGTACGCCACCGAGCACAACGTCCAGAACGAGCCCATCGCCTGAGGTTAGGCACGCCGTTTTCGGGTAGGTAGCCCGGCCATGCAGCCGAAGCGCATCGATCACGTCGCCTTCTGGGTGGCCGACCGCGATGCCGTCGCGTCGGCGATCCTGGCACGGCTGCCGTGGCACGTGATCGACCGCCAGGAGAGCTTCACGCTGCTCGGCGGCGACGCGCGTGGCTTCAAGCTGACGCTCTTCGACGCGGAGGGCCCGCGCGAGCCCGGCGCATTCGCGCACGTCGCGCTGCGTGCGCCCGCGGCCGGCGAGATCGAGGCGGGGGAGGGCGTGCTGATCCGCCTTGTCGAGTCGCCGGAGTGCGACTACGAGCTCGACCACGTCGCGCTGCGCACGTCCGATCCTGTGGTGACAGCGGCCGAGTACGAGCGCTACGGCTTCCGCCAGAACGGAACCCGGGCCGAGGTCGATGGCACTGCGGTCGTCCTCCTCGCCGGCGACCCGGGCGCTCCCGAACGGCCGCTCCTCAACCACATCGCGGTTCTGGTCGACTCGGCCGACGCGCACGTCGCCGACGCCGAGGAGCTCGGGATCGAGGTCGAGTCGATCGTCGACGCCGCGAACACGTACGCGGCGTTCCTGCGCGGCCCCGACGGCGTGCGGATCGAGTACGTCGAGCACAAGCCGACGTTTTCGCTCAGGTGATCGTCGCCGGCGCCGGGATGGCCGGCCTGGTGGCCGCCGTCCGGGCCCGGGAGCTCGGCGCCGATCCGATCGTGTACGAGAAGGGCACGCGTCCGGGGGGCTCGATGCTGCTCTCGTCGGGCGTCGTCTGGCGCCATCGTGAGTGGGACGACTTCCGGCGCGAGTGCCCCGGCGGGGACGAGCGGCTGCAGCGGCTCGTCTGGGATCGGCTCGACGACGCGCTCGCTTGGCTGCGGCGACTCGGCGCGCCGGTCGTCTGGGCTGACACGCGCAACCCGCTCACGACCGGCGTCCGCTTCGACCCGGCGGGCCTGACAGCCGCTCTGGCAGGCCGGATTCCAAGTAACAAGTTGTTACTGGCGACCGAAGCGCCCTCGGAGCCCGCGGACGCAACGGTGCTTGCGACCGGCGGGTTCGCGGCGTCGCTCGAGCTCGTCGCCGACCACATCCGGCCGGCCGGGCCTTTGAGGCTGCGCGCGAATCCGTGGTCGACGGGGGACGGGCTCCGTCACGCGCTCGGGCGCGGCGCGCGCCTCTCTGCCGGCATGGGCGAGTTCTACGGTCGCAACATGCCCGACCGCGCCTGGGGCGAGGACGAGTACGTCCGGCGTCGCAGCTCTATGCACGCCGCGCCCGCATCGTCGACGAGGACGGCGTCGAGTTCTTTCGCGCCGAGGATGTCTCGTGGTCGGAGACGAACGTCGTCCAGGCGACGGCGAGACGGCCGGGTGCGCGGGCGCGGTACTTGCTCGACGACGCCGCGCTGGCCGACCCGGAGATCGCTACGCAGGTCGGGCGTGCGGGCAGCGCGCGGGTCGAGCCCCCGCCGTCCGGCGCGGCCGCTGCGGTGCGCGTCGTCGTGTCGATCACGCACACGATCGGCGGGCTTGCCATCGACGAGAGCGCGCGCGTCCTCGGCGTCGACGGCCTGTACGCGGTCGGCGTCGATGCGGGCGGCATCGCGACCGGCGGCTACGCGAGCGGCCTTGCACAGGCGCTCGTGCTCGGGCTCGTCGCCGCCGAGTCGGCGGTCGCCGCGTAGCTACTTCCCGACGGTGTAGGCGCACGGGCGCGCGTCGCCCGGCAAGGGCGATGCCCCGACCTTCGTCACGACGAGAACGCGACCGTCGTCCTCGAGCTCGCGGCCGACCGGGGGCGGGTCGCCCTCAGCCTCGCGCAGCGTGTAGCCGGTCGGTGACCAGAGGAACAATGTGTACCCCGCCGAGTTGCCGGCCTGCATTGGCTGGAATGGTAGGCGCGGAAGGACGGCGCGAGGGCGGGCTTGCTCGGCCTCGCTCACAACCGCGCTCGGCGCGGGGTGGGGCGTGACTAGCGCTGCGCGGTGTACGCGGGCAGCGTCACGCGGATCTCGGTACCGCAGTCGTCGGCGGCGAGGTCGATCTCGCCGTGCAGCTGGCGGACGCGTTCCTCGATCACCTCGAACGAGCGACGCCGGCGCTCGGGCTCCGCGTCGTCGGCGACGGTTGCGATCACGCCGCCGTCCTCGGCGCCGGCGATCGTGACCGCAATGCGCGTCGGCGGCCCGCGACGGACGGACTGGTCGAGGAGCTCGCGCAGAATCGTGTAGAGCGCGACCTGCGTCGTCTTGCCGAGGCTGTCGGCGGCGTCGAGCGCGACGTCGACCCGGAGCGCGTAGGTCGTCCCGATCTGCTCGGCGAGCGCGCGCAGCGCCGGCGCGAACCCCTGGTCGCGCAGAACGACGGGCTCGAGCGCGAAGGAGAGGTCGCGCAGCTCGCGGATCGTCTCGCGGTGGCGCTCGAGCGCGGTCGCGAGGATGCGCTGCGCCTCGTCCGGCCTGCCGCTCCCGAACAGGTGCGCCGCGGCGTCGAGCATCAGCGCGATCCCGGAGAGCTGCTGGACGGGGCCGTCGTGGAGGAAGAGTGCGAGCCGGCGCCGTTCGTCCTGTTCGGCCGCGATCAGCCGGTCGAGCCGGTCTCGGTCGCCGTCGCCGCTGCTCAATCGATGATCGCTTCGCGAAGGGCGATTGCGACCGCGTGCGTGCGCGTGTCCGCCTCGAGCTTCGTGAGGATGTGCCGAACGTGGCTCTTGACGGTCTCCTGTGAGATGAACAGCTTGTCGGCGACGTCCGCGTTCGACATCCCGTCCGCGAGGAGCTGCAAGATCTCCCGCTCGCGCGCGGTGAGCATGTCGGTCTGGTCCTTGCCGGCGAGAAACGCGGGCATCAGCGCCGGGTCGACGTAGCCCTCGCCGGCCGCAACCTTCTCGATCGCCCGCACGAGCGTCTGATGCGGCGCCTCCTTGAGGATGTAGCCGTTCGCGCCCGAGTCGAAGGCGCGGCTGAGCAGAGACCGCTCCGAATACGCGGTGAAGATCAGTACCTTCGCGTCGGGCGACTGGTCGGTGAGCGAGCGGGTCGCCTCGAGCCCGTCCATGCCGGGCATGCGGACATCCATGATCACGACGTCGGGCTTGCGACGGAGCGCAAGCTCGATCGCGCTCGCGCCGTCGCTCGCTTCCCCGACGATCCGGATGTGCGGCGCGCGCGACAGCGACAGGCGCAGGCCTTCGCGCACCACCTCGTGGTCGTCGACGATCAGCGCGGTGATTTCGTCCGGCACCGGGTCGATTCTAGGCCGGAAGGAGTGAAAGTTGTTCAGCGAGCGCCGGACGGCGCGCATTGCGGCCTCGACGGTCGCGGATGCAGGCGGCGCGCGCGAGCTCGCGAACACTGTCCCTCACTGGGTCGGCGTCGCGCTTGCGCGGGTACGCCCGGCCCTGGTAAAGGCGCTCGTACTCGGGCACGAGCTCGGGCCAGTCGCGCGCCAGCGCCTCGAGGAAGTGCTCCCGCGTGCCCGGCTTCAGATAGAGCACGTTCGCCCAGACGCCGCAGGCGCCGGCCTCGCGGGCCGCGCGGACGACCTCGGCGAGCTGCTCGGGCCGGTCGGAGATGCCGGGCAGGATCGGCGCCATCCCAACCGACGCGCGGATGCCCGCGTCGACGAGACGTGTCAACGCGCGCAGCCGCTGGTGCGGCGGCGCGGTCGAGGGCTCGGTGCGCCGCCACACCTCGCGGTCGAGGGTCGGCACCGAGAACGTGACCGAGACGTC
>Ga0070731_10004185_pt1 | contig 12555 bp, 9 predicted proteins | sample Coa_R1_2_FD_66448 | JGI IMG/M metagenome (GOLD analysis project Ga0070731, IMG submission 66448) | Surface soil microbial communities from Centralia Pennsylvania, which are recovering from an underground coalmine fire - Coalmine... | ecosystem: Environmental > Terrestrial > Soil > Unclassified ... | reverse complement strand
TTTTCATCACATTCCGAAAAGTTCGCAGCAGGAACTCGAGCATTGGCTCGATCAACGAATGGAAGAAGAGTTTCCCGGGACGAAAGAACTTATCGCAGATCCTGACGCGGACAGCTTCCACTAAAGTCCAAGAGACTTAACCACAGAGGACACAGAGGTCCACAGGGAACTTCGTGTGCTTTGCCACCAACTTTCCAACGAACCTTTCTTTGGACTTGCGTCCCCGCGTGGCCGTGGCAAGCTGATAGATCGGGAGAGCGAATTGTGACCAACGAGTTCCGTATTGCCAAGGTGCAAAGAACCCTGCGCTGGCTGGAAGAAGATATTCCGCTCCTCAATATGCGGGTGAAAGAGCTGTCGAAAGAGCGCCAGGAATCGGCTCGAAAGTTTGCGGCGGCCGTAATTGATGAGACTCGCGCGGAGCTGCAACGGCTGTTGCAACAGCAGCCTGAGGATGGGCGCGATTCGGCGGGGGCCCCTTGCGAGCCGGCGGATTAACTTACCTCAAAACTTCAAGCTGAGTTGTTGGTGTCCGCGGGTGGCGGCAGGATGCCGCCACGACAGCCGGCGGGACGCCGGCGGTAACGGGTCAGAAAGAGGACCCCGCGGCGGCTTCGGAGCGGGCGTAGCTTTCGCGCTCCGGCACTTCACCCGAAAACGTGACTTCTTCCCAAAGCGTCTTGTCGCGCAAAATGCGGGAGACCAGCGCGGTGTGCATGGCATGACCGGCGCGGTCGGCGACTATCTTTCCTAACACCTGCTTGCCGAGAAGGGCGAGATCGCCTACCAGGTCCAATACTTTGTGCCTCACGAACTCGTCGGGAAAGCGCAGCGGCCCGTTCTCGAGGCCGGTGCGAGTCAGCACGATGCAGTTCTCCCGCGAGGCGCCGCGGATCAGCCCCATATTGCGCATCGCCTGCTCGTCTTCCCGTGAGCCGAAGGTGCGAGCCGCGGCAATATGCTTCAAATAGCTCCCATTGGTGAGTTCGACCTGGAAGGTTTCTTTGCCGATCAGCGGATGCGGGAAATTGATGGAATACGAGACCGAATAGGTGTCGGAAGGATAGACGGCGATGAACTTGTCACCCTCGCGCATCTCCACTTCGCGGCGGATCTTCAAATATTTTCGCGAGCGGCGCTGCTTGCGAATGCCTACCTTACGAATCATGTCCACAAACGGCTTGGCGCTGCCATCGAGGATGGGAAGTTCGAGGTTGTCGAGCTCAACAATCGCGTTGTCAATTCCCAAGCCGATGAAGGCGGAAAGCACGTGCTCGGTAGTGGAGATGAGTACGCCCTTCTTCATCAAGCTAGTGGCGTAGCTGACCCGGGCCACGTTGCGGCTGATGGCCTCGATTTCAAAGCCATCGAGATCGGTGCGGCGGAAGACGATGCCTGTGCCCGAGGCCGCGGGCAGGATGCGCATGGAGACAGGCGCCCCGCTGTGCAAACCTACACCACTGCACTCTACCGCAGAGCGAATTGTTTGCTCGTAGGTCAAACGATAGAACGGAGATAATTCTTAGAGAACGTTTAGCCTATCGCGGTGTCGGAAAAATCGTCTGTGGTAAACCAGCCACAGTTCGTGGCAGCCCTGGCAGTCTCTTTAGGGCAGGATGTGCGGCTGTAAGCATATGTAAATACAATTACTTAAGCGAGACTTCGTCCGTTGAGGAATGCCTCAAGCCAGGATCGCGAGGACAGGCGTTTACTTTTTTGGGGACTTGTTCCCCCTGGCCGGCTTGTTGGGATTGTAGCCGGAGTTGGGATCGAACATGGCAGGGTCGAGTCCCTGATTGATCGTCACCGAATTGAGGAAGCGCTGGCTGGCCATGTCGCCGTTGAAATAACGCGTCACGTTGAACGGCGCCATGATGCCAGAGACTGAGCGGTAATTCTCGTAAATCTCTTCTTCGAGATTTTTCTGCCGGTCAACCGGATCCCGCCATTCAAAAGATTTTTTTACGGGAAGATGCGTGTCCACGTCAAAGAACAATGTGACACTCTCATCCTTGGAATTCACCAGCGTGACGCGCAGCGCGGGATGCTGCGCGGCAATGGCGTTGCCCTCGAACAGGAGCACGACGCTAGGATCGTTGACCCAGGTACGGAGGATGGTCTCAAGCGAGAATTTCCGGCGCCGCAGGTAATTGTCGAGGTCCTTTTGTTCGATGGGACGTGCTCCTTTGTAGGTGAGTTCCCATCCCTTGTTGCCGACGTAGAGCTCCGCGATGTCACGCTCTTTGGTGAGTTCGACGCGCTCTTTATCGGGAAATTCCCAGAAGCTCCAGAACACGTTGCCGCTGTCGGTAGGACGGCCGGCATGGAAACCGTAGCCGCGGCCCTGTTGCTCGCGGTCGCGAATGGTCAGGTACGTTTCCCCGCCGAGAGCCTTGATGGCATCTGCGATGATCGCTTTGGCCTTGTTGGCATTCTCGTCGGCTTCCTGATTGACCTGGGGCTTGCCGGCGCTCGGAGGCGCGGACTGGGACGGCGGGCTTGCCTGCGTGGCAGAGCCCTGCGTTTGGCCCAGGCTATACGCAAAGGCCGAACACACCAGCGCCAGTATCGGGAAAAACTGTTTCATTCCGCTTGAGGGATTGAGCTGCAATCAGGATTGTAGCGTTTTTTGTGGACTTTCTGCCCGCAGCGAATATTGCTCCTTTGCCTCGTTGGATGCAAGAAATGCCATGAACGCAAACTGTGGGGCAATTTTTTCGGGCGGCCCGCAGGCTTTAGCCGACCAGAACCGCGCCTCCATTGACGTTAAAAACTTCACCGGTGATGAAGCTGGCGTATTCGGTGCATAAGAACAATACGGGAGCCGCAATCTCTTCCGCCTTGCCCGCACGCCCCAGCGGAATTTCCCTGCGAATCTCATCTCCGCTCTTCGGATCGGCCAGAGCCTCTGCGCTCATGTCGGTGTCAACCCAGCCCGGGGCAACGCAGTTCACGTAGATGCCTGCGGACGCCAGCTCTGTCGAGAGGCCTTTTACCATGCTGATCAGAGCGCCCTTGGTCGCGGAATAGTCGCAATGAAACGCCTCGCCGCGTTGCCCGCTGGTCGAACTGATGAGCACGACGTGTCCCGCAGGACCGCTGCCGCGAGGCTGTACTTTCATTTGTGCGACCCCGTGCTTCACCAGGCCAAAGACACCATCGAGATTGATGGACATCGTGGAGCGCCATTGTTCGTCTGTCATGCGCTCGATAGGAACATCCTGAATGGGCCACACGCCATGGTTCGCGACTAGAATGTCGAGGCGTCCGAAATGCTTCACGGTCTCGGCGACCAAACCGCGAGCGGCCTCGGGATTGTTAAGGTCGCAGGCCACGGGATGGCAGGCGCCGCATTCTTTGGCCAAGGCCTCGGCCTGAGAGCGAGCGCTGCGATAGCTGAACACCACGTTTGCGCCCGCGGCGGCAAACATGCGAACGGTCGCTGCGCCAATGCCGCGCGAGCCGCCGGAGATCAGCGCGACTTTACCAGAGAGAGACAGGGGAATGGACATAGCTGAATAGTGTCCAGATTCCGTCGCACGATTGCAAGCGGGCTTGTTTTCTCTGCGGACTCTGCGAGATTTCTCAGCGTCCTCTGCGGTTAAGAAAAGACTAAACCGCCGAGAACGCGGAGGATTCGCAGAGAACGGGGAGAAAACCCCAATCAAGATCTAAGCGAGTGCTGGGCGCTACTGCTTCCGCTGCTGAGCGCAGATTTCTTCCGCCAATAGCGGAAAAACGGAACACCCATCAGAATCACAGCGAGGCCGAGCGACGAACGGATCGGACGATCAATCCACAAGTTGATAGTCAGGGCCAATGCGGCGATGAGAAAAACAATCGGCGTCCACGGGTGGCCCCAGGCGCGATACGGGCGGACCAGTTCGGGCTCTTTCTGGCGGAGGCGCAGTAAGGCAATCGCAGCCAGCGCAAAGAAAATCCAGACTGCGAAGACAAACAGCGAGTAGAGTTCCTCGAAGGTTCCGGTCAGGGCGAGCAGGGTCGCGACGAATCCCAAAAATATCAACGAGCCGCTTGGAGTATGGAAGGAAGGATGAACCCGTTCCGCGAACCGGAAGAAGACGCCGTCGCGGGCCATGGCATAGGGAATACGAGCGCCCGTCATAATCACAACATGGAGAGCACCCAAGGCCGAAAATGCCATCGCCAGCGTGAGCCAGGCGGCCCCGCGTGGTCCGGCAAAAGTTTGCACCACGTCGGAGGCGACATGCGCCGAGGCCGCCACCTGCTCGAACGGCAGCACATGAAAGTAAACCACGTTCGCGCCGACATAGAGACCACCGACCGTCAGCAGCCCCATAAGAATCGCGCGGGGAATGTTTTTCTGCGGGTTCAGGATTTCTTCTCCCAGATCGCCGAGATCGTTAAAACCGTTGTACGCCCACATGGTTGGCACCAGCGCGGTCAGCAGGACCGCGATTGTTCCCCAACTCAAAGGCGTTGCCGCCGGAGCCGCAGCGATGATGTTCTTCCTTGCGAAAACGACGCCTCCCGCAATGATGAACAGGATGGCGAGCATCTTGAGTGAAGTCACTAAAATCTGAATCGAGCCGTTCATCTGCACGCTGAAGTAATTGAGCGCGGTGGCGAGTACGACGATGAACGCCGCTATCAATTGCGAGGTGTTAAATGTGAACGCATAATGCCCGACATGGTATGAAAAAAGAGGCGTAGCCACCGCGGGAAGCAGGAAAGCCAGGAATCGCACGAAGCCCGCGGCCAAAGCGGCCATGGCTACGGGCCGCTCCAGCCAGGCACTCATCCAGCCGAAAAGAAATCCCCACATGGGCCCGAGTCCGCGACCGAGATAGACGTAAGGACCACCGGCCTTCGGGAATGCGGCGCCCAGTTCTGCGTAGCAAAACGCACCCAAAAGCACGATGAGCAAGCCAAGAATCCACGCGGAGACGACCAGCCACACCGAGCCCACGGTTCGAGCCATCTCACTCGACACAAGAAACACACCGGTGCCGATCGTGTCGCCAATGACGATGGCGGTAGTGGACCACAGGCCTAGACCGCGAATGAGGTGGGGTTGCTCGGATTGCTGATCGACCGGGACGCTCATGGGAAAAGGAATTCCGAGCCTACTCTGCAGGCCGCAGGTGGTCAACCTGTCGTGCGGATCGAAATTGATCGGGCCGGATGGCTTCAATCGTATGGGCGCGTTATCATCAAAGGCGCATATGGCGGCGCAGAAATCCATGTTGAACGAATTTCCCTGGGACGACAGATACCGCGTGTCCGGGATTGACGATGTACTGACTCCGGCTCTCGTCGTCTATCCGGACTTTGTTGCCTCCAATATCGTTCAGACTTTAGGTTTGCTCGGCGGAGACGCCGATCGCTGGCGGGTGCATATCAAGACCGCCAAATTGGGTTACACGTTGCACATGCTGGTCGAGCGCGGGGTCACGAATTTTAAATGCGCGACCACGCTCGAACTGCTGATGGCATGCCAGAGCGGCGCGGCTGACGTGCTGGTGGCGTATCCGGTGATGGGCGCGAATGCCAGGCGCGTGCGCGAGATTGCCGATCAGTTCCGCGACATCCGGATTTCGGTGCTGGCGGAGAACGAGGAACAAGTCCGGCAATGGCAAGGCAGCCGCGTCGGTCTGTTTCTCGACATTAATCCGGGCATGAACCGCACGGGGGTGGAACAGGGCGACGCGAAGAAAGTTGTCGCGCTGGCGAGGACGATCGCAGAACACGGGTTGGAGTTTCGCGGCCTGCATTACTACGACGGGCAGTACGGCGGACTCGACGAACGGGAACGCACTGCCGCGGCCCATGCCGGCTACGGTCGACTGCTGGAGCTCGTGGACGACCTCCAGCGAGCGCGAATGGGCGTACCCGAAGTCGTAACGGCCGGCACGCCGACTTTTCCCTGCTCGCTCGCTTATGAGGGTTTTCGTGGTGCCGGATTCATCCACCGCTGTTCGCCGGGAACGGTCGTGTATCACGATGCGGTCAGCCTGGCGGAACTCCCGCGCGAATATGGCTACATGCCCGCCGTGCTGGTAGTAACCCGCGTAGTGAGCCGTCCGCACGAGGGAATTGTGACGTGCGATGCGGGGCACAAATCCGTATCAGCGGATGCAGGCGTACCTACTTGCGTGGTCATAGGACATCCCGAGCTCGCGCCTCTGGGTCCAAGCGAGGAACATCTGCCGATGAAAGCGGCTTCGGCCGGACCTGAGATCGGCGAAGAGCTTTATCTGCTGCCGCGTCACGTTTGCCCCACGGTGAATAACTTCGATTGCGCGCTGCTGGTACGCGATGGCCAGATCGAGGCCGTAGAGAAAGTCTCAGCCCGCGGACGCGAGGCGCCGCTGCTGCGCAGCTCGGAACTCGCGGCTGAAATGAACCACGCCGAGAAGGTCTAACCGGAATTAAGACCACTGCTTGGCTGATCCTACCGGCGCCTGGCTCTCTTTTTCGCCGTTCTCTTCGCCGTCTTGCGCGTGCCGCCCCGGTAAGCAATGCAGTCCATCTCGATCAACATGCCCTGAGAATGCCCGAGATCGCTGCCCACCGTGGTTCGCACGGGATAGGGCTGCGAAAAGCGGCGCGCGTAAACGGCGTTGTAGCGGGCAAAAAGACTCGTGTCGCTGAGATGGACGGTCACCTTGACTACATCCGTCAGCGATGCGCCGTCCGCCTCGAGAATCGCGGAAATGTTGTCGATTGTCTGCTCCGTCTGTTGTTCGATCGTGTCGCCAACAATTGCGCCGCTAACCGGATCGCTTGGCCCGGTTCCGGTCACGAACACAAAATCTCCAGCTCTCCATCCTTGCGAATAAGCTCCTCGCGGCGGGGCGCCTTTCTTACTCTGAATTACATATTTAGCCATGCTGTTCCCGTTCCGTCGCCGAACTCGACGACGTCCGCTCCGATTTCAGGCCGCGCAGCAGCAGGCGCACCAGCATGCCGTCGAAGCGCGTGCCACTCATTTTTGAAAGCTCGTCGAGCGCTTGCTCCGGGGTTCGCGCGGCCGCAAAAGATTGCTCCGTGACCATGTTCGCGTAAGCATCGGTCAGGCCGATAATCCGCGCCCAGAGCGGGATCTGCTCGCCACGCAATCCATCGGGATAGCCCGAACCATCAAAGCGCTGGTGATGGTGCTCAATGGCTTCGCGCATCATGTCAGAGTGCGGGACGACGCCGACAATCTCTGCGCCCACGTGGGCGTGCATCCTGACCTGAAAAAATTCATTATCGCTGAGAGGACCGGGCTTGTTGAGGATCTGCTCGGGAACGAAAATCTTTCCCACATCGTGCACGCGGGCGGCGTAGACGAGATCGGCGGTTTCTTCCGCCGATAATCCGAGCGCGCGCGCAATGACTTCGCTGTAGCGCGCAACGAGGTCCCCGTGGCCGGCAGTCTGCAGTTCGCGCGACTCCGCGGCGCGGCTGAGCGATTCGATCGCTTCTTTGAGCAGCCCCACGTTGCAATCCTCGTTGCCGCCGCAAAGCTTGTATAAGGTCGAGGTCAGTTCTTCGAGCTGCTCCGGCCCGGTGCGCTCGCGTTGCAGGAAGCCTTCGATGTAGGCCGAAATCTGCTGCCGCTGCCGGGCGAAATCCTGCCCTTCCACGAATTCCTGCGCCGTCGAGACCAGATTGCCGCCGGAGCGCTTCGAAACGTACATGCCTGCATCGGCCACGCGGATGATGTCCTCGATCGAAAAGCCATGCATGGGAAAACTGGCCACGCCAAAGCTGCCGGTGATGCCGTGCTCGCTCAGCATGGGATCGCCGGCCAGCCACTGCCGCAAGCGCTCGGCCAGCACTTGGGCCTGTTCGGCTCCAGTCTCGGGCATCAGCACAATGAATTCGTCTCCACCGTAGCGGGCGACGACATTGGACTGCCGTGATTTCTGCTCCAGCAACCGGCCTACGCGCGCCAGCACCAGATCGCCCTCGAAGTGGCCCATCGAATCGTTGACCTCTTTGAACTTGTCAAGGTCAATCAGCACCACTGAGAAGGGACGTCCCGAACGAGATGCGCGTTTCCACTCGGCCGACAATGCCTCCCAGAAGAACCGGCGGGTCTTGATTCCGGTGAGGCCGTCGGTAATTGACTGCTGCTGCAGTTTTTGAAAGACAAACGCGTTGTGCAGCGCCGTCGCCAGCAGGTCCGCCAGCGTGTTAAGGATCAGCACATCCTGCGGCGAGAACGCGTTCTCGTTGCGGCTTTCGATGTTGAGCACGCCCAACAGCGACTCGCCGTAGGTGATGGGAATGCAAAGCACGGCGCGCGAGTCCGCCAAGATTCCCGTCAGATTTCCGGGCAAGGCATTTTGCACCAGGGCGCGTTCGCCAGTCCGCGCCACGCGCCCGAGAATGCCGGTGCCCAGTGCAATTCTTTTGCCCGTGGCATGGGCGGTCACGCCGGCCTCGGCCTTAATCTCAACTTCCTTGGTTCCATAGTCGAGCAGTCCGATGCCAATGTGGTCGAAGCTGAAATTCTTTTGAATCTCGCTAGCGATCTGGCTGAGCATGTGCACGGGATCGTCGCTCGAGATCGCTGTGCGGGAAACGTTGTTGAGGAAGGCCAACTGCCGCGAACGGCGCTGCTCGTCAGCGAAGAGGCGCGCATTTTCCACGGCGACCGAAACCTGTCCCGCGGCTGTTACCAATACGTCCAAGTCGCGTTGCTCGAAGACATATTCCCGGTCCGGACTCATCGCCACCATGATGCCCGAGGCCTTGCTCCCCATGAAAATGGGCGCGGCGATGAGACATTTTGCAGGACGCTTCGGCACATGCGTGATCCCCAGCTTCTTCCGCGCAGACTCCAGGTCGGAACGGATGAGCAAGGGCTCGCCGGTTCGAATCACGTATTCAGTGAACGCATTCCGAATTTCTCGGGTGCGTTTGGACAGCACATTGCCGTCGCGCACCTCAATCTCGAAGCGGATTTCGTCTGCTTCCTGGAATGCGATGTAGAAATGGCTGGTATCGAAAATCTGACCAAGTTCGACCTGAATGGTACGAAGAATCTCGTCCTGATTAAGGCGGGAACTGATCGCTTTGCCAATGTCGGTCAGCAGTTCGTATTCCTTCGTGCGGCGGTGGGCATCGTGCGTGACCACATAGTTCTCAAGCGTCAGGCCCAGCTGCAGGGCCAGGCCCACCATCAGGCGCGGACCGGACGTCCCAAATGCCCTGCGTTCCACGTGAGGAAACAGGATCACTCCAAAATTATTCTCTCGGGTCTGCAGGTTTACCGCCGTTAAGTGGCGCACCTCGGCCTCCATGAGAATGCGTTTGAATTCTGCGAACGTTCCCGGGTGGCCGAAGGCGAGAGGCTCGGTCATGTGCGCCAGGTCATGCACGGTGAAAATCCCGCTGTTGCGGTAAGCCAGCTGGCTGATGTAGTCGGCGGCGCCGCTTCGCTCCAGCGCCTCCAGAAAACCTTTTGGAAAACCGTGCTGTACCGAAGGCAAAAGAGTGCGCCAGCGTTCGCCAATCACGATGGCGGCACAGTCCATGGGCAAAGCGCTGCGCAGACGCTGCAGCGCGGCCTGCATGTTTGGTTTGAGATCCTCGGCAACGAGTAAGCGCCCGGGGTCGACCCCCAGCGTCGAAAGCGCCAGAGTATTTTCCTGCACCGCATTACGCTGGTTTTCAAACAGCACCATCACCATGGCGATGCCCAGCAACATCTGCGGTACCGGGCCAAACAGGCGGCTGGCATTGCCGAACATCTCCATCCAAGGATTCTGAATCTGCCCCACGCCCATCAGCACGCCCCACAGCGCCAGCGCAAACGCGAGCACCTGGAAGGCCAGCGACCCGCGTTTATGGCCGTTCACGTAAAAGACAGCAGAGGAATACAGAAGGATGGCCGCCAATCCTATGCCCAGCCGGACCGCCGGTTCCACATCAGGGCGAAATATGCCATTGACGATGTGTCCGCGCAGCGTGAGCAGCGCCAGGACCACTCCAGCGGCCCCGACCGCGGCGTCATACCACCGGAACTGCGACGACCCGCGCATCAGGCGCGTCGAAACGAAGATGCACAGCGCCATCGCAACCAGGAAAAGCTGGCTGATGAAAAACGCCAACGAAGACGATGGGAATGTATCCAAAACGTAATGCAGCGAGTATGCGGCCCAGGCCAGTTGCCACGCGCGGAAATAGGGCTGCCGGCTCTGTTCGTGGAGATAAGTGAACACCAGGAACAGTAAGACCGACACGAAACCCGGAACTAAAACTGCAGTAATGACGACACTATTCATAGGGTCGAAGGTGGTTCAGGCCCAGCTTGCTGGCTCACTTTCGGCGGGAAGCACTCCCATAATGTTTTCATAACGGGCCACCATTGTTCAATAGGTTTTAAGTACATGTCGGTGGTCGAGAGGGAATGAAATCAGGAAGTTGCATGCCGTTCTCAACCGGCTGCGCTTGACGATGCTTTTTGCCGCCCCGTACCATCGAGAGTCCGACCTGACCTATGCCTGATGCCACCTCTTCTGCCGGCAAGCCGCGCGTGCGTTTCGCGCCCTCTCCCACGGGGTTTCTTCACGTCGGGAGCGCCCGCACCTTCATTTTCAACTGGTTATATGCCCGGCGCACCGATGGAACCATGATCTTGCGGCTCGACGATACCGACGTCGAGCGCAATACCGACGCCTCGGTGACTTCAATTTTTGAAGGCCTGAAGTGGCTGGGGCTGGGCTGGGACGAGGAATACAAGCAGTCCGAGCGCGGTGCGCTTCACCGTCAGATGGCCGAGACAATCTTCAAAAAAGGGCTGGCGTATCGCGATTTCACACCCGCCCATACCGGAGATAGTGAGAGATCGGGCGCACAGGGAACGTGGCTGTTTAATCCCGGGATGCGCGAATTGTCGCGAGAGGAGAGCGACCGCCGCGCTGCCGCGGGAGAGCCGTTCGCTTTGCGCTTCCGCGTGCCGCGGGAGAGCGGGCAAGTTGTGAGCTTCACCGATGCGGTGTACGGCGAGCAGGTGAAGGCCGGCGCGGACATCGAAGACTTTGCCCTGCTGCGGTCCGACGGCATGCCGACTTATCACTTGGCCTCGTGCGCCGACGACGCCGATCTCCGTATCAGCCACATCATTCGCGGCCAAGACCATCTGTCGAACACGTTCAAGCACGTGCTGATCTTCGAAGCTGCCGGCTACACTCCGCCGCAGTTCGCGCATCTGCCCCTGCTGGTCGCGCCCGATGGGACCAAGCTTTCCAAGCGCCGCCACGGGCCGGTCGTCAGCGTGACCACCTATCGTGATGCGGGATTCTTACCGGAAGCTTTCATCAATTTTCTATGCCTGCTGGGCTGGTCTCCAAAAAATGATCGTGAGCAGATGACCCGCCAGGAATTGATCCAGGCGTTTTCGCTCGAAGGCATCAATCGCGCCAACGCGGTTGTGAACTTTAAAGAGCCGGCCACAACGCCCGAGGAAGCGTTCGATCCGAAAGCCGTGTGGCTGAATGCCGAGACGATTCGGGGACTGGCGGTGGAAGATCTCAGCCAGCGCCTGCTGCCTATCGTGCGCGAGGCGGGATTCAACGTCAGTGTGGAGAAGATGTTGCAGATTACGCCGCTGATTCGCGAGCGAATCAAGCTGCTGCGCGATGTGCTTACTGCCGCTGATTTCTTCTTTGTCGACCAGTTGCCGCCCTATGAACCCGCCGAATTGATCCCGCAAAAGGGAGATGCGGCGATGGCGCTGAACGTTCTCCAGAAAGCGCAAGCCGTGCTGCCGAACGTGGAGTTCAAGCATGATCCGCTGGACCAAGCTCTCCGCGCCGCCGCACAGGAACTTGGCATCAAGGCCGGGCAAATGTTTCAGCCCATTCGCGTCGCCGTCTGCGGCCGCAAGAATGCTCCACCGCTGTTCGAGACTCTGGCGGTGTTAGGCAAGGGGACAACTGTCGAGAGGATTGCGCAGGCGATCAAGAAGTTATAGCCCAGCGGAACAGCCTGAGAATTTCTCGCTTCCAAGTTTGCGCTTTGACCTTCGGCCTTTCTTTGCGAGCACTGCGACGCCTCAGCGTACCCTGCGGTTTGCTCGGCAACGTGAACGAGCATGCGGGTGCATGGATTTAACAAGAATGTGACCGTTCTGTGACAAGTCCATGATCTTGCCAGCGCTAAGGTATGCGGCAGCCAACAATCGACGGCAGCCGCATACCTGAACATGTCAGATTTTCAAGGCAGAAGCATCAATCAGGTGACGCAGTTCGGGGAGATTTCCCTGGACTTCCGGAAGATGGAACTCTGTCGCGCGGGTCAACCTGTTGATATCACTCTCCGGGAGTTCAAAGTGTTGAAGTTTCTGGTTTCCCGGCCAAAGATTGTCGTCTCGCGCCAAAGGCTCATAAGTTCCGCCTGGCCCAAGCGCAAGCGCTCCAGTTATCGAACCGTAGACAACTGCATCGCGAAGCTACGACAGAAAATTGAAAGTAATCCCGACTGTCCCGTCTTTATTCGAACCGTTCACGGAGTGGGTTACAAATTCGTCCCTCAGGAAGACTCCGATCGCGATGGAAGGGTCTTGCTCAGAGG
>Ga0070731_10004184_pt1 | contig 12556 bp, 14 predicted proteins | sample Coa_R1_2_FD_66448 | JGI IMG/M metagenome (GOLD analysis project Ga0070731, IMG submission 66448) | Surface soil microbial communities from Centralia Pennsylvania, which are recovering from an underground coalmine fire - Coalmine... | ecosystem: Environmental > Terrestrial > Soil > Unclassified ... | reverse complement strand
AAGCGCAAGATCATCGGCCGCACCTTCGTCGAGGTGTTCGACGAGCAGGCGCACAAGCTGCGCGGCGTAGAGTTCCTTGCCCAGGGGACCATCTATCCGGACGTGATCGAGTCGGCCGGGGCCCGTACTGGCAAGGCGCACGTCATCAAGTCGCACCACAACGTCGGCGGCCTGCCCGAGAAGATGCACCTCAAGCTCATCGAGCCGCTGCGCGAGCTGTTCAAGGACGAGGTGCGCCGCCTCGGCGTCGAGCTCGGACTGCCGCGCGAGATGGTGTACCGCCATCCCTTTCCCGGACCGGGCCTCGGGGTGCGCATCCTCGGCGAGGTGCGCAAGGAGTACGCCGATCTGCTGCGGCGCGCCGATCACATCTTCATCGAGGAGCTGCGGCGACACGATCTCTACGACCGCACTTCGCAGGCGTTCGCGGTATTCCTGCCGGTGCGCTCGGTCGGCGTCATGGGCGATGGCCGCCGTTACGACTACGTCGTCGCGCTGCGCGCGGTGGAGACCGTCGACTTCATGACCGCGCACTGGGCGCACCTGCCCTACGAGTTCCTGGACATCGTCTCGCGGCGCATCGTCAACGAGGTGCCCGGGATCTCGCGCGTGGTCTATGACATCTCCGGCAAGCCGCCCGCGACCATCGAGTGGGAATAATTAATAGCCTTTCGCCACGGAGCAACGCCGTCCGTGCCTGCGGTCGCCCTAGGGACTCAAATGGTCATCGGCAGTCAGCAAAGGCGCCGAGGTCGCGACCAGGCCAAAGGCAATGACGAGCTTCAGGGCCGGGAGCCAAGGGTATCGTTTTTTAAGCCAGCGGCAATGGGCGTCACCACTGGTGCTGATGCGCCAATGAATTCGAAAACATTGAAGCTGTGGAACTGGCCCACCAGCGTGTAGTTCGTACCTGTCGCCCAAAGATTACCCGAGCCGTCGGGCGCAATTCCATAAACACTTGCACCCGGAGCCTTATAGCCGGTGCTCGGCGAGATCGGAGCGCCGGCATTGGAGAGCTCGGACAGGTTTTGGGCTTGATTGACGACCCAAACGTGTGCATCTCCGTCGATCGCGATATCTCCACCGACTCCTTCGAACGGCGCGATGATCCCGCCGCCTGTGCCCGAGCAGCTTGGTATGGGCGACTTCGACTCCTTGGTTACACCTTGCCCACTCGTGATCCAAATGTTACCCGCAGCGTCAACAGCGATGCCGCTTGGCTCGTTCTCGGGTATAAGCGGGGCGCCGCAGCTGTATTGCCCAGCGGTGGGAGGATTTACGATGGCGCCCGAGGTCGAAAACTCGTTGAATAGGGTTGCTCCATACGGGACTGCTCCCCAAATGTTGCCCGCCGCGTCGATCGCGATTCCGCTGATTCCACTTGCACCCGGTGGGTTCGCGACCGCAGTCACCAGGGATCCGGTGCTGGATAGCTCAGCAACACCCGCGCCGTATCCTGATGTAGCAACCGCGCCGTATGGAAGCCAGGCGTTGCCCGAGGCGTCAATGGCGATACTTGTTCCGAGCATCGAGGTGGGTCCGCTCGCGTAGGCATTCGCCGGGGACAGCGGCGTACCGTCACTGGAGAATTCGCTGACAGCCCCCGTCCCGGGCGCCCCGTTGTAGTACAGAAGTTCAGCGATCCAGGCATTTCCCGATTCATCGATCGCGATGCTCTGGGGATTGCCGATGCCCCCGCCGGTAAAGCCCCCGGCAGGGGCAAGCATCGCTCCCGAGTGAGCGAGCTTGAAGAGACTGCCTTGCACGGGGCCTAGATTTGTAATCCATACACCGCCCTCGCCATCGATCGCGATAGGGTGCCGGCCCACCGCCCCCCCATCAGTGCTTACGTTCGGGAAAGTGAAGCAGAGCGCAACGGTAAAGTCGTTTGGCTGCGCGGTCAGCACAGGGGCGAAGGCCGTACTTTCGCTCGCGAGAGCGTAAAGCGCCGCGACATTCACTCCGGGGTGATGCGCGATATTGAGAGCGGCCGTAGCTGTGTCGGTGGGTTGCACGCCGTCGGCCGTGCCGTCGGCGGTCGCATTCGCAAACAGGGAGGAGCAACCGCTCCCATTCGTCGAACCGACGCAGGCGGCGAGGATGTCAGCCAGTGTATCCAGCTCACTCTGTGGAACGACACCGCTGCCGACCGGCGTAGCTGTCAGCGCCGCTCCCGTGGACAGATCCGCCAAGCTCGCGGCGTTGGCAAAGGCGTTGGCGATGCCAACCTGGGCCAGGGGCGTACCTGAGCTTGAAACATGGGTGGCATCGGCTGCAAAGCCTGCCATAGCGTAAGCCGCGGCAACTGTGGAGACCTCGTTGACCGTGATCTTGGCCGTCATGTTAGCGAAGCTGCCAGAACTGGGACAGCTTCCCAGCACTGCGAGCAAGCCCGAGGCGGCGTTGTTGCCAGAGCCCGAATCTCCACCGAGCGTGTAGAGGTAGACTTGCGTGCTTGCCGTGCAGGTGTAGGCTCCTTCGATCGTAAAGCTACCGTCGGACTTCGTTACGGTGTAGGCGCCGATGGAGTCGGATGCGCCGGTCACGGCGGCCTCTAACAGAGAGACAGAAGGCTTTCCGTAGCCCGTGGTGTTGGCCGCCAGCAAGTAGATTCGGGTTCCGACGATGGGAGTGTCTCCGTGGCGGACGGTTCCGCTCGGAGCCGCTGAAGGGGGTGGTGGGGGAGCCGCTGGAGGTGGTGGTGCCGAAGTGATCGGCGTCCCCGCGGCCGCTCCGGGGCTGTTATGGCTCGAGCAGCCGACCAAGATCAGACATAAACACGAGAGTGAAACAGCAGCAAAGCGCATGCTCAAAGCTCCGGATCCGAGGAACCCGCGAGACCCAACTCCTCATAGACGCGACAACCTCCTGTTTTATTCCTTACTACCGAAGGTCTTCATCGCCCGATGCGGATTCCCAGCAACATGACCTTGATAGTGGCCGTTCCCGTTCCTACACGTGGCATCGTGCGCACTGCAGTCTGGCAATTCGATCTTCGGCGACCATTGAGCTTACCGGCTGCGTGGGCGGGTAGGTCACCGTCGCGCAGTTCCAACCCGTGAGTAAGCCGTGGGCGGCTAAATCACCGAGGTAACAGTGAATCCACTTATTGAGTTGGAATAAGGATCTCGGCGAGCGGCCATAGCCGAGTCAAGGAGCCGTGGCGCCCGCGCGCGTGGCGGTGAGTTCGAGCCGCGATTCCCCCTCGGGATATTCCCCCGTGGAGGAGATCTCCATCCATCGCACCAGTCCTCGGACCGCAATCAGCAGCCCGCCTTCCGGGCGAAGCGTCACCCCGTAGCGCACGCTGGCGCATCTAACCCCTGATCCCATGGCGGCGGTTCTTAGCTTGTATTATCGAGTGGGTCAGCCCCACCGCCGGGCTTGCCTCAAATCGTTCCGTAGCTCGCGCTGTACGAGATTTTACGCAGGAGCGTGAACATGCACACCGAGGCCCAGGACAATAGCCAGGCAATGCGTCGCACCGGCTGGATCCTCAGCGGCATCGTCATCGCGTTCATGGTCTTCGACGCCGGCGGCACGCTCCTCGCGATTGAATCCATCAGGAAGGCGACGCTCGAGACCGGCTATCCGCTCGGTCTGATGTGGCTGGTCGGCACGCTGGCGCTCATTTGCCTGGTGCTCTACGCGATCCCGGCTACCTGCGTGCTGGGCGCCATCGTGCTGACGGCATTTCTGGGAGGCGCGATCACGACCCACCTGCGGGTTGCGGAAACGCTGACTCCCGAGATGATCCTGAGCCTCATTCTTGGAGTGTTGGCGTGGGGCGGACTATGGCTTCGCGATCCGCGCCTTCGCGTGCTGGTCCCACGCCGCCTGGCCGCACCCGGCTTGACGTTATAGAAAATTGCCGGGCGCACCTAGCCGGCGGCACACGCAACACAGCCGTTACAAACCCGGCTGCCCGACCGGTCAGGTCGGGCCGCGGCGCTCGTCTAACGGCTGGCCGGTCGGTCCGAGCTCCAGCCGTCGATCGCTACGCGCCAGCGGCCGTCGCTGCCGCGGCGGAAAATGTTGATTCCTTTACCGGTGTCGGACGTGACCGCGCCGGTCTTCTTGTCGGTATCGGTTGACTTGTAGGTGTAGCGCTCGAACGCCCAGTCGCCGCTGACGACGAAGCCGATCGAGGTTTTGTCCCAGTGCGTGCGGGTCGTGCCGAAATACTCCGCGAGCCACTTGCGCACTGCCGCCTTGCCGACGATCTCCGGCTCGCCGGGAGACTGATAAACGATGTCGTCAGTCAGATCGGCGAGCAGGGTATCAACGTCATTACTGTTGATCGCAGCGACGTAGGCACCATGCGCCGCCTGCTCAATCGACTTGCTGTCCGCCGCCTGCGCCGACCCCACGCAAAGTGCTATCGATGCAAGGATGCAGACCTTGCGACATGATGATGCACAAGCAAGCATCACTGCCCCTTTGTTAGTTGCGATTCGCACTTTCAGCATACATCGGCTGCCTTTCGGGAGACACACCCCCCGCCCAACAGCGTTTTCGCCACATGCTTCCTGCGATACCCTAGCGGGGGCATTGGACCACCGAGGAGGCGCCGTGCTAGTCGTGACGACCGAGAATGTGCCCGGTCAGCGGGTGCGCGAGGTAAAGGGTCAGGTATTCGGCGTGGTGGTGCGAAGCCGCGGACTTGGCGGCAACATCATGGCGGGCTTGCGTTCCATCGTCGGCGGTGAGATCACCGAGTACACACAACTGCTCGAAGAGGCACGGCGCCACGCTGTGGACCGGATGGTGCGCAATGCGAGTCTCATGCATGCCAACGCCATCGTCATGATGCGCTTCGACTCGGCCGAGATCGGCCAGACGATGAGCGAGATCGTGGCGTACGGAACGGCGGTGGTGCTCGAGCCGATGCCCTGACTATGTTGCGGGCGCTCGTCGTGCTGGTAGCAGCAGGTTTGACCTGCGGCGGAATCGCCCTCATCGCCTGTGGCGTACACGGGCCTGGGTGGCAGCTGCTTGCTATCGGTCTTCTCGTGCTGCTCGGCACGTTGTTCGAGCGCTGGCGCTACCAGCGACTCAATGGCCGGCCCGAGGGTCAGTGGCAGAGAACCGGCGAACGATTCCTCGATCCCTCAAGCGGCGAACCGCTCGAGGTGCTGTTCAATCCCCGCACCGGCGAGCGGCGCTACGTGCGCGGCAACTCGCGGCAGACGAGCGACCCGCCGCCCTGAGCGGCCGGCTGGCAGCGCCCCACTCCGAGAGGCGGCAACCGCCCGGTTATGAAAAACGCATCGAAGCGAGCACCGCGGCAATTCTGCCACCCGGCTCTCGTGATACCGTCGCGGCCATGACAGAAAGCGCTACCAGCGGCACCCCGCAGTTCGCCACGGCTGATTATCCCGACAGGTCAGCCGAGACGACCTGCAGGTTCTGTGCGCAGAAGATCCGCGGTGAACAGTACCGTGTAAACGGCACGCCAGCCTGCGCCGAGGCACGCGGCGGTTGCAGCAGGGGATGCCACGGGACTCGCACAAAGCCTTCGTTCGCGGCGTGCTGTTCGGGGTCGGCGCGGCAGTGCTTGGGTTCGCGATTTACACCGCGTTCGCTCTCACCACCGGGCTCGTAATCGGCTACGTCTCCCTGGCCGTCGGCTATATCGTCGGCAAGGCAATCAGACGGGGTTCAGGCGGCGTCGGCGGACGTCGCTACCAGATCACGGCAGTCATTCTGACCTACATGGCCGTATCGCTGGCCGCGGTCCCGATCGCCATTTCGGTCCACATGAAGCACAAAAGCATTCAACAGCACGCCCAGGCGAGCGAGCTAGGCGTGACGCCCGCAGCAACACCTGCGCCAGCACCACGGCCGCGGATGGCCTTCGCCGCGGCCCTGGGCAGACTGACTGTGGTGGGATTGGCGTCGCCGTTCCTCGAGTTGGGCGAGCCCATGCACGGCATCATCGGCCTGATCATTCTCTTGGTCGGAATCCGCATTGCTTGGCAGCTCACGGCCGCGAAACCGCTGCAAATCTCCGGGCCTGTCGCTGAGAGCCCGCCAGCGATGTCCGCCTAGAGGCCCGGCGCGAAGCCAATCGCCAGCATGGCCACTGCATCCCCTCGCCTGACCCAGAAGTGTGTCAGTTGCGGGGCAGCCCTCGAGCCGGGGGCAGTGGTCTGCAACAACTGCGACGCACTGGTGCACAGGACGCGGCTCGAGCAACTGGCCGAAGAGGCGCGCCTGCATGAAGAGCGCCACGAGCCCATCCAGGCGCGAGACGCCTGGATGAACGCACTGCCGCTGCTACCCGAAGCCTCAACGCAAGCCGCGTGGGTTCGCGGCAACATTCGCCGGCTTAGCGCCACAGCGGCGAGCGCGAAGAGTGCGGCCGCTTCGGCATGGGTCAGGAAGCTTGGCCCACTCGCGCCGCTGGCAGTGCTGCTGCTGAAAGGCAAATGGCTGCTCGGGCTCTTCAAGCTCAAATTCCTCCTCAGCCTGGGTGCGTTCGTCGCGGTTTACTGGGCGCTGTTTGGAGCGAAGTTTGGTGTCGGCTTCGCGATTCTGATTCTGGTGCACGAGATGGGGCACTTCATCGATGTCAAGCGCCGCGGCCTGCCGGCGGAGATGCCGGTGTTTTTGCCCGGATTTGGCGCTTATGTACGCTGGACCGCTCTGGGTGTCACGGCGCGTACGCGTGCCTTCGTCAGCCTGGCGGGCCCCCTGGCAGGCTGCATTGGCGCAGGCGTTTGTGCGTTGTTGTGGATGGATACCGGCAACACCCTGTGGCTCGCCCTGGCGAGTCTGTCCGCGCTGCTCAACGTATTGAATCTGATTCCCGTGTGGGTTCTGGATGGCGGCCAGACGATAAAGGCGCTCAACAAGAGCGAGCGGGTCGTCCTGGCCTGTGCCGCGGCTGCGCTGGCGGCCGGCTTGGGTCAGCCAGCGCTTCTACTGGTCGCCGCCGGTGCAGTCTACAGCCTGTACGCGAAGGACATGCCGGAGGAGTCGAACCGCGCGGTGCTAGTCTATTACGTGATGGTTCTCGCCGCGCTGGGGCTTCTCATGGACCTGGCCCCGGCGGTCACCGCGCAGTCATGAGCACCACGCTCGTCGCTAAGTAGCAATCGGTGCGGACTCACGGCGTAGAGCGGGCGCGCAGGGTACGAAATGCCCGAACCCTGCGCGCCGATGAGTGGCAGCTGCGGAAGCTGCGAAAGGCGGCCTGCCCCTCAGTCGCGGTCGTGCCCGTGGTCGTGATCCCGGTCGTGATCATGTCCATGTCCATGTCCATGATCATGATCCTCCTCGTGCCAGCGCCCGTGCTCCGCTTCCTGGTGGTGCGGCGTGTAAACGTCGTGGTACCAGCGCTCAGACACGAAGTACACCGGCCTGCCGCAGGCGTTGTACTCATAGCAGTGCTTGCCCCAGTGTTTCTCGTACCCCGGCGGCACGTGCAGGTAGAGCGGCTGCGGCGGCGGCGCCGATACCACCACAGGCGCCGGTACCGCGACCACGGGCTGCGGCATCAGCACCTCCGGAGGCGGCAGACCGCCGCCGATCGTGATCTGCCCATAGACGCCCGGAGTGGCGACGTTCACTGAAACACCTATCTCACCCGCGTGAGCGAGCGAAAACGCTGTGCACGCCGTCCCCAGCAGCAGGCCACTCACGACACGGCAGAACATGCGGCTCTTCATAATGCCTCCCAAAACTGCAAAAACATCCTCTGACCGCGCAGCACGAGTGCGTTGGCGGTCAACCCGCAGCGATCATGAAGCAGCGATGGACCTGCGTGATTTGCCGTGGCTCTCAGTTTTTCTCATCCGCTGCAGCCCCCCGCGGCGCGCACCGATGCAACGGCGCGCGCGAGTGTCGCCGTGAGCCGACGTCGGACACGTACGTGAGTCGAGCGCCACGTGGTTCATGGCAAGTTCAGCGAACGGCTGATCGGGGCTGGCCCTTGCCCAGAACGGCAAGCGCTGCGAACGACGAGCTCCGCTGACCGCGGAGTGCAGACCCCGCGGCGGCGAGGGCTAGTTGCCGCGCGTGGAATGCCACTCGTTGAAGGGCGTCACGAAGATCGCAGCGATGCGCCAGCCGGAATGCGTTCTGATGAAAACGCCGCTCCAGCGGACCGGCACGGTCGTCGGACCTTCGGTGAGCAGCAACGGTGTCACGAGGAGCGCTTCCTCGGCAGCCACGCTGGCAACACGCGCCTCGGACAGCTGCGGATCGAGCTTCCAACTACCCTTCCAGCCCTGCGCCAGAAGATCCAGGCTGGGCCGCGTTCCCCACACCGCATCACCCCGCGGCGGTGCCAGCATGAAGTCCTTCGAGTCGAGCAGTACGGCGGCGACCGCGGAGCGGTCGTGGGCGTTCGCCGCATCGATGAAGCGTTTGAACACGGCCATGACGTCGACCTGCAGGCCCGCAGCCGCAGCGGCGGCCACCGCAGGCGCCGGCAGTGGTGCGGGCGCGCTCGTCTGAGGCGCAGGTGCCGGCAGTGGTGCGGGCGCGGTCGTCGGAGGCGCAGCCGCCGGCAGTGGCGCGGTGGCCGGGGCTGCGGGCGCAGCGGCCGGCGCGGTCTCTGCCGGCGGGGAAAGCGCCGGGACTGCGGGCGACGGCGGCGCAGCGGCGGTGCCGGCGTTGCCGAGCACGAGGTAACCGTCCGTGACGAGAAGCCCCTTCTGTTCAGCGTCCGCGCAGCTCAGTGGCGTGACCGCCCCGTTCCTAAGTCCCGTCATGCCATCGCGCCGCCGGTACGGCTCCCCGGACACGCCGTTTGCTTCGCGCTTGCCTTTCTTGGGGTCGACCAGGCAGTAGTAACGCTGGCGTTTGGATCCGGAGCCGACCTCGAAATGCCCGCGGACCACTTCCTTGTCGAGATCCTGGGCAAAGGCCTGCCGGAGGCTGGAGAGAAATCCGTCTTTCGACTCGGCCACCTGGTTGTCGGGCGGCTCCGTGGCCCCCGACGCCGGCGGATCGGCCTGCGTCGCGCCTCCCGGGACTGCGAGCAATAAGAGACCGGACACGGCAATCGGCACGAAGCGCGCCAGCTGCTTCGATGAGCTCACATATCCCCCTGCGTCAGGCTCTGGCCAGATGATTCTAGCGATTCGCGCCGCGCGGTGCGCTCTCAACGCGACGCATGTCGGTGAGCATGCTATCTTGCGCCGCCACGACCGTGGCCCGAGTCGAACATGTTGTCGCACACACCGGCAGCCGGCCCGACCAATGACGCCAGAAGAACCGCACCTCGAGATTCACAAGATTGGCCATCGCTGGATCGACCTCAGCGCGGCCGCCTGCGCGCTGGTGGTGTCGGTCACTTCGCTGTTCGTCGCCATCCGCCATGGCAAGGCGATGGAGCGCATGGCCGAAGCCAACGCCAAACTGGTGCAAGCGAACTCCTGGCCGCTGTTGCAGCGCTTTCAGTCCGACGATGCCCCGGACGGCAGCCACGTGTTTTCCCTGTACGTCATCAACAACGGGGTCGGGCCCGCCAAAGTCGAGCAGGTCGAAGTGTCGTGGAAAGGACAGCCGGTGCGCACCGCGCGGGAGCTGATCCGCCTGTGCTGCGCAAACGGTCAGGACCTCAGCGAGCCCCCCGTGGAGACCAGCGGCCTCATGGGCAGTGTGCTGCGTGCCGGCGAGATCCGCCGGGTGATCGAGTTCCCGGAGGATGCCATGCACGGCAACCTCACCCAGGGTATGAAGGTGTCGCTGAAGGACATCGAGTGGAAGGCCTGCTACTGCTCGGTGTTCGATGAGTGCTGGTCGAGCGATCTGAAGACCATGAACCCGCAGGCCGTGCGGCAATGCCCGCCAGCCAAGGTGCCCTTCGCAAGCTAACGGGGCAGCTGCGGGGCACGGCTCCTGCCGAGCTCCTCGAAAATCCAGCGGCGGAACGCGGCGATCTTCGGCTCCTGCAGCCTGTCGCGGCGGCACACGAACCAGAAGCTGAACGCGCTGGGGATCTCCAGGCTGAAAGGTTTGACCAGCCGCCCGGCATTCAGATCCTCATCGACCAACGGCGCGAGGCCCAGCGCGAACCCCTGCCCCGCCACCGCCGCCGACAGCGCCATGTGACTGTTCGAAAAAAGCGCGCCCCCGGCGCCGTCGAGTAGCCGCGGCACGCCCGCCTGTGCGAACCAGGCGCTCCAGGTCGGCAATCCGGGCGCCACCAGCGAGGACTCATCGTGCAGCAGCAGGCGGCTGTCGATGTCCGCCGGGTCGGGACCGCAGCGCGCGGCGAGCGCCGGGCTGCACACCGGAAACGCGAGCGCCGGTGCGAGCTGCTCGCAGTGCAGCCCGCCGTAATCGCCATCGCCGTAGCGCAGCCCGATGTCGACGTTGTCGCGATCGAAGTCGACGCGGCGGTCGGCGCCGACGATACGCACCTGAATCTGCGGATAGCGCCCGATGAAGCTCGCCAGGCGCGGCGCCACCCACTTGGAAGCGAAGGTCGGCATGGCACTGATCTGCAGCGAGCTGACATCGAAGCTCGCCACCTCCGACAACAGCTGCTCCATCTCGAGGAACAGCGCCTGCAGCCGCGGGGCCAGCGTCTGACCGGTGAGTGACAGCGCGATGCTGCGATGGCCGCGCACGAACAGCGGCGCTCCGACCCATTCCTCGAGGCGTCGCACCTGCACGCTGACTGCAGCGGCGGTCACGCCGAGCTCAGCCGCCGCAGCGGCGAAACTCAGGTGGCGCGCGGCGGCGTCGAAGCTGCGAAGCGCATTCAGGGGCAGATTTCGAATGGGGGTCCCCATCACGGACACTCCGGCGGATTGCTGAGCAACAAATTTTAGGGCGCGCGCTGATTATTTGTCGTTTGAGAAAGGCGCGCCCGGCGGTGATGCTGTGCCGGGCCCGCAAGTTGTGGCCCTGGCAGGAGTTTCGGCGTGCGTGCATTGCTTTTCGGTCTCTGTGGAAGCGCGCTGCTGTGCGCCTCCGGTGCGGCGCCCGCCGCGACCGCCGCGGACAGCCCACTCATCGCGGAGGCATTAGCTGCTGCCGATCGCCCCCCCGAGGACACCGCGCGCGATGCCAACCGCAAGCCAGCCGCGACGCTCGCTTTCGCCGGCATCGGCCCCGGGGACGTGGTCGCGGACTACATCGCCAACAGCGGCTACTTCACCCGGCTGTTCGCGCACCTGGTGGGGCCTGGTGGCCATGTCTACGCGGTGGAGCTCAACGAGATCATCACCTTCCCCAATGTCGCCAAGGGCTACGCCGGGCTCAAGCGGTGGGCGCAGCAGCACCCCAACGCCACTGTGGAAACGGTACCCGCGAGCCGCGGCGCGCTGTTTCCGCGGCCGCTCGATGTGTTCTGGATCTCACAGAACTACCACGACCTGCACGACAAATTCCTCGGACCGGTGGATGTCGCGAGCTTCAACCGCCAGGTGTTCGCCGCCCTGAAGCCCGGCGGCCACTACATCGTGCTCGATCACGTGGCCGCCAGCGGCTCGCCGCTCGAGGTGACCGAAACGCTGCACCGGATCGAGCCCGCGACGGTGAAGCGCGAGGTGCTGGCGGCCGGCTTCGAACTCGAGGCAGAAAGCGATGTGCTCGCCAACCCCGCCGACCCGCACAGCGCCGGCGTGTTCGACAAGTCGATCGTCGGCCACACCGATCAGTTCATCCTCAAATTCCGCCGACCGCTCCAGGCGGCACCGCCCGCCACCCGGCAGATCGAGCCGCAGCTGCCTGAGTCCTCCGCTGCGCTGCTGTCCAGCAGCCGCAGGCCGTGATGCCAAATCAGCTTCTGCGCCAATGCCTGCCGGGCGTCGCGGTCTGCGCGCTGACCCTCACAGCAGCCGGCGCGGCCGATGCTCCCTCGATGCGCGACGGGCAACACGATTTCGACTTCAATATCGGAGTCTGGCGCACGCACATCCGCCGTGTCCTCGATCCCTTTGATGCCGCCAGCCGCGTCATCGAGCTCAATGGCAGCGTCACGGTACGTTCGGTGTGGAACGGTCGCGCGCAGCTTGAGGAGATTGAGGCCGACGGACCCCTCGGCCACTGGGAAGGCATGACGCTGTTTCTCTACAACCCGGCGGCGCACCAGTGGAGCCAGAGCTTTGCGAGCAGCAGGCTGGGGGCGCTGAATGCGCCACTCATCGGAGCCTTCCATGACGGGCGTGGCGAGCTCTACGCCCAGGACAGCTTCCACCAGCGCACTATCCTGGTGCGCGGCGTCTGGTCCGACATCCAACCGGACTCGCATCGCTACGAGGAGTCTTATTCGGACGACGGCGGCAAGACCTGGGTCCCCGCCTTCAGCGCCCAACTGAAACGGCAAGGCACCTAGCTAACGAGCACGCGAGCGGCGCGCGGCGGGACGTTTGCCCGACTGGCGTCGGCCGCTGCGCGTCTCGCGCTGGTAGGGATTGGCGTCGGTGCGATACTCGATGAAAACCGGCGTGGCGAACAGATCGTAGGTCTTGCGGAATACATTCGCCAGGTAGCGCGTGTAGGCCTCCGGCACGGAAGCAGTCTGGTTGCCGTGGATGACGATGCGCGGCGGATTGCGGCCGCCCTGATGCGCGTAGCGCAGCTTGATGCGCCG
>Ga0070731_10004183_pt1 | contig 12557 bp, 15 predicted proteins | sample Coa_R1_2_FD_66448 | JGI IMG/M metagenome (GOLD analysis project Ga0070731, IMG submission 66448) | Surface soil microbial communities from Centralia Pennsylvania, which are recovering from an underground coalmine fire - Coalmine... | ecosystem: Environmental > Terrestrial > Soil > Unclassified ... | reverse complement strand
CCGCTTCCTGCGTGGTGCCGGCCTTGATCGTCGCGCCGAGTTCTTCGACCAAACCCGAGAGCGATTCACGGCCGCGGCTATTCGAGAGGACGGCCGGTAGACCTGCTTTGGCAAATGCCCGGGCCAGGTTCGATCCGAGCGCGCCTGCGCCGATGATGCCAATACTCATACGTTTCTCCTATGCTACCTTCCGCGACCGTTTCGCTCCGAAGCAATTGGACTTCGTGCACTGACATGTACTGGCTAGCCGCCTTGAAGAAGCGACCAGGTGCGCTATAAAGGCTTGGAATCGAGGAACGCGTAGAGCGCCGCGATCTTGTCATTGCGAACGATGATCACATCCAAGCCCGTGTACTCGGGCGCTTCGCCGCGCGGACCGGAACCCCAAGCCAGGCGGCCGGCATTCTGGAGCGCCTGAGGATCGCCGTGCGGCGTATAGACGAAGTGCGGATGTGTCGCGCGAAGTTCGCCAGCAAATTTGTCGAGAGCTTCACGCCCGACGAATGTTCCGGGCGGCACATACAGTACGCAATCTTCGGTATAAAGCTCGTTAATCGCCGCGCGGCGACGCACTGCGTCACCTTCGCCGAAAACTTCCTGAAGATTGCGATGAAGCAGTTGGTGGATGCGGTAAGTCATAGCGCTTCGCTCTGACTAGTTGAACAGCTTGTTCGCCGCCTTCGCGACCAACTCGCCTTGATGGCGGGCACCGGCGAGCTCGGTAGCACTCGGCTGGCGTTGCCCCTGCCCACCAGCGATCGTTGTGGCGCCATAGGGAGCACCGCCGACGATCTCGTCCAAAGTCATTTGTCCTTGGTGGCTGTACGGCAGGCCGACGATGGTCATGCCGAAGTGCAGCAGGTTGGTGATGATCGAAAACAGCGTTGCCTCCTGTCCGCCGTGTTGGGTAGCGGTCGAAGTGAAAGCGCTGCCGACCTTGCCGTTCAGCGCACCGCGCATCCATAGGCCGCCCGCCTGATCCAGAAACGCGGCCATCTGGGAGGAGATGCGCCCAAAACGGGTCGGCGTGCCGACAACGATGGCGTCGTAGTCGGCGAGCTCACTGACGGCCGCCACCGGCGCTTTCTGGTCGAGCTTGAAGTGGGCAGCCTTGGCTACGTCCGCGGGAGCTGTTTCCGGTACCCGCTTGACGTCGACCGTGGCACCCGCGGATCGAGCGCCTTCGGCGATGGCGTGGGCCAAAGTCTCTACGTGCCCGTAGGAAGAGTAATACAGGACCAGAACCTTAGACATTGCCGACCCCCTTGGATGTTTCCGGTGACTTGTGTGCGATCGAACGCCCGGAGCGCGCGTCCAGGCTCCACGGACCGGCGCCGAAGTAAGTGATCTGCAGAAGGCCGCCTGCAATCATCACGTCCTTTAGGAAATGGAACATCTGGTTCTGGTCAGCGAAGTTGCGATGAAAGAAGAACGCGGTCACCACGCTGAACACGGCCATCGCCAACGACGCGAGGCGGACCCTGTAGCCAGAGAGCAGCATCAGGCCGCCGCCCGCTTCGATCGCCACTGCGCCGATGAACGCAAGTGGTGGCATCGGCAGCCCGACGGACGCGATATAGCCGACCGTCCCAGCGTAGTTGCCCAGCTTGCCCAGCCCGCTCATGAGGAACGGGGCACCGAGCAAGACGCGACCCAGCAGCGGGACATACTTGTTGCTCTCCATGATGGTCTCCTTCATATGGGGATGATGCTAGAGGAGCAATGATTCTTTGCAAATTCACTAATTTGCAAAGAATCATTGCTCGTAGTAGAACGATTGAGGCCAAGTTTTGGCTCCATCCGATGGACGAACTTTCAGACCTCAATGATCTTCGGCTCTTCGTCGAAGTGGTCGAGCGCGGAAGCTTCACTGCGGCCGCCCGCAGCCTGGGCTTGCAAACGTCGAAGCTGAGCCGGCGCGTTCGCGCCTTGGAAGACGAATTGGGAGTCCGCCTGCTCAATCGTACAAGCCGCAGCCTCTCTCTGACTGAGACCGGGCGGCAGTTTCACCAGCACTGCCTCGCGGTCGTAGCGGAGGCAAAAACCGCCAAGGAAATCGTAGATCGGACGCGGACCAAACCGCAGGGCACTGTCCGGATCAGCTGCCCGCTGGGACTACTCAGTTCGGGGATCGCCAAGATCATTTCGCGATACGTCCTGGACAACCCTCAGGTGCAGGTCTTAGTGGATGCTACCAACCGCCGTGTGGACGTCATTGAGGAAGGTCTCGACTTCGCCATTCGGGTCAGGCAGCTCCCACTGGAGGACACGGATCTTGCGGTCCGGCAGCTGGGTTTATCGATCCAGATTCTGGTTGCGAGCCCGGAATTGGCGGAGCGCTTCGCGGCGCCCATGTCGATCGAGTCGTTGGAGGGATGGCCGACGCTTTCGATGACCAACAAGAGCGAAAAATACGTCTGGAAATTGATTAACGCTGACGGTCAAATAACGTCGTGGGCGCATCGGCCCCACTTGGCGACGGACGATCTTGCCAGCCTGCGAACTGCGGCGCTGCTTGGTGTTGGCGTGACGCTACTTCCCCGCGAGCAGGTGGACGACGATATACGGGCTGGCAAGCTTCAGCACCTATTGCCGGGCCTGGCAGAAGCACCGGGCCTCGTTCACGCTGTCTTCCCGACGCGACGAGGTATGGTTCCGGCGGTCCGCCACCTGCTTGATGCTCTTGTCTCGGGGTTCGCCAAGTAGGTAACAGTGGTTATTTTCCACGTGCTGATCTTTCGCGCTCGCGTTCCCGCTGGCGCTCGTCGTCGCGATCGCCGTGGTCGCGGCATTCTGCCTGGCAGCTAGCCCACCTCGACCGTCAGGCCAGCGTCGAAGAGCGCGTTCTCGTTCACGCCGTCTTTCGCATAGCCGCGCGGATTGCAGAGCACGCGCGCGCCGTTGACGACGTAGTCGAAGCTGTCGTGCGTGTGGCCGTGGATCCACAGGCCGGCGCAGCGGCCGTCGATGAGGTGCTCGGCCCCGGAGACGAAGCAGGCATTCAGCGCCGAGCCGGCGAAGCGCGGATGGATGCTCTGCAGCGAGGGCGCGTGGTGGGTGATGACCACCGTCGGCCCGCGATGCGGCTCGGCAAGCCGCGCCGCGAGCCATGCCGCGTCCTCGGCGAAGAGAGCCGCCGAGGCTTGCGGCGTGAACGGCGCGTCGCCCGCGCGCACGACGCTGAAATCGCGCATGAAGCGCTGCGCTTCGCACATCGCCGCCTCGCGCGCCTCGCCTTCGCCCGCGGCGAGGAAATCGGTCCACAGCGTCGCGCCGAGGAAGCGCACGCCATCGATCAGCGCCGCGTCGCGATCGAGCACGCGCACGTTGGTCCCGGCGGCGAGCCGCTTCAGCTCGGCCGGCGTGCCTTCGATCGTGCCGCCGTAGAACTCGTGGTTGCCGGCGACGTAGAGCACCGGTCTTGCGATGCGCGAGGCCCAGGCGATCGCGCGCTCCGGCCGCGCGATGTCGCCGGCGAGGATGACGAGGTCGGCGCCCTCACCGGGGAGCGGCAGATCGCCCTTGCTGAGATGCAGGTCGGAGAGAATGTTCAGCTTCACAGCTTGCGCCGCTCCACCTCGGTGGCGCGCCAGCCCTCGGGCAGCTTGAGCGAGAACCCCGGCGCTCCTATGATCGTGAACCCGGACATCCGCTTTGGGTCGAAAGCAGTCATTCCACGCCTTTGTTCTTGGGCACGCTATCCGACACAGTGGACTCGGTCACGATAACAACTACTATCGAACTTGACCGTCTTTTCTGACTTTCAACAATCCATATTATTGAAAGTTAGAAAGTGACGGTTAGATACCACTGCTGCTTGGGAAGCTGCATACGAGTGTTTGCTTCGCCACCCGCTAACGCCGCTGATTCTAAGGGCTCCACACCGTCAGCTCAAGGCTGACATTCTCTGCGGTGGGCGCGGAATTCTGATGGGTCGTTATGTGATCGAAGTGGCGACCGCTGAACGCTGCGAAGGTTGGGCGCAGATCGAGGCGTTTACCACCAGGCCGGCGCCGACGTTGTATGGGCAGCATAGAACGTGCGAGCAGCCTAGTGCGTCACTTGCTCCGTGGCGGTTTCGTTGCGCTTGCATTTCGCCCAGAGTTTACTTTGCGCCAGATCATCAATGCACTGCTCAACGCAGTCATTGTCGTCTTGCGCGACTTGACAGCTCTGAGGCTTCATCTTGTCGCTCTCGATGGTTCCGGGGCTGTCGAATATGTTCGAAGTGGATGGCCCAAGGCCACCGCACGTAAAACCTCCTTAGGTGTTACCAACGCAGACATACTAGTGGTAAAGCGGTCCCGATCGGGGAATGCTAAAGGGCCCCGCTTTCAATGGCGTTGACAGCTATAAGTCGCCAGCCCGAATGGATCGACATAGCTGATCGGATTGCCCTGAACATATGCATAGGTGTTCAGACCCCACCGAGCCTAATCGGATCGCTCTGGGCATACCGTCCGATCCCCGGGTCATAGTCCCGCGCCATGTTGCAGTGAATATTTGTTTCACTGTCGAAGTATTGACCAGGCAATCTCAGCGGGAATGTGATTGATCCGAGTCCGGACGGATTGCTGTTCGGCGTATCGTTGCCGAAGGGTTCCTGGTTGTTCCAGGTCCAGACGGTCGTGCCGGTGGAGTCCGCAACGAGGCGCAGGGTGTTCAGATATTTCGGGTCTTAGCGCAAGCGGGTGCGCCTTAGATCTTCGACAGGAGCCTCTCGTATTCGCTGTGCGGACCGATCCAGAACCAAATCACGACGTCGTCCTTGAGGACGCCTACCGCGCGCCAATCGAGGTCAATTCGAACCGAGTAAATCGGAAGGTTGCTGTGGACCTTCTTGAAGCGCAGTGAGGGGTGCGAAGAGTTCTCGCTCCAGAGTCGATAAGCCGATTGAGCCTTTGTCTGGATCGCACTCGGGGCTCCTGAGAGAAGCTCCCTGAACTCCGCGGTCGTGTGCGACCGCACGGACCTTAAAGCGGCTTGGTGCGGCCGGCAGCGTGCTCAGCCAGCGCCTTATCCGCGAGCTTGGCCAGCAGGCCCTGCGATTTCGCAAATGACTCGCTCCAACGCTTTTCGGAGGCGAGCTCCTCCAGCACGATCGCCGCCATGGCGTCCTGCTCGGAAGCCGGGAGCTTAGCTACCTGACTGAGGGCCTTCTCAAGGAGCTGCGTCATTTCGGGAATCTTACTCCTGCCTACCCCGAGCCGTCGAATTCTGGCAAGCGGCTAGGAAGTTGGTGTGTTCAGGTGGTCGGGGTGGATGAAGTACAGATTCAGCGCGGTGGACGCGCACTGGATTGACTTCGGGGTGTTGTTGAGATTGGTCTGAGTACCCGCGAACTTCACCGTGATGTTGTGGGATTGGTTGCGGCGCAATTTGTCTTAGGTCCGTCAACGCTCGAATGACCGCTTTCAGTGAGATGGACGCCCCCGCCCGTAACGGCATCGATGTGCCAGAGTGGAAGCGTCACTTCAACCACTGAACCGAGAGGGGCGTCCGAGATGAAGGTTACGACGGTAGGCCAAAAGCGGACATCACAAGTTGATCGACTACTTCTTCTTTCCGCCGCGAGGGGGTGCACGCTCAGGGCGGGCAGGTGTGCGTGGCGGTGGCGAAACCGTCTGCGATCCACGTCGGCTGTCCGGATGGTTTGCCTGACCCGGGTTGCGTTGGTTGTACTGATCCTTCAGCCACTTCTCTTCCCAAAAGTTCTTGCCAGCCATAGAGCCTCCAGTCTGGACGACTATGCGCGTGGATTTTTAATTGCTCATGTTTTCGTGGATGCAAGCATTGCCGCAAGAGAGTCCATGTAGTCACGCCAATGAACAATCTTGCGGTCCTTAATGACAACAACAGAGCAAAAGCGGTTGTCATAGGCTTTACCCGTGGAGGACGACACGCCATGCACCTCATACTCGAGGATGACTGTGCACTGGTCCTGTGAGCGATGCACAACGAGGCCCTCGGCACTCTGCAAGCGCATCCCGTAGCCCTCCAAGGCCTTCATATAGTTGTGCCGAGATTCGAGCTTGCCGGGCCAACCCGGAAAGCGGTAGAGGAACTCGAACACTGCATCGTCGGCGACGGTATCCCAGAAATGATCGCCATCTACGAGTCCGTCCAAACCATTCATGACGATGTCGAAGAATGGGTTCAATGGGGAAAATCTAGCGTACTTTTCGCTACTCACCATCGATCTCCGATGGGCCTTTTCAGTTTACGGCCTAACGTCCGAAATCAGCGGCGCTCATGGCGTCCGCTCTGGATTGAAGGGTTAGGTGGCTCTTTCCGTGTAAACCGCTCCAATTCCGACAATGGCGGCCAGGAAGAAATATCCAGTCCTTCTGGAGACCAGGCCTCCAATTCAGCCATTCGTCCATTGCGCTCAATAAGTACTACCCCAACTGCAACGCCATCTGCATTGCGGCCTCGATACGAGGCCAACTCAGTAAACGGATTTCCAGTAAGTGGCTCTGCATCAAATGTGGTGCCGAATAGCACGGTTGGGCACTTACCGCAGCCGCAGCGAGCAACGACCTTCAATGACGTGATTTCGGAAATGCGGGAAGGAGCTTCCCGTTCTAGCAAACTGGCAAGTAAAGACTGCTCTTCTGCCGACAGTTCTCGGCGGTGCGGAATGCAATAAGTCCTACGCTCGCCCATGAGCCACCTAACGTCTGAGTTCAGGTCCGCACCGCCGATAACGTTACACGCAATGGCAGACGCTGTTGCTACTTCCCTTTCCCTCCTCCGCCACCACTTCCGGTTCCGCTTCCACCACCTCCGCCTGTGGTCCGCTCTATCGGTTCCCTCTTGCTCGCCCGTTCGGCTTTCTGTTTGCGATCCGCACTCTTGCTACCCTTCGCGTTGCTTGACTTATCCTTCGCGTCTTTATCCGCTGCTACGGCTGCCCTGAGCAGGCCATCACCGGAGCTCACCAATCCCGCTCCCAGAGTGACTACAGCAATAGAAGCAATTGCGATCGCAATCAACTTGACGGTTTTCACATCCATCTTTGAATCCCCCTTTTTACTGGTAAACAACAGGAATGCTGACTTGGTCCGCTGAGCTGTAGCAAATATCACCAACTTTCTTGTTCTGGCTGTCGTACATCGCCAGCGGCGGCAACCCTTGCTTTGGCCCGCCTCGCTCATGATCGACTCCACATCGAAGCCCATTGGCATCTCCTTCGCGCTGATAAAACTCCCACCAGACCCGAATTGTCTTGGGGAACCCGCGAAAATCGACTGGCGTCCTCAGAACTACCCGTTCAGCTCCTCCCCTAACAAACACGGGGCGCATTGCGAAATCCTCAAAGACGTATGAGCCGATACAAGACGGCGTTTCCTCGCAAGACTTCTCAGTGGCAGTGCCAATCCCATCGGAGGTCTTCGCTTCATCATGGAGAACCACGATCCCTGCAAATACCGTAGCGCCTTCCTTCGAATCCTTAGTCGTCGGAAACAGTTCCCACTCGAGATACGCTCTGGATCTGGCGTTGTCCAGTTTTATGAATTGCACGTTCTTCCTTAGCTCAGAATCAAACTTGGCGCCTTTGGCAGTCGGCGTCCACAACAATGGCGCGGTCACATATGCTAGGGCACCAAACGCAGTCAATAACAATGCAAGCATAGCTAGAAGGAATACCCCCCTTTGACCTATGCTGATCAGGTTCAGAATCTCAGGTCGGAATGTCAGCGGAATGACGACAAAGGCGACCCCAACTGCGCCTGCAACCGTCAAAGAGCCAACATTCTCGGGAACAACCCTGTACATGACGGCACCACAGAATAATGCGAACAAGAACCCGGCCAGTTGCACCGGCGTTCTGATTCTGGGCGCCACTTCGACCGCGGTCTCGAAAATTGACAACCCGACTCCTTCAGGCGCTTCGCAACGCGCGGGCGACCGGTCCTCGTCACCTACCGTTTACTCAGTACCAATTCCCCGCCGTGAGGCCGCGACACAGGCTTCGGTACGATTCGAAACGCCGAGTAGCCGAAAAATATCCTTTGCATGCTGCTTCACGGTATTTTCAGAGATGTTGAGTTCGCGGGCGATCTCGCGATTTGCCTTACCGCATGCAAGACCGCGAAGCACCTCGAGTTGTCGGTCGGTAAGCCCATCCCGTCCGTTGACGCGAATTTCGACATTCACATCGTTGGAAGCGACCTTGGCAGCTCGTTGGAGCGCAACCGACGGCACGTAAGTGCCACCTTGTTGCACGAATTGAATTGCCGAAATCATGAGCGGAATAGACAAAGTCTTGGGAATGTATCCTCGCGCCCCAGCCACAAATACGGAGCGGACCGTCTCGCCATCGTCAACCGCAGAAATCGCAATCAACGGGATGTCTGGAGCGGCCTTGCGAAATTTGAGTACCGAATCAATCCCCGAACAGCCAGGGAGGCCCAAGTCGAGAAGCGCAAGCCCGAATCCCTGTTTAGCGTGCACGCGCTCAAGGGCACCTTCGAGTGTGGATTCAATGAAAACCTCGGCACGCGCAATAGCTCGCTTGATTACCGCCGGCATAAATTCCAATATGACCGGATGGTCGTCAACGAGCAGCACGCGCATTGTGATTTCCCCTACTCCCTAAAACTCACCCCATTGCTTGATTCTTGTTGTTCTTCCCCCAATCGAAAAACTGGTTTCTTGTACGTTTGAGGTTACGCGCCTGCATGCTGTCGTACAAGCACGACAACACTCCTTTGCAATTACAGTAACCTTACAAAGCCGCAAGGCTATATCCGGTTGTCCTGCCCAAGAGATTGCCCCCCACTCTCTTACTTGATAGCCGCTGAAATTATTGGTGAGTCAACATTGCGTTTATGGCGGTCACCTCCGATTCACCGAGTATCCCGCTTGCCGCTTTGAGCTTGAGCCCCTGCATAAGCGCCTCGTAGCGCGCCTTCGCGAAGTCGCGCCGCGATTGGTAGAGCTGCTGCTCGGCCGAGAGCACATCGTTGTTGATGCGGATGCCCAGCGCGTACCCGGTCTTGTTTCCCTTCACGGCATTCTGCCCAGCCTCCAGAGCGGCCTTCAGCGCATCAATCTGTGAAGTGGCGCTCAAAACGCCCGCGTAGGCCTCTTTTGCATCCGCACGGGCTTTCCTGCGCGCTTCCTCAAGTTGCGCTGCCGCCTTGCGCTTGTTGGCGATGGCCTCCGCTACCCGCGAACTCGTCCCGCCTCCGGAGAAAATCGGAATCGTGAACTGGACACCGGCCTGGCTAGAGCGGACGCGCGTTGAGAAGTCGACAGGGTTTGCGAGCGTACCCGAGGAATAGTTCGCTCCGGAGGACATCGTGAGATCAAGGGTCGGCGTGTATTCGGCGCGGTTTCTCTGCACTTCCGCGTCGGCTGCGGCCTCGGCGGCTCGTTGCATCCGCACGGTCGGATTGTCCTGTGCTGCGCGATCCGCCCAAGCTTGCGGATCTTGGGGTTCGATCCGGGGTGAGCCGGCCTCGGGTCCCAGGCTTGAGAGCCGTGCTGGCGCCGTCCCAATCAGCCTTTCTAACTCGGTCCGTTTTGTCTCCAGATCATTCTGGGCGGACACTTCCTGCGAGCGCGCCTGCTCGAGCTTCGATTTGGCGTCGTACATGTCGGTAATGGCCGCAACCCCCGTCTCATAGCCGCGCTTCGCCTGGCGCCACTGCTCATTCAGCGCCCTAACTTGAGCCGCGACGGCCGTCACACTCTCCTCGGCTACGAGCACGTCGAAATAGGTCTGGGCAACCCGCAGGATCAGGTCCTGCTCGGCAAGCGCGAACTGCGCTTCGGCTTGCTCGGCGAGACGCTCTGACTCCGAATAGGCATAGAAATTCTGAAATCGGATCAACGGCTGTGTCAGCTGTAGCGCATAGGTCCACGCCCGCACGTTGCGCTCGACCGTCGGCGTATCCGAAAACGTGGTCTGCGCGCGCGTCGAGCTATCGTTGCCAGTCACGCTGACGCTGGGCAGGAGCCCTGCGCGTGCCTGTGGAACTTTTTGTAGTGCCGCCTCCAGCGTGTACCGAGCCGCCTCGTAGGTCGGGTCGTTTGCCCGCGCGCGCTGATAAATCTCGGCGAGGTCCGCCGCCCACGATTCGAGCGGCACGGCGAGCCACAGCGCCGCGCAAAACAGTGCGCGCACAAAATCCTGTCTCACCGCTCGCGTCCGCTGTCGAACAAGACCTTGCGCACGGGGGATAGCAGGTACTCCATCACCGAACGCTGCCCCTGATGGATCTCGACCACGACCTGCATGCCAGCGGCAAGCTTGTAGTGCTTTCCTTGCGCTTGGAGCTCCTGCGCCTTCAACGCGACGAGCGCCCGGTAGTTGAGCGTAGGGGGTTGTTGTTTATCTTTGTCGGAATCCTTTTGCGCCGACCCCGACTGAGCCTGCCCTTCGCTCGAATCCGGCCCCAAGTTAATGATCTCCCCTTGTAGCAGCCCGTACTTCTGGAACGGATAGGGCGCAAGCTTCACTTGAACCGTCTGGTGCAGATAGACAAAGCCCACGTCGTCGTTCTTGACCATTACCTCGGCCACCAGCGGCTCGTTCTCGGGTACGAGTGACAAGAGCACCGTCCCTGGCGATACAACCGTGCCAATCGTGTGCGTGGCGAGATCCTTGACGACCCCGGTCTGGGACGCTTTCAGCTCAAGCAATCCGACTTTGTGCTCCTGTTTGATCGTCTCTTGTTCCAGCTTGCGAAACTGTCCTTCCGCCTCCACGCGCTCGTTTTGGAGATCGCTGCGGTACTTGGAAGTGGCCTGGCTGACTTCCTTGCGCGCCTGCGCAACCGCAGAAGCGAGGCTCGCAACGGTCGACTCCTGTGCCTTGAGATCCCGGGACTTCTCCAAGTATTCGCGCTGCTTGTCGCGCACCACCACCTGCGGCGCGTAGCCGTCCTTACCCATGTCCGCATAGGCGTCGGCCTGCTGCTTCAGGATCGGGGTCACTTCCCGCAGCTTGGAGAGCACTTCGACCCCGGCCTCGTAGTCGCGCTCGGCGCGCTTTAGCGCTTCTTCGGCCTTGTTCAAACTATCCAAGTATGTCTGGCGCCGGTCGCGATACTGCGCCTCGACCTGGCGGTAGAGGTCCTCCGGCACGTTGGCGCGATCGCTGAGCGGCCGACCCGATAGTTCCGCGTCGATCCGGCGTAACTGCAAACGCTTGAGCGCAAGTTCCGACTCGATTGATTTCTGGTCCGCTTGCGCAATCTGCGTGTCCATGCGCATCAGCACCTGCCCCGCCGACACCGATTCGCCCTCCTTCACCAGAATCTCCTGCACGATCCCGGCGTCGGAAGGCTGCACGATCTTGACGTAGGACTGGGGGATGAGCCGCCCTTCGGCGCTCGCAACGATGTCGAGTTTGCCGAATATTGCCCACGCGAGAAGTACCACGAAGAGAACGCTCACGCTGTACATCACCGCGCGCGGCAACCGCGCCGGTGGGCTCTCCTGAATGGCGAGGAGACCCGGCGCGAAGTCTGCGGCTTCGGGCGAGATGGGCCGGCGTTGCAAGCGGATTCGCTCCGAAGACCAGATCCGCCGGTTGCGCTATTTCAGCCGCGCCACCTCGGTGCCCGCACTGGATGGCGAAATGCTCTGCGGGGCCGCGCCGAACTGGCTATTGGACAACGTCGATTCCGCAGCCGCCACACCAACGCCCGTCAGATTGCCGTTGAGCCCGTAGTCATAGGCGAGATCCCCTCCCAAAGCGGCGGTGTTGCTGCCGGCCAGGTGCGCATCGAGCAGGGCGGAAGTCAAGCTCCACGCGTTCATCCCCGGGTTCGCTGCCTGCGCCTGGTTGAACTCGCTTACCAGTCTCTGGAAATCGAAGGTTTCGACCTTCGCGTTCGAGAGCACGTTGCCCGAGCCCGGCGCGTAGTCGGACATCGCCGCTGCCACAACCTGCAGCGTCACGATGTTCTGATCGCTAGGCGAGCCGTACCAGTCTTTGAGCGTGATCGCATCGTTCGCACCGACATCCAGAATGAGATCGTTGCCGTTCTCCTGGAACGCGAGATCCGCGTAGGAGAACGTTCCACCGAGCGAGATCGTGTTGCCTTGCCCGGCGCTCGCATCGACCGCGTCCTGCCCGTCGCCCGCATCGAATGCGATGACGTTGTTCCCGGTTCCAGTCGTGATGACGTCGCTGCCGGCTTCACCGATCAATAGCTCGTCGCCCGTTCCGCCTCCGAGCGTGTCTGCGCTCGCGGCACCAATCAGCAGCTGATTACCCCCGGCGTCAACCGTCTGCAACCCAGCGGCGGTGAGAGAGCTGTCCCCGACCTGTACGCCGCTCGCGTCGACCGCGGTGCTGCCGGCAGTGCCGTCGCTCCGAGTCCAACCCTGCTGATACGCGCTGCCAGTACCGTAGGAAGTCAGGTAGTCGATGTAGCTCCCGTCGGCGTTCACCACGTCGTAGCCGTACACCGCCGTGGAGGCGGAGTAGGTGCTGGTTGTGCTCGAACCGTCCGCATTGACCGTCTTAGTCAACGTGCTGCCATCGTCCGCCTTGTCGTTCTCCCCGCTCGTGCCGTTGGAGGCCGTCCAGCTCTGCT
>Ga0070731_10004182_pt1 | contig 12560 bp, 10 predicted proteins | sample Coa_R1_2_FD_66448 | JGI IMG/M metagenome (GOLD analysis project Ga0070731, IMG submission 66448) | Surface soil microbial communities from Centralia Pennsylvania, which are recovering from an underground coalmine fire - Coalmine... | ecosystem: Environmental > Terrestrial > Soil > Unclassified ... | reverse complement strand
CTCCGGACGCTGCTGGGACAGGAGATCCGGGAGGTTCGAATAGACGGACGGCACCTTCCAGCGTTCGGCACAGCGGGCCGCCCGATTCGGGTCGGCATCGCAGACCGCCACGAGATCCGTCCTGGAACAGGCGCGATAGGAGGCGGCATGCGTGGTGATCCCCTGGATGCGGGGATCGTCGGCCATATCGCTGCCCATGCGGCCGCAGCCGATCAGCACCGCCCGGTATCCCATTAGGCGTCGGTCTCCGGTGGACGGACGAAGGGGATCGCGACGGACCGCCGATCGAGAGTCACGTCGGCCGCGTCATCGCGCCCAGCTTGAGTTCGGCCAGCTTCCAGTCCTCCTCATTGTCGATGTCCTGGACCTCGAGTTCGGACACTTCGAGGGGAACGGTATGTTCGGCGAAGAGCCTCCGCTGGCGGAGCATGCTGTCGACCCGGACGCAGTAGAACTGGCCGCAGTCGTGGTACGCCGGAGTCAGGTCCTGCGAGCGGGAGGAGTAATGTTCCGGCCAGAACATGACGGCCCGGCCGCTCTCGATCTTCAGCGCGCGCTGGATGGGATAGCTGAAGCGGACGACGGGAACCACGGAGTCCGCGCCGCTCTCCCGCAGGAGCTCCATGGCGCGTTTCAGCTTGTCGGGCGTGACGAAGGGGGCCGTGGGGTAAATGCAGCAAAGATAGTCGAAGGGGCGGCCGAGGTCCCGGTAGCGGAGGATCACCTCTTCCAACACGTCGACGGTGGTGGCATGGTCGTCCGACGATTTGGCGGACCGCAGGAACGGGACCTTGGCCCCGTACGAAGCGGACAGCCGGGCGATCTCGTCGTCGTCGGTGGAGGTCATGACTTCGTCGAACGCGGCGGATCCGATCGCGGCGTCGATGGAGTACTTGATGATGGGGACGCCGAGGAAGGGCTTGATGTTCTTCCGGGGGATCCGCTTGCTTCCGCCGCGAGCCGGGATGACGGCAAGTGTTTTTGCCATGGGGATCCGTTGGGCTATGCTAGTATGGATCGCGCTCACTGTAAATTCAAAACATCCAGTGGACCGGGAACGCCCCGGATCGCCCGCGCGCCGGGCCTCCGAAGGATGGCGCCGCGCGGATCGGGGGTGGTGGAGGATGAACCCAGCGACCGATGGACTTGGTGGTCAGGGCTTGTGGTGAATCGGGCCGCCCTTTCTCTCCCTCGAGGCCTCCTGTGGGCACCTTGTTGATCCGCGCGGATGCGAGCGTCCGGATCGGGGCGGGACACGTCATGCGATGCCTGGCCTTGGCCCAGGCGTGGCAGGAGGACGGCGGGGACGTGATCCTGCTGTCCTCCCCGGGAATCGAGCCTTGGATCCCAAGGCTGGAGGCGGAGAAGATCCGCGTCCGCAGGATGGACGAGGTTCCCGGCAGTCGGGAGGACGCCGCCGGAATGGCGGCCCTGGTCCGGGAGACGTCCGCGGTCTGGGCCGTCCTGGACGGCTACGCCTTTACCCCCGAGTATCAGGGCCTCCTTGGGCAGGCCGGCGTGACCTTCCTCTTCATCGATGACGAGCCTCGGGATCCTTCGCCCGCGGCGGCGCTGACGCTCCACCCCGGCCTTCAGTCCCGGGAGGGCGGTTCCCACCGGGGAGGCGCCCGGCGAACCCTGCTGGAGGGCGGTCGGCACCTTCTCCTCCGAAAGGAGTTCCTTCCGTGGCGCACGTGGACGCGCGCCGTGCCCCCGGCCGCCGCCAGGATTCTGATCACGCTGGGCGGGAGCGACCCCGACAACCTCGCCTCGCGGGTGGTGGAGGCGATCGGGATGTGCCGGACCCGGGCCTGGGAAGCGATGCTCGTCGTGGGTCCGTCGAACCCTCATGGGGCCGAGTTGCAGGCCCGTATCGAGGAACAGAGGCTTCCGATCCGCGTGCGCCGGGGAGCCGACGACATGGCCTCGCTCATGAGCTGGGCCGATGTGGCGGTCTCCGCGGCGGGAAGCACGTCATGGGAGCTGGCATTCATGGGACTTCCGGCCGTGCTCGTCGTCAGCGCGGACAACCAGCGCACCGTGGCGGCGAGCATGACGGAGGCGGGCGTCGCCGTGTCGCTCGGGGAGGCGTCCGCCCTCGGCCCGGAGGCGATCGCGGATCACCTGGATCGTCTGGGCGGGGACGCCCCCCTTCGCGGGGAAATGTCGCGGAAGGGGCGGATCCTGGTCGACGGCGGCGGGGCTCGGCGTGTCGTCGCCCGGATGCACAGCGCCCTCCTGGAGTTCCGGGAGGCTCGGGCGGAGGATGCACGACTCCTCTGGGAGTGGGCCAATGACCCCGAAATCCGGTCGGTTTCCTTCACTCCGGAGGCGATCCCCTGGGAGCGCCATCTGGACTGGTTCCGGCAAAAGCTGGGAAGTTCCGCCTGCATCCTCCTCATCGTGACGGACGTCTCCGGACACCCGCTGGGGCAGATCCGCTTTGACCTCGAGGACCGCGAGGCGGTCGTCTCGGTGAGCCTGTCCCGGGAGTCCCGAGGGCGGGGGTGGGGGGCTCCTCTGATCGAGCGGGCCTGCCGGAGGGTTTTCGAATCGTCCCGGGCCGACGTGATTCATGCCTACATCAAGGAGTCGAATCCGGCATCCGAGCAGGCCTTCCAAGCGGCGGGCTTCGTGAATCGGGGCGCCGGCACTCCGCATCATGAGAAAGCTTCTCACTGGGTTTTGCCGAAAGAGTCCTTACGATGAATGACGTCTCGATCAACGGCCGTCGAATCGGCGCGGGCTTTCCCGTGTACGTCATCGCGGAACTCTCCGCCAACCACAATCATGAGATGGATCAGGCGGTCCAGCTGGTGCACGCGGCGAAGGACGCCGGGGCGGATGCGGTGAAACTTCAGACGTACACGCCCGACACGTTGACCCTTCGCTCCGAGGCGGAGGTCTTCCGCGTCAAGAAGGGCAGCCTCTGGGAAGGGCGAACGCTCTACGATCTCTACAGCGACGCCTACATGCCGTGGGACTGGCAGCCGAAGCTGAAGGAGATCGCCGACCGGATCAAGATCGATCTGTTCTCCTCTCCCTTTGATCCGACGGCGGTGGAGTTCCTGGAACGGATGGGCGTCCCCGCGTACAAGATTGCCTCGTTTGAGATCGTCGACCTGCCGCTGATCGAACGGGTCGCGCGGACCGGGAAGCCGATGATCCTCTCGACGGGGATGGCGACCCTCGAGGAAATCGAGGAAGCCGTGGGAGCGGCGCGACGGGCGGGCGCAACGCAAATCGTGCTGCTGAAGTGCACGAGCGCGTACCCGGCCCCGGCAGAAGAGATGCATCTTCGGACGATCCGCCATCTCGGGGAGACTCTCGGCGTGCCGGTCGGATTGTCGGATCACACGCTGGGGATCTCGGTCCCCGTGGCGGGTGTGGCTCTCGGAGCCTGCGTCGTCGAGAAACACTTTACGCTTTCCCGGTCCCGGCCGGGGCCCGACAGCGCGTTCTCGTTGGAGCCGGCCGAATTCAGGGCGATGACCGACGCGATTCGAACGGCCGAGAAGGCGATGGGGAAGGTGAGCTATGGGGCGCTCGGGAAGGAGGCCGAGAACCTGATGTTCCGGCGTTCCCTGTTCGTGGTGAAGCCCGTCCATGCGGGCGAGCTGTTTACGGCCGAGAACGTCAAATCGATCCGCCCGGCCGCGGGCCTGCACCCGCGCTGCCTGGGCGAGATCCTGGGTCGCCGGGCGAGCCGGGACATCGCCGAGGGCACTCCCCTGGACTGGACTCTGGTGCAAACCCCGTGAGGATCGTCGGACGATGATCTCGGAGTCGGATTCGCAGGCTTATCGCCGGGAGGGGTACCTTCGGGTGAAGGGCGTGTTTTCGCCCGGCGAGGTGCAGCAGTTCCGTCAGAAGATCGAGTCCCTCCGGACGCGGGCCATCTCCGAGGGGATCGTGATGCCGGTCCCGCGGCATCCCAAAGTCGTGTTGATCATCGGCGATGTCCTGGGCATGCCGGAGTTCAAAGAGAACCGCTACGTCGTCTTCGACGACCGGATCGTCGACATCGCCAAGCGGCTGCTCGGCGACCGCCTCGTCTATTTTGGAGACAGCTCGATCCAGACGGGAGAGGGCCTCCGCGGATATCACAAGGACAACATCGACCGGAGCAATTCAGACGGCCTGGACTGGAAAGGCGAGTACCGGCTGGCGCAGTTCGGGGTCTATCTCCAGGATCATTCGAAGCACGGGGGCGGCCTCAAGCTGCGTGCCGGCTCCCATCAGCATGTGTCGCTCCGCGAAGGGCCGGCCATGAACATTCCCAGCGAGATCGGGGATGTGTTGGTGTGGAGCAGCCGGATCACCCATAGCGGGAATGCGGTCCGTCTCCGGGCGTTCCCGTCGTTGGTCCTCCCGCCGCTGCTCGAACGCTTCACTCCCGGGTTTCTCCGAGTTCCGGAGGAGCAGGAGCGCATGGTCATCTTCCTGACGTTCGGAGCCCCCGGACCGCATGTCGACCGCTACATCGAACACGAGGCTGGGCGGGAGGATTGCCGCGACTACTGGAAGCGGGCCTGCGTGAACTCCGAGATTCGCTCCCTCGCCGAAGGCCACGGAATCGAACTCCGGCAGCCGATTCCCGAATACGGTTCGCTGAACCCCCATCACCAAGCCTGATCCGCATCCGCCGTCCGACCGGGAAAGGCTCCCTCAGCGCCGGTTCAGGCGTACTTGTCCCCGAAACGTCCGGTGACGGTGAATCGGGGATCCACCTCCGCCGGGGCGATCGGTCTTCCTCCGTCGAGCGCGGAGGCGGCCATCGCGATCAGGATCCGCTGGTTCGCCGCGATCTCCTCCGGCGGCATCGGGGGAGGCCCCCCGGTTCGGACGGCGGATTCCAGTCGATGGAAGGCCCTTGCCGTTCCGCTCGCCGTGGGGTCCACGTGGACCCGTCGGGAATCCAGGAAATAGAGGTCCTCCGGAGCGCTTTTCTTCCTCAGGTCGATCCATCCCCCATTTCCTCCGATACAGAGGTTTCCCTCCGTTCCGCAAAGCAGGACGTTGTAGCCGCCGGCCGAGGAGATGGAGCCCGTGATCCCGTTCTTGAACCTCACCAGGGCGTGCTCGACGACCGGGTCGTCGTCGATCAGCCCTGGAGCCCAAGATGCCGGATGGACGGGAGAGGAGGCGTGGACGACGTCCACGTCGGAGGTGCCGGAATAGAAAATCAGGAGATCGACGGAGTGGGGGTGACTCCAAAGGAGGGAGTTGCGCCCCATCTGGACTTGGACTTCCACGAGGGTCCCGATCTCCCCCGAAGCGAGCAGGTCCCGGGCTTTGGCGTAGATGTCCATGAATCGACGCGTCGTGCCATAGGACAGCTGGACGCCAGCGGCCGAGGCGGCGGAAAGCGCACGAGTGCAGTCCGCCAAATTCGTGCTGATCGGCTTTTCAAGATGGATCCCCCGGACCCCGTGGCGGGCGGCATACTCAATGATGTCGCAACGCCCCGCCGTTCGAGTGGCGATCGACAGGATGTCGGGACGGACGTCGTCGATCAGCGCGCGGTAGTCGCTGAAGGGTCGGGTCCCGGGATAAGCCTCCAGGGCCCGACCCAGGTTGTCGGCGTTGGAGTCGCAGAGCGCCACCAGAGACAGGCCGGGGACGGAGCGGATGGCATCCGCGTGGCTCAGCGGGATCCAGCCTGGGGGAAGGGCCTTCGCATGCTCCGGCCTCGACCACGTCCCGATCCGTCCGCATCCAACGACGGCCGTACGCAAGGGATCAGGGCCCATCGAGGCTCCAGTCCAGCGCGACGGTTCGATACGTTTCGCGCCGGCTCAACCGGTCGTAGGCCGCCGCCAGCCCCTTCCAGGGAACGCGGTTTTCCAGGAGGTCGCCTGCGGGAAGCCTGCGGGAGCGGATCAGATCCAGCAGGAACTCGCAGTTCCGGCGCACCTCCGGCTCGGGGGACTGCCCGCAGGCGATGATCCGCAATTGAGCGTCGTAAAAGTATTCGGAGGCGAGCGGGTTGAAGGTCGGCAGTCCGTCCGTGCGTCCGGGGAATCCGAGCACCCCGATCGTCCCCTCCTTGCGGGTCTGGGCGAGCGCCAGTCGCCAGTCGCTCCAAGATCCGGACGTGGTGATCAGGAGATCGACGGCGCGAGGTTCCAGCCCGGCGGCGTCCTTCCGGAAGGCTTTCGCCCCCCAGCGGCGGGCCAGGTCCGCGGCCGGCTCCTGGTTCGTATACGCGATCACCGTTGCGCCCAGCTGCCGCGCCAGCGCCACGGTCGCCAGGCCGATCACGCCCAACCCCAGGACGCCGACGGTGGTTCCCGGCTTGCAGCCGCCCTTCAGCAGGGCATTATAGCCGAGCTGGAAGAGATACGTGGTCGCGGCTTCGGCGGACGGCACATCGGCCGGCGCGCGCGTGAGGATGTCGGCGGCAGGGCACCGGAAGGCGCTCCGGTGGGGCTGATGGGTGAGGATCAGGTCGCCGATCGACGTGCCGCGAACCTCGGAACCGACGGCGATCACCTCCGCCAGATTGCAGTAGCCGACCAGCCGGGGGTAAACGTTTCCGGGCCGCAGCGGAGGATCCCCGCGCCAAGCCGCCGTTTCGGTGCCGGGAGAGACGACGGAGATTCTCGTCCGGGCGGCGATGTCCCGCGGGCCCAGGGTCTCGGGATCCACCGGCTCCGACCGGATCTCGAGTTGCCGGGGGCCGCGCAGCTCGTACACGGCGGCGGAAATCGTCGTCATGCCTTCGCCAGCTTAGCAGAATCCCGGGCCCGGTGCTTCTTGAGTCGCAGCAGCGGACGCTCGAGAAGGACATAGGAGGCCGAAGCCACGGCGGCGGTGGCGGCGAGCGAGACGGCGATCGCCACCGGACGGCCCTTCGAGCCGAACGTCTTTTCGACCTGAAGAAAGATCGGATAGTGCCAGAGATAGACCCCGTACGAGAGCCGGCCCAGCCAGACCAGCGGCGGGACCTGGAGGAACTGCGACAGGGTGCCGTCGGGTTGAGCCAGCACCGAGGCGATGATCAACGCGGCGGCCCCGTTGACCGCCGTCAGGCCGCCATACCAGAGGGCGGAGGACTCCGTCTTGCCGACCGACGCGACGGCGAGAATGACGAGCAGCCCGGGCCAGCCCGCCGGTCCGAGCCGACTGCGCTCCGGAAGGGCCCCCGTGGACAGGAGCAGCGCCAGGAGGCAACCCGTGATCAATCCGTCCGCGTGGGTATCCAGGCAGTAGTAGATCCGGACCGAGGAATGGGTCTGGCTCCAGAGGACCCCGCGGTAGAGCGTGAGAGCGACGACCAGGCCGAGGACGGTCGACAGGATCGTCTTCGGGCCCGCCTTCGAGGCCAGGAGTCCCCAGAGCAGAAGCGGCCATGCCAGATAGAACTGCTCCTCGCTGGAGAGGGACCAGGTGTGCGAGAGGGGATTCCACGGGATCGCCTCGAGCGCCGTGAGCCAATTCATGGCATAGAGGAGCGCCGCGAGGCAGGCCTTCCCGTGCTCCCGAAGGCGGGCCCCGCCGCCCGATACCGCGTCGAAGCCGAGAATCACCGCCAGCAGGAGAATCAGCGCGGGAAGGAGCCGGAGTGCGCGGCGCTGGTAGAACTGCCCCAGGCTGATGGACCCGAAGCAGGTCCACTCTTCGCACAGCAACGACGTGATCAGGAAGCCGCTCAGGACGAAGAAGACGTCGACGCCGACGAAGCCTCCGGTCGGATAGGGAAGCCGGAGGTGATGAAGGAGCACCAGGAGGATGGCGATCCCCCGGAGGCCGTCCAGGGCGGGGCGCTGCCCCAGGACGAAGGCCGGGCGCTCGGCGGGGCTCAAGGGACCCTGGGGGCCGGCGCCGCGTAGGAGTCGATCGTCCGTTTCAGCCCCTCTTCGAACGACGTCCGCGCTTGGAAGCCGAATTCCCGGGTCGCGCGCCCGGTGTCCAGGCAGCGGCGCGGCTGGCCGTCCGGCTTGGAGGCGTCCCAGCGCAGCCGGCCCTTGAAGCCCGCCAGGCGGACGATCAGCTCGGCCAGATCCTTGATCGAGATCTCGAAGCCGGCGCCGATGTTGACCGGCTCCGCTCCGTCGTAGCGCTCCGCCGCCAGCACGATCGCCTCGGCGCAGTCGTCGACGTACAGAAACTCTCGGGTCGCCCGTCCCGTGCCCCAGACTTCGATCTCGTCCTTCCCGTCGCGCTTGGCTTCCACCACCTTGCGGATCAGCGCGGGGATGACGTGCGACGAGGCGGGATCGAAGTTGTCTCCGGGACCGTACAGGTTCACCGGGAGCAGGAAGATCGAGTTGAACCGGTACTGCTGCCGGTAGGCCTGCGACTGGACTAGGAGCATCTTCTTGGCCAGACCGTAGGGGGCGTTCGTCTCCTCCGGGTAGCCCGTCCAGAGGTCTTCCTCCTTGAACGGGACCGGAGTGAACTTGGGATAGGCGCAGATCGTTCCAATGGCGACGAACTTCTTCACGCCTCCCAGCCGCGCTTCCTCCAGGGTCTGGGCGCCCATCATGAGGTTTTCGTAGAAGAAGCGGCCGGGGTTGGCGCGGTTGGCGCCGATCCCGCCGACAACCGCCGCGGCGTGGATGACGATCTCGGGGCGGGCGTCCTGAAACAGACGTTTCACCGCCCCGCCGTCGACCAGGTTGTACTCCCTGCTGCGCGGGACAAAGACATCAGCCCCGGCGGCTCGGAGGCGCTCGACGACGCGGGAGCCCATGAAGCCGGCTCCTCCGGTGACCACGACGCGTCGCGCCTTCCAGAAGTCTGCCATGCGCGGGCATTATAGGGGCCCCTTTGGGCCATTCCAAGAAAAGTCCCGCCCTGATAGAATCTCGGCGCATGATCGTCTTCCTCACCGGTGCGACGGGCTTCATCGGCTCCCATATCGCCCGCGAACTGCTGAGGCGCGGACACCAGGTCCACGTTTCCGTCCGGCCGGGAAGCGATCGGCGCCGCCTCCAGGACGTCGAGGCCCGCCTGACCGTTCATGAGGGAGCCCTGGATACGGTTCCGGTCGAGGCCGACGCCGTGATCCACATGGCCTGGTATGCCGTGCCGGGGAAGTACCTGACCGCGCCGGAGAACCGGGACTGCCTGGACGCGAGCCGGAGGCTGCTGGGGAAGGTGAAGGGCAGGGCGGTGTTCGCCGGCACGTGCTTCGAATTCGACCTGACCGAGAAGCCGCTCCGCGAGGATAGCCCGACGAAGCCGACGACGCTGTACGCCGAGTGCAAGAATGCCCTGAGGCAGGAGGTCGAGCGACGGCCGGATTCCGCATGGGTTCGGTTCTTCTACCAGTACGGGCCGTGGGAGGATCCACGGCGGCTCGTGCCGGCGGTGATCCGGGCGCAGCTGAAGGGGGAGCCGAGCAAAGTGACCCCGGGCCTCCAGCGTGCGGACTACCTGCACGTCGAGGACGTGGCCGCGGCGGTCTGTTCGGTGGCCGAAAGCCCCCTGCAGGGCTGCGTCAACATCGGGTCCGGGGACGCCCCGAGCGTTCGGGAGATCGTCTCCGCCATCGCCGGCCTGGGGGGACGGCCGGACCTGATCCAATGGGGCGCCTATCCGCAGCGGGAAGGGGAACCCATGCTGATCCGTGCGGACAACACCCGGCTGCGGTCGACCGGCTGGGCTCCGCGCTACGATCTGGCCGGGGGCCTTCGCCAGACCTTCGACTGGTGGCGCCGCACCTCCTAAGGAAGGGATTTCGTGCGGAGATGAGTTTCGCCGACGAACGGCTGGTCCCGGAGGAGGCCGTTGAAGCCTCGCTCCAGGAGCATGTGGCCCGGTATCGGTTCGCGCGGGAGCGCATCCGCGGCCGCGTCCTGGACGTCGCCTGCGGGACCGGCTATGGGACCTCCATGCTGGGCGCCCTGGGCGCCGACCGGTCTCTGGAGGCCCTCCGATATGCCCGGCGATACCCGGCCGCCTATCTCGCCGCCGATGCGGCGCGGCTGCCCTTCGGCCGCGTGTTCGACTCGGTCGTGTCCTTCGAGACGATCGAGCATCTTCCCGATCCCGGGGGCTTCGTCGCGGAGTGCGCCCGCGTCCTGAAACCCGGAGGCCTTTTCCTCGTCTCGACGCCCAACCGCGAGTTGTGGTCGCCGAGGTCGCCGACGCCGCTGCAGCGTCATCACGTGAGGGAATTCAACCGCCGGGAATTCCTGGAGGTCCTCCAGCCGTTTCACGTGCAGCTGTTTGGACAAGTGGTGCTCAGCCGCCGGGGGGCGGCCCTCTGGGAGGGGAAGGAACTGGCCAAGCGGGTGCTGCGCGCCTTTCTCCCGATCCGCCGCTTCCGGCCGGCGGCCCTGCGCCGTCTGGACGGACTCGAGCCCGATCCGCGCTACGCCGTCGTTCCCGTCGGACGGAGGACTCCCGCTATCTTCGTCGCGGTGGCGACTATCGGGCCTCCCGCGTGCGATTCCCAGTAGCGATCCGGGGGGGCGTGTCGTATAATCCATGTGGAAGTGAGGGGTGTGGAGCGAAGGGGAAGCAGCACTCCGATGTTCTTTGGATAACCAGCGAGAGTCGACGACTCTGATCCTCCTTCCGCAGTCTCCTTTCCGACGTTCACTTTAGACCTGCTGAGCCGTTGACCCTCGGGGACCCGCTCCTTTTTGTCTCGAGGTGACTATGGGTCAGGATCTTGCCAACCGTCTGCTCGGCGTCATCGACAAGGCGCTGGACAAGAAAGCCTACCAGGAGCTCCACTGGGAGGGCGCCTTCGAGGATTACCTCAAGATCATCGCGGAGCACCCCCGGGCCGTCCGCAACGCCTTCCAGCGCGTCTATGACATGATCCTGTCGTACGGGTCGGAATCGTACAGCGAGAACCGCGAGAGCCGCATCCGCTTCAATTTCTTCAAGGACCCCATGGGAGGCGGCAAGGACTCCATCTTCGGCCTGGAAGATTCCCTGACCCACCTGGTGAACGCCATCAAGTCCGCCGCGCACGGGTACGGGACCGAGCGACGCATTTTCCTTCTGCACGGGCCCGTCGGAAGCTCCAAATCGACCATCGCCCGGCTCATCAAGAAGGGCCTGGAAGTCTACTCGCGCTCCCGCGAGGGGGCCCTCTACAGCTTCGCCTGGAAGGCCGGCGAGGACTGGGTCGACTGCCCCATGCACGAGGAGCCGCTGCGGCTGCTCCCCCTCGACGCCCGCGATCAGATCCTCAAGGAGATCAACCGCTCCTTCGAAGGAGGCTATCCCCTCAAGGTGGAAGGGGAGCTCTGCCCCTCCTGCCGGCGGAACTTCGCGGATCTCATGGCCGTCTATAAAGGCGACTGGCGGGAGGTCATCAAGAACATCAAGGTCCGCCGGCTGATCCTGTCCGAGAAGGACCGCGTCGGCATCGGCACCTTCCAGCCCAAGGACGAGAAGAACCAGGATTCGACCGAGCTGACCGGCGACATCAACTACCGCAAGATCGCCGAGTACGGCAGCGATTCGGATCCGCGCGCGTTCAATTTCGACGGGGAGTTCAACGTCGCCAACCGCGGGGTCATCGAATTCATCGAGGTGCTGAAGCTCGACGTGGCCTTCCTCTACGATCTTCTGGGCGCGTCGCAGGAACACGCCATCAAGCCCAAGAAGTTCGCGCAGACGGACATCGACGAACTGATCATCGGGCACACCAACGAGCCGGAGTACAAGCGGCTGCAGAATAACGAGCTGATGGAGGCCTTCCGCGACCGCACGCTGAAGATCGACATCCCCTACAACATGCGGCTCGACAACGAGGTCAAGATCTATCAGCGGGACTACAATCCCGAGCGGATCCGCGGCAAGCACATCGCGCCGCACACCCACGAGATCGCGGCGATGTGGGCCGTGTTGACGCGTCTCGAGGAGCCCAAGAAGGCGAACCTCACGCTCATGCAGAAGCTCAAGCTGTACAACGGGAAGACGCTGCCCGGCTATACCGAGGACAACATCAAGGAGCTTCGCGACGAGACCCATCGCGAGGGGATGGAGGGCATCTCCCCCCGCTACATCCAGGACAAGATCTCCAATGCCCTGGTCAAGGTCGACGAAGGAGGCTGCGTCAACCCGTTCATGGTGCTGAACGAGCTCGAGGAGGGCCTGCTGCACCACTCCCTGATCTCGAGCGAGGACCAGAAAAAGCGCTTCAAGGAGCTGCTGGCGGACGTGAAGGGCGAGTACGAGGATATCGTCAAGAACGAGGTGCAGCGCGCGATCTGCGCCGACGAAGAGGCGATCACCCGGCTCTTCATGAACTACATCGACAACGTCAAGGCCTACACCCAGCGGCAGAAGGTGAAGAACAAGTACACCGGCCAGGACGAGGAGCCGGACGAGCGGCTCATGCGGTCGATCGAGGAGAAGATCGACATCCCCGAGAGCCGCAAGGACGACTTCCGCCGCGAGATCATGAACTACATCGGCGCCCTCGCGGTCGAGGGGAAGAAGTTCAACTATCGCTCCAACGAACGGCTGCAGAAAGCCCTGGAGCTGAAGCTCTTCGAGGATCAGAAGGACACGATCAAGCTGACCAGCCTGGTCGCCGGCATCCCGGACAAGGACACGCAGGAGAAGATCGACATCGTGAAGAGCCG
>Ga0070731_10004181_pt1 | contig 12563 bp, 13 predicted proteins | sample Coa_R1_2_FD_66448 | JGI IMG/M metagenome (GOLD analysis project Ga0070731, IMG submission 66448) | Surface soil microbial communities from Centralia Pennsylvania, which are recovering from an underground coalmine fire - Coalmine... | ecosystem: Environmental > Terrestrial > Soil > Unclassified ... | reverse complement strand
CGCGAACAGTTCCGGCGCCGGGAACGGGACATGCAGGAAGAAACCGATCGAGCGGTCGGCGGAGTGACCCCGAAGCAGCGCCGGAACGAGCATCAGGTGATAGTCATGGATCCACAGCAACGCATCGCTGCGACCTCTCACCTGACTCAGCGTCACGGCGGCGAACCGCTCGTTCGCGCTCCTGTAGGCATCCCACCAGCGACGCTCGAACACCGACTGCTCGACCCGTCCGTGCAGCAGCGGCCAGAGCGTGCTGTTCGCAAAACCATGGTAGTAGCCAGCCACCGTCGAGCGGTCGAGCTCGAGCGGACACAGCTCCAACTCCAGCCCTTCAACCCGCCGCGGCAAACCGGAAGCGCCGCCGTCCCAGCCAACCCAGACTCCCCCGCGCGCTTCCAACGCGGGACGAAGCGCGCTCACCAGGCCGCCCGCGCTCGGCCGCCAACCCGCCCGCCCCCGCTCGACCGGCAGCCGATTCGAAACCGCAACCAACGGAGGAGCAGACCCCGTAGCCGCACCCGGCACGCCCCCACCTCCTTTCGAACACCCTACCGGCGCACACGAAACGCAGCCCTAGCACTCCCCCGCGGAGTCAGGCGTTCTGCCGTTAGACGATCCCGCAGAGGCGTGATAGCAGCGTTGATCGCAACGAGGCTGGCCCAGCCGATTGCTAGCAATGGGTCAGCGTGATAGCAGGCTGTTGAGTTGAGATTTGAGCTTGCTGGAGCGCGATTGGAGCCTCGACTCGCGAGCCGCGATGGAGTCCCAAACCGCGGGGCTCGGGTGCCTCGGCTTCGACCGGTGGGACACGCGGGCCGCGCCTCGACGGTGGAGTCTCGGCTTCGACCATCGCTGCAGCCGTCCGGCGCTGCGCCAGGGCCGCGCTCGAGCTGTTGCCGGAGGGCCACGAACTGCTGACCGGCTCGAGCTGAGGCGGGCCTCGGTGGGTCAGCCGCGCATAACAGGAACGTATGAGGAGCAGCGCCAGGCCGCAGCAATGCTGGTGGTTCTGGCCGTGTTCACGGCGTGTTCACTCGCTAAGAATTGGCGCGAAGCCTGCTGCACTGCCTGGCGACGCAGTGGCCGGTCGTGGCCTTCGCCGGCCGAGACGCTTCGGGGGTCGCCGTCGGCCGCCGCGCGGAACGATGTACATCAGCACGAGCAAGGCGACGATGACCACCGCAGCGATGGCGACGATGGCAACCGTGGAGGCGGCGACGATCACGCCGCCGTTCCTTTCCTGCAGCTTGTGCGCGAAACCTAAGCGGCGAGCGGTACGGGCCTGGAAGGGTTGGGGCTTGGCTGGATCTCACTTGCTGGGTGTCGGTGTTCCTCGACTCGTCACAGCATGGGACTCCGACGCTTCGCGGGGGTGGCACCCCCGGTGGCCTGCTGTGTGCTCCCGGCTGACCCATTCGACGGTGGATCAGGCGGCACGGCACGCAACACCAACTCCGCTGGTTGCGGGTCTGTTCCGATGCCCTGCCTTCATGCGGGATCTCGGACTCTGGGCAGGTCGTGGGCAGGCGAATGGTGTCCACACGCCGGGGGAGGCCACGAGAGAAGCCCGCTGGCGTCTGCAGCGGATTGGTGAGAGCGAGGAGACGATGCGGATAGCTCGCCCGGTCGCCCGGCTTGCGTCCGATACCTTCGTGGCATGCATACGACGACTCCCTGGTGGGCGTTTCTTCTCGGAATCCCATTCGGTGCGCCCTGGCTTGCATTCGCGGCCTGGTACTGGCTGCGGATCCCGAAGGTCGAGCGAGAGCGGCCGTCGTTGGGCGAGCTGCTCCGTCAGCGGCTGCTGTAGAGCCTTTAGTCGAGCCGGCGCGCGAGCCCCCCTGGCAAGCCGAGCGCCGGGCAGAGCACATCGCTCGCCTTCTCCGGTCGCTGCGCGAGAAGGGGCTGTCGCCGTGCACCCTCCAGGGCGTTTACGTTCTGCTTGAAGCGATCTTCTCGCACGCCCAGACACGCGGCCTTCTCACCGACTCGCCACTCAAACGCCTCTCGAAGGCGGAGCTGCCAACCGGCAAGTCACGAACGAAGCCCCGCACGCTGACCGACGACGAGACAGCGAGGCTAATCGCGGCGACCCCGCCAGGGTGGCGCGCAATGGTTGCGGCTGCCGCCGCCACCGGTCTCAGGATCTCCGAGCTCCTCGGACTCCGCTGGCAAGACGTCGACTTCGACCAGGGCGAGATCCGCGTCCGCCACCAGCTCTCCCGCGCCACGAAGAGCGAGTCGGGAAGACTCGTCCAGCTCAAGACCGGCGCCGCAATAAGAGACGTTTACCTCGTGAACGAGTTAGCGGCGATTCCGACGGTCTGCCGCCGGTCAGCTGGCACGACCTCAGACACACTCATATCAGCCGCTTGATCGCCGCCGGCCTCGACGTCGTGCAAGTCCAGCGGCAGGCTGGCCACGCCAAACCAAGCATCACCCTCGACCTCTACGCCCACGAATTCGAGAAAGCGAAGCGCGCCCAGGACGTGCGGGCCAAGATCGCCGCCTCCGGAATCAGCGCAGCGCTGAGCCCCGGCTGATCCTCGGGGTAGATGCACGCGGCCGGCGTGGCCCGACGATCTGCGCTCAGTACCTGGCGACGACCGTGTCAGGCGCCGCAGGGGAAACGAGACGTGCGGCCCTTTCCAGCCAGTGACCAGCGTGAAGGTTTTCGAACGTTTCGCGCGCTTCGACGAGTAGTAGTGCCGCGTCTGTCGAGCGCTCCTGCGTCGTCAGCCACTCGGCGAACTCGAGCTCAGTGACCGCCAGCCAAAACCTGAGACCGATTCCCCGCATCGTCCCGACCGCAGATTCAAAAGCCGCGAAGGCGGTCACTTCCGACCCGCTCTCGCTCACCTGTACACGCACTGTCTCGCTCGGCTGTGAGTAGTGCAGTGCGTTCTCGACAAGGTTCGCGAGCACGCGCTCGATCTGATGCGCGTCGACGCGCACGCTCGCCGAGTCGTCAGGCAGCGACACCTCGATGCGGTCCCCGGCCGCCTCCACGCCGTCCAACGCCTGCAAGACAAGATCCTCGATCGTCGAGGTCTCCGGCTCCGGATTCGCCGCACCCGCCTGCAACCGTGACAAGTCGAGCAGATTGCTCACCAGCCGATCGAGCCGCTCCGCCTCACCAAGGATCGTCTCCCCCAGCTCGCGCCGGTCCGCCGGCTCAAGCGAGAGATCACCGTGCACTAGCGCTCCAGCCGACGTCAAGATCGCCATCAACGGCGAGCGCAGATCGTGACTGACCGCCCGCAACAGCGCCGTCTTCATCGCATCGCTGCGACGCAACGCCTCCGCTTCGTACGCCTCGCGCGCCAGCCGCTCGCGATCGATCGCCACCCCCAGAAGCGACGCCAACGCGGGCAGCAACCGCCGGCGGGCCCGCGCGTTCCGCTCGCTCGCACCGTCCAGATAGATCGTCCCCACTTCCCGGTCACCGGCGGCCAGCGGATACGACTCGCCGCCACGCTCCAGCGGCCCGTCCGCCTCCACCTGGATTCGCGCTCGCTCCACCTGCAACGCCTGCGCCGCCTCGGCCGCAATCCGCTCGAGCTCTGTGCTCACACTGCCCTGCGCCAGCAGCGACGTGGCGATCCGCGGCAGCAACGCCGATTCTCGCGCTTGCCGCCGAGAGCGCGCAGCCAGCTCGCTCACCACAACCGCTGTCACAAGAAACACAGCCAGCGCGAACCAGTTCCGCGAATCCGCGAGCGTGAACGTGTACAGCGGCGGCAGGAAGAAGAAGTTCAGCGCCAGCATCGAAGCGACCGCGACGGCAATCCCGAGGCCGAGGCCCCACACGATCGCGATCGGCAAGACCGCGAAGATGTAGAGCACACCCAAGCTCAGCACCGGAACGTGCGGTTTCAACAGTTCGATCGCGCCCGTAACGACCGCTACTGCCGCCACGCTCGCGAGTGCACCGAGCGCCTCGTCACGCGAGGGAAAACGCGGCTTAAGACCACTCATCGTGGTTCAAACGCTAGCTCGCGACACCGCTGGTGCGGCCGTTCTCCTTCCATACGTCGCCGCGCTCACCTGGCTCATGGGCGACCGTCGCGACAGCGCAGGGGACGTCGGGTCGCTGACGTGGAGAGCGAGAGTCAGCGAGTCTGTGATAGATTGGAAGTAGTGCTTAGCTGAGCGAAGGGCGTGCTCGCTAGCGTGATCGGGACAGGTGTTTGTCTTCCCCCTTTCGTTTTGCGGCGCACGGATCCGTTGGCCAGCGAGGCCGATCGGAAATCGGAGGCCGCTATGGCCGTACCGCATCTTCCAAACTCGAACGGCGCCTCGCGCGTAGCTGAATCATCGTTGTCCCTTGATCAGCGCAAGCAACGTCTTGCCGCGAAGCTGCGGAGCAAAGTCGAGCAGGGGTACGAGGTCGAGTCCCAAACCGATACCGCAGCGACGATCGTCTCCAAGGGTCGTCGCCATTGGTTCGGGCTCAAGGCTGGCGATCCGAGCAGAGACACGCGCGTGATCGTCTCGATCGACGAGCAAGGAGACACCACCACCCGGCTCGCGTAGGTGCGATCACGCTCGCGGCGGACTGATCGCGGTCGGAGCGCTCTGGCTCGCCGCGATTGCCGCCGTCGGGTTTCCCTGTCGCTCTTACGTCGCGTTGGGCCGCACGTCCGGGCAATCGGACGGTGCGCGTGTTCGCGGTCGACGAGGTCGCCTTCACGGCTACGAACAAGCAGGCGATTGGTACTCCGTCTCGCACGCATCTGTCACCCGCCGACTCCCCATTCACGGAACTCCGACCGGACGGGGATGCAAGCGTGAGCGTGCTAGCCTGCGTGTCAGCAGTGGTGTAAATCGTCGGTGCTGCGGAGTTGTTCGCCGGCTCCAAAATTGGCGGTCCGGCTGAACGTCCTCCCCCCAAGAGTTGCGGGTTGGAACATTTTTGGCCGACCCCGTTCGATCGGTCGGCGACCAAGCCTTGATCAACGGAGGAGAAATGACTGAAGCATCGCCATCCCCGTCTGCAACTGACCTTCCGAACGAAGAAGTCGACGTCGAGGACGCGGTTCACGAGAACGCGCGGGAAGCAAACGAACACCAAACCGAGACCGACACCGATTCGACCGTCGCCTACCGCGACTTCAGCGAGTGGCACGGCAAGGACCTGGTCGATCGTGACGGAGAACGGATCGGCAGGCTCGAGGACGTCTACTTCGATGTGGAAACGGATCAGCCTCAGTTTGCAACTGTCAAGGAAGGCCTAATCGGGCGCCACCTCACGTTCGTCCCGCTGACCGAAGTGACGATCGGACCCGACAACCTGCAGGTGCCAGCGTCCAGATCGGAAGTTAAAGACGCGCCGAACCTTGCTCTGGAAGGCGATGAACTCTCTCAAGCAGACGAGTCGACGCTCTACCACTACTACCAACTCAACTACACCCCGTCAGACACGCCAAGCGGCCGCCGACTCGCTCGCCGCTGACTACGGTTCCGACCGTTTCGGCAAGGGACCAATTCAAACAGTCATTCGCGAGGAAAAACGGAGGTAGCTGAGATCGACGCCAAGCGGTTGACGGTTTGACGTCGCTCGTGTTCGTCGACTGCCGGGACCTGGTGGCTCCCGCAACCTGGGATCGGTGGTCCCGCCACGGGAGCTGAAGAGTTGGCGTTCGAATCTTCGGTATCGCCGGCATTACGGTTTCGATGCTGTGGCCTATGTGCCCCAGCTCTGAGGTGTTAGTCCGGAACACTCGGGCCAGCCGAGAAGCTACGGGTTAGTTCGAAGGTCTATGACTGCGCTCGGGCCGCCCGTGCTCGGACGCGGGCGGCGGGGTTCGCGCACTCGAATATCCGGCGCGGCTCCTGCCAGTCTCCGTAATCGAACAACCGCGGAGCCCGCTGGAATATGCGCACAGTGAATCGTGTCCACCACGAAGGACGCTCACAATGCTGCTGGCGCATCCTCGTCTCGCCCGAAGCGTAGACCTGATCGTTTCGTCTCGCTGAGACAGCTGGTACATACACCTACTCTCTGACCCTTACAGATGAAGTCTTGCGATACCTCGTCGAACAGAACGTAATGGAGGAACGGCCCGCACCCGTCAGAGAGACCGCGCTAGATTTGTGTGAGGGTGACTGCGGACGAACGACGGCACCTGCGTGTCTTGAGGACGTGTGTTCAAACCACGGCAAGCCGTCCGGGCATTCCTCATCTGGAGCGATCCGTCCACACTCGTGATCGATTCGACCGAGGGCCCAATCGCCGCGCACGAGTAAGCCCTCCCGAGTGAGCAGCGGGGTCTGCACCACTGGCCGGGCGAGCGTCTTGGGCGGGCGCCTGGTCGCCATTGACGCTCGCGTCCCGCTGCAGGGGTAGCCTCCAGCCGCATGGCGCATCTGGTCCGCTCCGTAGTGCGGCTGGTGGTCGGGCCTGCAGCAGTGGCAGGGTTTGCCGGCTTCGAGCTGCGTCACGCAGGTGCGCTCACCGCGATCGCCGTCAGCTGGAGCGTCTTCACGAGCTGTGTCTTCGCGGTTGCCGCATGGGGGAGAGTTCAGCTCGCGCGGAGCGAGCGCCGCCTCCAATCTCTGCACGAGCGCCGGTCGACCCGAACACGATGAGCGACCCCGAGTCAGGTACGACGCGAGCACCGAGCGAAGCGAGCGGGAAGACAGACCTGCCCGCTGCAGCCGCGAGACGCACGGCTCCCAAGTGCGGGAGCGTGCGGCCGCGCAAGTGAGCTTCAGCCGCGTCGCGATCAACGCCTCAGGCGAAGCCGTCAAGGGCGAGCCGCAGCCGGTGCGCACCAAAGGCCCGAAGGACACCGTGACGAGTCTTGCGCCTTCTGGCTTTCGTTCGCGCGCCCGATCTCGACCGGCTACAGGTTCGCGACCTCGTCCTTGGTGAGGCTGAGCCGGACTCCGTCTCTCTTGACACCGGGGCTGGTGCCGTCGCTTGCGCCGATCGGCTGTGGCGGAGGGGGAAGGAGCAGGTGGCTCTCGACGACGGCGGCGGCGGCATCGCTGAGCTTGCGGCCGTTGTGCTGGGAGTGGTCGCGCAGCATCTCGAAGGCGCGGTCGGCATTGATCGCATGGCGGGCCATCAAGATGCCTTTTGCCTGCTCGATCAGCGCGCGACGTCCGAACGCGCCCTGCAGGCTGTGGTACTCGGCGAAGCGTTGCAGGGTGATGTCGATCGCGCTCTCCAGCTCTTCGGGGGTTGCGTCGATGATGTAGGCGAAAACACCGCGTTTGGCGGCCTCGTGCACGTAGGCGGGATCGCGCGCGGAGAGGAGCGCGATCACCGGGCAGGAGGCCTCGCGGACGATCTCGCCGATCAGGTCAAGTGCGTGCTCGGAGGAGAGGCCGAGCCCGACGAGTGCAACGTCGGGATGCTCTTTCGCGGTGACCGGGCCGACCTCTTTGATCTCGATCTCGCGGGCGATCACCTCGTGGCCGAGCCCGACGACGACTTGGGCCAGCAGTTCGAGCCGGTCGCGTCGCTCGTTGGCGATCAGGACGCGGAGGTGCTCGATCCCGTTTTCGGCCATCGCCCGATCGTGCGAGCGGGAGGCTAGCGCCATCGAGCGATTTTAGCGCGGCGCGGTAACCTCGCTCTGCTGCGGTAAACTTGTTCTTGGCGGCTTCTTCCGCGAGTTGTGCATCGTGGGAGTGGCGCCGTCGGGTCCGAGCAAGCGGGCCCGCAACGATCCGCCCTTAGCAGCGTGGGTTGGAGCAGCTGGGAGCCGCCGCAAACCTCTCGGCGGGCATGAAGCTTCAGACCGGGAAGGGAAGGGTCGATGGCGGTCGCATCAGTGCTCGACGCTCGCGGGGTTGACGCGCCGCTCTCCGACGCGGCGGTTGTGCGGGCTGCGATCTTCTCGACGTATCCGCCGCGGGAGTGTGGGATTGGCACGTTCTCGTTCGATGTGCGGTCTGCGCTGCTTGATCACCCCGCCATCGACGACGTTCGCCCTGTTGTCGTCGTCGACGACCCGTCGGGTTCGCAGAAGCCGGAGGTCCTAGCCTCGGTATGTCAGGGAACGCGCGCCGACTATGTGCGCGCCGCGAGGCTACTCGGCCGGCAGCAGATCGACGTCGTTCTGCTCGAGCACGAGTTCGGGATCTTCGGCGGCGTGGATGGCGAATACGTGTTGTCGTTCGCGCGGGAGTTGGCGCAGCCGCTGGTCGTCACCTTGCACACGGTGCAGTCGAATCCCGCGCCGCACCAGCTGCAGGTGCTGGCCGAGCTCTGCGATCGCGCGGAGCGGGTGATCGTGATGAGCGCCAAGGCACGGTGTCTGCTGATCGAGCTGGGGGCGTCTGCGGGGGAAAAAATCCGGGTCGTTCCGCACGGTGCGCCGGTCGTGTTCGGCCGCCGGGCGCGGCAGCATGTCGCCGGTCGGCGTTTCCTCCGCGTGACGTCGCGGCGCGAGGACGCTCGGCGACCGCGTTTCCTACTTTCGACTTTCGGCCTGCTTTCAGCCGGGAAGGGTCTGGAGACGGTGATCGAGGCGCTTCCTGCCGTCGTCGAGCGTCACCCGCAGGTGCTCTACGTGATCGCGGGGCGGACGCATCCTCAGGTCGCGCGGCGGGAGGGCGAGCGCTACCGTCGCATGCTGGAGCGTCTGGTCGCCAGACTCGGCCTGGTCGAGCATGTCGCGTTCGTTGATCGTTTCCTCTCGGTCGGCGAGCTGGCCGACCTGTTAGCGGCGACCGACGTCTATCTGACTCCTTATCGCAGCCGTGAGCAGATCTCCTCCGGTTCGCTCACCTTCGCGCTGGCCGCCGGGTGTGCCGCTGTCTCGACGCCCTACTGGTATGCGCAGGAGATGCTCGCTTCCGGGGCCGGAGTGACCGTCCGCTTTGACGACGCGCTGGCGGTTTCGGAGGCGGTGTGCCGGTTCGTCGAGCGGCCAGACTTGCTTGCGACGGCCCGCGCGGAGGCGCGGCGGATCGGCTCCCAGCTTACGTGGCCGGCTGTGGCCTCGGTTACCGCGAGCGTGCTCCGCGAGGCAGCGGCCCAGACGCCACGGCGAGCTCGAAGCCGGCCGACCGCGCTCTCGCCACCCGCCCGGATCGACGACCGCGTCTCCGACGCGAGGGCGACTACACGGTGGCGAACCCGGACGCCGCTGCCGCGCGAAGCGCGTGCGTGAGCGATGAAGAGACGTGTGATCGCCTTCGACCTCGACGACACGCTTGCGGAGAGCAAGTCTCCGATCACCGAACAGATGGCCGATCTCTTGGATCGTCTGCTGGGGATGTTCCAGGTGTGTGTGATCTCGGGTGGCAAGTTCGAGCAGTTCGAAGGACAGCTCCTGAACCACCTCGAGGCCGATGCGAACACGCTGACCGCGTTGCACATCATGCCCACCTGCGGGACGCGCTACCTCCGTTTCGACAGCGCGACCAAGGACTGGGAGCAGGTGTATGCCGAGGATCTCACGACCGATCAACGGACGGGGATCGTCGCCGCGCTCGATAAGGGTGCGGACGCGTTGGGCTATCGCACAGCGAAGCGGTGGGGCGCGCAGATCGAAGATCGCGGCAGCCAAGTCACGTTCTCGGCGCTCGGACAGGAGGCACCGGTGGCCAGCAAGAATGCCTGGGATCCAGACGGCAGCAAGAAACGGAAGCTGCGCGACTACGTCGCGGATCTGATTCCCGAGTTCGAAGTGCGAGTGGGCGGCTCCACTTCAATAGACGTGACTAGACCCGGCATCGACAAGGCGTACGGCATCGCGAAGCTGATCGAAGCGCTCTCGGCGAGGAAGCAAGACGTCTTGTTCGTCGGCGACAGATTGAACGAAGGCGGCAACGACTATCCGGTCAAGGCGATGGGCGTCGACTGCCTCGCGGTGTCGCGCTGGCAGGACACGGCGCTCATCGTCCAGACGATCCTGGCCGTGACCTGAAATGAGCTGGGCCAGCGCGCAACGGCCATGGGGCAGCTACACGGTGCTCGACGAGGCACCCGACTACAAGGTCAAGCGCATTACCGTGATCGCCGGCAGAAGGCTCAGCTACCAAATGCACGCGCGACGAGAAGAGCACTGGCTCGTCGTCCACGGCACCGGCCGCGTCACGCTGGAGGGCGAAGAGTTCGACGTGCATCCGGGAACAGCCGTCGATGTGCCGGTGGGAGCAGCCCACCGGATCGCCAACACCAGCACAACAGAGCCTCTCGCCTTCATCGAGGTGCAACGCGGCGACTACTTCGGCGAGGACGACATCATCCGCCTCGACGACGACTACGGCCGCGCCGACGGTTGAGGATGGGCAGCGCCTTTGCCTACGCCGGCGCCACCCGGATCGCGGTCGAGCGGATCAGCGAGCAACCGATCGTGAGGGCCGACTCAGTGGCCGGATACGGCTCGATTTTCAACGCCGGTGTGATCCACCACGACGGCCGCTTCCATCTCTTCGCCCGCGGCGTGCGAACGGGCTCCCGACGCAACGAAGGCTCGGGCGACCGGTTCCTCGACTACATCTCGGACGTGCTCGTGTTCACCTCGAGCGACGGGGGCCGTTACGAGTTCCAGCAGGTGCTCGCGTCCGGTTCGCCGGACGGAGTGAACTCCTACGAGGATCCGCGCGTGCAGCGCGTCTCCAGCAGCGGCGCCGCGCGGATCGTCATGACCTACACGAATCTGCCCGCCCCAGAGTCAGGCCTGCCCTGGCGCATCGGAGCGCACCGGCTCGCCTACGAGGACGGCCGCTTCAGCCTCAACCGCAGCTCGGGCCGCGTCGTCGGCCCGGACGGGATCAAGGACAAAGACGGCGTGATCTTCACCCTCCGCGACGGCCGCGTCGCCCTGATCCACCGGCTACACCCCAACATGCAACTCGCCCTCTTCGACTCCCTCGACGAGCTCTGGAACCCGGCACCCGGCTACTGGGTCGAGCACCTGCGCGAACTCGAGCGGCACACGCTCATCCGCCCCGCCGACGGAGCGCTCAGCGTCGGCGCCGGCGCGCCACCCGTCGCAACCGAGGACGGCCTGCTGCTCTTCTTCCACGAGCGGGAAGGAGACGAGCGTTACGCGACCAAGGTCGCGCTGCTCGACGACGAGACCGGCCGGGTCAAATCGCTGCTGCTCGACCCGATCATGCGTCCAGAACTTGCTTGGGAGCGCGTCGGCGACATCGACAACATCATTTTCGTCCAAGGCGCCGTACCGCGACCAGACGGCAGGATCTACCTGACCTATGGCGCAGCCGACCGCTGCGTCGGCGCCGCCACCGTGCCGACTACCGAACTTCAACAGGCACTGTACGCCGCCGTCTGAGAAGACTGATCCAGTCGTCCGAGAGGAGGGCGGAGGGACCAGCTGGACCTGGGATCGTGGACGAAAAGGGTCACCCGCAGCGCATCGCCGAGGAAAGCCCTCTCCGTGAACGCATCACCTGGCTCGACCAAGACCGACCCCCACTGCAGACCGGAGGTCGAGCGGATGCCCCCGGCAAGAATCGAACTTGCGCACGCGGTTTAGGAATGGAGGTCTACCCCGTTGTCTACCCCTGTTGCACCCGTCGTTTGGTGTTGTTGCCACGTCGGTTGAGCGCGCCAATGGAGCGCGAGTTCGCGCGCAGTTCGTCTGGGTCGGAGTGCTTGCGGGTGCGACGGGTGCCTGTTAGGCGGCGGCGTTTCTGAGCACGCGGTCCATCGCTTCGGCTGCTTCGCTTTGCATGTCGGGGAGGAGGTGGCTGTAGACGTCGAGTGTGAACGAGACGGTGCTGTGACCGAGTCGTTCGGAGACGATTTTGGGGTGGATGCCTTCGAGCAGCATCAGGGTTGCGTGGCTGTGGCGGAGGTCGTGGAAGCGGACGGTGGGGAGGTTGTGGTCGCGGACGAAGCGGCGCCAAGTTGAGCTGAGCGTGTCGGGGTTGAGCGGGCCGCCGTCGCCGCGGTCGACGATCAGGCCGGTGTGCTGCCACTGATCACCGAGTAGGCCTTGGCGGACTTGTTGTGTGGAGCGGTGCGTTCGAAGCAGCTCGGCGAGCGTTGTGGGGAGCGCGACCGGGCGGCGGGAGCGGTGCGTTTTCGGTAGTTGGTAGTGGAGACCGCTGCGGGTTGCTTGGAGGGTTTGGCGGATGTGGGCGCTGCTGAAGTCGGGGGTGAGGTCGGCCCAGCGCAAACCGAGGATCTCGCCGCGGCGCATCCCGGTCGTGATCGCGACCGTTGCCGGCAGCTCGAGAGGGTGACCGGCGAGCGCAAGGACGATGCGGCGAAGCGCGTCGCCCGTCGCGACGAGCGCCTCGGTGTGGCGCGGTCGGGGTGGCTGCGCTCCGGCAGCTGGGTTGACCGTGAGGAGTTCCCAGCGGACGGCTTGCTGTAGGGCTTGCCGGAGCACGAGGTGGATCTTGAGGACGCTGCTGGCTGAGAGCGGTCGGCGGCCGGGCGCCGGACCCATCCGCTCGGTGTACAGGTCTTGGATGTCCAGAGGACGGAGCTGGTCGAGACGCAGACGGCAGGGCGTTCAGCTGCTCTTCCAGCAGCAAAAGCCCATCGCGTGCCGTCTGGACACGCACCGCGGTCGGGATCGGCACTTTGACCGGCGTATCCACCCGCCCAGCCCGCCGCAACCGCG
>Ga0070731_10004180_pt1 | contig 12564 bp, 8 predicted proteins | sample Coa_R1_2_FD_66448 | JGI IMG/M metagenome (GOLD analysis project Ga0070731, IMG submission 66448) | Surface soil microbial communities from Centralia Pennsylvania, which are recovering from an underground coalmine fire - Coalmine... | ecosystem: Environmental > Terrestrial > Soil > Unclassified ... | reverse complement strand
TCGCGCGAAGGCGTGCAGCGCGACATCCTGCCGATCGTCGAAGGCACGACAGTGAACACGCGCTACGGCATGGTGCGAACCGACCACATTCTTTTTATTGCGGCCGGCGCGTTCCACGTTTCCAAGCCGAGCGACCTGATTCCCGAGCTGCAAGGCCGCTTTCCGATTCGCGTCGAACTGCAATCGCTGACCATGGAAGATTTCGTGCGCATTCTGACCGAGCCGAAATCGTCGCTGGTGAAGCAGTACACCGCGCTGCTTGAAACCGAAGGCGTGAAGCTGGAGTTCACACCCGAGGCCCTGGATGAGATTGCCCACTTCGCCTTCCGCGTGAATGAGAGTACGGAGAACATCGGCGCACGCCGCCTGCACACGATCATGGAGCGCGTCCTGGACGAGTTGAGCTTCGACGCCCCCGAGAAAAAAGGCGATCACGTCACGATCGACGCGGAATACGTGCGCAAAATGCTCACCGACATCGTGAAAGACCAGGACTTAAGCCGCTACATTCTCTAGACCGGGAATTAGAAGCCGAGTGCCCCATTTCTCGCGTCCTTTGCGAGAAAGCCTGCCCTGAGCGAAGCCGAAGGGTGGGGCTTTTCACGTTGCCCATCCCTCACCCCGCGCTCCGCCGAATGTTCTCCTCCCACCAACTCCAGTCGTTGATCCGAACCAATCCCGGCTCTCCGCATGCATAGGACCGATAGCTACTCCATCCCCAATCCTCCAGACTCGCCACCAGTCCGCGCACTACCGGATTGCGATGCATGTACTTCAGCTTCTCCACCTCTTTCCGCTGGCTCCACAAATTGAAATCGTAGAAACGGCTTTGCCAGAACCTGCCCGAGAACTCGCTCCCAATCGCCAGCCGCCGCGCGACGCTCAACTTCACCGCCTGAACGATCTTCGAGGGATCGCCGACCAAAGGTTCAGAAAGCAGCAGATGTACGTGTTCGGGCATGACCACGTAACCGATCACGGCAAACCGATAGCGAACGCGCATCAACTCAAGGACAGCAAGTACCAGGTCCCGGTGTGCGGGGTTGCCAAGTAGCGGCGTGCGTCGGTAGCAGCTCCAGGTAATGAAATGGAAGCTTCCTGTCCCGTAATAACGCTTCAAGCCCCATGGCATGAAGATGTCTGTGACGGATGAACAATGCCACAACTCTGGACTCATTGTGGAACACCCCGGGTGCCCCATTTCTCGCCGGGTGCCCCATTTCTCGCGTTCTTTGCGAGAAGTGGGGCTTTTCGTGGTTGCACCATTTCTCGCTTGCGAGAAAGCCTGCTCTGAGCGGAGTCGAAGGGTGGGGCTTTTCGCCGACACCTCACCAACCCTCATCCAGCGACCCGCCCAATTTTCCCGGCCGCTTGGTCGGTGGTTATGAAATGAGGCTTCCCGCGCCGCAATAACGCTTCAGGCCCTAACACCAATGCGAACTCGCGTAGGTGACGGATAAACATTTTAGCTATCAGCCTAAGGCCCCACTTCTCGCAAAGGACGCGAGAAATGGGGGGCACCCAGCCTATCCGAGATACCGACTAGCAGCCTTCGGGCCCGTTCATACCCTCGTATTTTTCACAGCCGGCTGTGTGACGAACGACCTTTACTCAGGAAATTGAAACGCGCACACTGGCATCGTGCGTGCAAATCGCCCCCAATCGATCTTCGACAAGCAAGCCGCCGACATGCCGTCCCACTTCTTGAACGCCGCTAACTCCTTATCTGTGAAGATTTTGCCTCTAACTCTTTTGGATCCAGGATTTTGGGAGGCTAGGCTGATATCAGGCGATCTAAACCCAATGAATCGAGGACTTTAGAGAGTGCAGCAGAAAAAAATTTGCGCGCTGCTTTGCGGACTCGTCCGCTGCCAACGGTCCCCCGTGTGCCTTGCGCCGTCTGTGGTTTATCTTTAGGGACCAATGAAAACCATCGATCGCAGCCGCCTGCAGTCCCTGATGCAACGCGAACAGAAGAAGTTTGTGGACGAGCGTCCGAAGTCGAAGGCGCTGTTTGAGCGGGCGCGCAAGTCGTTGCTGGCGGGCGTGCCCATGAACTGGATGGTGAAGTGGGCGGGAGCGTTTCCTCCATTTGTGCGCGAAGCGCAAGGGGCGCAATTCTTCGATGTGGACGGGCATCGCTACATCGACTTCTGCCTCGGCGATACTGGCGCGATGACCGGGCATTCTCCGTTCGCGACCGTGAAGGCGGTCGAGACACAGATGCGCCGCGGCATAACGACAATGCTGCCGAGCGAGGATGCGATTTTTGTTGGCGAAGAATTGCAGCAGCGATTCCAGTTGCCGTACTGGCAGTTCGCGCTGACCGCGACCGACGCGAATCGGTTCTCGATCCGGCTGGCGCGGCAGATCACGGGGCGGCCGAAGATTCTGGTCTTCAACTGGTGCTATCACGGAACGGTGGACGAGACGTTCATCACGCTCGAGGCCAACGGCAAAGCGGGGCCGAGAGCGGGAAACGTTGGGCCTCCGGTCAATCCGGCGGTGACCACCAAGGTTGTTGAGTTTAACGATGTCGACGGGCTGGAGCGGGCGCTGGCCCCCGGCGATGTAGCTTGTGTGTTGGCCGAGCCGGCGATGACGAATGTCGGCATCGTGCATCCGCAGCCGGGATATCACAAAGCGTTGCGCGAACTCACGCGCAAGCACGGCACGTTGCTGATCATCGACGAAACCCATACTATTTGCGCGGGCCCCGGCGGCTTTACGCGGGCGGAAAACCTAGAGCCCGACATCCTGGTCTTCGGCAAGGCCATTGGCGCAGGCATTCCGGGTGCGGCCTACGGCTTCTCGCAGGAGGTTGCCGAACGCATCGCGGCCCGGCAGGAGCTGGAGAACTGCGACGTAGGCGGCATCGGCGGCACGTTGGCGGGAAATGCTCTGTCACTGGCGGCGATGCGGGCCACGCTGTCGAGCGTGCTCACGAAAGATGCTTTCGCGCGCATGATCCCGATGGCCGAGAAGTGGACGACCGGCGTGGCTCGGGTGATCGCGGACGCGGAACTTCCGTGGCACGTGACGCGACTCGGTTGCCGCGCCGAATATCTGTTCGGCGCCCAGGAACCGAAGAACGGCAGCGAAGCGCACAATGCCATGGACTTCGAACTGGAACGCTTCATGCATCTTTACGCCATGAACCGCGGGATTCTGCTGACGCCATTTCACAATATGGCTCTCATGTCGCCGCAGACTGAGACCGACGATGTGGCGCGGCATACGGCCGTCTTCCGCGAGGCGGTGAAGGAACTGGCAGGATGAGCGGGAAGAGTTCGCCACCGTGTGGCTTCACGGGTGCGGTAGGGATTCTTCGACTTCGCGAACTCATTCGAGTTCGCTTTGCTCAGAATGACAGAGACTGATGGGCGGAGAGCACAGGTCTGTTAGTCTGTTCTTCCGCATGAGAGGGTTCACGGCGAGATCTATAGTGGCTCTGGGCGTGTCGTTGCTGATGACGGCGTGCGCCAGCGTCGCGCCGCCGCAGCCGCCATCGCTGGACTTGCCGAAGCCTCCGTCGGATTTACGGGCGACACGCAAGGGCGAGCATGTGACGCTGACGTGGACTGTACCTAGCAGTACGACCGATCGACAGACGCTTCGCGCGGTGGGGCCAACAAAGGTTTGCCGAGGGCTCAGCGCACATCTAACGCAGTGCGGGACCTCCATCGGTCAGGCAACTGAGCCAGTTGGGTCCGCGGCTGCCGGCAAGAAACTTACAGGCTCGTACGTCGACACGCTTCCCCCGCAACTCGAGAGCGACAGCCCCGGCGCGTCTGCGACGTACGCGGTCGAAGTCTTGAATGCTGCGGGCCGCGGAGCGGGGCTTTCGAACCAGGTGAGAGTGCGGCTGGCAAGAACACTATCGCCGCCGCGCAATTTTGCGGCGCGCGTTGTAAGCGAAGGCGTGGTGCTGACCTGGACGAGCGATCCCGCAGAAACACGCCCCACTTCGACTTTACATTACCTATATCGCATCTATCGCCGTTTGGAAGGAAGTCCGCAGTGGAACGTGGCGGGCGAGAACATGGCAGGCAGTGAACGCAAGGTCAGTTTTACCGACTCCAGCATCGACTGGGAAAAGACATATGACTACCGCGCCCAGACGGTCACAGTAATTACGTCCGGCGATAAGACCGAGGCGCAGATCGAAGGAGACGACACACCCGCAATCAAAATTTTCGCGCACGATGTTTTTCCGCCAGCCGTTCCTTCGGGCCTGCAGGCGGTATCGTCGGGCCCGGGGCAGCAGGCTTTTGTTGACTTGGTGTGGGCTCCGGTTGGCGACGTCGATCTCGATGGATACAACGTGTATCGTTACGAAGAAGGAAACATGCCGGTAAAAGTGAATGCGGAACTGGTGAAGGCTCCGGCCTACCGCGATCCGAACGTCATGAGGGGGAAACGATATTTCTATTCTGTTTCCGCCGTAGATGTTCGCGGCAACGAGAGTGGACGGTCGGAGGAAACCAGCGAACTGGTTCCCTGAGAGCCAGGGCAGACTGATCGACGGAGAACTGTCGCTCAGTTCGAAAGGGCGACACGCGCATGATAGCCCTTGCGCGATCGAACTTGCAGGCGTTTGCCGTCCTTTTCCGCGGTGACGACGATAGTGCGATAACTTCCGTTGGGCTGGAAATCGGCAGGCTTGTAGGCAATAAAATAGCGGCTGCGAATCAGGTCGTGAAGTTTGTCGAAGGACTTGCCCAAGGTCATGATGTCGCCGGGAAACATGGCCTCGCCTCCAGTTCGCTCTGCCAGTGCTTCCAGAATGCGGTCGGCGTCGGTCTTATCGCCGCGATCCTCGCGCGTGCTGACGGTGTAAATCGTCACACCGGTACGCTCCGCCGTCTGGATGCTCTGCTTCAAACTAGTGTGACTGGAGTTGTCCTCACCGTCGCTCAGGATCACCAAAACCCGCGCCACGCGCTCGCTCTCGGGATAGGCTGCCAGCTTGCGACAAGCTAGGGCGACGGCATCGAAGAGGGCGGTACCCCCGCCGTTGGCAAGTTTCTCAATTCCCTGTCCCAGATCGCCGGCCTGCCCCGTGAAATCTTGCGTGATCGTGGGGGCTTCCGAGAAGCCTTCGATGAAGGCCAGATCCTGGGCGCCGCTCAACATTTTCTCTACAAACTTCGTCGCAGCATGCTTTTCGAAGGCAAAGCGATCGTGCACGGAACCACTGGTGTCGACCAGCAGCGCGAGGCGCAAGGGCAACTTCGACTGGGGAGCAAACTGCTCGATCTTTTCCGGCGGCTTATTGTTGTCGAGCAGGCGGATGTTGGATTGCTGAAGGTCGTTCACCATGTGGCCGTGGCTGCTAACGGCGAAGAACAGAGTTACCTGATCGACGTTGGTGCGAATGGTAAAAGGGGCGGGGCCCGATGGCAGAGGCAGGCTGGATGAAGGCACAACACCGCTGCCGGATTCGGGGGCGGCGATGGTCTCCAATGTTCCACAATCTTCGCATCGGTCGCTCTCCGATGACGCGCCAAGGCCGGTTAACTGCGCTTTCAATCTTTCGGTGTTTGCGAGATTCGGGGGTTGCAGCGACGCGACCAGCTTGTTGCCTTGTTCTGGAACAGAAGTACTTGAGTCGCCACTGATTTTATGGCGGGCGAGGGTGGCAAGGTTTTGTCGCGCAACGGGAGCGAAGGCGTTGGTGGGGTCCTCGCTGAGGAATAAATTCAACTCGCTCGCGACGGCAGTGTAATCCTTGAGGGACATAGCCGCCGACGCGGCCAGATAGTGAACATTCGCCATTCCCTTATGGTTAAGGCTATGGACAAGCTTGGCGGTTTGCAGGGCATCCTGGTAATGGTGATTTCCGTTTTGCGCGTAGGCCAAGGAGGTGAGGATGCGCGCATCCCTGGGGTGCAGGGAGGCAGCTTTCTCGAGTTGAGGTTGTGCGGTTTCAAAATCGTTAGTGGCTAAAGCCACGAGTCCCAGGTTAAGAAACGAGCCCGGAAATTTGGGATCAAGTTTCGCGGCCGTTTCAAACTCGCCGCGCGCATGCGGTTTGTCCTCCCGATCGAGATAGGCAAGCCCGAGGCCGATGTGAGCCGATACAAATTTGGGGTAGATATCAATCGCCCTTCGCATGTGTTTGACAGCTTCGTCGGAATGCTGCGCTTTCATCTCCGAATTGGCTCGGTTGTATTCTTCCACCGCTTTGTTGGGCGCTTGCAGATCGAGCGCCGACACCGTCCCAGAATCGATCAACTCTTTATTTTGCTTTCGTTGCTGCTCTGTCTGGTTGGCATTCCGGTTAATCTGGTCGAGATACATTTGCACAAAATCAATCTGCGCAAACCCTGAATCGGGTCCTGTGTTAAAGGCGGGAATTTGGGCAACCGAAGAAATCTGGACACCAAGGAAAAATACAGCGGCAGCAACAAAGTGACGCGAGAGCACCTTACTTGATGGTGGACGAGGCGCAAACTGCACGGCGATACTCCTAAGGCGACGGGCTTATGCGGAGAACGGAAACGCGGGGAAGTTCCGAGCCCAGGGCCGCTGGGGCACACTATAGCAGATTTTTTCGCGAGAGTTGAGTTTAGGCCGCCGAATGAGCCTTCAGGCAGGGCTGATCCACTGAGGGTTGCGCGGGGCGCAGCCACAAAATATTTCTTGGTTTTACGCTTGAATTCCTGCGGTTATGGTTAGATAGATGGCGATGAGATATTGCCGATTTCAATTCAATGGCCAAACGCAGTATGGATTGGTTGAGTCCGCGGCAGGGCGAGATGCCATTGTGCGGATCCTGTTGACGCCGCCTGAAGAAGCCGATGGGGACATGGAGAGCCTGCGCACGCGGCGCATTGAGGCGATCCCGCTGGAGCAGGCTTCACTGCTGCCTCCGGTGCGACCGTCGAAGATCATCTGCGTGGGGCGGAACTATCGCGAGCATGCGGCGGAGCTGGGACACGAAGTCCCGAAGGAACCGCTGATTTTTTTCAAGCCTACGTCGGCATTGCTGCCGCCGGGAGGAACCGTGCGGCGCCCGAAGATTTCACAGCGCGTGGACCATGAGGGAGAGCTGGCGGTGGTGATTGGCAAGACCTGCTACCAGCCGCCGGCGGATGCGGACATTCGGCAATACATTCTCGGATACACGTGCGTGAATGATGTGACGGCGCGCGATCTGCAGAATAAAGATGGGCAGTGGACGCGAGCCAAGGGCTTCGACACATTCTGTCCAGTGGGACCGCTGGTGACCGACGAGATTGATCCGTGGGCGGGAGTGGGCGTGGAAACCCGCGTGAATGGCGAGGTCCGGCAGCAGGGTAATACACGCGATTTCATCTTCGCGCTCGACGTGGTGATTCGGCATATTTCGCAGTGTATGACTCTGTTTCCGGGTGATCTCATTCCGACGGGAACGCCGGCCGGAGTGGGGCCGCTGGTGGCGGGAGATGCGGTCGAAGTCAGCGTGGAGGGCGTGGGAACGCTGCGGAATAGCGTCGTCGACGAATAAGGAGATTGTTGATTGTTGATTGTAAAGTCGATTGAAGAATCTATAGGATTTTCAATCAAAAATCACCAATCAGAAATGAACAATGTCTTACTGCAGCCGGAAGCGTTCCTTCATTAGCCGCTGCAGGCGCGGCTTGTAGAGGAGATCGTAGGCGAGTTCTTTGTCGGGGAACATGGCTAGTGCAGCACGTTTAGCGCCTGCGGCCAGTTCCGAAGCTTCCTCGACCGTAAGGTTGGGGTCCTGGCCGATGACCGACATGACCATGCTGATCATCACTTGCAGGCGGCGGATTTTTCGGGCTTCCTCTTCGCGCTCGCGAAGCGAATCCTGATCCGCCAGGGGAAATTTCGTTTCCTGCTCCGACTGGTGATGAATGTTCATGGTCTCCCCTTTCCCACACCCAATTTGGATGACGCAGCGCGGTTGGGCGTTGCGCGAATGGTTACGAGCATTCTGCCCCATTTGCAGGCGAAAGCAACTACACAAAGGTGTCGTTCTGGGGTCATTGCTGTAGATTCGCGACAGGCGAGACGCGTTAGCATGAGTGTGGCTCGAATGACGCAGTCTTGCGAGGCGGACGAATGCGTCCGCCGCTACGTGGGCGGAAGGGGAGTAGAATCGAGCGCTATACAGGAGGGGAATCGGTGCAGCCTTGACCGGTTCGACTCCGGAATTGGAGATGTCATGGCACAGAGTGGCAATTCGGCCGCCGACGCGCAGCCGCGTCCTGATCCAAATGAGAAATTGGTGAAGGTCTTTGACTCGGAGGACGAACCTGAAGCGCTGGTGGTGAAGGGATTGCTTGAGTCGGCGGGCATTGACAGCGACCTTACTGCGGCGTCGCTGGTGCAGGACGCATTCCCGGGGTTGGGAGGGATGATCCTGCTGGTGCGGGAAGAGGATGCAGAGTCCGCGCGACGCGTAATCGCAGAAGGGCGCAAGACGTCACCAGACGATGATGAAACGGCGGAAATTCAGGCTATTGAAGAGCCGCCACAGAGGAACTGACAGAGTGGCCGTCGAGGTAGAACGAAACGGCTCCGTCCAGATCGGTACGATAGACACGAGTTCCGGCGCAGGAAAGACGATTGAGCACTTCGATTCGCGGCAGGCCGAAAGAATTGCCGGAACCGACCGAGATGATGGCGAACTGAGGACGGGCCGAGGCAACGAACTCAGGCGTGGTGGCGTTGGCGCTGCCGTGATGGCCGATCTTCACTACGTTTGCGCTGGGATGGTGCAGGACGGCGATGCGCCGTTCAACCCGCTTCTCCGCGTCGCCCTCGAGTAAAGCCGACGAATCACCAAAACTCACCTGCAGGACCATCGAATCGTTATTCTGCGGCCTGGCGCCGACCTCCCAATCGCGGGGCGGAAAGAGCACGCGAATGTCGGCTCCGCCGAGAGTGAATTCGTCTCCCTCCCAGTGGCGAACTACTTTCACTCCCAGCGATTCAGCGGTGACGACGACGTTAGACAGGGCCTCGCTGTGCGGCAGCAATCCTACCCATAACTCTTTTGGCCGGAAATTTTTTAGTACGGCGATCATGCCGCCAATGTGGTCGGAGTGGCCATGGGTGATGGCGACCGCATCGAGGCGCGAGATGCCGCGCGTCCAAAGGTAAGGGGAGACAACGTCTTCGCCAAAGTCGAGTTGAGAACCACCGGGGCCGATTGGGCCTCCGGCATCGATCAGCAAAGTTCGCCCTTGCGGCGTGACCAGTAGTGTGGAATCGCCTTCGCCAACGTCGATGGAAGTCATCTCCAATACGCCGGGCTGAGTTCGTGAGGCGGGTGGGATAAAAGCGAGAGCTAGAGAGGCGGCAAGGATGGCCGCGAGCCCAGCGCATACGAGAGTGCGGCGGCGCCGGGCCGTCCACATCGCCAGCACAAGTGTGGATGCCGCCAGCAAGATCACTGCAGTAGACGGCATGGCCACGCGCAAGTCAGCCACGCGCAGCAGACCGAGTTTTAACGTGCCGAGGTTGTGCACAGTTCCGGTGATGCCATCGAGAGCGAAGGTAGTGAGGAGTACAGGAAGTTTCGCGAGCCAGGGAGAAATTGAGCCCAGGGCTAACGCGGCTATGGCCGCAGGCATCATCAACTGGGTCAACGGAACAACGACGATGTTGGATGGCAGGCCGATGGTAGTGGCGCGATGAAAATAGTAGGCCATGGGCAAGGCGAGGCCCATTTGCATGACGGCCGAAATGAAAAGGACTTCCCACGTAGCCAGGCAGAACGCAGCAGCAGTGCGAACCACGCGACGCGACCAGTTCCTTCCGATGAAGCGGGCAAGGCGAGCGGCAATGAACTGCAGATCGACGCGGAATTGCGCGACTGACGGGGGCAGAAACGCCGCGAAGTACCTTGAATTCCAGTTGGCGAACGCGAGCTTGTGGAGTTGCGACGTGCGCTGCAAAATGGGGATGCCGATGGCGGCCACGATCAGCACGCAAACGAACGTCATTTGGAAACTGGCGGTGAAAAGCTGGCTCGGATCGACTATCAATAAACCCAGGGCTGCCGCGCCCAGCGCATTGACCATGGCGCGGTCGCGATAGAGCAGGCGCGTGCCCAGATAGATGGCGCACATCAAAGTGGCGCGCCATACGGGAGCGCCAACCTCCGTGGTGAAGGCATAGGCGACACAGAAGGCGATCGTCAAGAGCGTGGCCGGGATGTCAGCGACGCGAAGGCGGCGGAGCGTCCAGAAAATGACGAAGGCCAGGATGCTGACGTTCATTCCGGACACAACGAGAACGTGGTAAGTGCCAGAGCGCTGAAAGTCGACGCGAGTGTCGCGATCGATGAAGGCCTCTTCGCCGATGACCATGGCGTCAATCAGGGCTGCCTGCCTCGGAGGCCAGAGTTCGTGCACCTTCGCGATCACGGCACGGTGCATGCGGCTGCGCCAAAAGGCGATGCGGCTGCCGGAAAAGCCAGGGAGGCGCTCGACGTTTTCCATTTTGGCCGAGCCCAGCGCTGCGATGTTGCGGTCGGCAAGATAGGCGCGATAGTCGAATGCACCCGGGTTGCGAAAGTTTCGCGGCATCTTCAGCTTGGCAGAAAAACGAAGACGGTCGCCGTAACGAAAGAGCGGCATGGAGAACTGAGTGGCGCCCGCTCCCGGTTGCTCAACGTTTGATCCTGGAGCGTAAATGCCGAGCCGGATACCAGAATGAATGGGGGCAGTCTCACCTCGCTCTGTCTGGACCTGTTCGGTTTCGACGTCAACGGCTTGCCGAATTTCATTGAATGCGCCCGGTTGAACTCGACCGTCACGCGTAACGTGGGCGATGATTTGCAATTCCTGGCCATCTGCGTAGGGCTCGATCGCAGTATCGAGCCGAGTTGATGGCGCTCGAGCCTGGATGTGGAACGCTCCTGCGAGAAAGATGGCGCCGAGAGCCAACAGCCAACTCAAGCCTGAACGCCTTTGAGCAAAATACACTGCGGCCGCTAGAAACAACGATGCCGCAATGACCCACCAGAGCGTGGGACGCCACAGGTAAAAACCGGCAACTATGCCTAGCGAATAAGCGACCGCGGCCCAGAGCATCGGCTGGCGACTGGCTTTGAAGCGAAGGGCAGGAGGACCGGCGGGAGTGGAGGGAGAAATCATGGAATCGACAAGCGAGTCCGGCAGTGAGACAGTCGCGGCGGGCTTCACCCTGGCATGACAGCCGAGGCGGCTGCCTCTACGTCGGTTTATCGTGCGTCGGCTTTATCGAACTAAGTGCACGACGGTTTCCAGGTGGTAGGTCTGGGGAAATAGATCTACCAGGTGGACTTGCTGGACGCGATATCCGGCGGCCAGCAGGATTACCAGGTCGCGGGCCAGGGTCGCAGGGTCGCACGATACATAAATAACGCGTGGCGCGCCCAAAGTCGCCAACAATCGCGCCACGCGTTCTCCCAGGCCACTTCGGGGCGGGTCCACCACCGCAAGGTCGGGCTTATTAGGAGTATGAAGAAGAACCGTGCCCTTCCCGACTCGCCCCTGATTTTCCGCACGGGCCAGGTACTGCTCCGTGGTGGCCTGAACGACTTCTCCATTCGCAGGCTGATTGTAGGAAAGATCGGCTGAGGATGTCTGTGACGACTCAACAGAAACGACGTGATGAAAGTCACCAGCCAGGGCTGTGGAAAACAGACCTGCGCCAGCATAGAGGTCGAGAGCATGTTGGCCGGATTGTCCCGCGGTAACGACCTTGACGAGCTCGTCGGTCAAATGGCGGTTGGTTTGAAAAAACGATCCGGCGCTAACGCGGTAGGAGGCGCGCTGCGTTTGATAGGCCAGATGTCCGGCACCGGAGGTCACCAGAACTTCGGGCGCTCGCGCCTTGCGGTCTCCGGGATTAGGTTCGCGGAAGGCCACCACGCCAGCGATCGCCGGGAACGTGGAGCGGAGTTCCTCGGCCCATTCGCGAACCGCCGCGCGGCGGGCTTCGCCGGCGCATGCGACCTCGAGAAGAAGTTGAGTGTCGTCGGCGTTCGCGAAGAATTCGATCTCACGCACTCCCCGGGGAACTTTGCCGGCGCGTCCGTTGTGCCACAGAGAAGCAATGCCGCTGTTAATGAGAGGCGAACTAATGGGACATTGGTCTACCGGCAGCAGCTCGTGCGAGGCAAACTTGAAATATCCCAGTGCGAACGCAGGAGTGAACTGCACCTGCAAGCGCGAGCGATTGCGATAGTTCCAAGGTGGAGAGGGGTGAACTTCAATGTCGAAGGGCAAGTCGAGTTTCGCCGTGCGGCGCAGAGTTTCGCGCAGGATTTCCTTTTTGACTTCGACTTGGTGCTCGTACGTGGCGTGCTGATAGTGACATCCGCCGCACTGACCGTAATAGGGACAGGCCGGTTGCACGCGGTGCGCGGAAGTCTCAATGATTGCATCAGCCTTGGCTCGCGCAAATCCAGGTTTTTGCTCGGTGAGAGTGGCTTCGATTTTTTCGTTGGCGAGAACGAAGGGGACGAAGACGGCTTTGCCGCGGGTACGGTCGTTGCTGGGCGAATCGGCGGGAAGACGGGCCAGGCCGTCGCCGCCGTAGATCATCTTTTCAATAGTG
>Ga0070731_10004179_pt1 | contig 12564 bp, 12 predicted proteins | sample Coa_R1_2_FD_66448 | JGI IMG/M metagenome (GOLD analysis project Ga0070731, IMG submission 66448) | Surface soil microbial communities from Centralia Pennsylvania, which are recovering from an underground coalmine fire - Coalmine... | ecosystem: Environmental > Terrestrial > Soil > Unclassified ... | reverse complement strand
CATGGCCAACGGGCGGAGCCGGCCGTGACTGAGAAGCACGAAGACCGCGGCCAGGACGACCACCAATGCGCCCGGGAACTTGATGGCGTAGCAGAAGCCGGCCGTGATGCCGGCGGGCAACAGATAGCGTGCGTCGCGCGTGTCGCGCCAGACCAGGAGCAAATAGAAAGTGGCCAGCACAAAGAACACCGCGGCGGCGTCGGTATAGGCGGACGTTCCGGCGATACCGGTCATGGGCGCGCAGAAGTAGAGCACAGTGGCGGCCAGGGCCACGGTGTCGGGCAGGTTCAGGCGCCGCGCGATGCGCCGGATCAGCGGGACGGTGGCGAGCAGAAAGGCGCAGTGCACCAGGCGCGCCGCCGAATGCCTGCCGAAGGCGAACGCCGGCACGAAGAGCATGTCGAAACCCTGCGGCAGGATTTCAAAGAAGCCCACGCGGTGGGGAAAGCGGTGCAGGCGGACGTATTCGGACGTGAGCCCCAGATGATAGGCGATGGCATCCGGCTCCAGTTCGGGCGCCATGGCGTTGATGACATAGAGCACGCCATAGAGGGCGATGACGGCTGCCGCAAGATAAACGCTGACGCGGTCCGCGGGGGCCTTCACGGGGTCGGCGAGCCGCGGCGGACCGGGCCGCAGCCACCAGTAGACCAGCAGGCACAAGGCGCCCAGCACCAGGAAGCTGAGACGAGTTCCCCCACGGGACAGCAGCAGCAGGAATACGATGGTGCTTTCCGCGGCCGCTCCCACCGCCAGGGCGATGGAGCGCGGAACGGGCAGCCGGTAGAGACAGATGTTGCCCAGCATCCATGCGACCGCCAGCGTGAAGAACGCGCCGAACAGGATGGAGAGCAGCACCGGCAAACGATCATTGTAAACGCCCATACAATAGAAATATGTCCCGCTCCCCCGCGAGCGCCGCGGCTTCCGTCGAGCGATTCTTTCAATTCGCCCTGTGGGGACTGGTGGTGAGCGGCTACCTGGCGGTGGCCGGCTCGGATTATCTGGACAGGCCGACCATCATGCTGACGGGCGCCGGGCTGCTGCTGCGCGCGCTGATGATATCGGGCGTGCTGCGCTTCGATATTTCGCCCAAGGTGGTGGTGACGCTGACGCTGGCGTACGTGGGATTCTTTCCGCTGGATTACATCTTCCTCTCGCGCACATTCATTCAGGCCACGGTGCACCTGGTGTTCTTCCTGGCGGTGATACAGATTCTGACGTCGCGCACCAGCCGGGATTACTTTTTCATGGCCACCATCGCGTTTCTGGAACTGCTGGCGGCCGCCATTCTCTCGACCAACTCGAACTTCTTCCTTTTCCTGGCCCTGTACCTGTTGTTCGCCATGGCGGCGTTCACGAGCGCGGAGATCCGCCGCTCGATGCAGAAGCGGCAGAACGTGGCGCGCAACGGACTACGCAGATTTCATCCGCGGCTGGCGGCGCTGACGCTGGCGATCACCGCTGGAATCCTGGCGCTCACGGCGGGGCTGTTCTTCATGCTGCCGCGCACGGCCGACGCGGCGCTGCGGCGGCTGGTGACCAAACGCTTTTATATGCCGGGATTCTCGAACCAGGTCACGCTGGGCGAGATCGGCGAGATCAAGACCACATCACGTCCGGTGATGCACGTACGTTTCGCCGAAGGCCAGGCCCCGCCGAACCTGAGATGGCGCGGCGCGACGCTGAGCGACTTCAACGGCACGTCATGGTTCTCGCCTTCGTCGGGCGCACGCTGGATTCCGGCCGTGGCCAAGGGCGTGTTCCAACTGGCGAACGATCAGCAGCGGCGGCGGTTCGGGCGGCGGTACAACTACCGCGTCAACCTGAACGGCATTGATGCGGACGTGCTGTTCTTCGCGGGCACGCCGGAGCTGCTGTACGTGCGGCAGATGGCGATCGTCTCGCGAGGGGACGGCAGTTACCGGCTGGGGCACGCGCCACCGGAGGGGTTCTTCTACGATGTGTACGGCTGGGTCGGCGGGACGTCCGGCGAGACCGGCAATGAGTTCATGAGCTGGAGCGAGCGCAGACAGTATTTAAGCCTTCCGGTGCTCGATCCGCGAATTGCGGAACTGGCCCAGCACGTGGTCCTGGGCGCGGCCAGCGACGAGGACCGCGCCACCGCACTGGCGCAGCATCTGCGCCGCGCGTACGGTTACACGCTGGAACTGCCATCCCGGGAAGTGGCCGATCCGCTGGCCAATTTCCTGTTCGTGCGGCGGAAGGGGCACTGCGAGTACTTCGCGTCGGCGATGGCCGTGATGCTGCGCACACTGGGCATCCCTTCGCGCATGGTGACGGGCTTCCAGAGCGGCGTGTACAACCCGCTGACGGAGCTGTACCTGATTCGCGCGTCGGACGCGCACACCTGGGTAGAGGCCTGGTTGCCGGGCCGCGGCTGGGTGGCGTTCGATCCCACGCCGCCGGATCCGCATCCGGGCTCGAGTTCGCTGCTCACCAAGCTGGCGCTGTACGCCGATGCCGCGGAGACGTTCTGGCAGGAGTGGGTGGTGAGTTACGACCTGGGGCACCAGGCGACGCTGGCCGACCGCATGGAGCAGGCCAGCCGGCGAGTGAGCCTGCGGTGGCTGGACGGCCTGATGGACATGGCGGGCCGGTGGCGGCAGCGCGCGCAACGCTGGTTCGTCGACTACGGCCTGTGGTGGCTGGCCGGATTGGCGGGCGGTGTGCTCGGCGCTTGGACGGCGCCGAAACTGTTCCGCTGGTGGCGCATGCGCCTGGTGCTGCTGCGGCTGCGGCGGGGGCGGGCCAGCGTCGCGGATGCCACGCTGCTCTACCAGCGCATGTTGAAGCTGCTGAAGGGACGCGGCTATCAGAAGCCGGGGTGGCTGACGCCGTACGAGTTTGCGCGCACGCTGCCACGCTCCCGGATGGGAGCGGCGGTGCTACAATTCACATCGGCCTACAATGCCGTGCGTTTCGGCGGCCAGGACAGCGCCGCGCCGCGGATGAGCGAACTGCTCGAAGAACTGGAACGGCAGCGGCGCTAACGCCGGACAGAGGCCCGCGTCTGTAACATGATGAAGCACTCAATTGCCTGGATTGCGGCGGCCACCTGCCTGATACCGGCGGGCGCGGCCAACTCGTCCGACTGGCCGGGATGGCGCGGTCCGCACCGCGACGACCTCTCATCCGAACAGGGCCTGCTGAAGCAGTGGCACGCAGGCGGACCGCCGCTGGCGTGGCAAGTCCACGGGTTGGGCGCGGGATTCTCGAGCGTGGCCATATCCGGCGATCGCATCTACACCATGGGCGACCGCGCGGACGGGCAGTATGTGCTGGCGCTGAACCTGGCGGACGGCAAGACGGTCTGGGCGACACGCATCGGCGAGGCCTGGGAGGACGCAAACGCGCCCGGTCCGCGGGGCACGCCCACGGTGGACGGCGATGCGATCTTCGCGATCGGAACCGACGGCGAAGTGGTTTCGCTGGAGGCTGCCACGGGCCGCATGCGCTGGCAGAAGTCGATGGTGCGGGACTACAACGGCAAGATGATGTCCGACTGGAAGTTCTCCGAATCGCCGCTGGTGGATGGCGACCGGCTGATCTTCACGCCAGGCAGCTTTGGCGCGCTGTTGGCGGCGGTGGATAAGCGTAGCGGCAAAGAAATCTGGCGGGCGGAGGGCGGCGCGCGGGTGGGCAACGCGGGCAGCAACGGGGCGGGCTATTCATCGATGGTGATCTCGGAGGGCGCCGGCGTACGGCAATACGTGCAGCTGGCAGGGCGCGGACTGTTCGGCGTGAATGCCGAGAACGGCAAGATCCTTTGGAGCTACAACCGGATCGCGAACGACGTGGCCAATATTCCGACGCCGGTGGTGAAGGGCGATTACGTCTTCGCTTCTACGGGTTACGGAACGGGCAGCGTGCTGTTGAAACTGGAACGGTCGGGAGATGGAGTCGCGGCGAAGGAGGTTTACTTCCTGGACGCCAAGACGTTTCAGAACCACCATGGGGGATTCGTTCTACTCGGCGACTACATCTATGGGGGGCAAGGCCACAACAACGGATTCCCGATCTGCCTGGAGTTCCTGAGCGGGAAGGTGCGGTGGGGAGGCGATATCCGTCCGGAGGGATCATCCGGATCGGCGGCGGTGGCGTACGCCGACGGGCACCTGTATTTCCGGTATCAGAACGGCGTAATGAAGCTGATCGAGGCAACGCCCGAGGGATACAAGGAGACGGGGACGTTCCACATACCGGGCGTGAAGCTGCCAAGCTGGTCGCATCCGGTGATTCTGGACGGAAAGCTGTATCTGCGGGAGCAGGACACGCTGCTCTGCTACAACGTGCGCGGCTAGGTGGTCCGGCGGGCAGCCAGCGACACGACTTTGTTGTCGCGCACGATGACGCGCAACTCGCCGCCGGGCGCGTTGCCGGTGTACCACAGGGTTTCCGCGCCGTCTTCTCCAGTGATCATGGTGCCGGGCCGGCCGAACCTGCGGATGACTTCGGAGTAGCCCATGCCGACCTGGATACCGGCGGGATCTTCGTAGGTGACGGCAGGCTTGAGAGGTTCGGCGGAAGCGCTCTCGGTTACAGGCGCGCCTTTCGGCGCAGCGCCGGGGGTGGTGATTTGCGGCTTGGCCTTGTCGAGGGTCTTGCCGGTGTTCCCCACAGCGGCGCCGATCTTCTTCCCGATTTGCGTCAACGGGGCAGTTGCGGTGGCGGCGGCGCCGGAGGTCACGGCGTGCTCGACCAATGCCTGGCCGAGCAGGCTTCCGGTTACCGCCAAAAAAGCCAACGGAGCGATCGCGAGAGCTTTCATAATCGAACCCGCCTTCCTGATGTATTCTACCGAAATCCGGGGAACCGGTGAGAGTTGCCATGGGATAGCGTGCTAAGCCGGCGGAGGCGTCTCCTGCGCCAGAGCATCCTTGCGGGGATCTTCGCGGGGGGTGAACAGCGAGTTGAAAATGTCTTTGAGCTTGAGCATGGCGGGTTCGGCGAACATCCCGATCAGACCGGCCAGGCCGGCGGTTTTCAGGCAGCCGCCGGCGCCCAAGGCCAGATCCGGGGCGCCTAATCCGCTGCGCACGACCAGACTGACGACTAAGGCGACGGCTCCGCCCAGCAAAGGCCGGAGCACGTACCACCATGTCCAGCTGGATTTGAACTCGCGGTTGCCGGCGAAGATGGCGAAGGAAGACGCGCCGTGGATCAGGCCGCCGAGCGCGCCGGCCAAGGCGATCAGGGCAATCAGGCTTGGGGCGCTGGGTGTGCCATCCTCCTGGCAGGCAGCGGCGGTGACGGCAGCGACGGGCGGTTGGGCCGGATGGCAAGTGGGGCAGAGGCGATCCCAGCGGCCGAGCAGGACGGCCAGCAGCAGCGCGGCCCAAGCCAGCCAGTAGATGCCAAGAAAGTGAAGCCAGACGTTTTTTTGGTTTATCGCAAAAGCCATCGTGCGCGCGCGGAGAACCGCACTTTGACAGATAGTGAGGATGGCGGGGGAAAATTATCGAATTTTCTTTGGAATTACTTTAGCTCGGCGCCGACGAACTCGCGCAGCATCACGTTGCCCTTGTATTCCATCTCCTGGTGGATGCCGATTTTCGAGGTGTAGTAGGCACGGGCAGTGGCGCGCTTGAGATCGCGGAAGAAAAGCTGTTCGGGCGTATTTGGGTTCATTTCGTTTTTGGCCATGGCGGCGACCACGTCGACGCGCTGCGCCGCGCTGGCGTGCATAAACGGGGCATCGTGCATTTTTTGGGACAGCGCATCGACCAGTTTCAGGCCATTGCGCCAGTCGTCGCGGTCCTTGGCCTCGAAAGCTTCGGCCAGGCGGCCGTCGATGCAGGCTGCCACATCGGCGGCGCGGGCACCGGGGGAATGGCCGTCCGCCGGGATGATGATCTCGGCCAATTCATCGAGCATGGCGAATTCGGCGGGCGTGAAGAACTTCGGATTCCCGGCGATGGGAGCGGCACTGGAGACGGCGCCGGTCAAGGCGGCGGCCGCGCCGATACGGATCAATTCGCGGCGATTGACTTCGGTGCTCATCAGACGTTTCCTTTCTTCAATTCTTCGGCCAGATGTTCGCAGGAGCGCCAGCACAGCGCCATGATGGTCCAGGTCGGATTCTGGCACGACGCGCTGACGTGGGTGCTCCCGTCCACCACCAGCAGGTTGCTGACGTCGTGCGATTGCTGAAACTGGTTCACGACGGATTTTTTGGGGTCGCCGCCCATACGGGCGGTGCCCAGCTCGTGGATGGAGTAGCCTTCGGTCAACATCCGTTTATTCACGCCGAGCACCTCGACGCCGGCGGCTTCCAGCATCTCGCGGGCGGTATCGGCCATGTCTTCGGCCATTTTCTTTTCGTTATCGCCGAACTTGATGTGGAAGCGCAGCACAGGGACGCCCCAGCGGTCTTTGACTTCGGGATCGAGCTCGACGTAGTTATCGAAGCGCGGCAGGACCTCGCCGAATCCACCCATGCCGATGAAGGCGCCGGCATAATCGCGCACTTTTTTCTTGTATTCGGCGCCGAAGCCGGGCATGACGGTGCTGTCGGGGAACATGCCGGCGCCGCTGCCACCTTCGAATCCGTAGCCGCGCAGGAATTTGGGATGGCGGCCGGCGAGATTGCGGAAGCGCGGGATATAGAAAGATCCGGGGCGGCCGTCATCGAGGGTGCGCGGCTTACCGACGAGGTCCTTTACCAGGCCGTGGGCGCCCGGTCCCATGAGGTGCTCGCAAAAATTGTGGCCCACGTGACCGCTGGAGTTGCCGATGCCGTTGGGATAGAGGCTGGATTTGGACAACAGCATGAGGCGCGCGGATTCGAGGGTGGAGGCGCCGAGCAGCACGGAGCGGCCGCGGGCGTTGTAGGTTTTGCCGGTGTCGGTGTCGATGAACGAGACGCCGCTGGCCTTGCCGGTCTGCCTGTCGACGGTGACCTCGTAGACGGTGGAATTGGGACGGAGGGCCAGGTTGCCGGTGTCCATGGCAGGGTAGATGAGGCCGGTGGGCGAATCGAAGGCGGCATGAATATCGCAGCCACCCACGCGCCGATCGCATGCGCCGCGCCCGTAGCAGCGGCTGCGGTACCTGTTGTGTTTCAGGCCATCGGTGGTGACGCCGGCGCGATAGGGCGTGAGGACGCGGCCCATGCCGGCGAGGCTTTCGCGCAGCCGGACTTCGGCAGTGTTGAGGCGTATGGAGCGCTGGAACAGACTGTCGGGCAGATGGGGCAGATTTTCTTTGTGGCCGGAGATGCCGAGGTACAGATCGACTTTGTCGTAGTAAGGCTGGATGTCTTTGTAGGAGATGGGCCAGTCTTCACCGTAGCCATCGCGGGACGCGGCTTTGAAATCGTAGTCGGAGAGGCGCAGCGCGAGGCGTCCCCAGATATTGGTTTTACCGCCCAGGCAGCGGGCGCGCACCCAGGCGTATGGAGTGCCGGTGTAGGGGTGGTCTTTCTCGTCGACCACGATATTTTTGGCGTAGTCGGATCCGTTGCCATCGAGGATGTAGGAGTAGACGTGATTGTAGGCGGAACCTTTGGCGTACGGCGGATTACGGATGGTGTACTCGCGGGCGGTGAGCGCGTGGGAATCGGGGGGCATATCGCCGCGGCGGGGGTGGTCGTAGGGCCACTCCATGGATTTCAGTTCTTTATTGATGTTGAGTTTCCGGCCGGCTTCGAGCAGGAGGACTTGCATGCCGTGGGAGGTGAGGACATGGGCGGCCATGCCGCCGGCGGCGCCGGAGCCCACAACGATGGCGTCGTAAGTTTTTTTAAGATCGACTTCGGACATATAAGAGCCTTTGAGCGCGTATGGTTCCATGTTAGAACAGCGGTGGGCCAGGGGACGAAGACTATTTTGGCCGCCGATAAACGCAGATGCACGCGGATAAGACCGGACGGAGTTGAGGCTTGCTATGCTGGAATCGTTCAGAAGCTTGCCGGCGTTGTATGGGAAGCTGGTGAAAATCCAGCACGGCCCCGCCACTGTAAGCGTCGAGGACCGGTCGAATGCAGGCCACTGTCCCAAAAAAGGATGGGAAGGCAGACCGGCCCGTAGAAGCGCAAGTCAGGAGACCGGCCTGGCAAGACTCCGGATTGCGGCTCTCGAGGGAGGAGCCTACAATGCGAATTCTCGTCCTATGGCTGGGGCTGCTGCCCGCGGCCCTTGCAACGCCAATCACTATTCACGGAACCGTGCTCGATCCGTCCGGCGCAGCCATCGCCGGCGCGCAGGTTTCCGTTGTCAACCGGCTGGGCGTGGCGGCCCAAACGATCACCGATCCGGCCGGAGGTTTTACGCTGAAACTCGGGCAATCCAGCGGCGCGCATCTGGTGGTGACCGCGCCCGGGTTCGAGACGAAGTCCATCGATCCGGCCGGGCAGCTTAACATCACGCTCAACATCGCGCCGCAGGTGGACTCGGTGCGGGTGGGCGGATCGGCAATGGATGTGCCGCTCAGCGAGCAGGGGAGCAGCATCAGCATGGTGCCGCGCGAAGAGATTGCGGAACGCAACGAGGGGCTGGCGGTGGATCTGCTGCGCTACATGCCCGGCATCACCATCGCCCAGAACGGCAGCACGGGGGCGGTGGCCAGCATGTTCATCCGGGGCGGCAATTACAACTTCAACCTGGTGGAGATCGACGGCGTGCCGGTGAACTCTTTCGGCGGCGCCTTCGATTTCGCGCACATTCCCACGGACTGGCTGGAGCGCGTGGAAGTGATCGAAGGGGCGCAATCGGCGGTGTACGGGGCGTACGCCAATAGCGGGGTGGTGAATTTCGTGACGCGGCCGGCGCAGGAGTCGCCGGCGCTGGAAGTACTGGCGGAAGGCGGCACGTACCAGGAGCATCGCCTGGCGCTGGGCGCCGCCGGGACGGTGGCGGGATTCGGCATCGCGGCGTTCGCGTCGCAGCTTGGCGACAACGGTCCGGTTCCCAACAGCGATTACCGGAACGACAACGCAGCGGTGCACATCACGCGTTCGTTTGCGCGGCAGAGCCTGTCGTTCGGCGGCGGGTTCAACGCCAACGATGTGGGATCGCCCGGCGCTTACGGCTCCGATCCGGGACACGATTTTACAGGGCTCGATTTGATCAGCCGCGACAAGGACGATTTTTCCGATTACTTCCTGCATCACCGGATCGATCTCTCGCAGCGTTTCCGACAGGAGACGTTCGCGAGTTTCTTTCTAGAGAACAGCGGTTACACGAGCCCGTACGGATTCAGTTTCGAAAAGGATCTGCGGGGACAATTCGAGACGCGCAGCATTATCAGCGTGACTCCATGGTACACGGCGGCGGTGGGAGTGAGCCTGACGCGCGAAGAAGTCAAGAACACTTACATCAGCGACGATAATTTCAATCCGTTCACGATCCGCCGCGACGATGCCGGGATTTATTGGGAGAACCGCTTCCAGGCGGGCAGCCACTTCGTCTTCAACGTAGGCGTCCGGGGCGAGATTATCCACACGCCGTTCATCCCGGAGAATACCGCCGACGGGCGGCCGGCTTTCGCGGCCAACACCATCACCAAGCTCAACCCGAAGCTGGCGGCGACTTATTTCACGCGCGCGGGCACGCGGCTGCACGCGTCGTTCGGCACGGGGATACGGCCGCCCGCCGGCCTGGAACTGGCGTTTACGGATAATCCGGCGCTCAAGCCGGAGCGCACGGCCAGCATCGATTTCGGCGTGGAGCAGCGCTTGTTCGGCGATAAGCTGTCGCTGGATGCGACTTACTTCTACAACCGCTTCTACGATCTGATCGTGTCGCTGGGCGGCAACCTGGCGATGCTGAGCGCGTTTCAAACCGACAACCTGTCCAATGCGCGGGCGCAGGGCGCGGAGCTCTCGGGCCGCTTTCGTCCGGCGCGCTGGATGACACTGGGGGCATCCTATACCTATCTGGATTCGGCGGTGCTGTCGCTGAGCGGGTCGACGGGCCTGGCGCCGATCCCGTTCGCGGTGGGCCAACAACTGATCCGGCGGCCGGCCAATTCGGGATCGTTCGTTTCGACCTTCAGCCGCGGGCGGGTGACGGCGAACGTGACCGGTTACTTCCGCGGCTCGGATCTGGACGTGGATCCGACGTTCGGGGCCACGGCGGGGCTATACCCGAATGGCGGCTTCTTCGACATGGGCATCAATGCAAACGTGCGGCTGGGGGCGGGCCTGACGGCGTACGGGAACCTGCGCAACGCATTGAACCAATCCTACGAAGAAGTGCTGGGGTTCCCGGCGCCCAAGCTGAACTTCGTAGCGGGCCTGAAATGGACCTGGAATAAGGCGAAGTAACGCAGAACGGTATGGCGGCGCACGAGCCGTATTTGGCAGGCCAACTGCTCCTCTTTTGGGCTGGAGGTCTACAAATGAATACGTTAGTCATCATACTCATCGTGGTGGTGGCCGTGCTCGCCGCGGGGGTGGTCTGGCTGGCTATTTCGCGACAGAAATCAAAGCATCTGCGGGCCCGATTCGGTCCGGAATATCAGCGCACGGTCGCTGAGATGGGGGCTGCCGGCAAGGCCGAGCGCGACCTCGCGCGGCGGGAAAAGCGCGTGGAGCGGCTGAAAATCCGGCCGCTGCCGCCGGCCACGCGCGATCGCCTGGCGGAGGCGTGGCGCAAGGAACAGTCGCGGTTTCTGGACGATCCGCAAGGCGCGGTCCTGGAAGCCGACCGGCTGGTAATGGAAACGATGAACCTGCGCGGATATCCGGTAGCTGACTTCGAGCAGCGGGCTGACGATCTTTCCGTGGATCACGCGCAAGTGGTGCAAAATTACCGGGCGGCGCATGACATCGTGGCCCGGCACAAAGTAGGACAGGCCGATACGGAGGACCTGCGGCAGGCATTCGTGCACTACCGCGCGCTGTTCGATGAGCTGTTAGAAATGCAGGAGGTGAGGTCATGAACGAAGAAGTTCAAGTGCTGGAGAATCGCGGCGGGGCGGCCGCGGCACCCGAGGAGACGAAGGCGCCGTTGTTCAACCCGGGCCAGGCGGAAGATTTGCGCACGCGCTGGAAAGATCTGCAGACCGCGTTCGTGGATGAACCGCGAGACGCAGTGCACCGCGCGGACGATCTGGTAGCCGCCGCCATGAAACAATTGTCGGATACATTCGCGCAAGAGCGCAGCAAGCTGGAGCAGCAGTGGGATCGCGACGGGCAGGTCTCGACCGAAGACCTCAGGGTGGCACTGCAGCGCTACCGGTCGTTCTTTAACAGGCTGCTGGCGATGTGAAAAGATCGGACGGAAGATTACCATTCAGCATGGTTGGCGGCGAAATTGCTGCCGACTTACCAGGAGAGGAGAATTCTTACTTATGCGTCGATTAATGAGTGCTTTATTGCTTACGGGAGCGCTGGTCATGCCAGTGGCGGGAGTCTTGCGCGCGGCCGATGACGAGCATGCAGAGAAAGCGCAGCGCGTCAAGAGATACTACGATGCGGACCACAAAGACTGGCACGAATGGAACGAAGCCGAGGAGCGGGCCTGGCGGCATTACCGGGAGGAACGGCACGAGGCCGCTGTCGACTGGGACCGCGCATCGCGCGCACAGCGCCGCGAATACTGGCGGTGGCGGCACGACCATCCCGAGGCCCCGCCTGACGTGCGCTAAGAACACGTTGACCGGGAATTAACCCTGAGACGGGTCCAGACGCTCTTCGTGGGCGGCCGCGATGTTGGTGAGCCGGTTAATGGCATCCATCATCTGGCCCATGCGGCGCTCGTTTTCCTGTTGCATGGCTACCAGGAGCTCCACGGTCTGGGTCAATGCGTCGTGCCTTTCAGCGAGTTTGTCGAGCCGTTCATCCGGTGTCATAACGCCCCTCGCACTGCAATTTATCATAGCAGCGCGAGGGGCGAGCGATGTATGCTCGAAACATGGATCCTTCGGGCGACTCTAAATTCGACGAGCCGCGCCTGGCCATCAACCGCGTTTACACGCGATCGGGGGATGCGGGCGAAACCGGCCTGGCCGGCGGGCAGCGGGTGGCAAAGGATTCCCGGCGCATCACGGCCTACGGCACGGTGGACGAGTTGAACGCTTTCGTAGGGCTGGCGCGCCATACCGCGATCGGCGACCCGGTGATAGCGTCGCTCGACGGCATACTGCTGCGCGTGCAGCACGAACTGTTCAACCTGGGATCGATGCTGGCCACGCTGCCCGCAGATGTGCATCCGCGGCAGGCACGCATCACCGCCGCGGAGGTGGCGCAGCTGGAAGCGGAGATGGACCAGATGAACCACGGGCTGCCTCCGCTGCGTTCGTTCGTGCTGCCGGGCAGCTCGCGGCTGAACGCGGAGCTGCACGTGTGCCGCACGGTGTGCCGCCGCGCGGAGCGGGTAGTAACGACGCTGGCTCGCGAGGAGCCGGTACCGGCGGAAGCCTTGAAATATCTGAACCGCCTGAGCGACGCTTTTTTCGTGTGGAGCCGCTGGGCCAGCCATTTGAGCGGAGCCGCGGAAACGCTGTGGGAACCCAATCGCGCATCGAGCGGAACGGCTCCCGGGGGCGGTACACTATCCGTATAGGAGAGATCATGGATAGAGGAAACCACGTGCGGCC
>Ga0070731_10004178_pt1 | contig 12564 bp, 12 predicted proteins | sample Coa_R1_2_FD_66448 | JGI IMG/M metagenome (GOLD analysis project Ga0070731, IMG submission 66448) | Surface soil microbial communities from Centralia Pennsylvania, which are recovering from an underground coalmine fire - Coalmine... | ecosystem: Environmental > Terrestrial > Soil > Unclassified ... | reverse complement strand
GATCCGCCGCCGCCGCTGAATCCGCCGCCGCCGCCCCCGCTGAATCCACCGCCGCCTCCGAAGCCGCCGCCTCCACCCCAGCCGCCGGGAACGAATCCGCGGCTCAGGCCGGTGCCGGACAGCAGCGTGAAGAGGAAGGCGAAGATCGCCGCGATCGCCACGATCGCCACGCTGCCCAGGGCGAACCATGCGAAGAACGCGGTGAGCCCCGAGGTGATCGTGGCCCCGAAGAAGCGCCCGAACACCGATCGCAGGACGAGCCCCGCGATCGGGACCACGAAGAAGGCGATCCAGAAAAGATTCGAGATCGAACCGGAGCCGTGGCTGGTCCGCGCCTGCGGGCGCTGCGCGGGCAGCGGCAGCGACTCGCCGGCCACGGCCTTCATGATCGCGTCACTTCCGGCATCGATGCCGCCCGCGAAATCGCCCTGCTTGAAATGCGGCGCCACGATGTCGGAGACGATGCGCTTCGAGAGCGCGTCGGTGAGCGAGCCGCTCACGCCGCGCCCCGGCGCGATGCGCAACCGGCGCTCGTGCATGGCGACCACGAAGAGCACGCCGTCGTCGATGCCCTTGCGCCCGAGCTTCCAGTCGTCGGTCACGCGGCCGGCGAATTCCTCGATGGTCTCGTCGCCGATCGTGGGCACGATGAGGACCACGACCTGCGCACCCCGGGATTTCTCGAAATCCGCGAGCTTCCCGTCGAGCGTGCTCCTGTCCGAAGCGGCGAGCGTCCCCGTGAGGTCGACGACATGCCCCGTGAGCTTGGGAACCGGCGTCTGCTGGGCGAACGCCGCCACGGCGGCGAGAATTGCCGCCGCGCCGGCGAATGCGCGCACTGCCCGGGCGATCACGGCTCGATGCCTACTTCGTGGGCGCGGGCGCCGCGGGCGCCGGCTTGGAGAAGTCCACCTTCGGCGGCTTGGCGATCGCCTTCTCGTCCTCGACGGTGAACGACGCCTTCTCCTTGTACCCGAACATCATCGCCGTGAGGTTCGTCGGGAACTGGCGCGCGAGCGTGTTGTACTCGCGTACCGCGGCGATGAACCGGTTGCGCGCGGTGGTGATGCGATTCTCCGTGCCCTCGAGCTGCGCCTGGAGGTCGCGGAAGTTCTGGTCGCTCTTCAGTTGCGGATAGTTCTCCGAAACGACGAGGAGCCGCCCGAGCGCTCCCGACAGTTGCGCCTGGGCCTGCTGGAATTTCTGCATGGCCGCCGGATCGCTGATGGCCTCGGGCGGCAAGGTGACCGACGTCGCCTTCGCCCGCGCCTCGGTCACGCCGAGCAGCACGTCCTTTTCCTGCGACGCGTAGCCCTGCACGGTCGCCACGAGGTTGGGAATGAGGTCGGCGCGGCGTTGGTACTGGTTCAGCACCTCGCCCCACGCGGCCTTCACCGCCTCGTCCTTCGTCTGGAATTCGTTGTATCCGCAGCCGGGAAGCACGAGCAACGACAGGGCCGAGATCAACCACAGGAGCATTCGCATTTCTTCTGTCCTCCGCTGAAGGCTCGCGATCGAGCCGCACGAGATGATGTGGGCGCCGCGCCCCGATTTCAAGCCGCGCGCGCGAGGGTGCGCCGCGCGAAGACCAGGTCCTCCCAGGCCTTCGACTTCTCGGGCAGGCTTCGCAGGAGGTACGAGGGATGGTATGTGACCACCACCGGCGTGCCGCGATAGTCGTGCACGCGCCCACGCAGGCTCGCGAGGCTCGCTTCGGTGCCCAGCAGGCGAATCGCTGCGGACTTGCCCAGCGCCACGATGAGCTTCGGGGCGATGAGGTCGATCTGCCGGTCGAGGTAGGCGGCGCAAGCGGCGCTCTCCTCCGGAGTCGGCGTACGGTTGGCGGGCGGGCGGCACTTCACCACGTTGGCGATGTAGACCTCGCGCCCTCGTTTCAGCCCCGTCGCGGCGAGCATGCTGTCGAGCAGGCGCCCCGACTGGCCCACGAACGGTTCGCCCTGCTCGTCTTCCTCGGCGCCGGGGCCTTCTCCCACGAAGAGCCACGGAGCGGACTCGTTTCCCACGCCGAAGACGGCTTGCTTTCGCTGCTTGCACAGGCCGCACGCGGTGCATGTGCGCACCGCTTCCTTGAGCTCGGCCCATCCGAGAGTCGATGTTCCGGCACCGGGCGCCGAGATCGCCTGCGGTGAAGCGTCGGCCCGTACGGCGGCTGCCTGCTTTTCGAGGCCGTAAAGCTTCGCCACGTTCGCGAGCTCGAGCTCGCGCAGCGTCCTCGCGTCCATCACAATGCGAGCCCGAGGAAGAGCGCGTCCTCGCGCCCCGACGCGGCGGGATAGTACTCGGGCCGGATCGCGATCTGCTGGAATCCCATGGACCGATAGAGGTGGCGCGCCGCGTGGTTCGACGGGCGCACCTCGAGATAGACGATCTGGCACGAGGCCGACTTCGCCACTGCGATCATGTGGCGCAGGAATTGCCTTCCGATCCCCTGGTTGTGCCACTCGGGGGCGACCGCGATGTTGAGCAGGTGCGCCTCGTCGAGCGCGATCATGAGGATCGCGTAGCCGATCACCCGCTCGCCGTGGGTCACCGTCCAGCAGTCGTAGCCCGCGTTCACCGAGTCGCGGAAGTTTCCGATGCTCCAGGGAAACGCGTAGAGGGATTTCTCGAGCTGGGCGACGTCGGGGAGATCGGGCATTCGCATGCGCCGGTACTGGATGTGGGGAAGCGGTACCGCGCTCACCGTTTCGCTCGCTGCCTTTCCTCGCTCGTCAGTGCAACTTTGTCGCGCAAGTATAGAGGCGCGGCACGTTCCGCGGGGACCGCCGCGCCGCGCGCGAAGCTGCGCGAGGCGAGCCGCGCGATGGCTCCCGCGCGGGGAAGGTCGCCTTCCACTCCCATCGTGACCGAAGCCCGATAGGCCTCGCGAAGCCACGGATGCCGGTCGAAACCGCTGCCGGTGGCGGTCCAGCTGCGCCCGGGCAACGGCGGCAGCGACTGCGCATCGGCGAGCCGCGGCGAGATCACCTCGTCCCAGCCGTCACCGTTGCGCGCGTAGGCCGCGAGATACGCTTCGCCCATTCGCGCGTCGAAGGCCGAGATCACTCGCCTTTCGTTCGATTGCTCCGCGAGCGCAAGCAGCGAAGGCACCGGCACCACGAGGCGATTGGCCGCGTAGGCCATGCCCTGCACGATGCCGCAGGCGATGCGGATGCCGGTGAAGGATCCGGGACCCTGCCCGAACGCGAACGCGTCCATCTGGGCCGGAGCGAGGTGCGCGCGGGAGAGGATCTTCCGGACCATCCCCACGAGCATCTCGGAATGGCGGTTATGCGCGAGGACCTCCTCGACGAAGAGATCCGGTCCGCGCAGCAGCGCGACCGAGCAAAGCTCCGTGGAAGTCTCGACGGCTAGGAGGTTCAAGTTGGGCGCGTCCGGTGGGCATCGCCATTATACCCGAGCCGCGAGCAGTTTATTATTGTTCTAAAACAGCTACTTCTATTACCTTCTTAAAGTAATTTATACGACCGTGAGGGGCGCAAACCTTCCTCCCAGCACGGCCTTCGAGTCGATGCCCCACCAGCGATCGAGGAAGGTCGCGTAGTAGCTGCGGAAGTCCACCGCGAATGGTAGGTTGCCGTTGCCGTCCAGCCGGTCGAGCGCCGGATGGGCACCATAGAGGCCGCCCTTCACGGATCCGCCGAGCACGAAGTGCGCACTCGAGGTGCCGTGATCCGTGCCGCCGCTCTGGTTTTCCTTGGGGCGACGGCCGAATTCCGCATAAGTCGCGATCACGGTCGAGTCCCAATGGCCGATCTCCACGAGCGCCTCGCGCAATGCCACGAGGCCTTCGCCCAATTGCTTGAGCAGGTTGTTCTGGGTTCCGAGCTGGTTCGCGTGCGTATCGAAACTTCCCAGCGTGAGGCGCACCACGGAAATGCCAGCCTCGTTGCCCGCGAGCTGCGCCGCGGTGCCCACCGAGTTGCCGAACGGATTCTTCGGAAACTCCGTGGCGAACTTCCTTCCCGCATGCAGCCGCTCCGCCGAGAGCGTGACGTCGCGCTCCACGCGAAGGATGTGCGCAAGCGCCGCGTTGCGGGAATCGCCTTCGTCGCGCGCAAGCCGGGCGTTGCGCAGGAACTGTTCGGGATTGTTGAGCGAGATCGCGCGCACGTGGTTTCCGGTGAGCGGGCCGAGCGCATTGGGCCCCACCACGACACCATCGGCGGCGAAGTCCGTCGGCGAAGGCGAGACGGCGAACGCGCGCGCGAGCCAGCCCTCGTCGAGATACTCGTCGCTCTTCGATGCCGTGTCCCAGATCTCGATGGAGCGGAAATGCGAGAGGTTCGGGTCCGGGTATCCCACACCCTGGACGATCGCGAGCTCGCGCTTGTCCCACAGGGTGCGAAGAGGCGCGAGCGCCGGATGAAGCCCGGCGCGCTCGGTGAGCTGCACGACCTGGTCGCGCGGAATCGCGAGGCGCGGGCGAAGCTCCGCGTAGCGCGGATCCGAATAGGGAATGACAGTGTTCAGCCCGTCGTTGCCGCCCTTGAGCTCGACGAGGATGAGGAGCTTGCGCGAAGGCTCGGCGGCCGCGCGCACCAGGGGCACCGCTCCGGCGAACGGCAGCAGCGAGGCAGCAAGAAGGAATCGGCGGCGGTCCATTGTCATTTGAGCTGGAAGGTGGGGTCGAAAGCGAGCGCGCGCACGAGCTCCGCGCCCTCGAGGCCGTTCATCGAATTCACCGGTGCCGTCGCGAGGACGAGCCTCTCGACGTGACCCACGCTCGTGCCGCCGAAGTGCTGGGCGTCGAACGTGTAGTCGGTCATGCCGCGTTCGAGCATGCGCCGGTAGCGCTGTTCCGGCGCGTTGCCCTTCACGTCGTCCGCCTTCATGTCGCTCGCGGCCATCATCTGGGGTTGGGATTGGGCGCCCCGGAAGATGCGATCGATCCATTGCTTGCGGCCGAGGAGCGTCGAGGACGTGATCCAGGCGTCGCCGCCGGGCCAGCCCTTCACGTTGGGTGGCGAGAAAGGATTCTGTCCGAGCGCCGCGCACGCGAAGACCGCCGGACGCAGGTCGAAAGGCCGGATATCGAAGGTGCGGAGCGACCCCACGACGAGCTCGACGGGCGACTTCACCAGCACGGCGCGGTTGGAGTCCGACCAGAAGGCGTCCGACATGAGGATCGCGCGCATGAGCGGCTTCACCTCGTAGTGCGAATCGCGGAACACAACCGCGAGCCGCTCGATCTCCTTCCTGTCCGGCTCCGGCGAGACGAACTCGCGCCAGAGCTTCGTGGAAATGAACTGCGCGGCCTCGGGGCGTGCGAGCAGGATGTCGAGGACGTCGTCGCCGTCGAAATTCCCCGTCCTGCCGAGCACGGTCTTCTCGCCGTAGTCGTGCCACATGCGGCGATAGGTGAAGGTCCCGGTCTCGCGGTCGATGCTCCACCCGGTGAACGCGCGCGCCGCTTCCTTGATGTCGCGCTCGCCGTAGTGGCCTTCGCCGAGAGTGAAGAGCTCCATCACCTCGCGCGCGAAGTTCTCGTTGGGCGCCTGCTTGCGGTTGCCGGCGTTGTCGAGCCACACGATCATCGCCGGGTCCTTCGCGACCGCGTGCAGCATCGTGCCGAAGTTGCCGAGCGATTCGCTTCGCAACAGCGCGTTCTGCCGGTACATGAGCTGGCTCGATCGCACCTTCTGCTGGCTCGTGGCGAAGTGGTTGTGCCAGAAGAGCGTCATGCGCTCCGTGAGCGGGCTCGGCGTGAGCAGCATCTCGTGCAGCCACCACGCGCGCAGTTCGAACCCCTGCTCCACGAGGTGGCGCTGCGCGGCCATGCGCTCCTCGGCGCTCATCTGCCGCAGCTTGTAGTACGGCTCGAAGGGCTCGTCCACGAAAGCCGGGGGCTTCACGCTCGCCTCGCGGCGCGCGCCGTCGAGGATGCGATCGACGGCCGTGGCGCGATCGAGCGGCGCGTACTTCCAGATCTCCTCGTCCGTGGCGCCGAAGCCCGTGCGGTTGAGCAAATGCCGCGCGCCGTCGTAGCCGATGGGATCGGCCCACGCACCCAGGGAGGCGACGAGGAGCGCGGCGGCGGCGAGCAGTCTCATGGGCGGCGCATCGCTACTTGCTGGAAGCCTCTTGCCGGCGGACTTGCGCCGCCTTCAGCTCGTCGCGCGTGATGAAGCCGTCCTTGTTCGTGTCGATCTCGTCGAAGTGCTCGGCGAGGCGCGGCGAGTTCGCCTGCGCTTCCGCCCGGCTGATCTTTCCGTCGCCGTCGGTGTCGATCTTCTTGAACCGTGCGGCCGCGGCGTTCTGGTGCTGTTTCGCGTGGAAGGCGCGAAGCTCGTCGGCCGTGATCTGGCCGTCGTGGTTCGCGTCGATCTCGTCGAAGTGCTTCGCGATGTGCGGCAGCGCCTTCGCCTCGTCGCGGCTGAGCATCCCGTCGCCGTTGGTGTCGGCTTGCTTGAATCGGGCTGCGCCTTGTCCCTGTCCCGGAGCTTGCGGTGCCGCGGGGTCCTGCGCCGCGAAAGCGGTCGCCGCCACGAATCCCAGCGCGGCTGCGATGGCAGTGAGTTTCATCGATCTTCCTTTCATTCGGATCGTATTGGAGACGGGCCAATGAGCCCGAGCCTATGTCGATCAACGCGCCATGTCCAATCGCGAAGACGCAGATACCTCCATAGTGGTAACAACTTGTAAGGAGTTCCTACGGGAATCGGGCGCCGCTGCTAACATCTCTAGCCGAATGCAAACCCAACGCCAGAAAATCCTCGTCGTCGATGACGACCTGCGCCTGAGGGACCTGCTGAAGCGCTACCTCGGCGAGCAGGGTTTCGCCGTGGACACAGTCGCCGACGCGGCCTCCATGGACCGCCAGCTCCAGCGCGTTCGCTACGACCTCATGGTGCTGGACCTCATGCTGCCCGGGGAAGACGGCCTCGCCATCTGCCGGCGCCTGCGCTCCGACGACAACCACATCGCCATCATCATGCTCACCGCCAAGGGCGACGACGTGGACCGCATCGTGGGGCTCGAGATGGGCGCCGACGACTACCTCGCCAAGCCCTTCAATCCACGCGAGCTCGTCGCCCGCATCCACGCGGTCATGCGCCGCCAGGGGCCGTCGCAAACGCCGGGCGCGCCGAGCGCGGAACCCAAGATCGTCGAATTCGGCTCGTTCGCGCTGCACCTGGCGAGCCGCGCGCTCACCCGCGACGGAACGCCGATCCCGCTCACCACGGGCGAATTCTCGCTGCTGAAAGCGCTCGCCACGCATCCGCGCGAGCCCATGTCGCGCGACAAGCTCATGGATCTCGCGCGCGGGCGCGAGCACGAGAGCTACGACCGCTCCATCGACGTGCAGGTCTCGCGGCTGCGCAAGCTCCTCGGCGAAGATCCGCAACAGCCGCGATTCATCCAGACGGTCTGGGGCTTCGGATACGTCTTCATCCCCGACGGCCTGCCGCAGAAATGACGCTGTTTCCGCGTTCGCTCCTCGGGCGGACGCTTGTTGTCCTGGTGGGGGCGATGGTGCTCTCGCAGGCCGCGGCCATCTGGTTCCTCCACGAATACGTGACGCAGCCACGACAGGCGCTCGGCGTGGGCCTCTTCGTGAGCCACCTGAAGACGATCAGCGCCGCGCTGCAGACGATGACGACGCAGCAGCAGCAGGAATTCATCAACCGCATCGCCGAGAAGGAAGGCATCCGCATCTCGCCGGTCCGCGGCACCGAGCAGATGCGCCCCGCGGGCGACGTCCCCGCGGTGCAGATGTTCCGCGAGCGCATCCGCGAGCTTTTCGGGCCGCAAGCCGATGTGTACGTGCGCGGCGTGGCGGAGCCCGGCGACGAGAACAAGCCGGTGCGGCCCCGGCCGCAGACGTTCTGGGTGCGCCTGCCCACCGGCGAGCGCGACTTCTGGGTCGCGTTTCCTCGCGGCCGCATCGAGCGCGACCCGTCGACCGCGTTCATCGAGTGGGGCGTGACGGGACTCGTGATCGCGATCGTCGGCACGTTCTTCATCGTGTGGAGGCTCAACCGGCCGCTGGGCGATCTGGCGCGCGCCGCCGCGAAGCTCGGCCAGGGCGCCGAGGCGCCCCCGGTCACGGAGACGGGGCCGTCGGAAATCCGCGCGGTCGCCCGCGCCTTCAACCAGATGAAGGACGACCTTCGCAAGAACGAGCGCGACCGGTCCACGTTCCTCGCCGGCGTCTCGCACGACCTGCGCACGCCCCTTTCGCGCCTGCGCCTCGAGGTCGAGATGCTCGAGGACAAGGTCGATGGCACCGCGCAGCACGCCATGATCGAGGACGTCGGCGAGATGAACGCGATCATCGACCAGTTCATCGACTTCATGCGAAGCGAGGCGGCCGAGGCGCTCGCGCCGGTGAACCTCTCGGAGCTCGCGCGCAGCTGCGCGGAGCGCGCGGCGCGCTCCGGCGTGCAGGTCCGCTGCGACCTCGCGGAGGTGCCGCTGCTCATGCTGCGCCCGCTCGCGATGCAGCGGCTCACGGACAATCTTCTCGCGAACGCCGCGCGGCATGCGGGCGGCGAGATCGTCGTGCGCACCCGCCGCGAGGATGGATTCGTCACGATGTCGGTGATGGATCGCGGCCCCGGCATCCCGGCCGAAATGGTGGAACGCCTGAAAGAGCCCTTCACTCGCAGGGACGAAGCGCGCAGCGGTTCTTCCGGCGCGGGCCTGGGCCTCGCGATCGCCAACCGGGTAGCGGCCATCCACGGCGGCTCCCTGGACCTGGTCGCCCGGGAAGGCGGTGGCCTGGAGGCCCGGGTGAGCCTGCCCGCCTCGGCATGAACCCTTTGCCGCCGATGTCATCCAACTGGCAGGCAGGCGCGTTTAGGAGGATGTGATGCGTGCACTGCGACAGAAGGAGTTCGAAATGAAAGCGATCCGGATTTGGGCGGTGGCAGCACTTGCGGCAAGCGGTCTGGCGCTGAGTTCGGCCCAGGCTGCGACACATATGGGCGGTGGCGGTGGCGGTCACGGCTCCTGGAGCGGTGGCCATGGAAGCTGGAGCGGCGGCCACGGAGGCTCGTACCATGGTGGCGGCTACTGGCACGGCGGCGGCCACTATCACGGCTACTACGGCTATCACACGGCCGTGGGCTTCTATTTCGGCGCGCCGTGGGTTTGGGGTCCGTGGTATTGGTGGGGTGCCGGCTATCCCTATGACTATTACTACCCGGGTTACGCGGCCTACCCGAGCTATCCGGCGGATCCGGGTGCATACCCCGAGGGCACGATGCAGGCGCCCCCGACCACGGAGGTCGATCCGAATGCAGCCGGAGCACCGACGCAAGCCCCGGCATACATGAACTACTGTGTATCGTCCAAGGCGTACTACCCGAAGGTCACGACGTGTCCCGAGGGTTGGAAGTTCGTTCCGTCGCACTGACGGAGTCCGGAGGCGTTCTTCCGGCGAAGAACGCCTCCACGTCCTCGAGCTTCCGGGTCCGGCGAAATGGCGGCAACGCCCGCCAGATTCGCCTTCCGTAGGATTTCTCCACCAGGCGCGGATCGCAGATTACGAGCGCGCCGCGGTCGGCCTCGTCGCGAATGAGGCGCCCCGCTCCCTGCTTGAGTGAAATCACCGCGCGCGGCACCTGGTAGTCCATGAATGCGTTGCCGCCCGCGCGGTTGATGCGCTCGATGTTGGCCGCGAGTATGGGATCGTCGGGCGGATTGAACGGCAAGCGGTCGATCACGACGACCGAGAGTTGCTCGCCCTTCACGTCCACGCCTTCCCAGAACGACTGCGATCCGACGAGGATCGCGTTCGGCGAGCGCCGGAACCTCTCCAGCAACTCATTCTTCGCTCCGCTGCCCTGCAGGAGCAGCGGCCACTCGAGCCCCTCGCGCTTCAATCGCGCCTCGACGAGATCGTGCCCGCGTTCCATGGCGCGAAGGCTCGTGAAGAGCAGGAACGCGTGCCCGCCGCTCGCGCGCACCACGGGCCACGCCGCCTCGATCACCGACTCGACATAGCCCTCGGAGTTGGGATCGGGCAAGCCTTCCGGGACATAGAGCAGCGCCTGGCGCTCGAAATCGTACGGACTCGGCCACGAGTGCGTCTGCGCGTCCGCGAGACCCATCTCGCGCTGGTAGTGGGTGAAGTCGCCGTTCACCGAGAGCGTGGCCGACGTGAAGACCCACGCGCGGCGCTCGCCCTTCACCTGTGCCTGGAACACGCGGCCCACGTCGAGGGGCGTCGCGTAGAGCACCGCGGACTGCGCATAGGACTCGATCCAGCGCACGACGTCGGGCCCGGCGACCTCGCCGTAGGCGTCTTCCCTCGGACGATCGTGCGACTCGCGCCACTCGACCACGCGCGCGACGCATTCGTCGGCGCGAGCGCGGCAGTTGCGGATCTCTTCGGCGCGCTCTTCCTGCGCGGCGAGCTTTTCCCGGATGCCTGCAAGCTGCTTGGCGACTTCGGCAAGCGCGGCGTCGAACGCTTCGCGCGTCTTCAGCGCTCCGTACGCGATGCGGCCTGTCGCGGGACCGAGGGAGAGGCGCAGGTCGCGCGCCGCTTTCTCGAGCGCCGATGCCGCTTCCCCGAGTTGCGTGCTTTCCTTCGCGTGCTGGGCCTCGGCAAGACGCGCGTCGCGTGCGAGCTCCAGCAGCTGCGCCGTCGAGAGCGACTGGCCGAAGAAGAGCCGCGCGATGTCGGGCAGGTGATGCGCCTCGTCGAAGATCACCGTATCCGCCGTGGGCAGGAAATCGGCCAGGCCTTCGTCACGAAGCACAACGTCGGCGAAGAACAGGTGGTGGTTCACCACGATCACGTCGGCTTCGGAGGCACGCTTGCGCGCCTTCATCACGAAGCAATCCTGGTATTGGCGGCAGGCCGAGCCCAGGCAGTTCTCCCGCGTCGAAGTCGCTCGGGCCCAGGCCGGCGACGACTCCGGGACGTCGGCGCAGTCGCTACGATCGCCGCTCATCGTGGTCGCCGCGAAGCGGCGGATCTTCTGCAGCTCGAGCGCCTCTTCGCGCGCGCCGAACGTTCCCTGCGATGCGGCGAGCTCCAGGTGGTGCAGGCACACGTAGTTGGCGCGGCCTTTCAGGAGAGCCACGTCCACAGTCGCCGAGAGCGCCTGGCGCACGAGTGGAAGATCGCGGTGGTAGAGCTGGTCCTGGAGCGTCTTGGTGCCGGTCGACACGATGACGCGGCCGCCCGCGAGCAGCGCCGGCACGAGATACGCGAATGTCTTTCCGGTACCCGTTCCCGCTTCGGCGATGAGGACGCCGCCCGATTCGATCGCGGTCAGCACCGCCTGCGCGAACTCCGCCTGCTGCGGACGGTGCCTGAATCCCGGCACGGCCTTGTCGAGCGTTCCGCCGGGTGCGAAGAGCGGCGCGAGATCCACTATGCGCGGCCGAAGACGATCCGCTCGTTGGTGAGCTGGCGCGCCACGCCTGCGAGGCAGATCCCCGCCACGGCGATCGCGACCGCGGCCGGCAGCAGGTAGTCGATGGCGCCCAGCGCATCGCCGCGCATCACGCGGCCGAGGACCGTCTGCTGCGCGAGCATCGGCACGGCAAGCTGCCACTGCGCGTCCTTCAATCCCGTGAGCATCACCGTGACCGGCACGAACGAGATCACCGAGACCAGGTAGCTCATGTACGTCTGCGCCTCGCGGTACGAGCGGCCGAAGGTGCAGATCATCATGGTGAGCGCCGACGTCATCGCCGCGAAGGGGACGAGGATCGCGACGAACTGCGCGAGCTCGGCCACGCCGATCGCCTGCAAGGCGGGAATCTTCTTCTGCGCGTAGAGCACCGAAGCGGCGGCGAAGCCCGAGAGCGTGAGCACCGCCACCGCGCACGCGAGCGTCCACGCCGCGAGCCACTTGCCGATGGCGAACTCGCGCGCGGGGACGGGATTCGCCAGCAGCGGCTCGAGCGATCCGCGCTCGCGCTCGCCGGCCGTGGAGTCGATCGCGATCGTCATGCCCCCGAGGATCGGCGCGAGGATCGCGAAGACCGGGAAGATGAAGAGGATCAGCGCGCCGCGTTGCCGTGGCGTCGCCGTGTTGACGCGCTCCACCTTCACCGCCTGCGCGAGGTCGGGGCTCACGCCGCGCGCGATCATGCGCAGCGTTCCCGTTTCGAGGTTGTAGGCGCGAAGGAGCCGCTCGGCCTGCTGGATGGCGGGCCCCGCGTCCGTGCGGGAATCGTCGTAGACCAGGTCCACGCGGGCGGATTCGCCGGCCGCGGCCTTGGCGCCGAAATCCGCGGGCACGACGATCACCGCTTCGGTGAGTCCCTTGCGGATGCGTGCTTCATAGTCGGCGGGAGCGGCCTCGATTTCCACGTCGTGGCGCTGGAAGAAGTTCACCAGCTCGGGCGCGTTCTCCTGCCCCGCGACAGTCACCTTGAGGTTCGCCGCCTTCTCCTGCTGGCTGGAGACGAATTGCGCCATCAGCACCAGCATGAACGGGCCCGTGACGACCGAGGCGATGAAGATCATGAGCGCGGTGCGCCGGTCGCGAAGCGCGTCGCGAAGCTCCTTCCGGTAGACGGTGAAGAGCGGGCGCCTCATGGGGCCACCTCTTCTCCCGTGAGGGCCACGAACGC
>Ga0070731_10004177_pt1 | contig 12567 bp, 12 predicted proteins | sample Coa_R1_2_FD_66448 | JGI IMG/M metagenome (GOLD analysis project Ga0070731, IMG submission 66448) | Surface soil microbial communities from Centralia Pennsylvania, which are recovering from an underground coalmine fire - Coalmine... | ecosystem: Environmental > Terrestrial > Soil > Unclassified ... | reverse complement strand
GCCTGCCAACTGCAGGATATCGTCGGCGAATCGCCGAAGATTCGCGAGGTGCGGCAATTGATCCAGACGGTGGCGCCCACTGACACGCGCGTGCTGGTTCTGGGCGAGAGCGGCACGGGAAAGGAACTCGTCGCCGGCGCCATTCACAGTTTGAGCAAACGACACCGGGCCAGTTACGTCCGCATTAATTGCGCGGCCATTCCCGAGACCCTGTTGGAAAGTGAGTTGTTTGGATACGAAAAAGGGGCGTTCACCGGCGCACTCAAGCAGAAGCCCGGGCTGGTGGAGGAAGCCAACGGCGGGACGATTTTTCTGGACGAGATAGCGGACATGAGCCGGCCATTGCAGGCCAAGCTGCTGCGGTTTCTGGAAGACGGCTCGTTCACGCGAGTCGGCGGCACTCAGCAGCTGCGCGTCAATGTCCGCCTGATCGCTGCCACGAACCGTGACATCGTACAGGCAATTCGCGACAGCAATTTTCGCGAGGATTTGTTCCATCGCCTCAACGTGGTGCAGTTTCGCCTGCCTCCCTTGCGCGAACGGAGCGACGATGTGCCGCTGCTGGCCGAGCATTTTCTCAAGCACTTCAGCACGTCCGTGAACAAGCATGTCAGTGGGCTCTCGCTGCCCGCGACGCGGAAGCTCCTGTCACACCATTGGCCGGGAAATGTGCGCGAACTGAAAAATGTGATCGAGCGAGCCCTGATTCTCGAGCGAACGAATGAGATCCAGGCTGCCAGTCTCCCGGATTTTCAAGTGGAAGCCCAGCTGCATAAAACTCCAGCGCCAAAAGTCACCGGCAACGAATCGTTGGACGATCTGGTAACCGCTTTCGAACGGCAATTGATCGGGGAAATGCTGGAACGCAACGGATTCAATCTCGGCAAGACGGCGGAGCAATTAAAAATCAGCCGGCACGCCTTGCGTTACCGCATGCAGCGGTTGAACCTGACATTACCAGGGGAAAGCGAGGAAGATAAGAACGGTGTCCCCGGGAAAGAGATTGCGTGATGCACAGGCTGGTTTTAATTGCGGATTTCGATGTTTTGCCCTGGCAGTCGACCACATCGCCGGTGTACCAGACCCTCTTTATCATCGCCGGCTTTTTAGGAGTGGTCTTGTTGGTTTTACTTTGGTTTGTTCTGTGGAGAACGCCGGGGCAACGCCATCACTCCCATCGCCGGCGCCGGGCATCCGGGCACAGTCCGACCACGCCCCTCCCGCGCCGACGCGAAAAAAACTCATCCGTCCTTCGCTTGTTTCGATTTAATCGACATCGCCGGCACCATCGACGCGCAAATCCTACGATAGCCGAAGTGGGCGGGTCGCCGCGGCAACGCGACGAGCATCCGCCGGCGACATAAAGCATGCAAGAAAGCCGGACGATCACACAAAAGAGCGGCTCCAATCTGACCTGGGGCTTCTTGCTGCTGCCCAAGGCCAGGCGCAATGCGATGGCAGTCCTCTACGCCTTTTGCCGGGAAGTGGACGATGTGGCGGATGAGGAAAATGTTCCGGTAGAACAGCGCCGGGAAGAATTGGCGGCGTGGCGGGCGGATGTGCGTCGCGCTTTCGGAAACGAAACGCCACAATTCGCAGTGAATCGTGAGCTTCAGCCGGTCATTAAACAGTTTCATCTCCCGTTCGGACTTTTCGATGAGTTGATTCAGGGCTGTGAAATGGACCTGCAAATCAAGCGATACGAAAATTACGAGCAACTGGAGCTTTACTGCTACCGGGTGGCGTCCGTCGTTGGCCTGCTCAGCATTGAAATTTTCGGCTACCGCAATCCCGCTTGCCGTGACTACGCAATCTATCTTGGCAAAGCGCTCCAGTTGACGAATATCCTCCGGGACGTTCGCACAGATGCGGAACGCGGAAGAATTTACCTGCCGCAATCGGAACTCGCGCGCTTTGGAGTCTCCGAAGAAGAAATCCTCTCCTTTCAATACTCGGACCGTTTCCATGAATTGGCGAAAAGCGCGGCAGCCCGGGCGAAGCAATTTTACCGGCAGGCCCGCGAAACATTGCCCCCCGAAGATCGTCGCGCAATGGTCGCCGCCGGGTTGATGGGCACGGTGTACTGGCGCCTCTTGCGAAAATTGGAACGTCAGCAATTCAATGTCTTCGGCCCTGAACTGACGCGCCTCAGCAAAAGCCAAAAAATACTGCTGATCTTCCAATCATGGTTTTGCTTCCTGTCCGGGGCCACTTCGCACAGCTATGGCAGCGCCTGAAACGCGAGACTTAAGGGGTTCGACGGCCGGGGCCAGAAAATTCTCTCCACAATTTCCCCCAACAAGCTCGAAGCGCCGTCTCATCGTCAATGCTGACGACTTCGGCCGCTCGCATTCAATCAACGAGGCGGTGATCCGGGCGCACCGTGAAGGGATTCTTACGACCGCCAGCCTGATGGTGAACGAATCGCCGTGCGCCGAAGCCGTTGAACTGGCAAAACAGAATCCGCAATTAGGCGTGGGATTGCACCTGACCTTGTTGATGGGACACTCCGCGCTGCCGCACGCCGAGATTCCTGGATTGGTAAACGAAGCCGGTGAATTTCTAAATGACCCGGTAAAGGTCGGATTCAAGTATTTTTTTCAGCGGGAATTGCGGGAGCAACTACGAAAGGAAATTCACGCGCAATTTGCCCGCTTTCGCACCACGGGCCTGCCGCTCGATCATGTGAACGGGCATCTCCACCTGCACCTGCACCCGGCGGTGTTTGGCATTCTCATGGAAGATGCGGAAGCACTCGGAATTGAGCGAATGCGTCTCACGCGTGATCCATTCTGGATGGATGTTTCGATGGCGCGAGGCCAGCGGTTGTATCGTGGGACGCACGCGTTGATTTATTCCATTCTATCGCGGGCCGCTCGCGCTCGCCTTGAGAAACGGAAAATTCGCCACACGCACCGTGTTTTCGGCCTGTTGCAAAATGCACGCGTGGACGAGGCCTACATCCTTAAACTCCTGCCCGGACTGCCTCCGGGTGATTCAGAGCTTTACTCGCACCCGTCGCTGGACAACTTTAAACATGAGTTTGATGCCTTGATCAGCACGCGCGTGAAAGAGCAGGTGGAACGGCTTGGTATCGGGTTGATTCGCTACCGGGATCTGGACGCATGAAGAAACAGGTGTGATTTTGGTTCCAAGGCGAAAACTGTAAATCGTATTATGATAAAGCTCATCCTGATCCTCCTGTCAGGTCTCTTCCTGGAAGCCATTGGCGTGGTTCTGCTCAGCCAGGGGCTCCATGAAATTGGCGAGGTAAAAGAAATTACCGTGAGCGAAATCGGCCGCGTGATTGGCCGCGGCGCGACCAATTACCACATCCTGCTCGGCGTGGCTCTCGAAGCCGCCTTTTTTGGCGTGCTCCTTTACCTGTTGTCGCAACGGGACGTCAGCCTGATCTGGCCGCTGACTTCACTCGGCTTTGTTATCACTGCGGTGGCCGCGAAGTTCATCCGCCACGAAGATGTGACCGCTCTGCGCTGGGGCGGGGTAGCGCTCATTGTGGCCGGAGCCATGCTGGTTGCATGGAGCGATAAACAAAAATCAAACGGGACGAACTCCCCGGGTCAGCAAGTCACCACCGGCTCCCAATGATGTCCGCAATATTTGAGCCAGCCGCTGTGCGGCAGCTCGCGTGTTGCGTTGCAAGTCCATCAATCTCGGAATCGCGCTCGGCGACTTGAGCAACGTCCCCATCAGCTTCGGAATCGAAAGCTTTTGGTCCGACGTCATCAACGCATTGAAATCGAGCGGAAGGTCTTCGCTGGCGGCGTCGGAAATCACTCTCACGGTTGCGCTGGGTATGCCGCGGTCGCGACACAGCGAGCGAATGACGGCCGATTCCATTTCCACTGCATCCGCTCCGGTTGTGCGCCACAGCTCGGCTTTCTCCGTAGCTGTTACAGCAACCCGCACTGAACAATAAAATTTTCCCGGTATGGCGCCTGCGGCGAGCAAGGCCTTGTCCATTCCCATATCAAAATCCTCGTCAAAAAGAACATCCCCTACCTTGAATTGAGGATTCAGCGCGCCGGCAAAACCACAAGTGATCACACGCTCAGGGCTCAAACGGTTCAATGCTTCGTGGAAACGTGTGCTTGCGTTGCGCCGGCCCATGCCGGTGATCAGCCGTTCACTTCCGCCTTTAACCTGCATCGGCCAGGCGAACGCAGCCTCCTCCCGGACTGCGAAGCAGAGGAGAAATCCGATCGGGTCTGGCGTTGCATCCGCGCTCATTTGATTCCGCTGAGCCGGTCCTTCCAAATCTGGTAGAGCAATACGGTCGCTTTCACGTCGCGCAAACAGTATTCGGCGATTTCGCGATAGCGGCCCTCCGCCAGCAGATTGCTCACATCCATTCCCGTGACACCGTGGCTTTTAGGCGATTCAATCCCAAAAGCCTTGCAATAAAAATCCAGGTTGAAGCGCCGCGCCGCGCCGTCGCGCCCGCTCACCCCATAGAACGTCAGTTGTTCGGCCAGGTCACAATGTGGATCAGTCTGATAACGGTAACCGAGCCAATCCTTTCGGGAAATAGGTACATTCAGTACCGCCGACCGCAGATAAATGAACGGCACGTCGAAACCGCGTCCGTTGAACGTCACCACCGAATCGTAGTGTTTGGCCACGTCCCAAAAGGCGGTCAGCAATTCCGGTTCATCCGCGCAAGGAACAAATTCAACCGGCCCGGCTTCCGCGGCCTCTTCCTCGAAGTCGTCCGCGGTGAAGAGCACCTGGCCGCGCTGTGTCTCGACGTTCAGCATGGCAATGCAGACGACCTGGGATGTAAACGGCCAAAGGCTGCATTGGCGAGTCAGTTCGGCGCGCCGCTGGGAGCGGGCGGCCTCGTCGGGGATCTTTTCGCACTCGCGGAAGAGATATTCCTGCTGCGCTTCATCGAAATGTTCGAGCGGCAGGGCGGAGGTTTCGATGTCGAAGACCAGTTTCGCCATGGGCGGATTTAACAGTCAAGCGGCCACGCGCGCCAAGGAAATTATCTGTCGATGGCGCATAGTTCCTACCTTTACCGCCGCCGACAATAATGGAAGCTTTCTTGAGAATGGAAAGAATTTGTCTTTTTCCGCGTCAGGCTTAGATTGGCGCCCGTCTGCAATGAATCCAGTTCATTCACTTCTGCGCACGCCCAACCGCCGCATTGCGGCGATAGCCCTCGTCATTCTCACGCTGGACCAGATTACGAAGGTATTGGTGCTTCACTTTCTTCCGAATGTCTGGGACGAGCGGTTGGTGGTACCCGGCTTTTTCAAGCTGGTGCATTGGCAGAACACCGGCGCGGCCTGGAGTTCCTTCGCCGGAAAGAACGGTGCGCTGGCGATCATCGCCATTGTGGCGCTGGTCATTTTATTTTTCAGCCGCCATCATTTCAATTCCCACACGCTCCTGGGCCAATTCGCCTTCGGCCTCGTCATCGGCGGCATCATGGGAAATCTGGCGGACCGGATTTTTCGCCAGCATGTGGTTGATTTTTTACGCTTCTATCTGGTGCAACGCGGTGGAGACGAAGCCGGGTTTCCCGCATTCAATGTGGCGGACAGCGCGATCTGCATTGGCGTGGCGCTTGTCTTCCTGATCACCTGGCGTTACGAGCACGCTCCCAAAACCGCTGAATCTGCTTAGAAGTGAAATGTCTTCACGCACCGAGGTCCTCACCATAGACAGGACACTCCCGTCCGGGCGGCTTGACACTTACCTGCGTGGCAAATTCCCCGCGGTTTCGCGTGGTACGATCCAACGCCTTATCGAAGAAGGCCACATATTGGTCAACGAAAGACGCGTGAAGCCCACCCACACACCGCATGCCGGCGACCAGGTGCAGGTAAACTGGCCGGAGGCCAAGCCGGCCGAAGCGCAGCCCGAAGAAATGCCGTTGGATATTCTCTTTGAGGACGACACGCTCCTGGTCCTGAACAAACCTGCCGGACTCGTGGTGCATCCGGCCGCCGGCCATGAGGAACACACTCTCGTCAACGCGCTCCTGCATCACTGCGAAGGAGAACTCAGCGGCATCGGCGGAGTTGCCCGGCCCGGGATCGTTCACCGTCTCGACAAGGAAACCAGCGGTTGCCTGGTCGTCGCCAAAAACGACGAAACGCACGTAGCGCTTTCTTCACAATTCGCGAGCCGCAAGGTGGAAAAGATTTATCACGCGATCGTGTGCGGCGAAATGTCGCGAGACAAAGGCGAAATCCGGGCGGCGATCGCGCGGCACCCATCGCATCGCAAACGGATGGCAGTGAGTGACGATACCGGGCGCGAAGCGCGAACGACCTACCGTGTCGTGGAACGATTGCGGGCGACGACATTCGTGGAAGTAGCCTTGCACACGGGCCGCACGCACCAGATTCGTGTTCATTTTCAATTTCTCGGTTTCCCTCTGTTCGGTGATTCGACCTATGGCCAGCGGCAAAACCGTCGTTTGGAGGAATTGGTCGGGTTCGCCGCACCGCGCGTCATGCTGCACGCGTTTCGCCTGGCATTTATTCATCCACGCAGTGGCAAGCGCGTCCACTTTGAAGCGCCGTTGCCGGCGGACTTCAATGATGTGCTGAAAGCCCTGCATTGAGGAGTCTGACAAGCCCTCACGAAAGGCAGCAGGTCTACTCCCCATATAACGCCCTTTTTTAAAGTTCTAAGGTTGTTTGTATCAAAACGGTGCCTTGCGGCCTGTCTTTCTTGAAACTCAATTTGAAGATCGGTTTATGACAAAAGCACTTCTCAAAGTCACAATCATCTGCGCCGCCTGCGCGATGCTTTCCCCATCCTCGCGAGCGCAATCAGCGCCATCGAACCCGAACGACTCCTCAGCGCCCGCGGAATCCGGCCGGAGTTGGAGCACCAAGCATCTTACCGCCACTGGTCGGATGAACGAACCTGCCATCCGCGCCAGCAAACTCGTCGGTGCGCAGGTCAATGACCAGTCCGGGCATAGCGCCGGACAGATACAGGATATTATCGTCAATCCGCACTCAGGCCGGATTGACTTCGCGTTACTCTCGTTGAGTGGAAGGGGCATGAACGCCAACGCGAATCTGGTGCCGGTGCCGTGGAAACTGTTCAGGCAGCAATCGTCCTCGCAATACAGCGCCGGGACCGAGCCGGTGTTCACGTTGAACGTGGAGCCGGGCAAGCTCAAGGGGGCTCCCACACTCAACTCAACCGATCTGGATCAGTCTCAATGGCGCCAGCGCATTTACGCCTACTATGGCGTGACCCCCCAGCCTTCAGCGGGTGCAGCGGATTCGGACCAGGAAGAAACAAAGGGTGCCCGCGCGTTGCCGGGGAAGAACCCGGAATCTCCAACTCCTCCGCAGCCACCGCCAAATCCGTAGGCATTGCTCTTTCTGGCCGGGCGCGAACATTTTGGCCCGGTCGGCAAATCTGGAGTGGAGGAGCGGACAATCAGGGAACAAGGCAATTGACGCTCCGCCACTCCGTTTGGAATTTTAGAAGTCCGGAATTCCTGTCGCGAATTCTTTGAAAGTTTCCATTTACGTGGTAGTTTACCCCAGTATTCCGTCTTCGAGTTCCATACATACCGAATGGGCGAAGAAACACAATCCGGGCGCAAGCGCACCGACGAAAACGCCTCTTCGGCTGACGTCCCTGCGAATCCGTCTCCTTTTTACGGTTCACTGCCGATAATGCGGCGCTGGTTTCCCATGGCGGTGCTTTTGACCGGACTGGTCCTGACCCTGCTGGCCACTTACTACGCGGGCCGAACGATCCAGTTGCGGGCGCGCGCGCAATTCGAAACGGCCGCGTTGCGGGCCCGGACAAGCATCCGTTCCCGGTTGGCCATTTACAACGAGTTGCTTCGCGGCATGGCCGGTTTTGTCGCGGTGGAGAAAGACGTTACCAAGGACCGATTTCGCAATTACGTCAACCGATTGCAAATCGCGCAGGACTTCCCGGGGTTGGAGAAAATTGGCCTCGTTCTGCGGGTATCGGCTCCTGACAAAGATAACTTCATCGCTACAATGGAACAACAGGGCGAGGAACATTTTCATATCTGGCCCGCAAACGAACGCGCGGACTTTTACCCGATAGCCTATATCGAGCCTCAAAATCCCCGAAACCAAACCGCTCTGGGCTATGATATGTTCAGCGAACCTATGCGGCGCGAAGCCATGGAACAGGCGCGCGATACCGGTGACGCCACGGCTTCGGGCAGGCTCACACTCGCGCAGGAAATCGGCAGCTCCTCGCAGCCGGGGTTCCTCATCTTCTTTCCACTGTACCAGGGTGGAACTGTGCCGGAAAGTGTGGCCGATCGGAGAAAGAAGCTGGAGGGGTTTGCCTTCAGCGGTTTTCGCGCCGAGGATCTGTTTGCGGATATTTTTTCCAGCGAAAACTCCGGAATCGACATGGAGATTTTTGATGGCACAAATGCCGACTCCTCCGAGCTCCTGTTCCGGTCGGCTCAGCCGATTGCAACCGCATTTCCCTTTCAACTGGCTTTTCAGGAAACACGCGGAGTGGACGTCAGCGGACGGACCTGGACCACGCACTTCTTCCAGCAACCGGAGTGGAACGGCGCCTGGATTGTCCTCTCGCTGTTTGCGGGCGGCACGATTCTGAGCCTGGCGATGTTTTATCTCACCTGCGCCGAGACCCAGGCGCTGCGGAAGGCTGAACACGCAGCCGCACAATTGCGAGCCTCCGAACTCGCATTGCGTGAAAGCGAAGATCGCCTGCGCCGCTATACGACGGAACTGGAGCAGCGCGTCGCCGAACGCACCGCCAACCTGGCCCAGAGTATTCAATCGCTGGAGGGCGTTTTGTACCACGTGGCGCACGACCTGCGCGCTCCCTTGCGCGGCATGGCCAGCTTCACCAACATTCTCATGGAGGAGTATGCCTCGCAGTTGGACGATCGGGGCAAAGATTATGCCCGCCGCATTGCCAATGCCGCGCAACGCATGGACCGGCTCGTGCAGGACCTGCTGGCCTATGGCCGCCTCACTCACACCGCCGTGCCCGTAAGCAATGTCAGTCTCGAAAATGAAGTGAACGCCGCCCTCGACCAGTTTTCCGGAGAAATTGAATCCAGCGGCGCAAACGTTGAAGTGCGTCGCCCTCTGCCGGCCATCAAAGCCAACGCGGCCGTTCTCAACCAAATCCTCTCGAACCTCCTGAGCAACGCACTCAAATTCGTCGCGCCGAATATCAAACCGCATTTGCGCATTTCCGCAGAGGAACCTCCCGCTGGCTCCGAAAGTCCCCCCTCTCATCCGAACGGAACTCCCTCTCCTTCTGTCAAAGCATCGGTGCCCAATGGCCATTTTGTGCGGCTTTGGATTGAAGATAACGGTATCGGCATCAAGCCCGAGTATCATGAGCGGATTTTTCGAATGTTCGAACGGCTTCACGGCGTGGACTCGTATCCGGGCACCGGCATTGGCCTGGCCATCGTGCGAAAAGGTGTCGAGCGGATGGGCGGTCGCGTCGGTGTCGAATCTATTCCTGGAAACGGCAGCCGCTTCTGGATCGAGTTGCCCGCTGCCTGAAAAGGCCATTGCGCAGCACGAAAGCAGGATTACTTTATTAATGTCAGCGAATGTATGACCGCCGGACCTATGACTATCCTGCACGTCGAAGATGACCCAAATGACACGCTTCTGCTCGAGCACGCCTGTCGTAAAGCGGGTATGGTTTTCAATCTCCAGGCCGTCAGTGATGGCGACCAGGCCATTGCTTATCTGCGCGGGGCTAATGCATTTTCCGACCGCGCCAAACACCCCATGCCCAAACTCATTTTGCTCGACCTCAAAATGCCGCGCGTCAGCGGGTTCGATGTGCTCGCGTGGGTGCAGTCCGACGACGCATGCAAGCAAGTGCCGGTCGTGGTTCTCACGTCTTCGAACCACGATGCCGACATCAAACGCGCTTACGATTTGGGAGCCAGGTCGTACCTCGTAAAACCTGTGGGCTTTGAGGCGCTCGTTGAACTTGTTAAAACACTTCCTGCTCTTCTCCTGTAGGCATTGCGTTTTTTTAAAGCTCGCGGCGCAGATGAGCTACGGCGCTGGGTTCGCATTGACTTCAATCTCCCGGTTTTCTCCGACGACCACCTTGCCCGCAATTCGTGAATTCAACAGCTCCGGCGCAGGCGCTGCAGCGCGCCCTTCCACCAACCCGCTGATCGCACCGGTATTGGCCGCGTTCAAAGCATTGGTTAACGGAATGAAATTGCCGGAAAAGGTAATGTTCTGTTTCAAGTTCCGGTTCGTGCCGCTGACAGTGAAAGAGTAATTCAGCATCGCCTGAAAATTGTTGTCGGGCATCGCCGCAGCAGGCGCGCTCTTCGCCGCCGGTATCGATCCCCAAAGATGCAGGCCACCGTCGTGCGTGGGCGCCGGGGCGGGCGCATTTTGCACGGGCGCCGCTTGCCACGAGCCTGTGTAAACAGAACCGTCCGCGTCGATGACCCGAATCTCCTGGCCGTTCTGTTCCATTCGGAATGAAGCGAGCACCGCTGTGGCGGGACTGCCGCCGCCGAACCCCCGTTGCCGCACTGTGGGAACAGTGATCACACGGTTAAAGCGCTGCGAGTTCGAAGTGAGGTTGCCGGCGGCTTGAATATTGTTAGCGCTGTCGAAGTTCGCCGCCTGGCCGCTGTTCATCGACCCCGGTTGTAGTATTCCTTGCTTTAACTGCTTCTGCGATTCACGATCCGCAGCTGCGACAGTCATCGACGGCGCAATGCCGTTTGTTGCAAATATCGGCGCCGTTGAACTCGACTTTTTGTCCGCAACGTTGCTTGCGGCGAACGATTCACCCGCTCGCGTTTTTTCATGAGTCACCGCGGGTGGGCTCGGAGGAGGAGAAAGAGGCGCCGCCGCCACCGTCACCGTTGACTTCGATAAATCATCCAGCGCGACACCGGGTTGATCCGCACCGATTGGTTTCGCCGAGTTAACGCCCAGAGTCGTCTTGCGATGCGCCCCTGTTTCATTGGACGGCGCTGATTTAAAAGCTGGCGTCGGCACAGGCGGTTTTTTCGCTTCGTCCTTGGCCGCGGCCTGGACTGAACTTCGTCGCGCACCAGCGGCTGTGGTCGTCGTGTCAACGTTTACATCCGACGCCGGCTCGGTCATGGCTACGGTTGGTGCCGCGGTTCCCGGCGGCGCTGTCGCCGGCACAGACTTGCTTTTCGAAACAGCGTAATCATCCCGCAGACTCAATGCGCCTATCGTCGAAACCTGCGACTTTCCGCGGAACAACGGCCCCATCAACCACACGCCGGCCGCGACAATAGCAACCACCGACAATGCCAGCGCCAGCCGCGGGCCGAACGCCGAAAAGATCTGCGCAAAAAATCCGCCGCCGGATTTCTTCGCCGCCCGCTGCGCGGCTTCCCGCAACAATTCCTGCCGCGCCGCCGGGTGCAGTTCCAATGGCTCTCCCGCCTGCTCGCGGCGTTTTTTCACCACGGCTTGCAGCAGTTTTTCAATGTGCCGTTCCGGTTCCATGTTCTAGGTGTTTGACGGGAAAAGGCCTGGTTTTTCCCGCGAAAATATTCTCTTTACCAGCTCTTCCAGCCGGTCCAGGCATTTGCTCAGGCGCGAACTGACGGTTTTCGGATTCAGCTCCAGCGTTTGGCTCAATTCCTCGTAGCTCAAATCGCCGAAATAACGCAGCTCGATAATCTCGCGGCAAGGCTCCCCCAGCCCGTCCAGCGCCTCACGTATCAGCGCCAGCTTCTCCGCGCTCATGATCACTTCATCGGGACCCGGCAGGTCCGCCGGTGGATCGATCGTGAGCCCGGTCTCGGCATCCTCGGCCTGCAAGGAAACCTGCGCCTGCCCGCTGCCGCGTTTGACTGCATTGCGGCGCTCGCGAAAATCCCGCGCCTTGTTCGCCGCGATGCGGAACAGCCACGTCTGAAACTGGCTCTCGCCGTGAAATGAATCCAGGTTGCGAATCACTGAAAGAAAAGTTTCCTGGCAGATTTCCTCCGCATCCTCGCGCGTGAAATCCGAGCCGAGCTGAAAGATGAACCGCCCCGCCGCCGCATAGTGCAAATCGAACAGCTCATTCCACGCGTCGGGATCACCCCCGCGGCAGCGCTGCAGCAATTCGGCTTCTGAACCCATGCACTTAAGACTGTAGGCGAGCCACCTGCGTTTGAAAACAAGCTTTCCGGCATCCGTCCGTCCTCGTCCTCGTCCTCGTTCTCGAAATCGGAACTCCATCGCCCGAAAAAAGAAGTGATACTAAGGGACTTGAGCCGCTTGGGAAGCGGCGAAAGGAATTCGACCGAAGGTGAAGGCCCGCGAGGGCCGAACGAGCGGGAGCGAGTGAGTCCAACTTTCGTAAACCCGACACGCCTCCACGAACACGACTTGTCCTTTGATGCAACATGCTTTGGAGCTTGGACGCTTGGAATTTGGAGCTTCCACAGGCTCATTCCTGAAACCAGATCTGCTCCGCCCGCGCCGGCGGAGCCGGCTTCCAATCCACCGCCCGATCCACCACTTCCCGCATCTGTTGAAACCACCAGTTCGCCCGGCTCATTCGCCGTTGCGGCCT
>Ga0070731_10004176_pt1 | contig 12569 bp, 9 predicted proteins | sample Coa_R1_2_FD_66448 | JGI IMG/M metagenome (GOLD analysis project Ga0070731, IMG submission 66448) | Surface soil microbial communities from Centralia Pennsylvania, which are recovering from an underground coalmine fire - Coalmine... | ecosystem: Environmental > Terrestrial > Soil > Unclassified ... | reverse complement strand
TAATCAGCCGGCCAAGCATCGCTTGATGATCGCCTATGGGGCGTGGTCAAGCCTTGCCCATGGGTTCACGATGACAATCATGTCGGCGCAGGCCATGGCGCATGGGATGCACAGGAAGGATAGCCCGCAGGACATTGTGATCTTTGGCGTGATTGGAGTCACGCTGCTCGCACTCCTCCCGGCAAAACAACCGTCGCCTGCGCGCGCGCCTACCCCTCGCTTTGCCGAACGCTAGAGGACCTGGTCAGCCAATCGCAGGCCGAGAGTTCTTACCCACGGCTTACCGTAACGCTTACCGCCGTAACCTCACTCCCCGCTCCACGCTCGGATCGCGCTCATGCCAACCCTATAATTTGGCTGTGACCAAGCCCTCCAATGCGGTAGCCGTATTTCTGGTTCTCTTTGGGGTGGTTTTTCTTGCGTTCGGTCTCTTCACCGGGTGGACGCTTCTCTTTGCCCCTCCCGGATCCGTCCACGGCAGCCCGGCATTTGGAGCTGTCTTCTCCGTAATCTTTGCTGTTGTCGGCGGCGGTTTGGTCGCCGGCGCGATTTACGGCACTCGCAAGCTCGGGGAGCAGGCCGCAATCGAACAGTCCATTCCCGGCTCACCGTGGCTGTGGCGCAAGGATTGGGCGGCCGGCCGTGCCTACAGCAATAACACCAAGACCGCGCTGGGCCTCGCCGTGTTCGCCGGCTTCTGGAACCTTATCTCCATCGCTGTCGCCGCAGGTACTCTCCCACAATACTTCCGCACCCACGATCCCAGATATCTGGGTCCTCTTTTGTTCGTTGCCGCAGGCATAGTCCTGACGATCCCGCTCGTACGCGCTGCGCTTCGCCGCGAACGCTTCGGCAAAACCTATTTTGAATTTGCCTCACTTCCCTTTTCTCCGGGAAAGCCGCTGCGCGGCAGCATCCATTTGCGCTTCAACACTGGTACCAGACACGGCATCAACCTGCGTTTGTCTTGCGTGCGGCAGATCGTAACTGGCGGCGGAAACAATCGCTCGTCTAGCAAGGTGGTTCTCTGGCAAAGCGACAAGAATATCTCTGAGCAGTCGATCACCCCTGGCCCCATGGGCGACGCCGCTATTCCCGTCGATTTCACCATTCCCAGCGACGCCTACGAGACCAACCACGACCAGCCCAGCGACCAACTGCTTTGGCTCTTGCACGCCGAAGCCGATACCCCCGGCATCAGCTTTTCCGATGAATTCGAGGTTCCCGTCTTTCGCCTGATCCCACAAACACAAACGGCGGGCACTTTCGCGGATGCCGACACTGCATCCGCTCCTCCCGGCTTCCAGAGCGATTCCGAAGACGTGCCGCCGCCGGACAGTCCGAGAGTTGTCGTCGGCGTAGGCGCAAATGGCGGCACCGAGTATTACTTCCCGCCTCTTCGCAGCGTTGCTCGCACCGGAATCGCCATCCTGCTTGCCGTCGGATGGACCGGATTGGTCTACTTCCTTGCCCACTCCCACGCACCGATATTTTTCGCAATTGTGTTCGGCTTATTTGATCTCTTGCCGATCTATTTTCTGCTCAAGTCGCTGCTCGAATCCTTCAGCATCGAGGCGGGGAATGGAAAACTGACTTTCCGCCGCGCCTGGCTGGCCGTTGGCACGACCCGTGAAATCCCCTATTCCGACATTGCCCAGATTTTGGCCGCGACCGCAGGGCAATCCACTCCACCTTCCTACTCGCTTCGTCTGCTAACCAAAAGCGGTCAGCGCATCGCCCTGGCCGATCTCATCGACGACCGCCAGGAAGCGCGTTGGATCGCCGCCCAGCTTGAAAAGCTGGTTGGGCTGAAGCTCGACACCCACGTTCAAGTAGACATGCCCCTGGGAAGACGCGGCCCGCCGCCGCAGCGCGGCATGATCTCGCCTCAAGCATCGCCACAGACCCGAGTAGCTCTTGCATTAGGAATCGCCGTTCTCTGCGGCTCGTTAACATTCGGTTTCTTCATGCGATCTTCTCTCAAGAATGGTCCGCCTCGCGCACGCAGCACCCGGCGTATCCCGGCAAGGTCCGCAGTCCAACCGGTCAGTTATTCGCCCTTAACCGACAGCGACGTGCAGCGTCTCGAAGCCATGCCAGAACAGGCGCAGGCCGAAGAACTGTTGGAGCGCTCTATCGGCCACGACTCTCGCGCGCTCGACCTGTTCGAGCAGAACATTGGCATTTGGCTCGGCGACATCAAGCTCACCGAGCGCATGAAACAGCTCGAATGGCGTTCGCGCTTCTCGACCGATCTCCGGGTGCGCTACGCCAACGCTGATCTCAATCTCGCCATGGACGGCTGGTCTAAGACCGACAACTCGGCCGACCTGCTCATCGCTAAAGCTCAATCGGACTCCCGTTATCGTCCGGCCGCCGTGTACTTCATGGGAATGATGGCCGGTCGCGGCGTCGGTTACGACCGCATCTATCCAGTTTTGCTCGATTACGCGCGCAACAATCCTGACCCCAACGTGCGCCAGTGGGCCATCGAAGGCATGCGCTACTTGGGAACTGACGAAGCCCTCGACGCGCTTTTCGATTCCTTCACTCACGATCCCTCGGACTCGGTTCGCAACCGCGCCGGCTGCAACATCTCCGACTGCGGCAATTTCATGCGCAAGCAGCGCATGCGAATGGTCCCAAAGTTCATCGAATTGACTGAAGATCCTCAAACCACCCCGCAGATGCGTAGCTGGAGTTTCCTGGCGCTAAGCGAAATCACCGACGAAACTCTGCCTGCCGATGCGTCCGCTTGGCGCGACTGGTACACCCAGCACGGCGCAGAGAAGCTGGCCGAATTCCAGCAGATGGATTGGTGGAAGGTCCGCGGCGACGAATAATCCGCCACCCAGTTCACCGAATTTCTTACTCCACCGCCACCCAATCTTCTGGGCTATTCTGTCTTCCTAGGAGAACACGACCTTGCATCCCCGGCATCGCGTCACACAATTCTTAGTCGCCCTCCTTTTCTCCCTGCCTACTGTGGCTCAACAACCCCCTCCTTCCATCCCCTCGACGGGGTTCTCTGGGCTGGACCAGTACCGGGCATCACGGGTTGCAATCTACACCGACGACTTCGGACAACTGGGGCGCTATCGGGATGCCAACGCCGCGCTCGCCGCGCCGCGAGCGGGTGAAAACCGGGTCGTTTTTCTAGGCGACTCGATCACAGACTACTGGAAGCTGTCCGACTATTTTCCCCGCAAGCCATACATCAATCGCGGCATCGACGGCCAGACCACGCCGCAGATGTTGGTGCGTTTCCGCCAGGATGTAGTTGATTTGCACCCCAGGATAGTGGTCGTTCTGGCCGGAACTAACGATATCGCCGGCGTGACTGGCCCCACGCACAACGAGGACATCGAAAATAACTATGCCTCTATGGCCGACTTGGCGCGCCAGCACCGCATCCGAATCGTCTTCGCATCCCTTCTCCCTGTCCACAACTACACGCCAGAGGCAAAGGAATCTTTTGCGCTGCGTCCGCGCGAGAGAATTCTCGCATTGAACACGTGGCTTAAGGATTACTGTTCCACGAACCGCCTCGTGTATCTCGACTATTTCAGCGCCCTCGTCGATGACCGAGGTATGCTGAAGCGCGAGTTTGCCGATGACGGCTTACATCCCACTGACGCCGGATACAAGATCATGGCGGTCTTGGCGGAAAAGGCAATTCAGAAGGCAGCAAAGGCGCAGTGAGCTAAGAGGGCTCGAGCGACTCATTTATTAGTCGAAGTCTAAAACGGTCGCACACGATCAAAGCTAATTTTCGAGCACCTGGTCGAGAAGCTGCCCGACCGCGCGATGTGCTTCCAGAATCGAGCAACGATGATCCATCATCCCCGCAAGATCAGTATTCGCAAACGCGATTCTGCCAAAAGCCGCAGATCTCAGAATCTCTCGGGGCGCAGGCTTTCCATTCACGCCAAAAAAGAACCCGGGCTGCGGGTTCAGGTACGCATGCCCCCAGCGGTTCAAAATAATGCCGGCAATATCGCGGCGTGCCTCGAAACCCGCGCCAGAAAACATGTCCGTGAATTGTTCGCGAATCTGACGTTCGTAGTCGCGAAACGGCGTATTCAGAATTTCTTCTCGTCCCCGGCTTCCCTGCTCCGCGATCGCCAACCCTGGATACGAATACAGAACTTTCAACGTCAGAACCACCGGCGAATCCGGCCCGATCGTCGCTGAAGATGTACCCACAAGCGCCTGCCGCCGAACATCCATGTAATTTCCAATTCCCTCAAACCAGCGGCATCCGCTGATCCCCATTTTGTACAGAAACCGCCAATTGCGTACCGCGACATTCGCTATCATGCATGGCGACCGGTAGAACTGCTCGTATGCATCCCGGTGCGACGATGGAAGATCGCGAACAATGTGTTTCGTAGTCCAGCACCCGCCCGCCATCACCACCGAGCGCGCCTTCACTCGATAAGTTTTGCCCGCGCATGTGTAAATCACCGAAACCGCATCGGCCTTCTCGGGGTCGCCGTTGTGCTCGACCCAGACGACAGTCGAACCCAAGCGAATCCGCACCGCCGACGAGGGTTGATCCAGAGCATCGAACTCGACTTTGCTCTTGCAAACGCCCTCCAGTGTCGCAGGACCGGCAATCGCTTCCGGAATCAGCGCCTTCACCATGAGGCGCGCAAATTCCGTATTGCCGCCGGGAAACATCTGATCTTCCGTGTCCGGCACAGGCCGCAGCGTTTCGAACGCGTAATCTGCATACGCCGATAAAACATCCGGCCCGAGTCCGGAACCGCCGCCTTCCACCGGAGATAGAAATGTCCGAACTGTTTCTCGGCTGATCCCATAAACCTGCATGATGTGGTCTTCTAAAGTAATCGCATCGAGCTGCCGCGAAATCTCGTCGCCCTCATATTCGGGCTTTCTCTGAGGAATTGCCGGGCCGCTCCGCCACTTCAAGAGATCCGCCTTCTGAGCCGCAGAAATCGGAGCGCCCTCCAGTTTCTTGCCCCACGGATCAACTAACCACATGCCGGGCTTCTGCCCGAACTTCGAGCCGAAATAAAAACCGTAAGTTGCTGGCGCGCTATCGACCAACTCGTAGGGGGTATGTGCTAACGGAATCTCAGGCGATTTTCCGCCCCACCTCTGATACTGCAACGTCGGCATGTTCATGCCGATCGACTCGTAGAAACGTGCGATGAAGCTGTGCGGATATTGCACCTGGAAAATTGCGGAACCTTGATGTGCGACTAACCGCTGCCCATCCACAATAAATTCATTTCGTTTGGCTTCTCCCCCAAAGATCGGATGATTATCCAGTACCAGACATTTCTTCGCTTTTCCCGCCTGTCGTTGGAAAAATAACGCTGCCGCAAGCCCGCTGATCCCACCACCGACGATAACGCAATCGTAAGTTTCACCCGTTTCAATCAGATTCTTGGGGAAAGTTTCGAACTCGCCGTCGCGAATGCGATGGCCGGCAGTAAGGATTTCAAGCGTATTGCCGTTCGATCGGGCGTAATCGCCCACACCGCCATATCCGGTCCAATCGTCTTGCTCAGCCATGAGCTGGAACGGAGAAGCGGAGCTGCTTATCAGCACAGCTCCCGAAGCCAGCAGAGTGGAATTTAGAAAATCCCGGCGCGAGATCGGTTGATCCAGCCCCAATGCGCGGTCATGTTTTCGGAAGTCGTCCGGCACTCGCTATTCCACATTCCATCCGTGAATCTCAACGCTGGGCTTGGCGTCCCCCAAATCACTGGTGTGATACGTCGCGCTGATCTCGCGCGTTTCTCCCGGCAGAAGCGAAACATAATTGTCTTGCCACAATACCGGCAAAATTTCTTCTCCGCCTTCACCCTTGTTCACCTTCAAACGCACAAAGAATGCCAGATTTTTACTCGGATTCTGCAGTCGCACATGCGTGATTTCGTCCTCGCCTTTTCGCTCGCTTCTGCTGCTCACATTGATTTTCACCTTTGGCAACTGCTTCAGAGCGGTGAAATCGGCGTAATTTGCGGTCGGAGTCGTGTACCAATTCGATTTTTCCCAGTCAAGCGTTTCCGTCGACGTGGAGAGCCAATAGAAATTTGATCCAACCATCTTTCCTCTGGAATCGGTCACAGTTAACCGCAGAAAGTAGGTCGGACTCAATCCCGCCACTTCAGGCAGCGTGAACAATTGATTCGTGCTGTCGGCTGCGGCGTTGACCGTCTGTTCTTTTGAAAATTTCTCTGTCATATCCAGGTTATAGATCTTGGCGGTCACCTTGAGATTGCTCGCATCTTCATATTGGCTGCTGACCAGCCAAATCGACCGGTCATCGTATCCATACACCGGATCCATCGCCTGCATGGCTGCCTTCGCCCCGAAATATCCGCCAGCTGGACGCAGATAATAATCGTAAAGATGCCAAATCACCGACGGCCACGCGTTGTTCAGCATCCATTGAATGATCCCGGTCGACGTGTATTTGTCCCGGCTGTATGCCTCATACATCGCCCGAATGCCTTCATAAGTCATCAATTGTGACTTGAAGGCATAATCCTGCAGGCTTTCGGCTTTGCCATAGCGCGCATTCAGGGCATCCGTGAAGACCTGGATGTTCTTGAACGCGCCGCCGCCCGCGTGGAAGTTCCAGTAATCGTCAATCGGCCACAGATGATCTTTCGGCAGAAACTTCTCCAGGCTCTCGATCGGCGGAACCGCAGGCCCGGGGCTGGTTTCGGTATTGAACCCGTAAGCGCCACCGCAGCCGCCTTGATTACACCGCGTAGCCGACGGGTGCCGCGGCGAATCCAGAAACCAGTACGCCGGAGCAACATATTCATACGGTCCCGTCATTTTCACGCCGCTCGGCCCGGAGTATCCCGCCGGTTTTGCCGTTGCCGACGACACCGTGGGATTTGGCCAAAGTGCCTGCTTCTCTACATCCAAATACATTTGCTCCACATCCGGCGGAGGCGGGAAATCACTGCCATTCAGCCACATCACCAAACTGGGATGGCTGCGCAGACGATACATCTGGGAAACCAGAGATTCCTTTGCGATCTGATAATCCGCATTCGACCACTTTGACCAGTGTTCCCAATGATCGCAACAACACCACCCTGCCATTAGCAAAATCCCCATGCGATCGGCTTTATCGAAAAAATCGTCCGGTCCAAGTTTTCCCTCGAGCCGCACCGTGTTCAGGCCCATGTCTTGCACATACCGGAACTGATCGTCAATATCGCTGGAATCGTAGCGAAGCAGCATGTCAGCGGAATATCCCCCGCCACGTATCAGGATCCGCTTGCTATTCACTTTAAAAACGCGATGATTGTTTTCATTCAACTCCGACGTGATTTCTCGGATGCCAAACTGCGAATCTGACGCGTCGGAAATCTGCCCGTCGATTTCGAATTCCATATGCAGCGGGTACATGTTGGGAGTGCCCATCTGCTTCGGCCACCAAAGCCGTGGATTGGAAACCGCGAGCTGCGGAAATTTATCTGCGGTAAAAGTAACGTCCTTCGCCTCATTTGGCCCGAGTTCGAGCGGCTGTTCGAATTGAATTTTCTCGATTGTCCCTTTTAGCGTGCCTTGAACCGGCTGACTGCTAGCATTTTTCAGTTGTGCTGTGACCGTGAGCTCTGCCTTGCTGTTCTGGGGCGAATCCAAATGGGACACAACCGCCGGATATCGCAGCGCCACCGGCCCGCTGGTTCTTATCTTTACATCGCGCCAAAGCCCCATGTTCTTATCCGGCGGGGCGGGATTCCAATCTACAAACGTAATCGCCAGGTCATTCTGCTCCGGCGCCCACACCTGCACCGCAACCGCATTCTCTTCTCCCGCATGCGCAACATCACTGACGTTGAATTCGTAAGTCCGCCACGCCCCTGCGACCTGTTTTAAATCCGCAATCTGCTTCCCATTGACCCAGATGTTCGCACGATAGTTGATGCCATTGAAATCCAGCCAGATCGTCTTCCCTTTATAACCGGCCGGGAGCGTGAACGCCTTCCGGTACCACCAAGCCACCGCGAAGGGGCTGTCCTGCTCCATCGGAAAGTTCGAAAAATTCGCTCCGACGCGATAACTCATCCCTGGAAACTGTCGCAGATTCATCCCGAAATTCGGATCGGGATAAACTTTCTCTTTGACCAGAGCCGCTACCACAGTGGTCGGCACGCTCACGCTGTACCAGTCTCGCGGCTGATAGTCAGCTTTCGAGATCACTTCCCCCGTTTCTGCCACCTTCCCGGATGACTGCAAATTCCACCCATCAGACAGCGCTACTGCCGGCGATTGCCGCTCATCGCCCCCGGGAACCTGCGCAAAGAGAGCATGGTTAAGAAAGGTCACAAACAGCAGTAAGACAAAAGCAAGTCCCCGAGTTTTCATGAAGCAAGCTCCGCAAAATCTAACTGCACCATTATCGACAAGCTCAATAGCTAACCACGTTTATTAATTCGTTTCAATAGCTGATTTCCAGTGATACTCTATGCCAATCACCACGGAGAAACGATCCATGCCGAATCGATCGATGACCATGCTTTGCGTCGTTGCCTTAGCGACAATCTTCGTCCTCCCACTTGCCGCACGCGGCAAAGGCGGCCACCAGGCCGACCCATCCCCGTCTCCCCAGGACTTCGTGGCTTTGCAAAAAGCGTTCGTCGCGGCACAAGAGCGCGGAGATGCGGACTACGTCAAGAATGCCGTTGCCGGTGATTTCACAGAAATCGAAACCACTGGCGAGATGACCGAGCGCGCGGATTTCGTCCGTGTCGAGCGCCCCGAAAAACCCGAACCATCCCCCATTCTTTACGACTTCCGCGTCATCCAGTTGAATGATGACTGCGTCGTCATAACCTATAACGCGGTGTTTCCGGGAAGTCAGCTGGATCGATACCAACACGTGAGCGACACATGGGTCAACGAAGACGATCACTGGAAGCTGAAATTCCAGCAGAGCACTTTGAATCTCTGGAGCGCCCACGATCTGGATTGAGGTTCACAGCGCAGGTAGCGCAGTTTTCTGCTGAATTCCTTCGCCTTCCACGACCGTGTAAATGAAATCGGCTGGAACATTCCGCAAGTGTTCAATCCGCCCGCTCGGCCACCGAACTTCCACGTCATCCATTACTGTCAAATTAGCCAGCCCGAAATGTAGCCGCGGATCGTTCTGCGAAATGTAACTTCCGCCCGCACGGGCCTCGCTCATCTGCACCAACTTCCCCGCTCTCACTGTCACACGGGCTCCAATTGCCGCTTTATTGCTCTTTGTGCCGACTAGCCGGAACAGTACTCGGTGATTCTTCGTCTCGGTCTGGTTCAGAAGGACGGTCGGAGCGTCGCCGGTGTTGACGATCACCATGTCAATCTTCCCATCATTATTCAGGTCACCGAAAGCTACCCCGCGCTGCGATGCCACCGGAATCGCCGAAAGTGCGCTCGACACATCGTCAAATGTTCCGTTGCGATGATTGCGGAAAAGTTGCATGGGCTGGCGATACGGCGGTGCATCTCGAACCAGATCCATTTGCGGATAAACGTGCCCGTTGGCGATAAATAAATCCAGCCAGCCATCGTTATCCATGTCGAGAAATCCCGTCCCCCAGCCCACCCATTCATACGTTGCACGAGCCAGATTCGCGGCATAGCTCACGTCAGCGAAACCCTGCGCGCCCAGATTGTGATACAGTTCGTCCGGCTGCTCCGTAAAATTTGTCACGAATAGTGACAAGCGCCCTTCGTGCAGATAATCTCCCCAATCCACCCCCATGGACCCCTGCTGCAAACCGTCGCTGCTTAACGCGACCCCCGAAAGCAGACCAACATCCTCGAACGTTCCGTTATGTTTGTTGTGGTAGAGGTAATTCGGGCCGGAATCGTTTGCCACATACAAATCAGGCCAGCCGTCATTGTCGTAGTCGCCCCAAACTGCGCCGAGCCCGTAATATTTGTCCGGATCATCCACTCCCGCCTTCTTGGAAACTTCCTCAAACGTGCCGTCTCCGCGATTGTGAAACAGCAGATCGCTCTCCCCCAGCATTCCCCACGGACCGCACTGCACAGCGATTCCTTTGAAACTGCAGTTCTTCTCGTTTTTGCCAAAATTCGGAAGCTTGTTGATATCAAAATGCACATAGCGCGACACGAACAGATCGACATGCCCGTCGCGATCATAATCGGCCCAGGCCGCTCCGGTGCTGAACCCGCCTCCCGCCACTCCTGCCTTTTCTGTTACATCTTCGAATTTGCAATTACCCAGGTTGTGGTACAAAGCATTTCCGCCATAACCGGTCACATAAATGTCCGGCAAGCCGTCATTGTCGTAATCCGCAACCGCGACCCCCATGCCCCAGCCTTTCCGCGTCAATCCGGCAGACTTGGTGATATCCGTGAATTTGAAGCCCTCTCCCTGGTGGTAAAGCGTGATCATCGGGTCGCCACCCTCTTTATAGCGGTCGATGGTCGACCCGTTCACCGTGATGATGTCGAGTTTGCCGTCGTTGTCGCAATCGATCAGCCCCGCACCTCCGCTCATGGACTCCACGATGTACCGCTTTTCCGGCGAAGAGATGTTGGGAGCCGTGACGCCGATCTGCTTAGCCACATCCACGAACTTAGGGACGGTCCCGGGTACCGGCTGGACCTGTCCCAACGCCAGCAACGAAAGAATGAAACCGAGATACAAAGCCGCACGCATCAGTACCGAATTTTACATTCCATTGGCGCTCCAGGTCCCGCGAGCAGGTCCCGCGAACTGATCTGGGACACTCCCCATCTCCGTCAGAAATCACCTCCATGCCCGACGCCAGTCACGTGCCTCCGATACCGCCATCACAGCGCCCCGGTCGGTTCCGACCTATAAGTAAAAGTGCAAGTGAAAGTAGCCCGTTCGGAGGCACTTATGATTCGTAGCGCAACCGCAACCTGGAAGGGCAGTCCCGCCGCGGGGGAAGGGTCGGTTTCGACCACCAGCGGCATCATCTCCAAGGCTTTGTACTCGTTCGGCTCAAGTTCAGGAAACGAGCCCTGCACCAGCCCCTCGGAGATGCTAGCCGCCGCCGTTGCCTCCTGCATGTCGCTCATCATCACGCAGGAATTGGCGAAGCTCGGGCTGCGCACCCAGTTCGTGAAAACCGAGTCCGAGTTAGTGCTGGAAGAACATAAGGGCCGCTGGCAGATCAGCAGCATTGAATTGCACGCCTCCACAACTCTTCCCGAACACGATGAGGAAAAATTTCAGCACGCTTGCAGGTCGGCCAAATCGAAGTGTCCGATCTCCCGGGCATTGAATGTGCCAATAAAAGTCATTGCGACACTTGTGCCCGAGCAGCACCCGGTATTGGCCTGAATCAGAACGACAACAAATTTGTGAGGCAGCCGTGAAATCGAAGCTGGTAGAAATCGAGAGTTCGAAGTCGGAGTCGGAGGTCAAGGCTTCCTCCGTGTGCATTATCTGCGGCAAACCCGCCACCCAAATCGTCGATGGCGATCCCAGTTGCGAAGAACATGTTGAACTGGTTTACGAAGACCAACTGGAGAAATACACTCAGAAGCATCTGAGCGACCACGACTAGTCTGGAAGATCCTCTTGTCGTTGGTCGCCCCACCCTTCGCGCTTTTCGAAGGGTGGGATAAGTGCTTTGTCATCCCGAGCGAGGTTTGCGCGACGCAGGTCGCGCCGAGTCGAGGGATCTGCTTCTCGCGCCTGAAGAGACCTGGCTGCCCCACCCTTCGCGCTTTTCAAAGGGTGGGATAAGCGCTTTGTCATCCCGAGCGAGGTTTGCGCGACGCACGTCGCGCCGAGTCGAGGGACCTGCAGTTTTGACCATCGCTGACCGAGATCAGCAGTGTCCGCCTCACCTTTTGCGTCTAAGCCAACGCCGCCCTAAGATATTTCTTCTGCTTGAATCTCGAAAGGAAGCTGACATCATGACACTCGCAGGCTGTCACCGATGCGTATTGCTCTTTGTCTCGCTCGGAACCGCGTTGCTTTCTGCACAGAGCCAGGCACCCAACCCGCACGAAGTCCCAGTTATGGATGGGCAGGCCGGACCATGTTCCGTGTCATTCACCGTGACCGACGCGAATGGCGCACCCGTTTACGACGCAAAAATCAATGTCCACATCGAGTATGGATTCGCCGGAGTGCGCCGCCTCGATCTGCAGGCCTCCACCAACATCGATGGCAAGGCGCAATTCAAAGGACTCCCTAAACGCGTGAAAGGCGAGTTGCTCTACTTCAATGCTTCCAAAGATAAACTCGAAGGCTCCGCCACTTACGATCCCGATAAAGGTTGCGCCGGAGAGAACGACTCGATCGTCCTGTCGCCACCAAAATCCTGATCAGTCTGCCGGATGCGGCTGCCCCACCCTTCGCGCGTTTCGAAGGGTGGGATAAATGCAATGAGGAATCGCAACAGTTGGGCAGCTAAAAGAAAGCAGCATTGTCATCCTGAGCAAAGTAGCTGGTTCGCGCAGCGAAGCAGCTGCGGAGTCGAAGGATCCCTTTACCCTCACGACGAGTAGAAAATCAAAAGGCATTCTCCTCAGCACAACTGAAAGAATTCCCGGCTGCCCCACCCTTCGCGCTT
>Ga0070731_10004174_pt1 | contig 12577 bp, 7 predicted proteins | sample Coa_R1_2_FD_66448 | JGI IMG/M metagenome (GOLD analysis project Ga0070731, IMG submission 66448) | Surface soil microbial communities from Centralia Pennsylvania, which are recovering from an underground coalmine fire - Coalmine... | ecosystem: Environmental > Terrestrial > Soil > Unclassified ... | reverse complement strand
AAACGACAATAGCGGCGAGCGAAAACGCAAAGATGATGGTTGAGATCGCGTTGATCTCGGGCGTGATGCCTCGGCGAAGACGGCCCCAGATCTCCAGGGGGAGAGTGTTGTCGCGCCCAATCAGGAAGAAGCTGACAGCAATTTCGTCCATCGAAAGCGTGAAGATGAGCAGCGCCGCGCCGACAATGGAGAGTTTCAGGTTCGGCACTGTCACTCGCCAGAACGTCTGCCAGTAGGTCGCTCCCAGGTCCAGCGAGGCTTCTTCCTGAGCGCGATCAAGTTTTTGCAGGCCGGCAAATACCTCCGTTGTGGCCACAGAAATCAACGCCGTGCCGTGACCCAGCACAATCGTCATCAGGCTCAGTTTCGTGCCCGTCACATTAAAAAGCATAAGCAGCGAGAGGCCCGTGATGACGCCGGGCAATATCAGAGGCAATAAAACTAAACGGCGGAATAAGGCTTTGCCGGGAAACTGGGCGCGATCCAGAGCTAGCGCCGCGGGAACGCCGAATGCGAGGGAGATGGCCATGGCTGCCAACGCTACCTGCAAACTGTTTAGCACTGAATCCCAGATCGCCGCGTCTGTGAACAGAATTCGATACCAGTCGAGCGTTAAGTGGTGCGGCGGGAATCCGCCCACTCCTTGGCCGTTGAAGGAATAAAGAATCAGAACAGCGATGGGCAAGTAGAGAAATGAGAATACTGCCACCGCATGTGTGAACAAGGCCCACGAGCGCGGGGTGTTCCCGGATGCGGCGCTCACGAGAAACTCCATTTCTTTTCCAGACGTTCGGAAAGAAACAGGAGGCTCACCACGATCAGCAGCATGCCTAGAGAAATTGCCGCTCCCAGCGGCCAGTTATACGCCGCGCCGAACAAGCTCACCACGATGTTCGAGATCATGATTCCACTTGGACCCCCTAGCAGCAGGGGCGCCAGGAAATCGCCGAGGCTTAACACAAATGCAAAGGTCGCTCCGGCAACCACCCCGGGAATCGATAGTGGGAGAATCACTTTCCAGAAAGTCTGCGCCGGTGTTGCGCCCAGATCGTTTGACGCTTCAACAAGGTTACGTGGAATATGCTCCAGCGCCGCGTAAATAGGCAGGATCGTAAATGGCGTATAGATGTGCGTGAGCGTTAGAACCACTGCGAAGGGACTGTAGAGCAAAAACTCAAGCGGGTGTTTGGTCAGGTGAACATATTGCAGTAGCGTGTTAAGCACGCCATCCGAACCCAGGATCGTTTTCCACGCGTAAGCCCGCACCAGATAGCTCACCCAGAGCGGAATAATGACGAGTTGATACAGCAGGTCTTTTTGCTTGCCGGCATAGAACGACAGGAAACATGCCAGTGGATAGCCAAGAAGCAGAGAGAAAAGCATCACGCGCGCCGCAATCCACATGGAGCGCAGCAACGTTTGCCAGTAGACGGTCTTCTGCAGTAGTTCTTTGTAGTTGTCGAAGTTCCACGAGTGCACAATGGTCTGAGCCGGCGTAATCGACCAGAAGCTGTAACAAAACATCAGCAAGTACGGCACCAGCAGGAACAGAGAGACCCAGAGCAGCGGCGGCAAGGTCACGACCGTTTTGTATGTTCTGGAAAACATCACATTCTTTCGGCGGACTCGCGCACCGGGATCGCATCGCTCGCTGAGAATTCCAGTTCGATCACACTTCCTGGCTCAACCCCACCCGCAGTGCGCGCGATTAAAACGAGCCCATCGGCGCACGCGACGCGAATTAATTCGGTTGCGCCATGAAAAGCCTGATGTACGACCTTGCCCCGGACCCGAACCGCAGTGCGCGGGGCATCGTTTTGCGCGAGGCGCAACTGTTCCGGCCGTAAAGAAAACAGGGCCGGGCCATCAGGCAGCGTAGTCTGCCAAGTCAAAGAGCCTGAGTTCACAACTCCGCCTCGCACTTCGCCTTTCAACAGGTTCGTGTGTCCTATGAACTGCGCAACATATGCCGTCGCCGGACGATTGTAGATTTCTCGTGGCGTCGCGATTTGCTCGAGTTCGCCCGAACGCAGCAGCGCGATGCGGTCCGACATGACCATCGCTTCTTCCTGATCGTGGGTTACGAATACAAACGCAATTCCCACTTCGCGTTGCAGCGATTTCAATTCCACCTGCATCTGGCGTCGCAGATTGGCATCCAGAGCCGAGAGCGGCTCGTCTAGCAACAGAAGCCGCGGACGGTTTACGAGCGCGCGGGCCAATGCTACGCGTTGTTGCTGGCCGCCGCTGATTTTTGAGGGCTTTGATTTCGCATAGGCCGTCATCTTTACTTTGTCCAGCGCTTCGGCGACGCGTTGTTCTATCTCAGCTGCCGGACGCTTTGCCACTCGCAGTCCGTATGCGACGTTTTCTTCGACGGTGAGGTGCGGAAACAAGGCATAGGATTGAAAGACCGTGTTCACGCGCCGCCGATACGGGGGCTGGTGATCCAGTCGTTCCGATTCCATCCACAGTTCGCCGGAAGTCGCGGTCTCGAAGCCCGCGATAATTCGCAGCAGCGTTGTCTTACCCGAACCGCTTTCGCCGAGAATCGTGAGAAATTCACCCTCCGCAATTTCCAGCGAAACATTTTTCAGCACTACATTGTTTCCGAAAGCCTTGGCAATATTTCGAACGCTAAGCAAAACAGGCTTCGCGTCAGAGGGCGCAGTTGAGGTTATTGTCGACGCGGGAGGGATCGGAGATGGCATGCGTGGTTTCGCAACTGGAGTGCCGCGGTCGATTGCTACTGTGCCGCCTTCACATCGTTCCAGATCTCAGTATATTTCGCGCGCCGTGGCACGTTTTGCCAGAAGTAAAGGCGCTTTTGATAATCATTGACGTCATCCAGATGCAGCGTCTTGACCTCGTCCGGCGTCATGAATTGCGCGGCCTGCGGATTCGCAGGCACATAATGGGTCTTGTCAGTGACCAGTTTCTGGGTTTTGGCCTCGATCATGTACTCCAGGAATTTGTGGGCCAGTTCTTTATTCTCGCTCCCCGCGGTGATCATCAGATGATCGATCCAGCCGGTCGTGTTTTCCTTGGGAATAGTTTCGCCGACGGGAAAGCTCGCCTTCTTAAGATCGGCGGTGTTGAGTGGCCAACCCATCGCAATCACCACTTCATGGCTTTCAAATAAGTTCGTTAACTCTCCCCCGGTCGTCCACATCTTCCGGATGTTCGGTTTCAGTTCCAGAAGTTTCTTCTTGACCGCTTCCAGTTGCTGGTCGTTCAAGTTGTAAAGTTGCGCAGGGTCGGGCTTGTCGTAGCCGAGAACCTGAGCGGCCATGTAGACCGTCGACAGATCATCCCAAACAGAAACCCTGCCCTTGTATTTGGGGTCCCAGAACACGCTCCACGAATCAGGCGGCTTCGCGAAGACGGTCGTATCGTAGATGATCGGATCAGGTCCCCACATGAAAGGCACACCATACGTCTGGCCATCCGTGCGCACGAGCGGCAGGGAAGTGAGTTGCGTGGATAACTGGTTATAGCTGGGAATCTTGGAGAGATTGAGTGGAGCGGCCAAACCTGAGGTCGCAATCTGAGTTGCCACGTCGCTAGAGGGAGAGATTACATCGTAATTTCCCGCGCTGCCGCCGCGCAGCTTTGCCATCAGTTCATCGCTTGATCCCATGTACGAGGCTGAGACCTTGCAATGGTTTTCCTGTTCGAACGCCGTAATGAACGAAGGATCCGCATAACCTTCCCACACCAGTAAATTAAGGGTAGGCGTCCTGCTGGAGCAGGACACGAACAATGCCAGCGCTGCCAGTAAAGGAAACGCGCGCAACGCGCACAGAAAGGTTTGCCGTGGATGTTTCTGTTGGTTTTTCATCCTTCCTCGTGTCCTGTTAAAACGTGGGCGGAGTATTGATCCACAGAACCAGGGTTTCTTTGCGGCCCGGATTTTTCCAGCGATGCGGCGTAGCACTTTCGAAATAAAAACTGTCGCCCGGCTTCAAGCGGTACTCCTCGCCTTCAACCACAATCTCCAAGTCGCCACGCAACACATAGATGAATTCTTCCCCTTCATGCGTGTACGGATCGCCGCTGCCGGCCTCGGGTGCAATGCGAAACAAGTGCGGCTCCATCACAGTGTTGCCCCAGGCAAGCAATTCCATGCGCACGCCTTCGCCAGCCTCAAGTACCTTCCGCTCCGCCGGTCGAACGCGACGGCTACTGGTGCCATTGGCGTCAAAAAAATCGAGGATGTTGGTTTTATAAAAGCGCGCGAGCTTGCGCAGAGTGCCCACCGATCCGCTCATTTGCGATCGTTCCAGAGCGCTCAGAAAGCCCACGGAGATGCCGACTGCGCGCGCCACTTGTGCCAGCGACAGCCCGCGTCGCCCGCGCAATTGCCGCAAATGCCCGCCAATCGCGCCAGCATTTCCATCCGCCGCCGGACGCACCCTGCCCTCACGTTTTAACAATTCCATGATTGCGGGCGCATTCAGTCCGCGTACTTTGCGCAGGAAGCGAGCCCGCTTCAGCAATTTCACATCTTCTGCGCTGTAAAGACGGTACTTGCTCTGCGTGCGACGTGGTCGTGCCAAGCCAAGGCTTTCCCAGGATCGAATGACCGACGGCGACACGCCGACTTTGCGCGCAACGTCTCCGATTTTTAAGTAAGGTTCGGCCATCCTAATTTAGAGAATGAACTTTGGGATCTCTCAAGCGCTACATTAGAGAATTGAATGCGAGGGACGCGTTTTTTATCCTTGACAGTTTCAGCCTCTCTTCTCTAACCTTGCGGGATTATAGCAAGGTTGTGTCCGGATACAAGCAGTCGTTTTCAACAACAAACTCTCTTGAAAACTTGTGGAGACCCAAATGATCTCACCGCGACCCCGCTCGTCGAAGCGATCTCCGTTTGCCCGCACACTGCATGCCGCGCTCGCTCTCTGTCTCATGCTCCCAGCGATGGTTTTTGCTCAAGGAACCGGTGGCAGGATATTGGGCAGGATCTCCGATTCAACCGGCGCGGTTCTATCCGGAGTGAAGGCGACAGCCACCAACGATGCCACCGGCGTGGCGCAAGATACGGTCAGCAACGAGAGTGGAGACTATGTCTTCCCGAATCTGGCGGTGGGAACGTACTCACTTAGTTTCGACTTAAAGGGATTCAAGAACATTGTCCGCCACAGCATCACGCTCGACGTGAACCAGATCGTCACGCTGAATGTTGCGATGCCTGTGGGACAGGCGCAGGAAGTGGTCGACGTGACATCTGAGGCGCCGCTTGTCGATACGACGAGCACGCAACTCGGCAGCGTGGTCAATAACCGCTCGGTCAACGAACTGCCGCTCAATGCTCGCGATACATACCAGTTCCTGCAATTGCAGCCGGGCGTGCAGTCGCAGTTGGGCTCCAGCGGAGGAACGTTCTACGGTAGTTCCGATGCGGGGGCTGTTTCGGTGAACGGTGGCCGCGGCCGCGCCAATAACTTCAGCGTCAATGGGGGCGACGCTAACGATCAATTCGTGAACTTGCCCACGATTCAACCCACGCCCGATGCAATCGATGAATTCCGCGTCATCAGCAATACCTTCGACGCCGAGTACGGACGCAACTCGGGTGCCGTGGTGAACGTCGTGACCAAGTCCGGAACAAATAAGTTCCATGGCGACATCTACGAGTACTTCCGCAACACGGTTCTGAATGCGCAGGGATACTTCAATACCGTGAAGCCGCAAGAAAATCAGAATCAGTTCGGCGGGACTTTCGGTGGCCCCATACTAAAGGACCGCACGTTTTTCTTTGTGTCCTATGAAGGACGTCGCGTGCGGCAGGGCATTTCCGGACAAACAGTAACCGTGCCTACTCCGCAAGAGAGAACGGGAGTTTTCAACGTCGGCTCCGGCAATACCCTGGGTGGCGCAATCACCGACCAGTTTGCCGCGGATGCGCTCAATGGCAGGCCCGGTTGTACCTCTGCGATCAACGCGGCGGGTGGGCAAACGCCGGCTGCTGGTGTGGGCTGGGGTAGTATTTTCCCCACCGACGCCAGCGGAAACGCGACGATTCCTACCGCCTGCCAGGATCCTGTTGCCATCGATATGCTGCGCTTCGTCCCGGCTGCGAACCGGCCTGACGGCATTAATTATCAGGCGGTGCCTGCCAGTGCCGATACGCAGAACCAGGTCACTCTGCGCTTCGATCACCACATAAACGCGCGCCAAAATTTCAGCTTTTACTACTACTTCACTAACGATACGAACTTTCAGCCGTTCTATGACTTTCAGGCGTCGGGAGCCAATATTCCCGGTTTCGGCGCCAACGTGGGGTCGCGCTACCAGCAGTTCAATCCGAGCCACACCTGGACGATTTCCAATTCGCTCATCAATGAAGCCCGCTTCACCTACATGCGCGAGGGCCAGTTGACCTTCCAGCATCCCCAGAGCACCAACGCCGTTCAGAACTCATGTTCGTCTGCGGCGGCTAAGGCAGTTTGCTTCAACGGTATTTCTGATTCCAGTGCTGGTCCGCTGTCCATCCAGGGTCAGCTTGGAACGAATCCGCAGTACGGCATAACTACCGGCTTGCCGGCCAATCGTACCGGCGTTCCGTTTATCAGCGTGGCTGGTGGATTTGCCATAGGCAACGGCTGGGAAGGTGAACTGCCGCAGGTCGGAAATTCCTTCATGTGGACAGATAGTTTGACTTGGGTGAAATCCAATCACACCATGAAATTTGGTGCTGACGTGCGTCGCTCGCGTTTCGACCAGACTCTGTACTACAACGTCAGCGGGCAGCTTACCTTCAACAGCACGACCGAAAATTCTGTCCTCTTTAACGACAATTACCCGGGCTACTTGCTGGGTCTCGACGACAGCTACACTCAAGGCTCTGCGCAGCGAGAGAACGTGCGTAACACAGGGGTTTATCTGTTTGCGCAGGACAGCTGGAAAATCAGGCCATCCCTAACGTTGAACTATGGGCTGCGTTGGGAATTGGACACGCCTCTCGCTGATGCCCTCCATCACGTGCAAACCTTCCGTCCGGGGCAAAACTCAACCGTCTATCCCTGCGTCTTGACGCCCGCCGAGCAAACTGCGCTTGGAGCTTCCGACTGCGTCACCGCCGGCGTACAGCCGACCGGACTAGTGGTTCCGGGAGATAAAGGCATTCCGGCTGGGCTTACGCAAACCTATTACAAGGCATTTGCCCCTCGCATCGGACTCTCTTATGCTTTAAATTCCAAAACCACGTTCCGCGGCGGCTGGGGCATGTTCTACAACCCCATGGAGCAACTTGTGCTCGAGCAGTTCGGCGCCGAACCACCCTTCGGCGGCAGCACCTATCTGCCGTCAACCTTCCTGAACACCCCTTTCGTTTCGCAGACGGGCACCGTCAGCCCCAACCCTTTCAACGGAATTCTGAGCCCGAAGCCCGGAACGCCGCAGGACTGGGCTTCGTTTCGCCCCATGCTGCTGTATGGGGATTTCCAGCCGCACATGCGGACCCAATATTCGGCACAGTACAACTTCAATATTCAAAGGGAGCTGGCGCGAGACGTGGTTCTGCAACTCGGCTACGTCGGGTCGCAGGGGCATCGTCTGCTAGCTTCCCATGACATCAACGCCGCCAATCCACAAACTTGCCTGGATATTATTGCGCTCGCGAACAGTGACCCAACCAAAGTGTCATCCTATGGTTCGCCTGGAAGTTGCGGCCCATTTCTGGAGGACAACCAGTTTACTGTAACGCTACCCGCTTCCAATGGATCGGTTCTCCCAAATGGTTTCCATCTGCCGACGGGGGGCACAGTTGCGGCGGCGGGGCAGACCCTTAATTTCGTGGGATTACGGCCTTACTCGTCGCCTAACTGCAATCCGACGACAGGTACCGGATGTCCGGCGGACGGCGTTCCCGTTTTTACCAACATTTTCGCGGAAGATACGATCGCTGCTTCGGCTTACAACTCGCTTCAGGCGAGCGTAGAAAAGCGCTTCTCACACGGACTGCAACTACAGGCCGCCTATACCTTCAGCAAATCGATGGATTGGGCCTCTAGCTTCGAAGAAACTGTCAACCCCTTCAACTACAAAGCCAGCCGCGCTCTGTCGTTGTTCAACTCGGCGCAGCGCTTCGTCCTGAATTACTACTGGGATCTTCCCGTTCCGAAGTACAGCGGATTCAAGGGAAAAGTTCTGGATGACTGGTCGATGTCGGGCATCATTCAACTCCAGAGCGGCTTCCCGATTCGTATTCAGACTCAGGACGATAACGAGTTGATCAGCAGCTTGTTCTTCCTCGGTGCGGGCGCGCCGCAACTCACCGGCCCGCTTCATATCCTGAATCCAAAAAAGAACAACAGTCTCTATCTGGACCCGACTCAGTTTTCCGATCCCACGTTGGGCACGTTCGCCACAACGCCGCGTTCGATCTGCTGCGGTCCGGGAGAAAACCAGTGGGACGTTACGTTCTCGAAAAGAGTGTCGCTCTCAGAATCTAAGTACTTTCAGTTCCGTGCGGACATTTTCAACCTGTTCAACAAAACGGAGTTCGTAAATCCGGACGGAAATTTCAGCAACACAACTTTCGGCCAGATTCTGCAAGCGCGCGATCCGCGTGAAGTGCAGTTCGCCCTTAAGTTCTACTTTTAGTTTGCGTGTACCATTGAAGCAGGACCCGGGCGGCTCCAGTCGTCCGGCAATCTAATGGCTCGCTTGGCTAAGAAGCCGCGGGCTTGAGTTTTTACCGGAGACCTTGATGTATCCCGACCTGCAGAAAGAACTCGCCACTTTCGAGCGGCGCACCCCGAAATCCGCCGAAGCGCACAAGAAAAATCTCAAACGTATTCCGCTTGGTGTAGCGAGCAACTATCGCGCTTACGACCCGTGGCCCATTTTTGTGAAGGAAGCCAGTGGCAGCAAGTTTCGCGACCTCGACGGCAACGAATATATCGACCATAACCTGACCTTCGGCGCGCTGATGGCCGGACACTGTCATCCCGCGGTGATGAAGGCGGTCGAAAAGCGCCTGACGACCGGCACGATGTTCGGCATGCCTCACGATATGGAGTGGGAACTTGCGGAGGAGATTTGCAATCGCTTCCCGGTTGAGATGTGTCGCTTCGGCAACAGTGGCACGGAAGCGACAATGCATGCGATCCGCCTGGCGCGCGCCGCTACTGGACGCGACAAGATTGTGAAATTCGAAGGCGCTTATCACGGCCTCCACGATAGCGCTCTCGTTAGCGTGAAGCCGCACGCGCCGGACTATGGCGACATTCACGCCCCGACTTCCGTTACCGGCGGTCTTGGTGTACCGAAGTCGGCGATTGCGAACGTGGTCATTGCCACCTTCAACGATCTCGCAACCGTGGAGCGCCGCTTCAAGGAAAATCCGAGCCAGATCGCGGCAATCATTCTCGAGCCAATTCTGATGAACGTTGGCTTGTGCATGCCGCAACCCGGCTTCCTCAAAGGCCTGCGCGAAATTTGCGACAAGAACGGCGCGCTGCTGATTTTCGACGAAGTGAAAACCGGCGCCAAACTCGGATGGGGCGGCGCCAGCGAATATTTCGGCGTCACTCCCGACATGATCTGCCTCGCGAAGTCGATTGGCGGCGGCCTGCCGCTCGCCGCATTCGGAGCGCACCCTTCGGTGATGGACCTGATCAGCCAGCACAAGGTCTTTCACGGAGGTACTTACAACACAAATCCGGTTTCGATGGCAGCAGGCTTGGCCACCTTCCGCGAAGTGCTTACGCGCGACAACTACGCCAAAGTCGACAAGCTAGGTAAGAAACTGGCGGACGGCTATCGCGCAACCATCGCCAAAGTCGGGCTGCAAGCCTACATCGCGCAGGCCGGGGCGAACGGTGCTCTCATGTTTTATCCCAAGGAAATTCGCAATTATCGCGACTGGGAGGCGATCGACGTCGATCTCTGGCGTCACTACTGGTTTGGCATGGTGAACCGCGGCGTGATGGCCCAGCCGTACTGGTGGGACGAACAGTGGACGATCTCGGTGCAGCACACCGAGGCCGACATCGACAAGCACCTGGCAGCGTTCAACGACATCGCGGCCTCGCTGGCGAGAGCCCAGCAAGAGCGCGCCGCACCGGTCGCAGTCGCTCACTAATATCACGTAGGGGTGGACGCAATCGTCCGCCCCTACAATACCGCGACCCACGTAGCGACAGCCGCATCGCCTGCCCTGAGCGCAGCCGAAGGGACTGTTCGCTAAGCGAAGCAAGGCGATTCCGAATTTTGTCCACCAGTGCTCAACCCGCCCAGCCCCACCTGATTCGCGCCCTTGGCCGTCGCGATCTGGTGCTGCTGTTCGTGGTCGCCGTTTTCAATCTCAACGTCGTCCCGTCCATCGCCGCGAACGGCGGAGTCACGGTCTGGCTCTGGATCATTTCTCTCGTTCTTTTTTTCTGGCCTCAAGGTATCGCCGTCATCGAACTCGCTCACCGCTATCCTGGAGAAGGCGGCGTCTACCTCTGGGCGAAAGAAATCTTCGGTGACTTTCACGGATTTCTTTCGGGCTGGTGCTACTGGACCAACAACATGCTCTATGTACCGACCGTCATGCTCTATTTCGTCGGCGTGTCGGTCTTTATTCTTGGTCCAAGCCATGCTGCTCTCGCTGACAACAAATCCTTCGCGCTCTGGACCTCAGTCATCTTGCTGCTAGTTCTCGCGGGAATGAACATTGTTGGTCTCGGCGTTGGGAAATGGATCAACAACCTTGGAGCTATCGGCACGTTCGTAGCTGCTGCTGTTCTGATTGTTTTGGGCATCGTCGTTACCTCGAAAACGGGTCTTACGATCACCGCTGCGGATTTCCGCATTCCCTCGGATCCGCGTTTTCTTCTGAATACATTCGGCGTGATCTGCTTTGCGCTTGTCGGGCTCGAACTCGCCTCTATTATGGGCGACGAAATTCAAGAACCGGCTCGCACATTGCCTGGAGCGGTTCTATGGGGCGGGGTGATCTCGGGCCTACTCTACATTGCCGCAACGCTCACGCTTCTGGTCGCAGTCGGCAGGAATTTCAACATCACGCAGGGCATCGTGCAAGCCGTGGGACATTTAGCTGCAACGCTTGGCATTGCATGGATTCTTCCCGCCTTCGCTCTACTCCTGAGCCTTGCCATCGCCGGAATCGGTTCCGCATGGTTAGGAGGTTCGGCCCGCATTCCCTTCGTTGCCGGACTCGACTCCTACATGCCGGCGTGGCTTGGCCGCATTCATCCTAAGTACAGAACACCCTATGCGGCCCTTACTGTCCATGTCACGATTTCGATTTTGTTGTGCGCGATTTTCTTTCGGCTCTCTAGCGTGCAAGCTGCATTTCAGACCATGCTCTCGCTGGCGGTAGTCCTGCAACTGGTCCCGTATCTGTACGTCTTCGCGGCAATCTTGAAGTTGGCAATTCGCAAATCCGACGGTGCAGGCGTCTACAGTCGGACTGTCTTGCTGCTATCGGGCGCAAGCGGGTTGCTCACCACGGTGCTCGGAATAGCGCTCCAGTATTTCCCGCCCCAACTGGTGACGAGTCTTAAAATCTACGAAGTGGAAATGATTCTCGGTACGCTGTTTTTCCTTGGACTGGCCGCATTTTTCTTTTTCGTTTACGGCCGCCGCAAAGCGTTGCCACCGGTTCCGGCTGCGATGAGTCGCGTGCAAGCGCCCATCGCGGCGAGTGAATTGCGTCGTTGAATTGCTTGATGTTGGGACAGCCCGGCTCGGCGTCCCGCAAAATTAGCTCGCGACAGACATGATGTCAAAAATGCCGCGGGGTTGTAGACAGAGATTAGGCTTATCGGCCGTGAGGGAGGTTGCACATGCCCGGGGGAGTAAAAACCGACGTTAAGACTTACCAGATGTTCATCAATGGCGAATGGGTAGCAAGCCAGTCCGCAAAAACCTTTCCGGTCTACGACCCTTCGACCGAGGAAGTGATTGCTCAGGTTCCCGACGCATCTGCCGATGACGTGAATCGTGCCGTCGCTGCCGCCAAGGCTGCTTTCGAAGACGGCCCGTGGGCGTCCACAACTGCCCAAGAACGCGGTCGCGTTCTGTTTCGCCTGGCAGAGAAAGTTCGCGCCAATCTGCCGGCTCTTGCGGAACTGGAATGCCGCAACACCGGCAAGCCGATCGTTGAAGCGGAATATGATCTCAACGACGTTGCCACTTGCTTCGAATATTACGGAGGCCTTGCGACAAAAGTTGTCGGCTACGTAAATCCTGTTCCCGACAATGCCATGAGCCTGACGCTTAAAGAGCCAGTCGGCGTCGCCGGACAAATCATTCCGTGGAACTATCCGTTGCTGATGGCTGCTTGGAAGCTGGCTCCGGCTTTGGCGGCGGGCTGTACCTGCGTGCTTAAGCCGGCGGAGCAGACGCCGCTTACCGCGCTCGAACTCGCGAAACATTTCGGCGATTGCGGCTTGCCTGCGGGCGTGGTCAACATTGTCACCGGTTTCGGCGAGTCTTGCGGCGCTCCGCTAGTCCAGCATCCCGACGTGAACAAGATCGCGTTCACTGGCAGCGCCGCCGTTGGCAAGATCATCGTCAAGCAGGCCGCGGACACAGTAAAACGCGTGACACTGGA
>Ga0070731_10004171_pt1 | contig 12583 bp, 8 predicted proteins | sample Coa_R1_2_FD_66448 | JGI IMG/M metagenome (GOLD analysis project Ga0070731, IMG submission 66448) | Surface soil microbial communities from Centralia Pennsylvania, which are recovering from an underground coalmine fire - Coalmine... | ecosystem: Environmental > Terrestrial > Soil > Unclassified ... | reverse complement strand
ACTCATTCGTCTCGAAGGCGACGGCATTCGCAAAGCCATCGAAAAAACCGGCGGGAGTCCGGTTCTCCGCCGTCGCGGCCATCTGCTGCCATTGGTGTACATGAATGAAACCCTCGGCCTCGCGCCGACGGACGTCCGGGAAACGCTGCAAGTGATCAACATCGTCGTCCTTCAGGCCGAAGACCGGCAGTTCGGCCTGGTCGTCGATAGCGTTTTAGATACCCAGGAAATTGTGGTGAAACCGCTCGGGCAGCAGCTCAAGAAAGTGGATTGCTTTGCCGGCGCGACCATCATGGGCGATGGCGGCGTGGCGCTCATTCTCGACGTAGCCCGCGTCGGGCGAAAGGCCGGCGTCGTCCTGGAACGCGAGGGCGGCGACGCGCAACAGGATCAACAGCGCCACTCAACGGACAATACCCAAACCTATCTGCTGTTCCGCGCCGCCGGTCTACGCCGTGCGGCGCTTCCTCTGGCCGAAGTCAGCCGCCTGGAGGAGTTCCCGCGGTCTTCTATCGAATTCACCGCCGGACGCCCTGTCATCCAGTATCGCGGCGAGATCCTCCCGCTGATTTCTCTCGGCCGCGTTCTGGGAGCTGGACACAAAGATACCGCCTTCCAGCGAGACCCGGTACAAGCCGTGGTCTTCCGTGCGGGCGATCGTTCCGTTGGACTTGTAGTCGACGAGATCATCGACATCGCCGCCGATGCCATTGGCGAGCCACCTGCCAGCGCTGCCGGGAAAGGCGGCGTCCTGCGCTCTACCCGAATCGACAAGAAAGTCACCGATCTCATCGATCTCGAAGCTCTCATCGAAAGCTGCGGCCCCAGCCTGCTCCCCGAACTCGCCCAGTCTCTCGACGCCTTACGTGCGGGTGTCAGCGAAGCGTGGGAACAGGATCAGTTGATGGAGGTAGCTTGATGAGCGCCCTGACCATCGCTCCCGCCGAACCGCGCCGGTTCGCCACGTTCTCGGTCGCCGAGATGTTCTGTGGCATCGATGTCGCCCAGGTCCAGGAAGTTCTGAAATATCAGGAAATGACTCCGGTTCCGCTGGCGCCGGGTGTCATCCAGGGCCTGATCAATCTTCGCGGCCAGATCGTCACCGCCGTCGATCTCCGCCGCCGCTTCCGCCTTCCGGAACGTCCCGCGGACCGCAAGCCGATGAACATGGTCCTGCGCTGCGATGGAGGCGCGGTCAGCCTTCTGGTTGATGAGATCGGCGACGTGGTCGCAGTCGACGGCTGTGAGCATGAACCGCCGCCCAGCACCATGGACGCCTTTCATCGCGAGGCAGTAGAAGCAGTCTTCAAGCTCGACGGCAAGCTATTGCTGGCTCTGGACACCAGCAAAGTGCTGCATATCGACGGAGAACTCTAGCGCTGCACGCGGCCGGAGCCGTCTCCTTGCAGAAGCGTCTCAACTTCCTCCCGCGTCAGACGGCAGAAATCGCCCGGGATCGAATGCTTCAGACAACTCGCCGCCACCGCGAATTCAAGCGCGTCGCGCTGGCTCGATAGCGTCTGCAAACCCCAGATTAAACCACCCGAAAAAGAATCGCCCGCTCCCACCCGGTCGACGATATGCGTAATGTCGTAGCTCCGGCTGGTCAGAAACTCTTTCCCGTCATTCAAGCAGGCGGACCACCGGTTGTGTGAGGCGCTCTTCGATTCCCTCAGCGTCACCGCGATCGCCTTCAAGTTCGAAAATTTCGCCAGCACGCGGGCCGTCAGTTCCTTATAAGCCGCCGTTTCAAGGCTTCCGGAGTGAACGCTGACATCCGCCCGGATCCCGAGCGCAGTCTGGATATCTTCCTCGTTGGCCACTAAGATATCGACCGACTTGACCAGCTCTCCCATCACCTCCGCCGCTGGCTTTCCCCACTTCCACAGATTCTTCCTGTAGTTCAGGTCGCAGGAAACTGTCAGGCTCATCGCCCGCGCCGCCTCGACCGCTTCGAAGGCGAGCTTAGACGCGCTCGCACTGATCGCAGGCGTGATCCCCGTGGTATGAAACCAGCCCGCGCCGCTCAGTGCGGTCTTCCAATCGATGACGCCAGGTTCCGCAAGCGCAATCGCGCTGTTTTCGCGATCGTAAACCACCTTTGAAGCGCGCTGATTAGCCCCCGCCTCGACAAAATATACGCCGAGCCTTCCTTTCCCGCGGACGATCCTCGACGTATCGACGCCAAACCGCCGCACTTCCCCGATGGCCGCGTCCGCTAGCGGATTCTTGTCGGGCAGAACTGTTATGTAGGCCGCCGGCAGCCCCAGGGACGCGACGGTTACCGCAACGTTGGCTTCCGCGCCTCCGAATGTGGCGACCAGTTCCGGGCTTTGCAGGAAGCGCTCGAATCCCGGCGGACCGAGACGCAGCATGATTTCGCCAAACGTGACCGTAAGTTTCGCCATGATTTATTGTCCGCGCGCCTCGCGGATCCGCTCGAGGAATTTTCGCGCCATCGCGGTGATCGAGGCATAATCGCCGGTCTTCGCGCCTGCTGTGAGACTACCTCCGACGCCGACCGCGATCGCCCCCGCCTTGATCCAATCCGCCACGTTGTCGACGCTGACTCCGCCTGTCGGCATTAAAGGCGCCTGTGGCAGAGGCGCCAGTACTGCCTTGACGAACGCCGGGCCCAGCGTCTCGCCAGGAAACACCTTGATCGCATCTGCGCCGCATTCCATCGCCTCGACGACTTCCTTGACCGTCCCCGCGCCGGGAAAATAGGAAATTTGATAGCGATTGCACATGCGAGCCGTCTCGGGATTCAGCGACGGGCTGACGATAAATTGCGCACCGGCCAGCAGTGCGATCCGTGTCGTCTCCGGGTCCAGAACGGTTCCGGCGCCCACCAGCATCTTATCCTGGCTGAATCGCTTGGCCAGATTTTCGATCACCGCGGCTGCACCCGGCACCGTGAAGGTCACTTCCAGCGCGGTTACGCCCGCTTCACCGCACGCGTCGGCAACTCGTGTGGCTTGATCGGAACTGGCGGTCCGCACGATCGCGACCAGCCCGGAATCGACAATCTTCCCTAAAATCACCCGCTTCGGCGTCATCTCAGAACGATGATACTGATGAACACGCCTTAGAGGCAATTCGCGCCGGCTCAATTCGTGCTGATGGACACCGCCGCAAGATGGTTTGCACCTCCGCCGGGCGCTACCGGGATCGTGAAGAGCTTCGCCACCGGATCGTAGGTGATTTGACCGACCGATCCGGAAATCGCCGTGACCACCGGCGGTGTTGGCGAATAACCCTGAATCGTCGTACTCGCTTCGCCCGCGGCAAACTGCAAGGTTGCCGTCAGAATGCCTTGATCGGCCACCTGGCGCACACGTTGACGTCCTACCGTAACGAACTTGCCGGTGTCTCCAAGCAGCGCAATCTGTGAAAGTCCGACGGGAGCGACGACGTAATAATTCCCATTCGTATCCACGCTATCCACAAAGGTCGAAAGAGCAGCAACAAGTCGTCCCGTATGCGCGAAATAATTGTAAACGTACACCGGGCCTTGAATCCCCAATTCGCCTGGAGCGATCGTGACGGTTGCGTTCGACCCGTCCGTCGCGCGGCTGTACGCGAACACGTATGCCGTTCGCAGACCATTGTGATCGGAATAGGAGAACGCCTGCATAGGCGGCAAGGGACCATTTTGCAGCTCGGCCTGCGCATCGGCGAAATACGTCGAATCGGTCGGCACCATGGAAGCGTCAGGCTTTACAATCACACCATCCGGACGGATGGATTGCATGATATTCGCTGGGTTCTCTTGTCCGATGGCATCGGCAACGCCGACCATGCCCGCGGAATGGGTCTCCAGGAGAAGACTCTTGATGTCGCTGCTGTAAACGTTGTCGGCGAATGGGAAAATTCCCAGCGCGCTCGCGAGACGCGAATTGTATAGAAACGGATCCCAGCGGCTTCGATTGAATCCGTCCTGGCTCACCCGCGCAGTGGTGAGGTTGCTGTATTTCGAACCTTGCAGGAAGTGCGCGACCGACTGCCCGCAATACTGCATCGTGATGCCCGCGCTTGCCATGGCCGTCGCCATGTTGTCGAGGTACGCTTCCGGATCGGTCAGGTTCATCAACGGCGCGGCAAGCGAGGCCATCCAGTCCTGCTCATACGTCATCACGCCGCTGGCCTTCAGATAGGTCGCCAGATCGCTCCAGTATTGCGGATCGGTGGAAACATTCCCGGACATGATGTACTGCTGCACCAGCGGACTCTGCGGATGAATCCAACGCGCGTGCACGATAAGCGGGACTCCGCCAAGCAGCTTCTGCAATCCAGCCAAACCGTCGGGGATGATCGCCGGGTCCGGCCGCATCAGCCACTGGCCGTTCCCGATTTTGTCGCCCGAGTTGGCCCACGAAGGCGGGTCGCCCTTGGGATACCACCAGCTATCGAGCTGCATCGAGTTCAGCGGGATTCCGTTGCGCGCAAAGTCGTCCTTCACGGCTCTGAGAGTCCCCTCGTAGCCCATGTTTTGCACGTAGTTGTAATAGTATTTGCTGGCCGAATCGGTCCAATAGCCGAGAGCAATCAGGCTAGGATCCGATTGCGGCCCTGGCCGGACCTTGCCTTGCAAATCCGTCATCGCCCGTCCCCACACGTCCCACGTGTGGTTCACGCCCGTTCCGGTCACCAGCATGGTCTCGTAGGTGAATCCCGACGGCAGATTCGTAATCGATGGGTTGATCCCGGCAACGATCCCGCCCGCCTGGTCCTGCGTCGTATACGCCAACGGAAAGTGAGCCGCGGGAGAAACGACGAAAGTATTTCCGTTCGCATCGAAGTAAGCCCACGGGCTATCGACGCCTTCGCCCCACGGGCCGTATTGGTATCCGTAGGTGAAATTGAACCCGAACTTATTTAGCCCCTGCGGATACGAAGCGATTTGCGGGAACAGAGCGGTATTGGTCCCAGCCGCCAGCAAAGTTGTGCTGAAGACCACAATCGATTGCCCAAGATAAGTCCGAATGCCGGCGCTTCTGGGATTTCCGTTCACCGAGTATTGGAACGAGGTCTTTTGATACGGCCCGATTCCATCGGAACCGAGCGAGGAAAAGATATGGGTGACGGCCGCGCCCACATTTCCGCCGAACGTCCAGGCCAACCTTGAAGCTTCCAAGGAATATGACCCGTCAGCATTCACTGCCACCGTGATTCCTGGCGGTTTTTGCTTCGGCTCCGGCCGTGGAAGCCGGGTTTGAGCCACCGCGCACGGCGCAATCAGCGCCAACGGAAGCAGCTTTCGGAGGGTGAGGTGGAAATACAGCACTGCGAGATTCTACAGGAAAGCCCCGCCCGTTAGGAATGCAACTCGGCATCCAGTACTGCTATTCGGCAGGCCAAATAGCGGCAAACTGCTGTATTTACACTATTTAAGGCTAGTACTTCCATCCAGAAAGGAAAATGGCACTGCGCCAATTGACGCAGTTACCCTAGGGGGAATCACTCAGATTACTGGGTGGCGAGCCAGGTGTTACTAGGGCTGAACGCGGTCCCGACCTGCAGAATCACCAGGATGTTGGAGCCAACGGGGGCACGCAGGGGAACTGTCACATTTACCTGAAAGACGCCTTCCACCATAGTGGGTGCGGCGCCGGCGTATGTGACCGTGGCCGGTACGCCGCCGATCCATACGGAAACGGGCAGATTCGGGGTGGGGAGAACATCGTTGGTAATCAGGCCGTCCTGGCCAGGCGGCGTAGTCTGGCCGAAGCCGGTTCCGAATAGTGAAACCATGGTGCCCAGCGAGGCCGGGTTGGTGGATGAGTTGACGGTGCCATCCTGATTCAAAATTGCGCCCTGCCCGCTACCCAGCCCCGATGCCGAAAACAGTGCCGGAGTCGCCGCGGCTACAGCCACCGAAATCGGCGCCGATTGTTGCCCGTTGCTTTGAAGAACGACTTGGGTCGCCGGCCCTGTGACTCCGAACGGCACGATCACCCCAACCTGGTTCGCGGACGTGTACAGCAGCGGGACGCTCACTCCGTCGAAAAACACTTGTGTGCCGGAAAGACTGGTCGGTACCCGGCCGGTGTTGTCCACCTGCATCGATTCCAGATCCGAAGGCCCGAGGTTCGTGCCTTCAATCGCCAGCAATTCGCCCGGCGAAACCACGCCCTGAATGAAGCTGGCGCCGTTCAGAATCGAAACAATCTGTGGACCGGCGAGAGCTCCGCCGCCGGTGGTGCTCAATCCGTACACCACCAGTTGATTCGACAGCGTCGGGACGTAAACGAAACCGTTGGCAATCAGGGGCGATACGAACTTGGCGAAACTCCCGAGCGCGTCGCCCGGCTGCATATCGCTGTCCCACAACTCCTGTGTCAAGTCGGAAGCGTTCCAGGCGTGCAGCGTTCCGGGAACACCGGGCTGGCTATGATCGCCCGTGGTTTCCCATACGATGCCATCCGACGTTCCGTTGGACGACACGGCCATCCCCTGATAGAGCGAGTCGCTGTTCCAGGTTCCCTGTGAGACTGGGGTCGGCAATGCAGCCGTGTCGTTGAGCGGATACGCTTTGAGAACACCATGCCAGTCGTGTTGGTAGAGCAGGGGTCCCTGATCGGATTGCCATAGGCTCAGATCGAAAATGCCCGTGCTGCTGGCCTTGAAATCGCTGGTTCCCGGACTGCCTTCGACGTGCCCCAGCGAACCCACATTCAGACTGATCACCCGCCCGCCTTTGTCGCCGGCCACCAGAAAGTTTGCGCCCGGCACCAGAATCGCGCCCGTGGAACCGACGTCGAGATCGTTGTCGTCCAGATACTTCCATTCTGCGGGCGTGTACCAGTCCAGGAGGGAGAGATCCGACCCGGACAGTTTGATCACCGCGCCGCTCAGATTGGTCGCGGCATCGAAGTCGCCGTTGCCGGAAACCACATAGACATTTCCCGCATCGTCAATCGCCGGCGCGCGCCCGGATTGCCAGATTCCGCCACCGAGCCCGTTTGGCGTCGTATTGAACACCGCCACCGGTTGCAGATTGGAAGCGTTGTATGCCAACACCCACCCATGATAATTCCCTGTGTCTCCGTGCGATCCGAATGCGATGTAAACCTTGCCGTTCGCCAGCGCGAGACTGGGCCGCTGTAGATGCCACATCGGGTCAAACTGTATGACGCCGTTCACCGCCGCCGCACCGGAGCCCATCGCGGATGCCGTGATTACCACGGGGCCATTGGCCATCTCATGCCCATCCGCCAGCGATAACGCATGCAGCCGGAATACCGGAACGTTATTTTCGAAGGTTTCCGAAACCACATAGATCGCCTGGGCGCCCAAATCGATCACCGGCGTCGACAGTATGCCGATGTACATAGGGATGTCCACAAATTCGGGGAGTGACGCCCCCGGAACCGGAGTGCCCAGATTCATTTGCCACAAAGGGGACGATGCCGCCGGGACATCCGCATCGAACGCATAGACGCTATTGTTCATCGTGACGGCGAAAACGACGTTTTTCACGCCTCGTCCGGCAATCTGCACTCCCGCCGCATACAGCGGTTGCGCGTAGATTTGGCCATCCACCGTGAGGCTTCCGAGTTTGCCGAAGCTGCCGCCCCCGACAGCCGCGCGTGTCAGGATGGTCTCGTTCGGATTGGAATTGGTCCGGCGATTATCGTAGTTGGCCGTTGTTACGCTGATCTGTCCGGGCAGCCGGATCTCGGCGCATAGACAAATAATGCTGATCGCTACTAGTCGTCCAGGACGCACACTTATCGCTCGAAAATAACGAACCGCAGTTTAACGACACATCTGAAACCGGCAGCTTGTCGCCGTGTCTGGCAATAGCCGGTTCTGGCCAATGCCTCAGCAAGGCGGCCTTGTAACGCTACTTTGAATGACGACGAATTGGACCTAAAAGAGTACATTTCCGTTTAATCGGTAATTCAACCTGGTGTGTGATATGTGAAAGCACACGACCACTCGTATCAGTTGATGTTTAGGTCTTTATTCGGCGCAAATGACCGCTAACTTTAGCTTGTCCCGGATGAAACCGTTAAAACACCCCAGGATGCCGGGAGATCGGCATCCACCGGACCTAATTGATATCGATCACGACAACATTCGCAGTCTGACCATCTACCGTCATCACAACGTTCACCTCGCCGCTTCCGCGAAGCGTCAAAGGCAGCGCAATGTTCACCTGATCCAGCCCGGCGAACGTCGGCTGGACCCCTGCATACTGAACCTGGGCGCTAATTCCGTTAATCGTGACGCTGACATTGGAAAGCGCGCTTCGATTACGGATTCCTGTCCCGTACAACGTGAGGATCACCGGCGTGTCCACGCCCAGCCCGATAGGAGTGGAAAAGCAGCCTGACGAATCGCATGAGAACACGGCAACCGGGGACTGGATCGACGGGTCGGCTGCCTGCAGGCTGATCGCCGACGCGGCCGCGACTCCCTTTCCATCGCCGCTCATGCTGAACAGCGTTGGCGCCACTGGTTGGACCGTCCCGGTGGTAGTCAGCGGCGCACCAGCGCTTAGGATAGTGAACGTCGCCGTGCCGCTGGCAGTCCCCGCCGGAACGACGAAGTTGATCTGCGTGGGCGATACATACATCAGCGGCGCGCCGCGTGCGACGTCGGCCGAATCCGTCACCATCAGGGTGATTCCACCGAGGGATAAAGGCGGCGGCTGAACACCTGCCACCTTCGTTTCGCTCGCCAGATTCGATCCGTAAAGCGACGCAATCGATGCGGGCGTCACGGCTCCGTTCGGCGCCGCCGCTGACTGCACGGCGAGCGCGGGAACCACTCCGTAGTATCGTGCCATCCAGTACGGCAGAATGTAATCGATCCCCGCCGTTTCGATAATCCCTTTGCCGCCTCCAGCAAGCTGGAAGGGAGTCTCCTGCCACAAAAAATCATCCGGCGGCCTAAGCACGACTGGAATCGGCTGACAGGCCTGACTGCCGCACACGGGAACCACACCGGACAGATTCACCGGAAAGTCCCTGCGCGACCGCTGAAGCCACTGATTGAGCAGCGTCAGCGTTTCCGCGTCGCGTGCCGGATTCGCTCCGTTCAGGCCCCGATCGATGACGTCGAAAAAAGCGTTCTGTTGCCCTGCCGTATAATTCCGCGCGATCTGATAGGCGCTTCGATTGTCGCCGTTGTCCTGGAGCCGGATCAGGTTGTAGAACGTCATGAAATCCAGATTGAATTTGAAGTAAGAGTCGGTGCTCTGCACGTCCACCACGACTCCGGTATTCACCGGCAGCGTGATGAGAGGTCCGCCGATGGTGCTCGCCGGGTTTACGTGCCGGACCACCGCGAACATCATCTGCAATTCTTCGGGCCTTAGCAGAAAGGTGTTGGAGATGTCGTCGTTGGGCGACCACAGGTGACCCGCGACGTAGCCGAGCAGACGCGTTGCAAGATCGCTGATCCCGCTTTGTACGCCCGCGTCGTTCACCAGGTCGTATGCGGCTCCCATTCCGAAAAATGCTCCGACCAGTTGATCGCGCGACGTATTATCCACCCAGAGCCAAGGCGGGTTGGAGTGGACCGTGTTGCTGGCCTCTTCGCTCGCGATGCCCGGCGCATAAGGCGAATTGGCGAGCACCATGCATCGCGCCAGGCGGTTGTCGCCGGTCACGTCGGCAAGCGCCTTCAGACCGGCAAGGGCGGTCCGCACGTTGTTGAGCGCATCCGGCGACTGCGTGACGTTGTAGCGAAACGCCTCTGCGGCAAGCCACGCGCCCGTCCACAGCGCCGAATCGCCGCAGCGCGTGTAGCCCGCGATCTGAGTGCCGGTTGGGGACGCGTAAATTGGGTTGAGGATCGTACCAAACGGCAGGTGCACAGCCCGAATGTTCGCCGAGATCGCCAGAGCATCCGCTTCGGACGCTCTGGCGGAGGAACAGAGCGCACAAACGATCAGAAATGCAGGGATTCCGCGATTCCAGCCCGGGTACTTCAACTTCATGACTACGTACCCGAATGGTACCCCAACGCCGGGTGGGCCAGTAGAGTTACAATCACGGCAGAGGATGACTCATGCACTGTCCGATCTGTTCCGCGCTCGAACGGGAAAATATGGCGGAGGGCGAAGCTGAAGCGACAGCGACCCTAAAGCGGAGATCGGAACTGATTTGCTCCCATCACGACATTCCAGCTCAAAATCGGCTAGACGAAGACGTGCTGCGTAGCCGAAAGCGCCAGGCGCACATCGCCTTCGAGCTGCACGAGCATCGAACCAAGCAGCATCCCACGCCTGACCTGGCCAGAGCCGCATCCCGCTAAAAGCACGTGTCAGGTCTCCGGCCTGACTTCTTTACCGCACCTCCGTCGCCGTAATCCAATAAGCAACACCCGCAATCTCGATCCGTTCCTCCCACAAGACGGAAAACGGCAAGCTGGTGGTCCCCGCGCGCTCATCCGTCAGCAGAACGACGACCTGCCCCGGCGCATACCGGCGCCCCGGATCGACGTCCGGAAAATTCCGCATGGAGCCCATGTGGGAAAGAAAAGAGCACATGATGGCCTCGAATTCCAATCCGTGCGGCGGAGCGTCTTTGAACCAGAACACCGGATACTTGTCGCGTGGCAACCGGTCTTCCACGGTTTTCACCACCGCCGCCACCCGGCGCGTCGCGTTCATCCAATCGCGCGGCCCGCGCCACGCAATCCCGCCGACCGCCGGCGCCAGACAAAACGACGATGCGCCGAGCCCCAGCATCGCCACACTCATCGCCACCAGCGATTTCGGCCGGAGGCACCGAATGGCCAGCGCGCCGCCTAAGAACACGCCTGGCGCGATCGCTCCAAGAATCGGCGGTTTTACGTACAATCCCGGCTTCACCAGCGGTGCAATCGAGATCATGCAGCCGGCCGCCACGACCATCCAGAACCACGGCCTGATCGACGCCGCTGGAAAATCGAAGAAGCTGACGCCCAATGCGATAAAGGTTCCCGGGATCAGGAAGCTGGCGAAGTAATCGAACTGCAGAATCGCGCTGCGCGGTTCCATCGCCGTCATGATCGCGGCGAAGTATACATACATCGCGATAAGCAAGCCCGTTCCCGATCGCATCCCCAGCCACCGGCGAGAGCCCGGCAGCAGCAGCGCCAGCGACAACAACGCGGTGAATCCCGGGAAAACCAGCCAATCCGCATAGGTCACACTAAAGGAGCTCGTCGCCAGCGGATTCTGGCGCATCTTCGAAGCCGAAAACAGGATGCCGAGAGTAATTCCTTCAAAAGGGAACGCGCCGGCGCCGTAGATCCAGCGGTGCAGCAGGAGGAATGCCAGGATCAGACTCAGGCCGCCCGCGGCGAACACCAGGACGCACTTGAGCCGCGTCCCCCAACTGTTCCCATCGTGCGCCTGTTCCGCCGCCCAGTACACGGCAAAGCAGGCAGGCGTAAATACCGCCCAAAGCGGATACGAGAACACGGCCGCAGCCCAGCTCAAGCCCGCCGCGAACAAAATCGCCCAACGTGCGGAAGAGTTCACGGACGCCGATCGCACCAGAAATGCGAACGTCAGAAAACAATACGCAAGGCATCCGCCCATCACGTAATCGAACCCGTTCGCGGCCAGGAAATACGGATGGAAGCTCAGCGCGAGTGCGGCCAGCAACGCAGCTAGCGGCCCGCTAAACACCTTCACGATCGAATACAGAGAAAACGTCGACGTGTAGTACGCCAGAAAATGCAGCGCCAATGTCCCATAGACGGGCGTCAACAGATGCACCAGAACGTATCCGGGAAGAATCCATGCAAGACGCTCGCCCGCATACGTCGGAGCCAATTTCTGATAGTGCGGAAAATGGATGAAGTGCCCGAAGTAGAAGAATGAATCGTAGTCGCCAAAGCCCTGGAACGGCCAATTCCGGTTGAGCAGGAAAATCAGAGCCGGCGACGCCAGCAGCACGGCGAAGTGGATCAAGCGTCCCTTGTCACCACTCCTGGCTCCCGATGCTGTCATCTAAAATGGCCGCAGCTTGACCACGATAATGATCGTTAATAAGATAGGACCGCTGCAAGAGGAGATTAACACGATGGCCAAATCCCCGCAGGGGAAGTCCGGGAAAGGTTCCGTCTATCGTCGTGGTTTCCTGAAAAGCGCCGCTGCTGGAACCGCCGCGTTGATCGGGACGCCTTCGGTCACGAAAGCCCAGGACACTCCGCAGCGCAAGGCCACGCCGCTCCCCTCCGCGGCCCAGGCCGTGGCGGAAACCAGCGCCCCGCCATCTCGCGACGTCTACACTACGGATCGTCCGGGCTCGGATTTCATGGTCGACGTGATCAAATCGCTCGGCTTCGAATACATCGCGGCGAATCCAGGATCCAGCTTCCGCGGCTTGCACGAATCCATCATCAATTACGGCGGGAACCGAAGCCCGGAGCTGCTGACGTGCTGTCACGAAGAGTCATCGGTGGCCATGGCGCATGGATACGCCAAGATCGAAGGCAAGCCGCTGATGGTGATGGCCCACGGAACCGTGGGATTACAGCACGCGTCGATGGCGATCTACAACGCCTACGCAGATCGTGTGCCGGTCTACATCGTTCTGGGAAATATTCAGGACGTCGCGTTCCGGCGCAGCTTGGT
>Ga0070731_10004170_pt1 | contig 12584 bp, 17 predicted proteins | sample Coa_R1_2_FD_66448 | JGI IMG/M metagenome (GOLD analysis project Ga0070731, IMG submission 66448) | Surface soil microbial communities from Centralia Pennsylvania, which are recovering from an underground coalmine fire - Coalmine... | ecosystem: Environmental > Terrestrial > Soil > Unclassified ... | reverse complement strand
CCCACAACTCATCCGACACCAACGGCCTCGGCATCTGCGCCCCATCCTCCCAATCGAAGTGGACGCAACCGCCTTCGCCACCAACCAACAGGTCCCTTCTTTATGAAAGGCGCTCTAAGGCTCGAGCAGCCGGTGCTCCTCAACCTCGCGCTGGCCGCGCCGGTCGATCCGGTGGCCGGCCAAGCGAAGCTGGTTCGCGTACACGAGCACATGACTGGGGTCGGTCGCGCCAGGTGCGCAGTCCCGCCATCCCACCCAGCCGCCGCACGTACGTGCCTTGGCCGCTGACGACCTCTTCATGCTCGAGATCCTCATGCCCTGCCAGAGGTGGGTGTCTGGTGTTTCCCGGACGAGCGCGTAGACGGGCTGCGCTCACATCGTGTGGGGACTTGGTGAACGACCGCATCGCCGACGTGTCGTCCTCGTTCGAGGTTCCCGGCGAGCAGCGGTTCATCTGCGAGTGCGCCCAGCTTGGCTGCTCCGCGCAAGTCCAGGTTCCCCTCGGTCGAAGTGCCGGCGAACCCGGCGACGCCTGGAGCGGAGAGCCTGGGTTGCGCTTCGGAGGGTAGCGCTTCTGCTGTGCGTCGGCGCGCTGATCTGGGCAGTGTTCCGCGTCGCTCGCGCCTTTACGTCCTCCGGCCGAGGGTCTTTCGGGATAGCTGCTGGCGCGCTTACCTTCACGGCAGCTTGCATCGTCTTCCGAATCTGCTTCGAAGTCGTGCGGCTCGCTCGTACACGGCGATGGTCCTCGGTGATCCCGTCTCTCATCGCGGCTTTGGCGGTCGTTCTGTACTCGCTCGCGCGAGTAATCGATTAGCTCTTCAACGGTTTCAGGGCGTCGAACGTCGGCTGCCCAAGCGTTGCTTTCTGCACCCTGGAGTTGCGGTACCCGTTACCCCGTCGTAACCGCGCCGGAGCTATTCGTTTGTCGCGGTTTCCCTGCCTGCTGAAGGAGTTGGATTGACGAGGACAGCTCGCTGCACGCTCGTCGCGGCGCTCGCGTCGACGCTCCTGGGCGTCGCGGCTCTTGCGGCGGGGTGCGGCGGCGCCGGTTCGTCGGGGAATCACGTGGCGCAGCTCGGCACGACCGCAACGCAGAGCAGCTCCTCCAACCCGCCGGCAGCGTCGGCGCAGGAGAGAGCGCTCGCCTTCTCCCGCTGCATGCGCTCCCACGGCGTGCTGAACTTCCCCGATCCCGCCAGCGACGGAACAATCCCGAAGGTGGCCCTCCAGCAGCTCGAGGTCAGCGGCTCCCAGCTCCAGGCGGCCCAGAGTGGCTGCCGGAGCCTGCTTCCGAACGGCGGCCAGCCGACCCAGGCCGCGCTACAGCAGTCGTGGCGCGACGACCGGACATTCGCCCGCTGCATGCGTTCCCACGGCGCCCCGAACTGGCCCGACCCCACCCGCTACCCTCTGCACCCCGAACGGCCGACATTCGATCTTCGGGCCGTCGGCATCGACCCGAATGCGCCCCAGATCAGTGCGAAGATCCACGACTGCCAACCGCTGCTACATGGCAACAACCCGCAACACCTCGGCGAAGGCGGCGCCTGAACGGCACATTCTCGCGCGGCCGAGAGCCGGGTCCCGCGCATGCGGGGAGTGTCCGGCGGACGGTGTAAGTGACGGGCCTTGATTTGCCGGGCATCCGGCTGGCGGAAGGGAGCTCGTAGTGTCTGAGGAGATGACGCTGGCCAGGGAGCTGTGGGTGGAGGAGCAGGTCGCGCGTGACCTGGTCGAGCGTGCGCGGTCGGGAGGCGCTCAGCTCGTTGGTCCTGGTGGCTTGCTGGGCGGTTTGACGAAGACCGTGTGGCCAACAACGATCGACGACCCGCTGGAAGCCCGCTCTCAACGCCTTCGCAATCACCTTCGAAGGCCGAATCCATCTCAACGTCAACTAACTGAGGCCCGCGTGCTTACACCGTTCGCCTGACAGACCCTGAAGCTGTGCTGTCCGGTTGTGGGCCGAGGCGCGGGAAGGCGGGGCAGCTCATCCTTGGTCGATGTTCGGCGAGGAACCCAGCCAAAAACCCCTAAGAGCGTGGCTTTCGTTGTTCATTCCTGTGGTCGGAGTGCCGCTACTCATCGTCTTATTGTTGAAGCCGCTTGGGCGCGCGCGACGTTGTTAGCTCCGCCCTGCCCGGCTTTTCCTCGCACTCGGACGCCCGGCGTGATTAGCGTCGGCACGACGAACGGTCCGTCCCCGATGTTTTTGGCCACGAAGTCGTAGGTCGTGGTTGTGCGAACGGCGATCGCGCTGGACGTAGGCAACTGCCGTCGAGTCCTCAAGCCACGTTGATGAGCTGCGGCGGAGCGTAGAGGCCGGCGATGCGGATGGGTGCCACGTACGGCCACGAGATCGTCCCGTACGTGGGCGGCCGGACAGCTCGCGTTACGGAGTGCTCGTGGTCGGGGGTGCTCCGTTGGGCGGCGCCGGCCGGCGGACGAGGTATCGCGGGAGTGGCGCCCCTTTGACGCGCTTGTATTGCGCCTTGACGGCGTTGAGCAGATCCTTCTGCTTGAGCGTGCCGGGGTTCTGGTCGAGCGCGAAGAGGTCGTAGACAAACGGGCCGTCGGCGTAAGCGATGTTGTACGACTCGAACCGTCTGCGGGCAGAAACGATGTTGTGGCGATAGGCGCCCATCGCGCCGGGGATCCCCGAGACCTTCACCGCATTCCATTGCGCGTTGCAGGTTTCAGGACAGGGCAACATCGTGTCGGTCACCGTCCAGTGAACGACCTTCTGCGCCTGCTGCGGCGAACCAACCCAAAGGACGCTCGACGCTACGAGTGGTGCTTTGGGGGAACTCCCCGGGAATGTCTCGATCGTCGCCATCCGGAACCCGTCGGCCATCAGTTCCTTCGTCGCGCTCGCCTTCGTGATCTCAATGTACGAGGGCTGCGCCTGGACGACGAACTGGGCCAGGTTGAGGGTCGGCGGCGGCTGGAGCGGCGGGTCGTAGCCAACCAGCTCGCCACCCAGTATCACGCGCTGCCAGAGAGGCAGACCGGCGACGCTCTTTTTCGACGAACTTCCGCAGCCCGAGAGAACAAGCATCACGACCACCGATACGACCAACGTTGCCCGGCCACCGCTCATCCCGGTCGATCGTAAACGGCACACCCACCGAGACCAAACCCGGTCGCAGCCGAGCGTTCGAGCGACCCCATCGAACTTCGGCTCGAACACCCAGCCAGCACCCCGCGGAATTTCGCCTGACCGCGCGAGCATCGGTTCCGGCAGCCGCAGCACGTCCTTGGCGGATCTAGCCGAGCCGCTCCGGCGTTCAAATGGGCGAATCGCCACGGGAAGATGGAGCGTTTCGGCTAAAGCATGTACCGCTACCGCCTCATCGACCAGGACACAGGCAGCGACATCGGGCCGCTCATTTCCGGACGCCTCACGTTCGCCGTCGGCGAGGAGATCTCGCGTAACTCCCGCGAGCGGTACGTCGTGATGGGAATGGTCGAGCCGGAAAACGAAAACGTCCGCCCCTACATCGTCGTCCGCCAGACCCAGGCCGCCTTCTTCGTCAAAGGAGCCGAAGTCGATCGACGAGCGCGCCTCGTGGTCCAAGCAACTCGGGCACGACCGCAGAGATCTCGGCTTCGATGAGGCGAGCTCGGACTCGGAGTGGGCGCGACAGAGTGCCCTCGAAGATCCCTCCGCGGACGAGTCGGCGTCAACCGCCTTCCTCGCCGCGCTCGACCATGCGCTTCAACTCTTCCGAGCCTGGCCCGTCAACCGTGCCGCCCCAAGCTCGTACCGCCTTGGGCTCGGACCGGCTATTAGCTCGCGGCCGAGCATCGGAATACGATCCTCGGTCATGCCGTGGTCCGTGAAAGATTCGCGCCACATCGACCCGACGCCGGAACTCGACTCGGTCGAGGCCGCTGTGATCGAGATCGCACGCGATGACGAGCACCGCGCGATCCTCGTCGACTTCACAGGAACCGCCGGAGCTGTCGAAACGAGGATCTTTGACCCAGCCGAGGCGGTCGCCCCATTCCTCGACTCAGACGAGCCCCCGTCGCACATCCTCGTCAACGCGGACGGCAGCGTCAGCATCATCGACTGAGGCGGGACGCCGTCGAGCTGCCGGTAGAGCGCCCCGTGGCGTCCGGGGCGGCCCGCGACCGGGTCATTCGCCTTTAGCCTTTCCGAGCAAGAAGGGGGCAAGCGATCAAGTAGCCAGGAACGCGCCACCGAGCGCGGCTAGCAGGGCGATCTTCACGGCTGCGGCGACCGGTGAGTCCCGTTTGAACTCGACGACGTAGCCGAGGAGTTGCGTCACGAAGCCGCTCATGAGGAAACTCGCGCCGACAGCGGGATAGGCCGGCTCAAGCATGTTGTCGAGAGTCGCACCACCGCGGGGAATCAGGTAGCCGCGGGCTGCGAGCCGTGACCCCCGCCGAAGGATTGGCAATAGCAGAGAAAAGGCGATGAGCAGCGCGCCTGCGAGTTCGAGAGCGACGCTTAGATCCAGGCGCGAAGCTTGTACCCATTTTGTGCCCACAGCCGTTGATCGGCCGGGTTCGTCGTCAAGCGAGCAAACAAAAACACCTCGTTTGCGGGCCTTTCGGAGTGGGCGGTACTGGGCTCGGACCAGTGACCGCCAGCTTGTCGATACGACAGGAAGCGTTGTGTTTTATGCCAATCACGGACGGTTCTAGAACTGGGCGGAAAGCCGTTTGCTGCGGGTTCAGGCACTAGCCAGGCACTGAACAGGCACCGAACACATCCGCGGACCGGCTCTCACGAGTCAACCTTTCCGAGGTCCGCGAGGCTTTTAAGAGGGTGAATGGATCCCCGCGACTTTGACCGTTTCGTTGCCGGCTGCACTGACGGGTTGCTGCGGAGTGCGTTCCTGATCGTCGGAGATCTGCAGGAGGCGGAGGATCTGGTGCAGGAGACGCTGTTCAGGGTGGCGCGACGCTGGTCGAAGGTCAGGCGTATGGACTTCCCGGACGCCTATGCGCGTCGGATCCTCGTGAACCTGGCATTGCGCGGCCGTCCGAAGCGCTCGCGCCGCCGCGCCGAACTGAACGAGACACAGCCAGGCGATCTGGCGGCTCCTCTGCCTTTCGACCGTCAGGACGAGTTGCATGCTGCTCTCGCGTCGCTGCCGCCGCGCCAGCGCGCTGTGCTCGTCCTGCGCTACTTCCTGGATCTTCCCGAAGCCGAGGTAGCGGCCGCACTCGAGTGCTCCCTCGGCACCGTCAAGAGCACGGCCTCTCGCGGACTCGCGCGACTCGAGAAAAACCTGCGCCCGCCCAACGACACAAGGAGCATCGCATCATGACCCAGCTCGAGACCGAACTCCGGGCCGCGTTGCAGGAGCGCGCCGCGCGCGTCCACGCCTCAGCCGATCTTCTCTCTACCAATTACAACCCTCGCCAGCACGGCTTCCGGCCCACGATCGCCGCCGGTGTTGCTCTCGCGATCGTCGCAGCGGCACTGGCAGCCACGCTCTCGCTCACCGGCGGCGCGCGCAACGCGTTCGCCGGCTGGTCGCCTACACCAACGACTCCACCACGTGCGCAACTCGCCGCCGCCGAGACCTACTGCGCCGCGAGCATCCCCGACCCACGCTTGCCGCTCAAACTGACCGACACACGCGGACCGTTCACGTTCGAGGTGTTCTCCGACGGGAGCTCGAATGACTTCTGCACCACCGGCCCGTCGTTCAGGAATGCATCAGGATGGAGGACGTCACCGCCGATCACGGTGGCGCCCGGGCAGCTGTTTCTCTGGGCCGAACACACCTCGACAGAATCCGGCCAGCCCTACACCTCCCTGATCGCCCAAACCGGTACCGGGGTGAGTGCCGCGAACCTCACCCTCGACGACGGCACGACGGTTACGGCCACTGTCAGCAACGGCTGGGCCGTCGCCTGGTGGCCAGGCTCCCACCAACTCACGCTTGCCCAGCTGACAACCGCATCGGGTACGAACACGCAAACGTTCCCGCCCAGCCCCTGCGGCCTCCACAACTGCAACGGCGGCCCACACGGCGGCTCCCCGAGCGGCGGCCCAGGCGGAGGCTAAAGCAGCTACTCGCCCAAGCTCGTTGAGGGTGGCCACGAACGTGGCCGCCCTCTCTGATTGGCAAGCGAAACGGGTAGGACTTTCCTACTAATCACAGGGCTCGGTCGCAGTCCGGTTGAGACAGCGACGCCTCTTCGCTCGCCAGATGGGCAACTCTCGCGGGAGCCATGTCCATATCCTCAGGCGAGAGAATCGACGAGATCTGAGCGCGAACATGAACGAGGAAAGGCAGATGGCCCAATCGGAGCGCCCATCGGCAGGTGCGGGCGCAGCAGAAACTCCGGTTGCGAGGCTCAACTCACTGGGAGTTGGCGGAATCCTGATGCAGCTTGCCCGGGATGGCCAGATCATCGATGTGCCCTGCGAAATGCCCCCAGTGCTACTGCTTCCGGGGGCGTCGCTACTTCGAGCAAAGGCCGCCGCCGCGCTCCGATTGGGAACTGACGGCCGACCACTACCCGAGACTCAAAGCGCACGGGGTCACCTCACTGCCGACAACGTCCGGCTCGCGCATCGGGTCTGCAACCAACGCGACTACGAATGGCGAATGAGGATCAACGCGATGCTCGGAAAGCGGAGGTCGCTTGAGGAAATCGCCGAAAGGCTGAACGCGCAAAAGGTCCCAACGATTCACGGCACGAACAGATGGACGGCCGAATCTGTCCGAAAACGCTCTCGATCGCGTTGGTGCTGTTCCCTCACCGCCATCACCGACCCAGAGGCCGAGGATCTCCCGCATCCCGTCGACGCTCACCCCGATCACGGTCTAGACGGGCCAGGCACCAAGGTCGGCGCGGCTAGGTGTCGCTGTCCTTGGCGGGAAAGAGGACGGTCGGTGTCTCGGCGTTTGCGGGATTGAGGCCGCGGACGAGCACGTCGATCAGGGTGGCGGTGAGGGAGGCGATCGGGACAGCGAGCAGCACGTAGAAGCCGCCGAGCAGAATCCCTGTCGCCGTGACAGAGACGAGTACGACGAGGGGCGAGAGGCCGACGGCGCCGCCGAGGACGCGGGGTGTGACGAGGTAGTCCTCGAGCAGCCGAATGGCCAGGAGCGCAACGGCCGCGTAGAGCGCGATGTGCCAGGAGCTGGTCAGGCCGGCGGCGGCGGCGAGCACGATCGCCAGGAGCGGGCCGATCACCGGGATGATCTCGAGGATGCCGACCGCGATCCCGATCAGCAGGAAGTAGGGCTCGCCGATCGCCCAGAACACTGTTGAGGCGACGGTTGAGACGAGCAGGATCAGAATGAGCTGGCCACGGACGAAGGCGCCGAGCTTCATGTCGATCAGCAGCCAGGTGTCGCGCAGCTTCTTTCGTTTCGGCCGCTCGACGAGGCTGGCGACGAGGTCGACGGCGCGGTCGCGTTCGAACAGCCAGTAGGCGGCGGAGGCGAAGGTGAAGAAAATGCCGATCAGCACCTCGAACGCCTTCTGGCCGACGGATAGCGCCGGGTGCAGGAGCTTTCCTGCTGAAGGGAGATGCTGGAGGCGCCTCTGGATCGCATCGAGGATCTCGCCTTTGACGCCGCTGCCGTGATGTCCCTTGCTCGAGCCGACCGCACTCTCGACCTGTGTGATCAGATGGGGCACGACGAAGGAAAGAAACAGCGCCACGAGGCCAAGCAGAGCCAGGTAGTGCAGGAGCACCCCGAGCGCGCGGGGGATCCGCCGCTCGGCCAGCCAGTCGACCCCCGGGCGCATCGCCGCCGACACCGTGACGGCGAGCAGCAACAACGCGATCACGATCTTCAACTTCCACAAAGCCAGAGCGGCTGCGACCACCGCCACCACGACCACGGTGCTGACAAACGCACGCCGCGCAGTCGACTCCCCCGCCTGCCCCATCCTCGCCAAGTTACGAAAGCCTCACGGACGGCGAGCGTCTCGTGCTCCGCCAGCTGCGGATCCCCGACCTTCCGACCCAAGCATGCGTTCTCTTCTCGCGCGGCTTTAGCTGGCGTCGTCGAAGGCGCCAATGAAGGCTGGGACGAGCTTTTCGCGGATGAGCGGTGGTGCGTTGTTGGCGGCCCAGCGGCCGGCGGCTTCGGCTGCGTCTTCGGCGAGGGGAATCAGTTCGCCTGAAGCTGCTTGCCAAACGCTGGACGATTTGCGGGCGGGAGCCTCGGCGCGATTCTCGGCTTCGTCGCGGTCTTCTTGGTTGTCCTCGTCGAGTTCGTCTTGATCGAGGTCGGCCTCGGCGTTGGTGTCCTGGCCGTCGTCATCGTCCTCGTCGTAGGCGTCGTCGGCCTGCTCCTGATCGTCTTCGCCGTCCGACTGGTCGCTTCGGCCGTGTTGGTATTTGTGGACGGCGTAGGCGACGGCTGCGCCTGTGACGGCGGCGGCCGCAGCGGAGGCGGCGGCTGTGCCGGTTCCGGTCGTGTGCTGATCTTGTTCGCTGGTTGCCACAGTGACTCCCTTTGATCTCGGGTCGGCGTCGATCCCTGCGTTAGCTGGCGCCGCCTGATTGGCTGCCGCGACGGCTAGTGGTCTTGCGTTTGCTGCTTTGCTTCGATCGCTGTGGCTGGTTGCGGCGCTCGCGGGCGATCGGTTCGTCCGCGTCCTGATCAGCCCCGTCGGAGTGGTAGTCGATGCCCTTCACCTGCTGCAGCTCGACGTAGGCCTTGAAACGAGCGAGGTCGGACTGGACGGCTCGTTTCACGAAGCGCAGCCCGGAGGCCATCTTCTCGATCATTCCGTTCGGCTCGAACTCCATGTCGACCATCACCCGGGTCAGCTTGTCGTCAAGCTTGTGAAAGCTGACGACGCCTTTATGTGACATGCCCGAGGTCGTCTTCCAGGCGATCCGGTCGTTCTTGCGGCGATCGGTGATCTGGCCTTCCCACTGCCGCTTGCTGAACCAGATCTTCTCCTGCCAGTTCACCTTCTCGTCGCCCTCTTGCTCGACGCTCAGCACCCGGTGCATGAACTTCGGGTACTGGTCGAACTTCAGCCAGGCCTCGTAGGCCTGATCAACCGGGACGGCGACGTCGGTCCAGCGCTGGATCGGCAGACGACGCGTCTTCTTCCCGCCTCCGCCTCCGTCTCCGCCGCCCTCTCCGCCGCCGCCGCCGGTGAGCTTCGACAGCACCTTGCCTGCCAGACCGCCTCCACCGCTCAGTCCGTTCCGTGCACCTTCCGCCGCCCGCTCGCCCAGCCGCTCCGCCTCCTGCTCACCCTTCTCCTCCACAGTCGAGGAGAGGCTGCGGACAAGTTTGGGGCCGGCCGCCGCAGCCACCGCGCTCGCCAACCCAATCGCAAGGGGAACGGCAAGATCGCTGTGTTCGCGCACCGCCGACAGCGCTGATTTGCCGCCCTCGATCACCTCGTCCGCAAGACCATCACCGTCACGTGTCATCGCCGCTCCTCTTCCTCATCGCCAGACCGCAAGAACCGATGCACAGCAGCGCCCAACCCCACCCCGACGGAAACAGCGGCAAGCGCTGCCTCGCGCCGAGACGCACGCTCACCCGCCAGACGCTTCACCGCGGGCTTCACCACCAACGCGCTCACCGCCCTCGACCCAATCGACGCAGCCATCGGCCGACCTAGCGCGTCTTCTTCTTTGCTTCGCTGCGGGCCTTCCCGGCCGCCTGCTGCGCCTTCCCCTTCAGCGTCTGGCCGGCACCCTTCGCCTCCGTCTTGCCGCTGCCGCTGTGATAGCCAGCCGCGCCCTTCGCCTTACCGGCCGCCTCGTTCGCCTTCCCCTTCAACCGCTGCGTCCGATCACCCACAACAACCACCTCCCAAGAAATTGGCTTCCAACACAACGCCTCACATCCCCGGACGGATTCGCTCCTTGCAGGCCGAAGGTGGCGGCTGCCGATCCGTGCCGCATCCTCGAGGCGCCGGTTTGCTGCACACCAACTAAGGCTGCCCCCGAACAACGCGCAGTACGACGAAGGCCCGCCCAAAGCGGGCCTGCGCAGTTTCCTACGCTGTTCCGTCGGCTCGAGCGGACCTTTGGTGTTCTTCCCGCAGTGGGCGACCAGAGTTGTCAGCGATCCAGCGGTTGTTCTTTTGCGACAACCCAGCCGGCTTTCAGCTCTCGTCCTTGGGGCCGTCGCCTTTCTGCTCGCCGACGGCGCCGTGTTGTCCTCGGGCACCCAGCGCGGCGCCGGCAGCTGCTCCAGCAGCCGCCCCGGCGGCGGCACCGATAGCAGCCGACTTCAACGTCTCGTTTTGCGCACCTTCGTCCTGCTCTGGCCCCCGAGAATCGTCCTGCTGCTTCTTGTCAGCCATGACACACGGTGCTGTTCTTGGCCTCGCCCCGAATCGGGCTTCATCACCGGCGTCACACTTCCAGTCGATGGCGGCGCGGCCGCAGCCGGCGCGTACATGGTCGAGAAGTACCGACGCAGGAAGGCCGCCGCCAACGAACCGCCGACGGCGGGATGACCTCCTGGAACTCGGCGAAGACGCCGACGGGCTAGCGCACGAACCTGACGCTGTCCCGCGAGGACACGGAAGGCCGGCAGCCGTTGGGCTGCCTTGTTCAGGGCCGACTGGCGGTCGCTAGGTCGCCGCCGAGGAGTTCGAGCACCTCGCCGATCTCGTGTCCGTCCTGGGCGGTATGGCGCATCCGCATGTCGGTCTTGACATAGGCGCTAACTAAGTCGTATATTTTATGTCGCGTTTTATTTGACAGGACTTTCTGGACGTCAGATGGTAGCAAGCCCTGGCCGGAAACGTGGAAGGGAGGCGCCAACGTGAGCATCAACGGCAGCAACGGGACGCCACACTTTCGGGTGAGGTTCGATCGACAGCACCTGGCGGACTCCCTTGCCCAGCAGCTGTCGGACACCGACGTCAGCGTGCAGACCGAGAACGGCAGCTGGATCGTCTCAATCGACAACGCGAAGACCGACCAGCTCGTGGTCCGCGTGCTTGACGCAACGCGCGCGACACTTTCGGGACAGCCGGCCGTCTCAGCCCACGTCCTGCTCAACGGGCGCGAATACGTGATGCGAGGCGAAATCAGTGCCCCCTGACCTGACCGCGCAGCCAGCCCAGCGCGAACTCGAATGACACCGACCGCGAATCAGGAGCGCCCCCGTCTCCTGTACTTCCATTCGCCGCGCTCCGGCAGCTGCCGCCGCGTCGAAGGTTTCCTCGCCCAGGTACTGCAGTACCGCCACAACCACGACACCTTCCAGGTCACCCGCATCTCAGTCGACGCAAGGCCCGACCTCGCGCAGCGATTCCAGATCGAAACGCTCCCCACACTGCTCGTCATCGAGTCGCAGAAAGTGACCGCCAGGCTCAGCGCACCGCGCAACTGTCGAGCAATCCAGACGTTCCTCGCCCCCTGGCTCCGCCACCCAAGCCGCCTCACCGCGGAGCCACCCCTCCCAGCGCTACTGGGTTAGGGCGTCCAGAACAGCAAGTACGTCTCGATCAGCGAGCCCGGCTCTCGGGCGAAGACCAAGCGCGTGAGCCGATCGCTCGGCCCCACAGGCGTGCGGCGCTGCCCTTTCCCGAATACGGTCGCAGTCCGGTTGATCTGCCTCCCGACAAGGTTCGTGAAGCGCTCCTTGACTTCAGCGAGCGCCGGCCGGAGATCTGGCCCGGGATCACGCGAGACGAGCGCTGAGGTCAAGGAAGGAACGAGGCTTCCGTTCGGCAGCGTCTGGGCGCGCGAGCGCTACGACTGGTCGCGCCCGGACACGATCCGGTGGACGGTGATGGAGAGCAACTTCTCAGTGCCGGGCAGCTTCGTCTCCGCCACGCTCGAACCCACGCACGGCGGCACACGGGTAAAGATCCACTGGGAGCGCGAAGGGATTGCGCTGAAGGCAGGGTTTCGAGTTTGCGCAGCCCCTTCTCGAACGACTGCCTCATCCCCAGCCGGGCGCGCCGGGAACTCAGCCGTGTCTCGCGATTAGTTTGACGGCGTCACTGCACGGCACGAAGCGCGCTGCCGAACGTCAACCACTCATACGGAAACCAGCCGCCTTCCGAAGGCGTCGACACGACATTGGTACCGCCGGCGAGCGAGTGTGCGGCGGCCGAAGTGAGTGCTCGGTCGCGGCCCAATTCGTCGTCCGCCTCGACCTGGACTCGCGTCAGCGTCCCCGCGTGCTCACCGGCCAACCGGACGAGCCGCTCGACAGTCTGCTCGAACGACAATGGCGCCTGCCGCTCTGACACCTCGTTCGCCTACCCAGGCAGCACGAAGGGTGAACACTGCCCAGGCACGACGAATCCGCGCTCCCGCCATCGCCGTTTACACGCCACGATGTCGCGACGCCGCAAACTGCCCTGGCCGGCAAGAAGGACATCCCCGAGCACCGCCGGGTTTCTCTGGCTGGTCGCCGGGATGCTCGCCACCTGTCTGGTCATCCTGCTCGTCGCGCACGCGATCACCTAAGCGAGCCTCCGAAGGCATGTAGAAGATCGAAGATCAGCTAGAGGCTTGATGTGAAACGGCGGGTTCCGATAGGGACCCGTGGTTTGTTCGCGAAGAAGGGCTTCCAGACCATGTGTCCCCTCGAGTTAGGAGCTCGAGATGACGGATCTGGAAGCCCTTGTCGTTGCAG
>Ga0070731_10004169_pt1 | contig 12586 bp, 12 predicted proteins | sample Coa_R1_2_FD_66448 | JGI IMG/M metagenome (GOLD analysis project Ga0070731, IMG submission 66448) | Surface soil microbial communities from Centralia Pennsylvania, which are recovering from an underground coalmine fire - Coalmine... | ecosystem: Environmental > Terrestrial > Soil > Unclassified ... | reverse complement strand
CCCGGCGCCTTGGCCGAGTGGTTAGGCAGCGGCCTGCAAAGCCGTTTACAGCAGTTCGAATCTGCTAGGCGCCTCTCGAGAAAGGTCAGCCGGGATTGGCCGGGCAGCGGGCGCCTTCGCCGAGCACATGGCCGCCGCGACTGATCGTGAAGATCGTCTTGCAGCCGTAGGCGGACGGGTCGGCGTTCCAGCGCAGGAACACGTACAGCCCCACCCGCGGCCCGGGCGTCGGCTTGCCCTGGTTCGCGCCGTACGGGATTCCGGGCGTTGGGCTCGGCTCGACGTAGATCGATGTCAGGCCCGCGGCGCGTAGTCGGCGGATGCCCTCGCGCGCGCTGACACCCCAGTAGTCCAGCTCCCAGGACCGGTGACTCGGGTGACGGCCCGCGATGGGATTGATGTACGCGTACTCGTACGGCGCCCATTGGACGACTGCCGCGAAGCTCGTCGCAACGGCGGCGACCGCGAAGACCGACAAGGAGACGTTCAGCCACCTCCGCGAGTGCCGCGACCCGCGGTCGAGCAGGGCAACTGCGACCGCCGAGAGTGCGATGAGCGCCGGGACGATGAAGAGCAGATGCCGGATGCCGTCGTACAACACTCCTCCCGTCGCGACGATCCCGACAGGAACCAACACCGATTGGACGGAGAGCGGGACGAGGGCGAGCGGCCTCGTCCACGGGCGGCGCAGCAGCACGACGCAGAGGACGCCGATGCCGCCGACGACCGCGACGATCGTCAGCAGCGGGAGCTGTGCGCCGAGCCACGCCGGCACGTACCACCACGGGAGGTTCGTGCTGAGCACGTCCTTCCCGGCGGTGCGGATCGTCCCCACCCAGGCGATCGGATGGTCGGCCTTGGCCGTGTCGAGGAGCCAGCGGGGCATGTCGATGCGCGCGATCGGATCGCTCAGCCACGTGACCGCCAACGCACCGACGATCGTCGAGACCGCGGTGACCGCAGTCGGGAACGCGCTTGCGATTCGCCGGTCGGCAAGGCCCCGGGCTCCTGCCGCCGCGCCGCCGGCTAGAGCAATCCCCACCAGGAGCAAGAACGTTCCGGGCCGCGTCGCGAGCGCGACGGCTCCACCGACTGCGCCGGCGGCACCACCCGCGAGCGCGGCTGCCCGACGTCGCCCGAGCGAGAAAGCGATCAGCAGACCCGCCGTTTCGAGCGTGATCCCGGCGGCGGCGGGGACATCCTTGAAATCGACGTGAGACATCCCGATCCAAAGGGGCGTCGTGAGCGTCAGAGACCAGGCGAACGCTCCGGCCAGCAGCGACCCGAACGCGATCCACACCGCGACGGCGAGCACGCTGATCGCCAGCACCGAGAGAAACAGGTTGACCGCACCCTGGTAGACGTACGTCGTCGGGTTGTTCGCCGCGAGCGGCGCCTCAGATCCGGTGACGACGCGATGGGCGAGATCCGCGGCCTGTTGCACGAACGGCCCGTAGAACTCGTAGTTGTTCGGTGCCTGTGCGTACGCCTGCGCGAGCGTCGACGATGAATGAATCGACCGCACCACCAGCAGCGAGGCGGTGTCGGGCGCGGTGTCCCAGCCGATCCCACCGTGCACAACGGACCAGGAAGCCACCCCGACGGACGCGGCACCGAGCGAAAGCAGGAGACAGATGACGACCGCCCGTACAGCACTCGCCCCGGCTCGCCGGGTCGATCTGAGGCCGGCGATGCGGACGTCGGACGGCGGCCGTCGCTCCTGTCGTTCAGGTGCTTGCCGGCCGGCCGTCGCGCTACGAAGCGACGCGAACGGGTGACGCACTGGCCGCACCCGCCGACTCTAGGACGCCACCGCAAGCCTTACTAGTGGGAGCCTGCCCGCCCTCGATTGACGCAGCGCCTGAACCGCTCAGAGCGTCGGTTAGACGGTCGAGACGTCGTCCGCGGGGATCAGTGCCAGGAGGGACTCGACGACCGTTGGGTCGAACTGACCGCCGGCGCATGCCGCGAGTTCCTGCCGCGCAGCGCGAATGCTCAGCGCTTTTCGATAGGGCCGGTCGGTAGTCATGGCGCTGTAGGCATCGCAGCAGGCGACGATGCGCGAGATCCGGGGGATCTCTTCGCCCGCAAGACCGTCGGGATAGCCGGCGCCGTCCCATCGCTCGTGGCAGGAGCGGACGAGATGCCCGACGTGGCCCAGCATTCCCCCGACCTTCGTCAGCAGATCCTGGCCGATGACCACATGGGTCTCGATCACCTCCCGCTCATCCGGCGTCAGCGGACCGGGCTTCTGCAGGATCGAGTCGGGGATCCTGATCTTGCCGACGTCGTGCAGCATCGCAGTGAACTCGGCATAGCGCCGCTCCTGAGGCGAGAGGCCAAGCGCATCCGCGACGCCGAGCGTGAGCGAGACGACGTCGCGGCTGTGGTCGGCCGTGTACGCATCATCCGCCTCGATCACGTCACCGAGCAGGAGCGCGGTCCCGCGGTACGCGTAGCTCAACTCCACCGCGCTGTCGAGGCCGGCACGCCGCTCGACGGCAAACCACCGGAGGAGCAGAAGGAGGGGAAGCGGCAGCAGTAGCCCGATGACGCTGTCCCGCGCCGCGACAGCCGCGAGAAAGCCGACGGGCGCGAGTAGGGCATCCACGCCGAACACCCACTTCATGACGCCGAGCAGTGCGCGCGGGCGCACGGAGAGCGCGCTCATCTCGCGGGCAGCACTGCTCGCGAAGTCGCCCGCGAACTGGGCGACCAGGACTGCCAGGAGGAGCGGAATGCGCTGCGGTGTCGCCCCGGGCTCCCCGGCGGCGACCATGACGGCTGCCGGGGCGAGCGCGACCCAACCGCTTGCAGCTGCGTTGGCGAGCGACGCCGGCGGTGCCCGCCGAAGGGCAAGGTCCGGAAGCTGCCCGGCGAGCAGCCCCAGGAGAACGGCGAGCGGGACGAGCCGCCCCGGGAGCACGAACAGCATCGGTACGAAGACGACCTCGGTCGCAATCGCGAATCCAGGTCCGATCTCGAACTGCACCCTCATCGCAAGGGCGTAGGCGACTGTCAGAACCACGAACTGGGGAACCGAGAATGTGCGGCCCGACGGCAGCAAAAGGGCGAAGGCGAGCGCCGACCCGACGTAGCCGCCGGCGGCGACAGTGCGGCTCCAGAAGACGCGATCGCGCGCCCAAGTCAGCGACCGCGCGCGACCCGCTTCGAGCAGCTCTTGCGCAGACGGATCGAGAAGCTGCCAGGCGCTTCCTTCCACCACGGCAGTATCGGCGTCCCCGTCATCCCGCTTGACACCACGTGTTCGGCGCCCGCCCCTCCCTCGAACGAGGGCTTCACGAACTCACCCGAGAAGGGGAGGCGGCAGCTCCGCATCTCGCTGAAGGTGAGCCCGTTCACTGCGGGCACGACTCGAGGGAAGGTAATGAAGACAACTCTGCGGCAGCTCAGAATGGTTCCGTTCGCCGTCGTTCTCGCGGCGGCGGCCCTACTCGCGGCCGGCGTCGCCCCGACGGCCGCGGCGTCCTCGTCGTCTACGTGCCCGCCGCCGCCGACCACGTCGCAGGTCTTCAAGGCGTGGGGCGACACCCACGACTACGCGGCGATGCCGAGCGGGTCGTTCGAGAGCACGCTCAGCGGATGGTCGACAGCGGGAACCTCTTCCACGAGCGGTAACGAACCGTGGTACGTCCACTCGAAGAGCGATTCTCACTCGGTCGTTCTCGGTTCGGGCGGTGTCGTCACGACCTCGCCGATCTGCGAGCCCCTCCTTCAGCCCGTTCTCCGCCTCTTCGTAAGGAATACCGGTGTCTCGACCGGGCGGCTGCACGTGCAGTTCCTCGTGAACCAGAACAACACGCTATACGTGCTCGACGGCGGCTACTGGAGCTTCGGCAGTTCGTGGGCTCTGAGCCCGATCATCGCGGCGCAGTGGAGTGGCCCGCTGTCCGGCGCGCTCGAGGTTCGCCTGACCTCGGTCGGGACGGGCGCATCGTTCCAGATCGACGATGTATACGTCGATCCGTACCTGAGCCGCTGACGCACTGCGGTCGCTCGGCGCACGTTGCCGCAACGAGCGAGTTTTTCGTCGCCGGACGCTCTTGCGGACGCCGTCGGTTCCGGCATACAGTGCGGCTCCTGTCGGGCACGGGGAGCGAGTAGGTCGAAGCCCCGCCGAGCGACACCCGACGCGCGCAAGCGCGAGAGGGTCGGTTGGCGAGGTGGACGAAAGCTCTACCGGCCCGGCGGTTTTTTGTGGACCGATCCGGCCGCCGCCCGCGTATTCGCAGGAGGTGCACGCAGCCGCCTTCCTCACCGTCGCCGGGCTCCAGCTGACGCTGCCGGCAGGCTGGCACGGGGTCACGTTCGATCCGCGGCTGTCGGCGTGCGACCCGAACACGCTCGCCGTCGTCGGCACCGCGCCGCCGCGGGTCGGAAGCAACGGCTGGGCGCGGCCGGGACGAGGCCAGGTGCTGGTGTTCGTCGAGGAGGATCACGTCAACAAGCCGGTCGGGGGCCTTCGCCGACCGGCGCGGTTTCAGATCCCCTGGACACGCTTCCAGCGCCTCGAAGGCTGCTGCGGCCTTTCGGCGGAGCGCGGGGCGACGATCTGGTTCAGGCAGCGGCGGCGCTACCTCGGCTTCCTCGTCTATGCGGGTCCCGGAGTCTCGACCGCCACGCGCCGCGCGACGGAACAGCTGCTCGACAGCCTGGTCGTCAGGTAGCCGCGTCGCCGCGGCCGAAGAGCGAGCTCTCCAGCACGTAGAACAGCGCGATCACGGCGTACAGCGCGACCGCGAGGTAGGCGGACAGGAGTGACGAGAGCGTCGCCGTCCCGTAGATGAACGAGCCGGGCAGGAAGGACCGCGAGATCCCGGACACGACTTGTGGATCCGCATCGTCGGCGATGAGCCGGTCGCCGATCGCGGCGTAGAACCAGAGCGCCCCGTAACAGATCGCCATCAACGTGAAGGTGAGGCCGTACGCGAACGCGCCCGCATGCGAGCCGCGGCGCAGCGTCTCGGCAAGCACCCGCGTCGGGAACGGACTGAAGGCGACGACCATCAGGAACGCGACGTTGATGAAGAGGAACGTGCGGTCGACGCGGCCGACTTGCCGGAAGACCGTGTGGTGGTTCACCCAGATGATCCCGATCGTCAGGAACGAGATCGCGTAGGCCGCGTACGACGGCCAGGCGTGCACGAGGCCGTGCGCGACCGAGCCGCTGGCGCGGTGCACCTCGAGGATCAGCAGCGTCGCCGCGATGGCGAACACGCCGTCGCTGAACGTCTCCAGACGGGCGGTCTCCACGCTGGAATTGAACGGCACGCGTCGGCTGGCTTAGGCTCGTGGTCGTGAGCTTCAGCGGCTCCCTGATCCAGAACGCGATCTACATCGGGCGCCAGGCGCACGAGTGGCCGCTCGAGGCCGACGACTGGGAGCGCGAGGCGCAAGAGAAGCTCCCGCCGCGCGCGTTCGGCTACATCGCCGGCGGCGCCGGCTCGGAGGCCACCGTCCGCGCGAACAGGAAGGCGTTCGACCGCTGGCGGATCAGGCCGCGGATGCTGACAGGGAACACGCACCGCGACCTCTCCGTCGAGGTGCTCGGCCTGCGTTCCCCGGCGCCGTTCCTGCTCGCGCCGATCGGTGTGCTGACGCTTGCGCATCCCGGCGGCGAGACCGCGGTCGGGCACGCCTCGGCCTCGTCAGGCGTGCCGCTCGTCGTCTCGACCGCGGCCTCGCAGTCACTGGAGGAGGTGGCCGAGACCGGCTGCCCGCGCTGGTACCAGCTGTACTGGGGCGCCGACCGCGAGATCTGCGCCAGCTTCGTCCACCGCGCCGAAGCCGCAGGGTACGGCGCGATCGTGCTCACGCTCGACACGCTCACCCTCGGCTGGCGCCCGCGCGACCTGCGCCAGGGATACCTGCCGTTCCTCGACGGCGAAGGTTGCGGACAGTTCTTCAGCGACCCGGTGTTCCTCTCGCGCCTGGACACGCCGCCGCAGGAAGACGTCCTCAACGCCGCCGCAATGATGCTGGCGACGTTCCCGAACGTGGGGTTGACGTGGGACGACCTCGACTGGCTGCGCGCGGAGACGAAGCTGCCGCTGCTCGTCAAGGGTGTACTCACCGCGGACGACGCACAGCGCGCGCTCGACCACGGCGTCGACGGTCTGATCGTCTCGAACCACGGCGGGCGGCAGGTGGACGGCGCCGTGGCAGCGCTCGACGCGCTGGTCGAGGTCCGCGACGCGCTGCCGGGCGCGGCCGTGTTGATGGACGGGGGCATCCGCTGCGCCGCCGACGTCGTGAAGGCGATGGCGCTCGGCGCGGACGCCGTCCTCCTCGGCAGGCCGTATGCCTACGCGCTCGCGGTGGGCGGGCAGCGCGGGGTGGAGGAGCTCGTCCAGAACCTGATGGCCGAGCTCGACCTGACACTCGCGTTGATGGGCGCCACGTCGATGCGCGAGCTCGACAGGACGTGGATCGCGGCATCGTCCTGAGCGCGCCCGGCCGGGTCGCGCTCGAGCCGATCCGCGTCGACGACCCCGGGCCGGGCGAGGTCCTCGTGCGGGTCGAGGCGACCGGTGTCTGCCACACGGACCTCCACGTGATCGAGGAGGACGGTTGGGGCCACCCGTTTCCCGTGCTGCTCGGTCACGAGGGTGCCGGCACGGTCGAGGCGGTTGGAGCAGGCGTCGACACGGTCGCGATCGGCGATCGCGTGGTCATCGGCTGGAAGACGGCGTGCGGCGAGTGCGACCCGTGTCGACGAGGTGAGCCGCGCCTGTGCCGGAAGCCGCCGGCGGCAGCAGGGCGAATTCATCGCGACAGCGGCGAGGAGCTGACGCCGCTTCTGCGCACCGGGACGTTCGCGACGCGCACTGTCGTGCCGGCGCGTGCACTCGCCGTGATCCCGACGGAGCTTCCGTTCGACCAGGCGTGCCTGCTCGGCTGTGCGGTCGCGACCGGGGTGATGTCCGTCCTCGAGACGGCGAAGGTGTGGCCGGGTGCCCGCGTCGCGGTGATCGGGTGCGGCGCGGTCGGCCTGTCGGTGATCCAGGGTGCGCGTATCGCCGGGGCGCGGCAGATCCGCGCGATCGACCTCGACGAACGAAAGCTCGAACAGGCGAAACGGGTCGGTGCGACCGCCGTCGGCGAGGGTCCGGTCGACTTCGCCTTCGACGTCGTCGGGCGCCGGCAGACGTTCGAGCTCGCGCTCTCGCTGCTCTCGTCGCGCGGCACCGCCGTCCTGATCGGTCTGTCGCCGGCGGACGAGCACGCGGAGGTCGACCTGCCGCGGCTGTTCGCGAAGCGGACCACGATCCTCGTCTCGCACGGCGGCGACCATCTGCCGGAGGACTTCCCGAAGCTCGCACAGTGGGCGCTCGACGGCGAGCTCGACCTCGCGAGCATGGTGTCGCGCACGGCGCCGCTCGCCGAGTGGGGGGAGGCATTCGATGCGATGCGCAGCGGCGACGCAATCCGAACGGTGCTCGCGCCGTAAACTCGAAGGAGTGGACCTCCGCGACACGCCGGACGAGGCCGCATTCAGGCAGGAGGTACGCGCCTTCATCGCCGAGAACCTGCCCGAGGCCTCGAAGCTGCGCGGTGCGAGGCGGTTCGAAGAGGCCGACCGGGAGTGGAGCCGCCGCCTCGGGGAGGCGGGCTACGCCGGGCTCACCTGGCCGGCCGAGTACGGCGGCGCCGGCGCGCCGTACAGCCACCAGGCGATCTTCCTCGAGGAGCTGGCGGCTGCGGAGGCGCCGGCCCACCAGGGCGTGATCGGGATCGGCATGGCCGGGCCGACGATCATGGCTTGGGGCACCGACGAGCAGAAGAACCGCTACCTCGCGAAGATCCTCACTGCCGAGGAGATCTGGTGCCAGGGCTTCTCCGAGCCCGGCGCCGGCAGCGACCTCGCCTCGGTGCGCACGCGCATCGAGGATCGCGGCGAACACTTCCTCGTGAACGGCCAGAAGGTGTGGTCGTCGTTCGCGCACATTGCCGACTTCTGCATCCTCGTCGGCCTCGGGCTGCCCGACGCGCCGCGCTACCAGAACCTCACCTACGTGATCGCCGACATGCACGCCCCCGGCGTCGAGGTCCGACCGCTCGTGCAGATCACCGGCCAGGCCGAGTTCAACGAGATCTTCTTCACCGACGTCCAGGTGCCGAAGGAAAACGTCCTCGGTGAGATCGGCGGCGGGTGGCAGGTCGCGATGACGACGCTGCTGCACGAGCGCGGCACGCTCGGTTTCGCGCTGGCTGCGACGCTCGACGTCGCCGTCCGCAAGCTGATCGGGCTCGCGAAGGAGCGCGCCGTCACCGATCCGCTGCTGCGCGATCGCATCGCGCGCGAGTGGATCGAGCTCCAGGCAGTCCGCTACACGAACTACCGCGCTCTGACGACGCTGACGAAGACGGGGATCCCCGGTCCGGAAGGCTCGATCTCCAAGCTCGTGTGGTCGGAGGCGAACCAGCGCCTGACGAAGCTCGCGCTCGAGATCCTCGGCTCGCACGCGCAGCTGATGGACGGCGGTGTCGACGGCGCCGGCTACTGGCAGTACCAGCAGCTGCGCTCGCGCGGGAACACGATCGAGGCCGGCACGAGCGAGATCCTCCGCAACATCGTCGCCGAGCGCGTACTCGGCTTGCCGCGGAGCCGCTGATGGACTTCTCGTTCACACCGGAGCAGGAGGATCTGCGGCGCGAGGCCCGCGCATTCCTCGAGGCGAATCCGTCCCCGACGATGGACCAGCTCGCCGATCTCGGCTGGGTCGGGATGCTGCAGAGCGGCGACGCGTCGTTCCTCGACGCTGCGGTGCTCTTCGAGGAGCTCGGCAGGGTGCTGTACGCGGGGCCGTTCGTGCTGAACGAGGTCGCGGAGCAGCCCGGCGAGGACGTGTGGTCGATCGAGATCGACGGCTTCGTTCCCCACCTCGATGCGGTGGACAGGGTGCTGACGCCCGACATGCAGGGAGCGACTGCGGCCGGTGAGGTGCTGACCACGGTCGACGAGACGCTCGGCCTCGGCCGCCTGGCCGCGAACGGGGCCGAACCGGCCGGCGGCGAATGGGGGGAGGTCCGCCGCCGGTTGCTGGCGGCGCTCGCGCTCGAAGCGGTCGGGATCGGGTCGAAGGCGCTCGAGCTCGCGATCGACTACGTGAAGGAGCGCGAGCAGTTCGGCCGCAAGATCGGCGCGTACCAGGCCGTCTCGCACTCGCTCGTCGACGCGTACGTCGCCGTCGAGCTCGCCCGGTCACTCGCGTACTGGGCCGCCTGGTGCGTCGCCGAGCAGGACGGGCAGGCCGGCGTCGCTGTCGTCGCGGCGAAGTCGCAGGCCGCGGAGGCGGCGGTCGCCGCGTGCGAACGGTCGATCCAGGCGCACGGCGGCATCGGCTTCACCTGGGAGCACCCGCTGCACCGCTACTACAAGCGGGCGCTCTGGCTGGAAGGCGCGCTCGGCTACGGCCGGGAGCAGCGCGCCGAGGTGGCGGCATCCCTGCTGCCGTCGTAACCGGCGCGTCGAGCGGTATCGGCGCGGCGACCGCCGATCACCTGCGCGAGCTCGACTGGACGGTCTACGCGACGGTGCGCGAGCCCGGACAGGCGCCGGCGGGGACCACCGAGCTCGTCTTCGACGTCACCGATCCGGTTGCGATCGGCCACGCGGCCTGCACCGTCGAGGAGCTCGACGCGCTGGTCGCGAACGCCGGCATCGCGATCGCGGCGCCACTCGAGTTTCTGCCGCCCGAGGAGCTGCAACGACAGCTCGACGTCAACGTCGTCGGGCAGCTGCGCGTGCTCCAGGCGTTCCTGCCTGCGCTGCGGCGGGCGCGCGGTCGGGTCGTCCTGATGGGATCTGTCGGCGGCAGGTCGGCGCTGCCGTTTCTGGGCGCATACGCCATGTCGAAGTTCGCGCTGGAGGCGATGGCCGATGCGCTGCGCGTCGAGCTCGGGCCGTGGGGCATCCACGTTGCGATTGTCGAGCCGGCGACGATCGCGACGCCGATGTGGACGAGGCCGCAGCGCGTCGTCGAGAGCCTGCCCTCGGAGATGCTCGACCTGTACGGAGACCGGCTCGCGAAGTTTCGCGACAAGGCGGCGAGCCGGTCGGCGTCGGCGGCACTGCCGGCGCTCGAGGTGGCGAAGGTCGTCGAGCACGCCCTCTCGTCGCCGCGTCCGCGCACGCGCTACCTCGTCGGTCCCGACGCCAGACGGCGCTCACGGCTGCAGCGGCTGCCCGACCGCTGGCGCGACCGGCTCCTCACGCGATACCTGTTCGGCAACTCGCGTCCTTAGGACGCGAGTTTCGACGTAGAGTCTCCGCTGATGGGCTACGCGATCGCGTCCCTGGACGAACTCGGCTCCGGGTACGGCTTTCGGAAGGTGCGTGCGGCGCTCGGCGTCACTGCCTTCGGCGTCAACTTCCTCGTCTATCCGCCCGGCACCGAGGGCGTCGCGCACTACCACGACGAGCAGGACGAGCTCTATCTGGTGCACCGCGGCACGGCGACGTTCACGGTCGGCGGTGAGGAGCATGTCGTCGGTGCGGGCGGCCTCGTCCACGTCGAGTCGACGACGCCGCGGCTCGTCGCGAACAGGGGCGACGACGATCTCGTCCTCTTCGTCGTCGGCGGCAAGGCCGGCTACGTCCAGCGCGACGGTCAGCTGGTCAACCCCGAGGACCTGTCGAAGCGTCAGCGCATGGCACGGGGCGACCTCTAGTGAACGGCCTGATGATGGATTACCAGCTGACGATCCCGATGCTGCTGCGCCGCGCTGAGGCGTACTTCGGCGGCAAGGAGATCGTCACGCGGCTCCCCGACCGCAGCTTCCACCGCACGACGTACGCCGAGACCTGTCGGCGCGCGCGGGCTCTCGCCGTCGGTCTCGCCGACCTCGGCCTCGAACGCGGTGACCGCGTCGCAACCCTCTGCTGGAACCACCACCAGCATCACGAGGCCTACCTCGGTATTCCGTGTGGCGGCTTCGTCCTACACACACTGAACCTCCGCCTGCACCCGAACGACCTCGCGCAGATCGCGACGCATGCAGGCGATCGGGCCGTGATCGTCGACCGCTCGCTGCTGCCGCTGCTCGACCAGTTCAAGGAGCGGACACCGATCGAGCGGATCTTCGTCGTCGAGGACTCGTACGAGGAGCTGCTCGCCGGCGCCGACGCGGACCGCTGGGAGGATCCGCAGCTGAACGAGAACGAGGCCGCGGCGATGTGCTACACGAGCGGGACGACGGGGCAGCCGAAGGGCGTCGTCTACTCGCACCGGTCGACGCTGCTGCACACGCTCGGGGTCGCCGCGCACAACCCGCTGGGGCTCGGCATCTCCGAGCGCGACGTGATCCTCCCGGTCGTCCCGATGTTCCACGCGAACGCGTGGGGCTACCCGTACGTCGCGACGATGGTCGGCGCGAAGCTCGTGTACCCCGGCCCGCACCTCGACCCGGAGAGCCTGCTGGACGACTTCGTCGCCGAGGGCGTGACCTGGACGGCGGGTGTGCCGACGATCTGGCTCGGCCTGCTGCAACTGCTGGACGCGCAGCCGGAGCGCTGGGACCTCTCACGGCTGAAAGGCATGCTCGTCGGCGGCTCGGCGGCCCCGCGCGCGATGATCGCCGGCTTCAAGGAGCGGCACGGGCTCGACGTCGTCCACGGCTGGGGCATGACCGAGACGTCGCCGGTCGCGTCGACGGCGCAGCTGCCGGGTGAGCTCGCGTACGCCGACCCGGACACGCGGTTCGACTACATCGCGATGCAGGGCTTGCCGCTGCCGCTGGTCGAGCTCCGCAACCGCGACGCGGAGGGGAAGGTGCTGCCGTGGGACGGCGAGTCGATGGGTGAGCTCGAGATCCGCGGGCCGTGGGTCGCGGCCGGCTACTACGCAACCGAGGAGCAGGCCGAGCGGTGGACGGACGACGGCTGGTTCAAGACCGGCGACGTCGTCTCGATCGACCCGCACGGCTTCATCCAGATCAAGGACCGCGCGAAGGACGTGATCAAGTCAGGCGGCGAGTGGATCTCGTCCGTGGAACTGGAGAACCTGCTGATGGGACACGAGGCGGTGGCAGACGCCGCGGTTGTCGGCGTGCCCGACGAGAAGTGGCAGGAACGCCCGCTTGCGGTTGTGGTGTTCAAGCCAGGTGCGTCAGCAACACCGGACGAGCTGCGCGCCCACCTCGGGGATCGCGTCGTGCGCTGGTGGCTGCCGGAGCGCTGGGCGTTCGTGAACGAGATTCCCAAGACCTCGGTGGGGAAGCAGGACAAGAAGAAGATCCGCGCCGAGTACGCGGCGGGGACCATCGAGGTGGTGCAGCTCACGGCGGCGACGCGCTGAGGCTGCCGTCTGCTCGTGCCATCGCTGCGGGCGTCCGCGAGGGACGGCTCGATCCGGTTCAGGTCGTCCACGAGCATCTGAACCGCATCCAGCAGACCGACGGCACCCTGCACGCGTTCACGAATGTGCGAGAGCGCGAGGTGCTGCAGGACGCGGTCCTCCTGTCGGATTCCCGTGAGCGCGCGCGGCTCCCGCTCGCCGGCGTGCCCGTGGCCGTCAAGGACAACTTCGACGTGGATGGTTTGCCGACGCGCTACGGCTCGCAG
>Ga0070731_10004168_pt1 | contig 12592 bp, 11 predicted proteins | sample Coa_R1_2_FD_66448 | JGI IMG/M metagenome (GOLD analysis project Ga0070731, IMG submission 66448) | Surface soil microbial communities from Centralia Pennsylvania, which are recovering from an underground coalmine fire - Coalmine... | ecosystem: Environmental > Terrestrial > Soil > Unclassified ... | reverse complement strand
GTTGGCGTTGTGTGCGTTGATGGCGTTGATGGCGTTGTGTGCGTTCCCGCGGTTTTCCTTCAACCCTCCGCCTTCCATTTTTCCTGGTTTTGAACTTTTAACTTGAGACCCGCCACCACGCGCGAAAATCAAAAATGAAAAATTTGTCAGTTCGTTGTCACAGAATCGTCACCGATTCCGCATCCGTTTGTAACACAAGAATTCCAAGGTGGGGCAAGCACTTTGCGCTCTCGGTTCCCGCCTTATGGAGGAACTGCAGAGTGCGCGAATCACATTATGAAATTACGTCAGAATCGCGGCTTTACGTTGATTGAATTGCTGGTGGTCATTGCCATCATTGCCATTCTCGCCGCCATGTTGTTGCCCGCGTTGGCCAAAGCCAAAGCAAAAGCCCAGGAAGCCGCCTGCTTGAGCAACATGAAACAATGGGGGCTCGCCGACAACATGTACCTGGACGACAACAACCAAACCTTTCCCTATCCGAGATATCAGGGCAGCACTCCATCGCAGGACCAGAACAACCCGTCCTGGCAGGTCATATACGGATATCACTTCACCAGTCCCGGCACGAGCCAGGGCGACTACGTGTATTTCAATTGCCTGCCGTCCTACGTTGCCGACAAACCGTTATACCAGTGGACTTCCGGTCAGGATCCGATTGCGTTTTTCAATAAAAAATCCATTTTCACCTGCCCCACTGCGATAGCCCAGGGCATTGACGCGGTGGACGAAAATGCAGGCGCCGGCGACATGATTCCGGGCCAAAGGCCGCTCTTTAATTATGCGATGAATTCGAAATCGCTTTACACAGCGGGGCTCAACAGCGGCAACCCGGTCCTCAAAAGCGGGATGGTGGCTCACGCTTCGGCCTTCGTGCTCTTTTCTGAAGTTCGCGATCGTTCCCTCGAACAGCCCTATTTTGGCAACCAGCCAACGGTCCTGGCCACACCACACTGTTATTGCACACGCATTTCGTCGCGGCACAATGCAGGCGTCAATCTGACTTTCAGCGATGGCCACGCCTCCTACTTCAAATACAACTATGTTGTCTCGGATGGCAGCGATCCCAGCATTCCTCAAGGGTGGGATCCCGGTCGATACGATATCAATTGGGACGCTGCCGGAGCTAAAATACCGAATGGAAACCCCGGGGGCTGATTTTTCCGAAGGGCTTGCTTAGCCACCCTGAATCGTTTTAAGTGATAAAGTAAAAAATCATTCTGCACACGAATTTGTCCGACTCATGATGAAATCCCTCTTCCGCCCGCTCTGCCTTGTTCCCGTTTTACTTTCACTCACGCTCCTCGCACAACCGCTGCGCGCGGACGACAAAATGGATCGGCCGGCCAAATCGGCTGAAAAGGCGGACCTTTATTATCTCAAGGCTGGCAAGCCGGACGCCATCGAACTCCTCGCGCCGCCGCCGCTGCCGGATTCGCCCGAACAGGCCGCCGATATCAACACCGTTCGCGCCGTTTCCCGCGCCGCCACTTCCAACGACGTCGCCGCCGCCCTGTCTGAAGCCAAATTCTCGGTTTACAATTTCGCGTCCACCGTCGGCCCGTCCTTTCAACCCAATGCTCTGCCCATTACCACCGCCTTTTTTCAACGCGTCCAGATGGATGCCGAAACGGTGACGGACAACAGCAAAAATTTCTTCAGACGTCCGCGCCCTTATTCGGTCGACCGCTCGCTCGCCTCGGGCAAACTGGAAAAGAGCTTCAGCTACCCCAGCGGCCATTCCACCGAATCCATGGTGCTCGGCCTGGTCCTGGCCGAACTCTTTCCGGACAAACACGACGCCATTGTCGCGCACGCCCGTGAAATGGGCTGGCACCGCGTGGAAATCGCGCGCCATTATCCCACGGACATCTACGCCGGCCGCGTCCTCGCCCAAGCCATCGTCCACCAGATGAACAAGAGCGACCAGTTTCAAAAAGACCTCGCCGCCGCAAAAAAAGAACTGGCCACCTTGCAGGCCGCCGCCAAGCAATCAACTGCGCCCCTCGCGGCTGCGAAGTAATTGACAGGCCGGACTGCAGGCCTGCGACCCGCTATAAACCTGACAGCCGAAGCATTTGTCGATTACGTTCAACAGTGCCGGAGACCTGGTTCCGAAGGAACCTCTGACAATAGCCCGGCGTTTCAGGGCATGTTGCCCAAATCGAAAGTGGTAGGGCGGGCACTCCGTGCACGCCGCTGATTGCCAACCAGAGTATTCACACACTCCGAAACGGCCCGTTTTTCTTTGATGGAAACATTTCTGCTAATCACCACGGCGCCCACGAAGTGGACGCGCCCTGTTTTTGCGCTCCGAACTGATTTGGGCAGCACGCCCTTCAACGCCGGGTAAGCATCACATTTCAAACAAGTCCCGTAGGGACGGCTGAGAACGGACCGGTACGGCACCTGCTCGTCATACGCTGCAGGATTTGAATGAAGAAATGTTCCTGGTGCGGAAAAGAGTATTCGGACGCAGAATCAATCTGTTCAATTGATCGATATCCGCTCGAATCTGAAGGGCCTGAGGCAGCGGCTCAAAAGAACCGGGAGGGACTGGATAAGGAGATTGTCGCTCCGATTAAGCCTCTTTCGTTATTCGTGAGGTATGCAATTGCCATCTTGATTTCATATATTATTTCGCTCGCCGTCTTCTTCTTCGTTGGTATGTCTCTCGCGCTCCCGGCCGGACTGCCTGGTCTCGCCGTCGCCCTTTTACTCACGGGTTTTTGCGGAGTTTCTGCCGGCACATTAACTTTGCCGCCTTCCTATTGGTTTCGCGGATCGATCGTGTTGCTGATCCTGGGTTTGGTATATTATTGCTACGCCGCGCTGAGACTGACCATGTGGAGAGGCGAGGACAGTGATCTTTCGTCACTGTGGCTTGTTCCCTTGGCCGCTGGAGGTTCGATTGTGCCGGCCCTGGTCTGGAAATACGACAAGCATTTGAGGGCTAAGACCAAAACGCGCTAGAAAAAACTCACTTCTGCGGATTCGCCTCCAACTCCCGGATCGCCGCCAGCAGGTCGCGTTCGATTGATTCTTGCCGCTCTGGCGTGAGCACCTTGCCGCCGTCCAATTCCCGCACGTAGAAGCTGTCGATCGCCGCGCCTTTTTCCGTCAGGATTTTTGCCGCGGATATATCCAGGTGAAACGCCGTCAGCACCTCCGAGATCGCATACAGCAGGCCCACGCGGTCTTCCGTTTCGATTTCAATCAGCGTGCGCGTTTCCGAAGCCTCGTTGTCGAAGCGAATCAACGTCGGCATCTGTTCGCCGGTATAGGCCTGGTAGAGCGGGCGCGTGATTTTGTGCCGCGCAATCAACGCGTGGAAATCCACGGGATCGCCCGTCAGCGCATTGTTCAGCAGCTTTTCAAATTCATCCCGCTGACTGCGTTCCGCCAGGCTGCCGGTCTTGGCATCCGTCACGAAATATTCGTCGATCACGATCCCGTCGGTCCTCGTGAAAATCTGCGCGCTCAGAATGTTCAAGCCCAGCGAGCTGAACGATCCCGATATCTTCGCGAACAATCCCGCGCGGTCCCACGTGCAGACCTTCACGGAGTTGTAGCCGCGGTCAGGCTCGTTATGCCAGTTAATCACCGGCGTGAGCGGGCTGTCCTCCTCCGAAATCTGCAGCCGCATGAAACGATGCGCCACGAGGATGTCTTCGAAAATTTCCCGCGCCGTGTGAATCTGAAAATATCGTGGCGGCAGCGTGGCAAAATGCGCTTCCATTTCCTCCGGGTTGATGTGTCCCACCGCCAGCCGGTTCACTTCCTCCATCAACAACTCCCGCTGCTTCTCCTCGGCGCGGACGAACTCCGTGCCGCCTGTGACCAACGGCAGCGTTTTGTTGTGCAACGACCACAGGAGCGCGTCCTTGAAGCCGTTCCAGAGTTTATCGCTGGTTGCCTGCGCATCGGCAAACGTCAGCACCGTCAACAACTCGAGCGTTTCCGGATTCTGAACCACGTTGGCAAAGTTGCGAATGACCAGCGGGTCTTCCAGATCGCGCCGTTGCGACACGACGGCCATTATCAAATGATTTTCGACCAGCACCCGCAACACGTGCGACGCCGTGCCGTCCAGCCGCAGCCGGCGCGCGACGCGCATCGCGATGGTCGCGCCCACTTCCGCGTGATTGCCGTGGCCTTCCGGTTTGCCGGTATCGTGTAACAGCAAGGCCAGGTACAGCAACATGGGCCGTTCAAGTTTTTGCAACAGCGGCGAGTAAGCCTCGAATGGTGGCGCCGTGGCTTCCCAGATTTTGTCCACCTGCTCGAGGCACATGAGTGTGTGCTCGTCCGCCGTGTATTGATGATAAAACTCGTGCTGCACCAGGCAGGTGAGCTTTCCGAATTCAGGAACATACTTGCCGAGCAGGCCAACCTCGTGCATCGCGCGGAGGATGGGAGCCACGTTGCCGCGCTGGCCCAGGATGGCCAGGAACGTTTCCCGCACGTGCTGGTCGTTCACGAATTCGCGGTCCGCCAGCGAGAGTTCCTTGCGGATGAGCTGCGCCAGGTCCGGATGCAAACGGAACCCGCGTTGCTGCGCATAAAGGAACACGCGCATCAATCGCCGCGGCTGGTCGCGAAACACGCGGTTGGAGGTCGCGTGAATTTCTCCGTTGATGAATTCGAATCCGTCCACCGGCTCCTGTATTACTTTCTTCTTGCGGGTGCCGGGGATGAGCGCTTTGAGCGACGAGATTTTGGAAGAGATGATGCCCGGCTGCGGCACCAGCTTCATGCGCTGCTCGAGCGTCCGTGTGATGATAAAAATATTCCGGAAATGCGTGTAAACGTCGCGCATGAAGCGCTCGATGCGTTTGCTCGGCGAGCGCTCGCCATAACCGAGGTTGTGCGCAATGGCCGGCTGCAGTGCTTTGCTCAGCACGTCCGTCGCGCGATTGGTGTGGTAATGCATCTCCGTGCGCACGCGCAGCAGGAAATCATACGCAGCCTCCAGCTGCCGGCGCTCCGCCGGGCTGACGAATTCCTGTTTCTGCAACTCCGCCAATGAGCGCGTGCCATATTTGAAAAACGTCATCCACAACAGGTTCTGGTAATCGCGCAATCCGCCGCAGCCGTTTTTGATATTGGGCTCCTGCATGGAAGCCGAATTGCCGTACTTCGCCCGGCGCGCCGCCTGGTCTTCCAGGCGCATGGTAATATATTGTTCCACGTAGCCGGTCACCGCTTTGTTCAGCAATGTCTTCTGAAACTTTTTGAAGAGCGCATCGTTGCCGGTGATGAGCCGCGCCTCGATCAGCGACGTTTTCGATTGCATGTCGCTGTTCGCCACGGACACGCAGTCATCGATGCTTCGCACCGAATGGCCCACCTTCAAACCGATGTCCCACAGCGGATAGAGAATGCCGTCAATCAGCTTCGCCAGATGCGGCAAGGGCTTGCGGCCCGACGCGACCACCTGGCCATCGTGCAGGAACATGAAATCGATATCGCTGAAAGGATTCAACTCCGCGCGCCCGTAACCGCCCAGCGCCACCAGCGCGAGCGGGGGAAATTCCTTTTGCGCCTGGGCCGACAGGCTGGCCTTCGCCGCATCCCACAAGTAGCGCAGCAACACATCCAGGATGGCCGCGCGCGCCCGGCATACTTCCCGCCCGCCGCCACCCGACCGATGCAGCAGTTTCAGCCGGTGCGTTTCCACCTTGAGAAAGGCCTTGAACCGCGCCAATTCCTCCGCCGGCAGCTTGCCCGCCGGCAACGTCAGCCGCGTCGCCGCATTCGCTTCAATCTTTTCCAATAACGCCTGCATGTCTCAAGTCACTTTGAGTGCAAAAGTCAATGAACGCAAGCGTGGCGGAGAATTTGGAGGAGTCCGTGCAACTACGGCTGCACCCCACGCTGACTTGCCTTTCCCCCCACCCTGCGGAATACTGCCACCGTGCAGCCAACAGTGACCCAATTGACGGAGCGACTCATCGAATCCTACGCCCGCGCCGGCGGCATCAACCATCTCGACGGCAAAAACCTGCCTTCGAAACGCGCCATCACCATCATCACGATTGATCTGCTGCGCCTGCTGTTCCCCGGTTTCTTCGATGAAAAACTGATTCACTCATCCGAAATAAAAGTCGAGACCGCCACGTTGCTCGACACCGTTCTGGGAAGCCTCGAAGACGAAGTTCACAAAAGCCTCGAATACAATCCTCCGGCCGACGTTCCGAAAAAAGACCTTCGCAAAGTAGCGCACTCACGCACGCTGGAATTTCTGAACGCGCTCCCGCAGGTCCGCGACCTCCTCCACACGGACACCGAAGCCGCTTACAACGGCGACCCGGCTGCACTCAGCAAGGAGGAAGTGATTGTCGCCTACCCATGCATCGAAGCCATCGCCGTGCAGCGATTGGCGCACGTGCTCTATCGCATGGATATCGCGCTTATCCCGCGCATGATGACCGAGTGGGCGCACGCGCGGACGGGCATGGATTTGCATCCCGGCGCACAGATCGGCACGCATTTCTTCGTGGACCATTGCACCGGCACGGTTGTGGGCGAGACAAGCATCATCGGCGATCATGTGAAGTTGTATCAGGGCGTTGGGCTGGTCGCGAGATCCCTCGCCGCGGGTCAAGCGTTGCGCGGGCAGAAACGGCACCCGACCATCGGCGACCACGTGACGATTTACGCAGGCGCAACTATTGTCGGGGGCGATACCGATGTAGGCGAATACAGCACCATCGGTGCAAATGTGACGCTGACGCATGGCGTTGCTCCCTATTCGCTGGTGGTCCAAAAGGACGCAAATATAAACGTCATGAGCAAAAAGGAGCGCGCGAAGGCGGTCGCGGAGTTTCAGATTTAGTTGCGCTCTACGGCAATTTCTCTCCGAAAGGGATGTGTCCAGGGCTCAGGTTTTCATTCATATTGTGAACGCTCCATGAACACTTTTTAATGAAAAACCCATTGCGCAACCGGGCCAAAAATGAAATAGCTCATTCAGGATTAATCCAAGTGACCTTATGAAAACTCTGATGCTTGTTCTCTCTGTGGCGGGAATTACCCTGTTGGCTGCCAGCGCTCGCGCCGAAAGTTCCGACACTCCTTACAAAGTCCTCGATACCGTGCAAGTCATGGGCAACGGCGGCATTGATTACGTTTACGCCGATAACGATGGTCGGCGGGTATATGTGCCGCGCGGAAATCAAACCTACGTCTTCGATCTGGACAGCCACAAACTCATCGGCTCCATCACCAATATCAGCGGCCATGGCATCGCCATTCATACGCCCTCACATCACGGATTCAGCAGCAGCCCTCAGATCGGGATGTTCGATACGGAAACGATGCAGAAGATCAAAAGCATTGAGGTCCAGGGCCGTCCGGATGGCATCATGCTGGAACCGCTCACACAACGCGTTTATGTCTTCAGCCATCAAAGCCCGAGCATTACAGTGATTGATCCAAAGGACGGCTCGGTGGTCGGAACGATTGACGTCGGCGGCGCCATGGAGCAGGCCCAGAGCGACGGCCAGGGAAAGTTGTATGTGGATGTCGAGGACGAGAAGAAGATCGCGGTCGTCGATGTCAAAACCATGAAGGTCATCACGAAATATGACCTCGGTGACAGCGCCGGCGAACCCGGCGGACTGGGCCTGGATGCCAAGAACCATATTCTCTTTGCCATGTGCGCGCGGCCTAATGTATGCGTCGTCGTGAACGCGGATGACGGAAAAGTGCTGACGACTGTCCCCATCGGTAACGGCACCGACGGCGGAGGTTTCAACCCGAACACCATGGAAGCCTGGAGTTCTCAACGCGACGGCACGTTGAGCATCATCAAGGAAAACAGCCCCACGAGCTTCGCAGCGGGACAGACTGTGCAAACCAAGCAGGGTTGCAAAACCTCCTCGCTGGATACCAAAAATAACCGCATCGTTCTCATCTGCACCGAACGCATGCCGCAGGCTGCCGGCGCAACGCCCGCGGCCAACACTAATCAACCTGCCGGTGGTGAACGGCGCGGTAACAGGGGCGGCCCCGGCAATCTCGATGTGATCTGGGTCGGACATTGATTCAGGCCATCATTCGAGCACTAATCTGGCGCTGCGACGTTGATCGTTTCGCAGCACCAGTTCACTGAACTTTCTGCCGCAACTCCTCTAAAAACGCCACCTGCGCCGGATTTATTTTCTGCTTCGCCTCCGCCATCTTGAAGAAGCCAGCCTGGTCCACTTCCGGACAGGTCTCGAATTTCCCGGAGTGCGGCGGCCATTCCATTTGAAACGTGTTGCTCCGGATGGACGCTGTGTCGCAATCGCCTTCGAAAGCCCACGCGCGAACGATCTTCCCGCCCTTTTGCGTAACTGGCGCCAGCTCGATAAAATTTCCCTCCGGCTTAAGTCCAATCTCCTCCTCGAATTCCCGCTTCGCCGCGGCCAGCGGTTCTTCGCCCGCTTGAATCTCTCCCTTGGGAATCGTCCATGCCCCGAGGTCGCGTTCCTTCCAGAACGGCCCGCCGGGATGCGCCAGCATAAATTCCAATTCGCCGTTGCGGATGCGGTACATCAGCAGACCGGCGCTGATTTTTGGCATGACTTCAAGATAGGCATTTTCGGCACGTAACGCCAGTGTTTGCGGGGCAACAGGAATTCGAGATTCGACATCTTGACCTATTTCTCATAATTTCGGCCAGAATGAAGTCAATGACCGGATACGGTCGCGGGGACTGCTCGCAGGATGGATTCAAGATCACGGTCGAGCTGAGTTCCGTGAACCGCAAGCAAAGTGAGATTTCTGTCACTCTCCCGCGTGAGATGGAAATGCTGGAGGCGCCGATGCGCGACGTGATCAATAAGCATATCGCTCGCGGGCGATTGACCGTGCGGGTGACGCTGCATTCGGGAGGAAATTCGTCGGCGCGCATGCATCTGAACGTGCCGCTGGCCAAGGCTTACACCCGCGAGTTGAATAAGCTCGCGAAACAATTGAAGCTGTCCGGCTCGGTGACGCTGGATCACCTGGTGCGGGCGCCGGGAGTTTTTCAAACGGACGAGCAGATCGCTGAGGAAGAGAATTTCCGGCCGGCGGTGGAGAAGGCTTTGGGGAAAGCACTCTCGGCGCTGGTGAAGATGCGCGAGCGGGAGGGAGAAAACCTTAGGCGCGACCTGATCGAGCGCATCGCCATCATGCGGCGGGCCGCCACGCACGTGCAGACTCACGCGCCCAAAGTGGCCGAGCGGTATCGCGAGCAGCTCATTGAACGAATCAAAAGCGCCAACCTCGAAACGCCGGCTCCGGATGACGAGCGGTTGTTGAAGGAAGTGGTTTACTTTGCGGACCGCTCGGACATCACGGAGGAATTGACGCGGTTGCAGAGCCATTTTCAGCAGTTTGATGATTGCCTCAAAACCAGCGAGCCGGTGGGTCGAACGCTGGATTTTCTGGCGCAGGAGATGAACCGGGAGATCAATACGATCGGTTCGAAAGCGAATGACAGCCTGATTTCGCGCGAGGTCGTCACGCTGAAAGCGGAGTTGGAAAAATTCCGCGAACAAGCGCAGAATGTCGAATGAGCCGACGACGACGCGCCAAAAAGAAAATGCCGACCACCACTCCCGAAAAACCTGCCGCTTCGAAACAAAGCGCGGGCAAGGCCAATGCGCCCGTTAAGAGTGCGACGTTGAGCCCATTGCTCGTGCTGCTTTCGGCGCCATCGGGCGGCGGCAAGACCACGGTTTGCCGGGAGTTGCTCGACGCCCGGCCGGACATGGCCCGCGCGATCACCTGCACTACGCGCGCACCACGTCCTGGCGAAAAAGAAGGCGTCGATTATTACTTCCTCGACGCAGCTTCATTTCTCAAACGCGTGCAGGCCGGAAATTTTCTGGAGCACGCCACGGTTTATGGCAACAGCTACGGGACTTTGAAATCCGAAGTGCTCAACAAATTGCGACAGGGCAGGGATGTATTGTTGAATGTGGATGTGCAGGGCGCAGCGTCGATTCGTGCGCATGCGGAGGAGGATCCCGAGTTGAAAAGAGCCCTCGTGACGGTGTTCCTCACACCACCGTCATTGGCAGTTCTTGAAGCGCGCTTAAAAAAGCGCGGCACAGATTCGCCGGCGGAGATCCGCAAACGCTTGAGTGTTGCCCGCCAGGAGATCACGCAATGGAAAAACTTTGACTATCTGCTCATCAGCAACGCGATTTCTGAGGACCTGCGGCGGATGCTGGCCATCGTTGAAGCCGAAAAAATGCGTTCGGAACGCGCGGTACCACCGGAGCTATGAGTCCAAAGTCAAAATCGCGTAATATCGTTTTGGGCGTGACCGGCTCCATTGCGGCGCACAAGGCGGCGGATCTGGCGAGTCTTCTGGCGAAAAAGGATTGCAATGTCCACGTGGTCATGACGGCTGACGCACAGCAGTTCATTACAGCGCTGCCGTTCAAAACACTTTCGCGCAATCCCGTTGTCACCGACCTGTATGACGAGGAAGAGGGCTGGAAGCCGACGCACATTAAACTGGCCGATGAAGCAGACCTGTTGCTGATTGCTCCGGCGACGGCGAACACGATCGCGAAACTCGCGCATGGCATCGCCGATGACGCCTTGACGTGCATCGCCCTCGCCTTGAATGCACAGGCGAAGGTCTTGATCGCGCCCGCGATGAACGGAAAGATGTGGCTGCATCCGGCAACGCAAGAAAACGTCAACACGCTCAAAGCGCGGGGCGCGGAATTCATTGGCCCGGAAGAAGGAATGCTCTCCTGCGGTTACGAGGGAATCGGCCGGTTGTGGCCGGTTGAGCAGGTGGCGGCGCGCGCAATGGAATTGCTGGCTTGAAACAGGCCATGCGAACCACTTTGGTTCCGTGAAAGCGTTTGAATCACGATGGGTAAAAGGGCTGCTGACTTTCCGGCCGGAGCCGGAGGAGCAGGCGCGGCGCATCGTGAACATGCAACTGCACGTGGTGCTGCCGGCCAAGGCGGGAATCATCGCGGTGATCCTCTTATACGTTTTCAGTTCGGGCTGGACGCAGGAGGCGGTGACCGAACACGACATCGCGCTGGGTTTTCTAAGGAGATATTTTCTCATTTACTCCGGCTGCAACATCGCCATCGCTCCTTTTTTCATTTTCTGGAAACGATTTCCTTCGGGACTTTTTCAATGGCTGGTCTTTACGCTGGGTTTGCTTGACGGGCTTTTCGTCTCCGGACTGGTTCTCATCACGGACGGTTTCCAGAGCATTGCCTATTGGCTGTTTCCGGTGTTGATCGTCTTTAACGCCATCAGCATTCCGCTGGCATCGCCGCAGATCGGATTGAATCTTTTGCTTGGCCTTTTCTTTTTGAGTGCCGGACTGACCTTTCCAAAGATCGGGCTGCGAGAGGTGGATTCCAGCATGTTTTCGCATCCTCACACAACGACCAATGCCGTGGGTAACTCGACGAACGCGTCTCGATTTTTTCGGGGAATCAAAGTCACTGATGCGCCCTCAAGACAGGAAGAGATTGCTTCGGACCCTAATGTGTATCTTCCGCGGCTTATCCTGTTGTGGTTATTGACTACCTTTTGCTACGGATACCAGGTGCTGCGACGAACAGTTGAAGAGGCCAGGGAATTCGCGGTACGCGAAGGACAACTGCGATCCGCCGGACGCCTTTCAGCGGAATTTGCCCATCAAATCAAAAATCCACTGGCCATCATCAATAATGCCGTGTTTTCACTCCAGCGCGCCGTAAAGGAGGGCCGCAACGATATCTCACCTCAGTTGGAAATCATCCGCGAGGAGGTGGAGCGCTCCGACAAAATCATCACACGCATCATGGGTTACGCTCAACTCAGCGACGGCCATGTCGAAAAACTCGATCTGATCGATGAGCTCAACGGAGCCATCGAACAGACCTTTCCTGCAGCCGTCGAAACCGGCGTGCAGATAGAACGGCGTTACGCTCCTCATTGCCCGCCAATCCTGATGCAGCGGTCGCACCTCTCCCAAATCCTGGTGAACATCCTCCAGAACGCGCGCGAAGCCCTCAACGGCAAAGGCAAGGTCACCGTGGCGGTCGCCTCCCGTGGCTATGAATCGGTCGAAATCGCCATCTCGGACTCAGGTCCCGGCATTCCGCCCGACAAAGTGGAGCGAATCTTTGAACAATACTACTCGACAAAGGAAAAAGGCACCGGCCTCGGTTTGGCCATCGTAAAACATAACGTTGAGCTGTATGCTGGAAAAGTCAGAGTCGAATCTGAGCTTGGAAAGGGAGCCCGTTTTATTTTAAGCTTTCCTGCCAAAACCGTAATGAACCTGGCGTGACTATGACGCTGCCTCCCGTGCTCGTCGTTGATGACGAGAAAAATATGCGCTTGTCGCTCAAGACAATGTTGAGCGACGACGGTTATGCTGTCCAAACCGCCGAATCGGCGGAGGAAGCGCAGGTCATGTTGACGCGCGAAAATTTTCTAATGGTCATCACAGACGCGCGTCTCGGAGGCATGACGGGTTACGAGTTTCTCGCCAACATCCACAAGCTCTGGCCGGACCTGCCGGCGCTGATGATTACCGCCTTTGCCACGCCCAAACTCGCGGTTGAGGCGATCAAGGCCGGAGCGATCG